>Ga0265297_10000304_pt1 | contig 159883 bp, 141 predicted proteins | sample Munlanlwell13791_FD_192502 | JGI IMG/M metagenome (GOLD analysis project Ga0265297, IMG submission 192502) | Leachate microbial communities from a municipal landfill in Southern Ontario, Canada - Leachate well 137-91 | ecosystem: Engineered > Solid waste > Landfill > Unclassified | place...
TTTATTACGTTAAAAACAATGACTATAATAAATATATGGATATCCAGCAGACAATTAACCTTACGCTGAAAGAAGAATTCGAAAAGCGCAGAATCGAGTTCGCTTACCCAACGCAGACGGTATACGTGAATAAGGAAGCGAATTAATCCGGTAAAGCCATCTTGATTATTATTACTTCTTAGAACCCCGAAACTTTTTCAAGGTCAAGAATGACTTGTGTACTATCGGGTTTTGTATATTCCCAACGGACAAATCCGTATTGAGGATGAAAATAAAAGGTTGCTTTATATATTCCTAATTTACTTTCTCCCCTTGCGTCAATTTGCCAGCATTCCGGAATTTTCTTGTACAATGTCGGGATTTCAACTTTCTTGATAACCTTAGCATTTGTATTTACTCTGAGCCCAAACCATTCTTCGTGTCGCCAAAGAGATATAGTCAATGTATTTTCCCATTGTTTTTTTCTTTCTAAAGAAATCAGGAAAAGGAGCAAGCTCGGTAAATTCAAATGCGCCTACCCTGGGAGGATGAAGAAAAACCTCCTCATTGTTTTCTACAACTCCGGTCGCTTCTTCATTTATATAAGAAATAGGTACATTAAGTTCCCTCAACAAACCAGTATCCGAATCGTAAGATTGAGGTTTCCCGTATAACCACTTTATTTTTCTTTGCGAGCCACACAATTCATTAAAAACTTCCAATTCAACTTTTTGAGAGTCAACAGTATCTTTCTTTGTGTTAATAAAAAAAGCCGAATAAGTCCATTTTCTTCCCGGCTTAAATATTTCCTTATCTTTGAATAATTCTTCTCCTTTTGTCCCATCCGAAACAATTATAAGAAACAATATAATTATGCCCTTCATTTTTACATTTTTGTAATACACAAAAATTACAATCTTCTTCGTTATGTTGTAACAATTTTCCTATACTGTCAACCATAAAAACAAAAGTCCTATCAAAAAAATTTCTAATAATTGAATCCTTTTATTAAGATACGCATCTAACATTTTGAAAGGACAAAAACAATGATGAACAAAAAATGCAAAACGCTTAGAGAAGAAGCAGAGGAATACAAGGACAAATACTTGCGTTCCCTTGCCGAACTTGAAAACTACAAAAAACAGGCAGTTAAAGAACGGGCCGAAATACTACAATATACAAGGGAGAACATGCTTGTAGACTTTATAAGAGTCGTAGACGATTTTGAACACGCTCTTAGTGCACTAAAATTGGTCAACGCCCTAAATCCACAAGACAGGGAAACAAAATCCGACTCGACCGAAAAAAAGGGTAAGTCGGTAGAAATTCCAAAAATTGATGACTTTTATAAAGGAGTAGAGCTTATTTACAATAACTTTTTGGCGTTTCTTGACTCTAAAGGGGTAAAACCTTTCAGCGGGAAAGGGACAAAATTCGACCCGAGGTTACACGAAGTTGTAGGAGTAGAAGAAAGTAAAGATACGGAAGATGGCATAATAGTTAAGGAACTTTGTAGAGGATACGCCTTGAACGATAAAATTCTAAGACCGGCAAAGGTTATTGTGTCAAAAGTATGTGATTCTGCTCAAAAAGTAGAAATAGAGATTAAAGATAAAAACAACCAAAAAGATGCCCCCGCCAAGGTGGAGATAATCCCGCCGGAGACGGAAAAGGCTTCTTAAAAATAGAGAGAGGTGACTAAAATGTCAGAAAAAACAATAGGTATAGATTTAGGAACGACCAACTCCTGTGTTGCGGTTGCCGACGGCAAGGAATGGACGGTAATTCCCAACCCTGATGGTGGAAGAACTACCCCATCGGTAGCAACAATGACACCTTCCGGTGAACAATTGGTAGGCGTTCTTGCCAAAAGACAATCCGTAACAAATCCTGAAAATACGGTGTATTCTATTAAGAGATTTATGGGCAGAAGAAAGGATGAGGTGTCCGATGAAATGAGACTTGTTCCTTACAAAGTAACTGAAGGGCCGCATCAGGACGCACGAGTTGTAATGGGAGGGAAAGAATACTCTCCTCCTGAAATTTCTGCTATGATTTTACAGTATTTAAAGAAATCTGCAGAAGCATATCTGGGAGAAAAAGTAAGCAAAGCGGTTATTACCGTTCCTGCTTATTTTAATGATGCGCAGCGTCAGGCAACAAAAGATGCGGGTAAGATTGCAGGACTTGACGTTCTCAGGATAATAAACGAACCTACCGCAGCTTCGCTTGCTTATGGAGTGGGTACAAAGAAAAAAGAAAAGGTCGCGGTTTATGATTTCGGCGGCGGAACTTTTGATATATCAATACTGGAAATAGATATGTCGGCTAAACCGGCAGTTATTGAAGTTTTGTCCACAAACGGAGATACCCACCTTGGTGGAGATAATATTGACCAGAGGTTGGTAGAATGGTTGATAGACGAATTCAAAAAGACTAATGGAATAGATTTGGGTAAAGATAAAAGCGCATTACAGAGATTAAGAGATGCTGCAGAAAAAGCAAAGTGTGAACTTTCCACATCTATGGAAACGACCATTAATTTGCCATTCGTAACGGCAGATGCATCGGGTCCAAAACATCTTGACCAGAAATTAACAAGAGCAAAATTAGAAGCGCTGGTAGGCGATTTGATTGAACGCTCACGCAAACCTTGCGAAAAAGCGCTTGAAGATGCAATGAATCGAACAGGTTCCCAACTAAAAAGCATATCCGATATTGACGAAGTAGTACTTGTAGGCGGAATGACTCGTATGCCCAGAATTCAGAAATTCGTAAGAGAGTTCTTCGGCAAAGAACCTAATAGGAGCGTTAACCCGGATGAAGTAGTTGCCATTGGCGCTGCTCTCCAGGCATCCTCACTCGCAGGCGGAGACGAGAAAGGCAAAGAAGTTTTACTGCTAGACGTTACTCCATTGTCTCTTGGAATAGAGACTCTTGGCGGAGTGAGAACGGCAATGATTTCAAGAAATACAACCATACCGACTCACAAATCCCAGATATTTACTACTGCGGAAGACGGACAAAACGCGGTTACCATACACGTTCTACAGGGGGAAAGGCCTATGGCGCAAGACAATAGAAGTCTCGGAAGATTTGACCTGGTCGGCATACCATCTGCCCCACGCGGCATTCCACAAATAGAGGTAAGTTTTGACATAGACGCTAACGGGATATTAAACGTCTCGGCAAAAGATAAGGCAACAAGCAAAGAACAATCTATAAGAATAACCGGCTCATCGGGACTCAGCAAAGATGAAATAGATAAAATGGAAAAAGAAGCAAAAGAACACGAAGCCGACGACAGACAGAAACAGGAATTAATAGAAGTGCGAAACAAAGCAGACGGACTTGTATACTCTACGGAAAAGAATTTGAAAGACCTTGGAGACAAAGTAAATCCATCCGAAAAAGAAACGGTAGAAAAAGCGATTACGGAATTAAAAGACGCTCTCAAGGGAGACGATGCTAAGCTAATTACACAAAAGATGGAGACTTTACAGAATGCAAGTTACAAAATCGCCGAAGAAATTTACAAGAAAACGGGAGCCCAACAAGGACCGGGACAGGGCGCAGGGGTAGGACCGGAGCAACCTCAACAGGAAACTCAAGGCCCACAAGGACCGGAAGCTCAGCAATCCGCAGGACCACAGGGTGAAGGTCCCGTAGATGCGGAATACGAAGTCGTGGATGAAGACAAGAAAAAGGGAAAGAAATAGAAAATTAAGAAACGAACAGCATATAAAACAAGGGCAGGTAGAACAAAACCTGCCCTTGTTTTTGTATCAAACTTCTATTTATTGCTCGTGTTATCGGAGTACTAAGTCTTCTATTAAGGACAAAATGATAATCCCGCACTTTGCTCTAGAATTTGTATTTTATCTTAGGTGTTGAAGGTAAAATAGGGGAATCTATATTTTACTTTGTTTAATCCTTTTTCTTCTTAATTGCTTTGAGTAATTGGGTAGCAGGCGTAACGGGTTAAAGCAATATCATCTATTTTTCTTTGGGAACCACTGCCAAGTTCGACCATTTTCCCGGCATCGGCAAAATGGTCTGCAACTGAAATACCGGCATTTTCGCAGGAGGTAAAAATATTTACCGTTCTAAAATTGTTTCCTCTTTATTTGGGTAAGGTATTTGATTTGTATTGTTTACCATGTTTGGGGTTTGTGTATTACTTGTCCGTCCGGGAGAATTACAGGGTTGGGTAACTGATGTTTTATGTATTGTTCCTTACCTATTTTAAATGAATCCGGAGCTAAAAGTTTAAGTTCTGCATTATATCTAAAGAAAGGAAAAGCAAACATAATTTTTTTATTCGGGAATAAGGCATTGCATTCTCTAACGGCTGGGGATAAATCGGTATCGCCAGTCATAATAATAGCAGTATCACATTCTTTTTTATGAAAAATTTTAAATAGTTTTATTGCTATAGCAACATCTGTTTCCTTTTCTTCATGTTTTAAAATCATCTTTCTACATTGCTGACAATAAACACTTTTTTCTTTGAAACGACCTAATTCTTTTTTAATTCCCGTAGATTCTAGACATTTAATATAATCCTTATGACGTTGGATTTTATCAGGTTTATTTAAATAGTATGGGATAGCGGAGAAATAATAAACAGCTTCTAAATTAGCATCTTTTCCACCTAAAGGAATGTAAGACTCACATAAAGATTTATAATCTAACCATTTTGTACAGCAACCAGTATCTTCCTCAAGTGCTAATATAGAGTGATAAACATTAAATCCATCTATTAAGAATATAATTCTATTCATAAAAAAAAACCCTCTAGAGCGTACCCCAGAGGGACCTTGTAAGTTACTCACCCACAAGGGATGATGCGAGCACTTTACAAATGATTAGAGAATTGTCAAGTTTTTTGTATTACAAATTATTTGTGTGGAAAATTTCTTTTACTATTTAGAAAGTAATTTTGGTTTTATTTCAACCCAATAGTCTTTTGTTTCTTCCGGTTTAATTATTTTGTGTTGAGTTTTATTGACAAAATATTTCCGTGCGGCGGGGGATTCCTCAGGTAAATTTGTTATGGGTTCAATGCAAAACATTCCTGAGTCTTTGCCCGGAGACCACATCATTATGTTGTTAAAGTTTCCGGATATAAACTCAAAACCTTTCTTTGTGCCTGTATTTTCATAAGATAACCGCTCAACCCCTTTAAGGAAAAGTGCTCCGTTGCCTTCGATTGACTCCTTAATTACTTCTTCCAAGGTATAACTCTCTCCGCTGAGTTCAACAAAAACAGCAGGATGAACTTTTCCCAGCGTTCTGAAAGCAGGATGAAATCCCAACATATAAGGCATATCTATGCTTGATTTATTAGTTAACGATATCCCGATTTTTATTCCCGTTTCCGTAAGTTCTATTGATTTTCTAAGTTCATACTTAAACGGCCACTCAAGATATTCCGGGCAAGCGCTGCGGGGTTTATAGTTTGGGTTTTTAATCGGGGCTTTCCCGTCGTATCGCTGAACCAATTGAACGGAATTGCTTTCCTGACTTTCCGTAACAAATTCAATCGCATTGGAAATGCCGTGGATATCATGATTAACAAATCTGTCTTCAAGCCTAACTTTATACCCTACAACCGCTCCGACAATAGGAAACATTATAATTTCAGACTTCTGCCATCCGGAATAATCTTCTGTTTGTTTTAAGTCTGAGGGTTTACCGCCGCCGTGAATATACTGTATTCCGCCCTGCTCAAAACCAACTAATTCCCCGGAACAAACCTGGGCTTTGTTGTTTTTAGTTTCTATGTTTATAATTTCTGTCATAATCCCTACATAGCTTAACGCAGGCTAAAGCCTGCGGCTACCCACTCGTAATGTATTCCTACAATAAAATCAACTTATTTGTTTTTAAGAGTTTGCCTGTAGTCGTTTTAAGGTTATAAAAGTAAATTCCGGAATGGACCTTTTTGTTGTAGCTGTCCCTGCAATCCCATTTGAAAAAGGTAATTGGGTCATTGGGTAATTGGGTCATTGGAAAAGATTTTACTAAACTGCCGGTTAAATCGTAAATGTTAAGAGTCAAGTTTACGTTAGCCAATTTAATATCTTTGCCTAACTCAAGCATAAAGTTTACATTTTTTGTAGCCGGGTTTGGGTATACGGATAATTTAGAAGTTTGAATACCGGGGAAATTTTCCTGTTCGCCCGTAATTGTTATGCTGTCTTCAAAAGTTGCCAGATTATGTCCCGTTACCGTAATCGTTCCCAAAAATGGGCTTGAAGTGTTTAATGGAATTATTGCATAACCCGTCCCATCCGTATATGAAGAATAAATAGTATCTGTTTTCAGGCACACAAGAGCATTTTTAACCGGAGCTCCCTTATCGGTAAGAGATACGTATAAAGTACATACGCCAATAGGAAACACTCCCGGATAATTTACTGCAATAGGATGCGGAACATCCGAATAAATATCTATACTGCCATCGCCTATTAAGTTATACATTCTGAAATATTCCTGCGTATTTAAAGTATCTCCATAGTGTTGGTATAACAAAAGTTTAGCAGTATTAATTGCGCCCATTGTCCAGGTAGTCCCCGAATCAAACATCTCATCAAACAAATATTTTTGCAGGAGGTCATCTTCTTCCCAGTAAGAAGAAACTGAAGAACCAAGGGTTGCAATCGCTCCACGATATCCGGAACGAAGCCAGGATTCGGTAAAACATTCGTCTGCCGAAAACGTTCCCGTGTAACACGCAAAACTGCCAACAAAAGGAACTTTATCTACATTAGTTAAATTATGAACTTCGGTAGTTGAAAAAACAGGCCCCTGCCATAAACTTGTTCCGCCATGTCCCGAATAAATTACAAAAGAAGCTCCCGTATCTACGGCTTGCGCAATAGGCGTTCCCGACGATGCGAATCCCCACAACGAATCGCAAATCATATCATTGGCGCGACATTTTTCCATACAATATATGTTTGTACTCTCGGCTATAAAATGATTACCTCCGTCCGTAGTCGCAATAAAATAAGCTTTTTTACACCATCCCGTACCATTAGACCAGTTATTCTTTTCGTATTTTATTGTCTTTTTAACAAGGCTATCCATCCGGGTTGTATCCCCAACGGAGAAGCGAGAAACATATAAATCGGGAAGGTAATCCGTAGTATCCATCAAACTGTAATTTAAGTCCGTTCTTATACTGTCGGAAGTATAATACGAAAAATACCCGATTTTATCCACATCTGCTGCCAACAAAACAAATGTCGGAGGAACCTGCCACGTATCATAAGCAGATTTGATGTAATCTCTTATTCCCTCGGGAGTAGCGCTTCCTATCTCCGAAAGCTTTGTTACGGTTGTGTAATATCCTTTTTGAGTTTTCCATTCTTTCAGGGGCAATATCTTTGAATAATATTCATCCGGAACTATTATAAGATATCCAATGGGTAATTGCGGTCCCTTGAAAGATGTCTGAAAATATGTATAATTTACAATAATATCTTTAAGATAATTATCATTAGGATTATTTAACCTCCGGAAATCCCTCTTTGTAGTTGTCCAATCAGGATTTACAAAATTCAAAGTAACCTGAATCTCATCGGAAAATTCTATATTGTTTTTATAAGGATTGTAAACTGCGGGATAAATTTCGACGACCGCGATTCTGTAGCCCCTTATATTTCCTATATTAATTATGCGGACTCTATTCGTGGGTAAGGTTTCGTTTTTAGTATAATAGTTCTGATCCATAACAAACTCTTTTTTGTAGTTTACGTTCTTTGATACAGAATGTTGGCGTGGGTATATCGGGTTATTTAACGGCATTGTGGCAGTATGAGAAAAACTGCTTTCCAATGTTACTTTTTCGCATACGGGAATGGCAATAATTTTTCTTATAACGGGAAGTTCAGGAAGCCCAACGCTATTACTCAAGCCTACCTGTTTATCCGTCGGGATTGACAATCTGACAAAAGTCCTATTGGATTTATACTCTGTAGTCTTTGTAATTGTTGGTTGCTCTATTTTCAGGGTAAGAGATATTTTATCATAGGAAGTATAGCAAGTTGTTTTCCCGTCGGACTGGACAAGCGAAGCAAAAATTAAAAATAATAAATAATTCATTTTTTACCCCCTAACGTTTACAAAACCGACAAGTGTCTAACGTCTTTTGACATAATATAAATACGCCAAATATTCTGCATATTTTATTTATTGTCAGACAGGAATGTCTGACCTACTATTACTTTCTATTTTGCTTTTAACGAATTTCGTTACTTCTTCTGCATTTTTATTAAATCTTATATACGTACCTCTATAACTGTCAAGCCTTGTCGGTTTATCAAAAGGAGATAAGAGTATACCGTTTTTATCTTTATAACAACTTCCGAACTCGCTCCATTTTTTTGCCCTTACGGCTACAATACCTTTTATCGTTACCCCGTTATCATCCATTGTATATTTTGTCGGCAGAAAATAAGCGCTTATACTTGTACAGAAAAAAATCATTGATACTATCATCCAGTACAGCCCAAAAGAAAAATATATTCCGATTGCAAACAAGACCAAAAACACCATAAGAAAGATTGTTTTGCGTGGATGGTCTTTAAACGGAAACGATTGCCAGTTCATATTCTTTATACCAATCCCATTAAATGTTTACCTCTTTTTAAAACCTTTTTAGGACGCAGATAAACGCAGATTACCATGATTTTCAAAATCCTTCCTGCCTACCGCAGGCAGGCTTTCTGCGATTATCAAATGCTTTCCTTTTGACTTAGTTTATTATTAACAGTGACTTTAAGAGATTGCAAGAGATTTTTCCCCATTTCTTATTTCTCTTAAATTTCTCTTCGATCACTGTTGACTTTATTTGTTTTCTGTTTACTAATTACCGTTAACTGTCTTGCATTATCCTTTTTATCTGCGCTCATCTGCGTCCAAAATTTCTGTTCTTTTCTCTTTGTATTTTATTGGTATTAAGTCTTAACGCCTAAATATGTTTTTACAACTTCGCCGATATACATTCTGTGATAATCGGTTTTCCCATAATTTTTTTCTATTCTTTCATCAAGAAATTGTTTTGGAATGAGGTCCTGGTAATACATTTTTTTACATTCCATTACGAGTCTTGCTTCCTCAAAGTAAACGCCCAAAGCGCCTTCTTTCGGAGTAAGCCCGGTCTTTTTAATCTTATCAACGTCTCTGCCCGACCTTCTTCCGCAAAACTTTAAGGCTTCCCTGTGCCTTTTTTCAAAAAACGAAAGCGTAAACGAGTCAGTTTTTTCCATAAATTCAAACGTGTATCTTGATGGTCTTATTACGATATAAGATACATTAACTTTCCAGAGCACTCCTAACCCGCCCCACGATGCCGTCATTGTGTTGAACTTTTTAATATCGCCTGCGGTAATCAGCATCCAGTCTTTGCCTATTAACTTGAACACATTGTCTTTAATGGTTAAGGGGTTGACTTCCTCGAAATGCTTTTTTCTTAATACCGGCTTTATTTTTTCTATCATTTTATTAAGATTTTCACCGCAGAGTCGCCCCGCCTTCTTCGGGGTAAACTCCGTTCGCAGAGAAGAAAAATAAATAATTTTTGCTTCCCCTGTTTACCTGCGTTCATCTGCGTCCTAAGACTTTGTTTTTTTATCAATATATTTTTTTCTATCTCATCAAAATTAATTTTTTCGTTTCCTTGTATCCACCAACTACAAGTCTTACAAAATATATTCCTGCTTTTAGGTCTTTTGAGTTTAGGGTTGTGGTATAAGTGCCTGCCGGTTTTTGTCCGTTGACTAATGTTTTGACGCAACGACCTGACAGGTCGTAGAGTTTTAATTCTAGACCACTTTGAGAGGGGACAGTATAAGAAATATTTGCGAAATTGGTTATTGGGTTTTCTCCTATCTCTAATTTTGATATTTGATTTTTAATGTTTAATTTTTCTTCTACCCCTGTTTCTTTCCCCAACCTAATCAAATAGACATCCCCATAACCTGCCCCGAAAGAGCCTGTAATACCAGCGATTATATATCCGCCGTCTTCAGTTTGTTGAACTGAATACCCTGCATCAACAGCAGTTCCGCCAAAAGTTTTTGTCCACAAAGTATCGCCCGAAGAATCTGTCCTGATGAGATAGACATCCAAATTGCCTGCCCCAAAAGATTGTGTAAGACCTGCAATGATAAATCCGCCGTCTTTAGTCTGTTGAACTGAATAACTCTCATCAACATCCGTTCCACCAAAAGTTTTTGTCCAAAGAGTATCGCCGGAAGAATTTGTCCTGATTAAATAAACATCCCAATTGCCCGCCCCGAAAGAGAGTGTATTTCCTGCAATAATAAACCCACCATCTTGAGTCTGTTGAACCGAATACCCCTCATCAACCCCAGCTCCACCAAAAGTTTTTGTCCAAAGTGTGTTACCTGACGAATTTGTTCTAATGAGATAGACATCAATAGGTGCCCCAGAAGAGTATGTTCCTGCAATAATAAATCCACCGTCTTGTGTCTGTTGAACCGAAAAACCACCATCATAGTTAGTTCCACCAAAAGTTCTTGTCCAGAGAGTGTCTCCTGAAGAATTTGTTTTAATCAGATAAACATCGCCATTTGTCCCGAAAGAGAATGTAGTTCCTGCAATAATAAAACCACCGTCTTGAGTCTGTTGAACAAAATAGCCATAATCACTGCCAGTTCCACCGAAAGTCTTAGTCCAGATAGTGTCGCCTGAAGAATTTGTCTTAATCAGATAGACATCGTATCCGCCCGCCCCGAAAGATTTTGTATATCCTGCAATAATAAAACCGTTGTCTTGAGTTTGTTTAACCGACCATCCAAAGTCATTGCCCGCCCCACCAAAAGTCTTAGTCCAAAGAGTATCACCTGAGGAATTTGTCCTGATAAGATAAACATCCCCAGAATCTATTCCAAAAGACCATGTCTGTCCCACAATGATAAACCCGCTGTCCTGAGTTTGCTGAACTGAATATCCCCCATCCCCGGCAGCTCCACCGAAAGTTCTTGTCCAGAGGGTATCGGGTGCGGAGGCAAATAAGTTTGTTCCCGTAAGGATAATAAATAAAAGCACCACCGCCTGAGCGGGATGTTCCAGATGTTCCAAATATTTCTTTCCGCCTGAGGCGGATTTCGCTTCGCTCAACATTTTATTTTATTCTTTCAACAAATTATAAGTTTCTTCCAGTGATTGGGATACGACTTTTGTATTGGCGACTATCGGCATAAAGTTTGTATCGCCGTTCCAGCGCGGGACTATGTGAATATGCAAATGTCCTTCCACTCCTGCGCCGCCAACTTTCCCTACATTTATCCCGATGTTAAACCCATCCGGTTTTAGTTTGTCTTTGATTTTTGATACGCATTTTTGAACCATCGTAAACACTTCGGATAGTTCTGCGGGGGACAACTCTTCAATGTTCGCAACGTGCCTGACAGGCGTAACCATAATGTGTCCCGCATTGTAAGGGAAAGTATTTAATACCGCAAAAGCTTTATCACCCTGTATAATTATATACAATTTATTATCACAAAATATACAACTATTGGATTTATGCGCAGTTGTTTTTATGTATTCCGAACGCCATGGCGCCCATAACTTTTCCAAACCCTGTTGAATCGGCTGAGGCCCAGAAGTGACTTTACTCGGTGGAAATACGGATTTGGGGATTGCGCCTGCCTGTCCGGTAGGCAGGGATTGCGGAACTTGGGTTTTGTCTTGTGGTTTATCCGAAGGTTGGGCAGCTGATTGAGGGACAGGGGTATCGGGTGTAGTTAAGGGTTCTTTTGGCAAGGCATTTGTAGTTTTGAAATGTAATTTTGCTGCCATTCCTAACCCCTGGAATCCATATTTTTGTATAAAAGCGCGAGCAGCCTCATCAACCAGACTTGCGCCTCTTGGCAATTCCATATTATATTTGGCAGATAGTTTTTCTATGTTTTCAATGAATTTGTTTTTAGCAAGTATTGAAGCGGCGGCAACTGCAATATCCTCTTCTCCTCTTACTTTCTGGATAAGTTTTATTTTTTTGCCTTTTTTCATCAGGGCGTTTTCAATATAAGACACGTCTCCGAACTTATCTGCAATTGCAAGAGGACATTCCTGCTGGGATAAAAGATTTTCAATCGCTCTTGCATGTCCCCAGGCAAGAAGATGATTAAGGTTTTTCATTTTAGAATATAAGTCATTATATTTTTCTATTCCGATTTCAACTACAGAGCAGAGACAAGCATCATAAATACCTTTGCTTATTCTTTTAATTTGATTGTCGCTCAATTTTTTGGAATCCCTAACTCCAAGTTCACGAAGCGCAGGAAGTGATTTTTCGTCTACAAGAACTCCCGCAATAACAATTCCGCCAAAATAATCGCCTTTGCCGGCTTCATCCGTTCCTATCCAGCAATTCATAGTTTCCCCCTTTTATTATTTTCATATATATTAATACTTCCTTTTATTCTTGTTGTCAATTAATTGTTATGTGAATGATAAAATAATCCCGCTAAAGCGAGACTGCAACAACAAACCCTATTTTGGGCTAAAGCCCAGAGGTTGTTTGGGGTTTAGTCTTTCCCCCCGCCCTAAAGGGCGGGGTAATTTTAAAAGCAGAGGCAAGCAAAGTAAACTTGCAACTACAGACTTTAGAAAGACCCTAGGCGCAAGGCAAATCCGCCTCAGGCGGACTTGCCCTACCCAACATGAAATGGACATCTGTTCCCTATAGAATATATAGATGAGAGCGAGGGCTCTCATCTACCCAAACTATTTTAAGACAGAAAGAGGGACATAGCGCCCTATGTCCCTACGGAAAGCGTTAATCAACTCAAAGCCAAGACGGTTAACGCCCGAGCGGGATTGTCGACTTCCACGGGAGTCCATTTTATCCAATTACTACTAATTTCCCCTTAATTACAATAAATTACTATTTTTCTGTAAAATACCTTCTTGACAAACAGACTATTATAAATTAGCTTTTTTTCGTTACTCTCAAAAAACATTATAACAATAATGAAAGACTGGCATGCGGCATTGCAACTAATAGCCGTTGGCTGGTATATAGCTTTGAGCCTTCTCATTCCTTTTGGTATGGGGTTATGGCTTGATAAAACTAAATTCCATTCTTTTCCAAAACTTACCTTTGCGGGCGTTGGTATTGGCACGGTAATTATGGTTTTCGGAGTATATAAAATGCTGAAAGAAATTATGAAGGCGGAGAATAAAAAGAAATAGTAATAAATGTAACAGGTAGAGATAAATAGTAATAAATGGGAACAGATAAAGACAGAGAAAAAAAGAAATAAAAGATATGAAAGGGAAGAAACTAAAAAAGTTTATTATTTTTGCTTCCATTACGTTAGTTCTTTTTGCGATTAGCTTTGTTGGCGGGACACTCGGGACGGCCTTATTAAACAGAGGTTCGACTATGGGTTTTCTTAGTATCCCAAAACCCTCCCCGGAACTTCCGGCACAAATAATTTTCTATATAGGATATTTTCCCGTAACCAACACAATTTTAACTTCGTGGATTACAATGTTAGTTTTATTATGTCTATCTCTTTGCGCAACACGAAAAATGAAGCTTGTCCCGAAAGGCGCACAAAATGTATTTGAAGCAGTTATTGAAGCGCTGCTTGATTTTATGGAAGGCGTAGCAGGTAAGAAAAATGCGCGCAGGTTTTTCCCTGTAGTGGCAACCATTTTCCTGTTTGTGATTACAAACTCTTGGTTAAGTTTGCTGCCGGGTTTTGGAAGCATTCTTATCGGAACGCACGAAGGCGAAGCTCATTTGTTAAGAGGCGCGAATACGGATATAAACCTGCCATTAGCGCTTGCGATTATAGCTTTTGTTTCAATAGAATTCTGGGGAATAACCGAAGTCGGATTTCCCAAATACATAAGCAAATTTACGAATTTCAAAAGATTTTTTCGTGGTATAGGACAGCTTCTTACAGGCAAATTTAAAACGGCTTTCGGAGACATATTTTCCGGGATAATAGATATTTTTGTCAGTTTGCTTGAAACGATAAGCGAGTTTGTGCGACTGTTAAGCTTTACTTTCAGGCTTTTTGGAAATATGACGGCAGGCGAAATATTGTTGTTGGTCGTTACTTTTCTTGTGCCGTGGATAATGCCGGTGCCGTTTTACGGGTTGGAATGTTTGGTCGGATTTATACAGGCGTTTATTTTCAGCGGACTGACACTTGTGTTCGCAACGATCGCAACGACAGGACATGAGGAAGAACATTAAAGAAAATAGTAGGAAGTAGGTAGTAGGTAGTAGATAGGGAACAGAAAAAAATATAAAATAAAGGGAGGTAAGAAATGGATGCAGCAGCAATGAAGATGTTAGGCGCAGGTTTGGCAATAGGATTAGGACTTCTTGGACCGGGAATAGGAATCGGATTACTCGGTTATGGCGCAATGCAAGCGCTCGGACGTAATCCGGAAGCAAAAGGTCCGATAATGACCAATATGATTTTGGCTATCGCTTTTGCCGAAGCATTGGGTATTTATGCTTTAATCGTAGCTATTATATTGGCTATGGTAGCAAAATAATCAGATTTTGGATTGGGGATTTTGGAGTGCGGATTGAAAAAATAAAAAAGAGAAGAATTGCGGATTTCGGAATTGAAAAAGTAGCAATAGGGGGGTGAAAGTGGAAGGGTTAGGGATTAATTGGCCTACACTAGTAGCACAGCTTGTTAATTTTACTATTTTATTGCTTATTCTTTATTTCGCTGCATACAAGCCTATTCTTAAAATGCTTGACCAGCGCTCTACAAAAATAAAAGAAAGTATGGACCAGGCGGAAGCAATAAAACAACAAACCGTTAATACGGAAAAAGAAATTAAAACCCAGCTTGATGCTGCCCGTAAAGAAGGCTTAAAACTGGTAGAACAGTCGAGTTTAATGGGAGAAAAATTAAAAGAGGAAGCAAAAAAAGAAGCAAGACAGGAAGCGGAAAACCTTGTCGCTAAAGCTAAAATAGAGATTTCCCGCGAGCGCGATGAAACCATAGAACAACTAAGAAAAGAGTTCATTAACGTTGCAGTCTCCGCAGCAGAGAAAGTAATTGAACAAAGCCTGGACAAAGAAAAACACCGTCACATTATCGAAGAAGTATTAAAAGAAAATTCCGTTTTGAAGAAGAGCTAATAAATTATGTCTATTACTATATCGGGTAAAAGGTATGCGCAGGCTATACTGCAAATAGCCAAAGAAGACAATCAAATAGCGGAGTGGCAAACCGCTTTGATAAAAATGGCAGAAGCCTTGAAAGATATGGATTTTACGCATATCTTAGAAAACCCAAAATTACATTTTGACAAGAAAAAAGAGTTTATAGATTCTCGTTTGAAGGACCTGATTCCCAAGTCTTTAAACTTATTATATCTTTTAACAACGAAAGATAAATTAAAACTTATTCCTTATATTACCAACGAGTACGGGCAACTTCGTAATGCCTATGAAGGCATTGAAACCGCTACAATCACTACTGCCATTCCTTTTGACGACAAAGAAAAGAAAGACCTGACGCTCAATCTTGAGAAATCAACCGGGTATAAAATAGTATCCGATTTTAAAGTCGCTTCGGACATTATAGGTGGAATTATTATAAAAATTGGAAATAAACTTGTTGATGGCAGCACTAAAAATAAATTAAATCTCTTAAAAGAAGCTTTACTAAAACAACAAAACTTGCCCGGCGACGGTCCGGCAAAAGAGGGGAAAACCTATGGCAAATAAAGGAAACGAAATTATCTCTGTAATCAAAGAGCACATTAACGAGTTCGGCTCTAACGTAACGGTATCAGATGTCGGAACCGTTATCGAAGCGGGAGACGGCATTGCCAGAATTCACGGCCTCGGTGGAGCGAAATACAACGAGCTAATACAATTCCACACCGGAGCAATGGGGCTTGTTTTGAATCTGGAAGAGGACAATATTTCTGCCGTTATATTTGGTGATTACACTAAAATTAAAGAAGGGGATGAAGTAAAATGCACGGGAAGAGTTATTGAAATACCTGTAGGAGACGGGCTTATCGGTCGAGTTGTAAATCCTCTTGGCGAACCCCTGGACGGGAAAAGCCCTATCAAATCCTCTAAGACAAGACCTATAGAAAAAGTTGCTCCTGACCTTACTTTAAGAAGTCCGGTAAACACTCCGATATACACAGGAATGAAAGCCGTGGATGCTATTGTTCCCATAGGCAGGGGACAGCGAGAATTAATCATCGGTGACAAATCTACCGGTAAATCGGCAATCGCCATTGACACTATTATCAGGCAAAAAGGAGAAAATCTTATATGTATTTATGTCGCTATCGGGCAGAAAACAGCTAAAGTCGCCCAAACAGTAGCTACATTGGAAAAATACGGAGCGATGGAACATACTATAATTGTTGCCGCAAATGCTTCTGACCCTGCGCCTCTTCAATATATAGCGCCTTTTGCAGGTTGCGCCATAGGTGAAGAATTTATGGAACAGGGCAAAGATGCTCTCATTATTTATGATGACCTTTATAAACATTCATGGGCTTATAGACAAATTTCTTTGTTATTAAGAAGACCGCCCGGAAGAGAAGCATACCCGGGAGACATATTCTATTTACACAGCAGGTTGCTGGAAAGAGCTGCAAAACTTTCTGCCGAACTTGGAGGCGGGTCTTTGACGGCGCTACCTATAGTTGAAACACAGGCAGGAGATGTATCCGCTTACATACCGACAAACGTAATTTCCATCACGGACGGACAAATTTATCTTGAAGCGGATTTATTTAATTCAGGGATTCGTCCTGCGATGAATGTGGGCTTATCGGTATCCAGAGTCGGCGGCGCAGCACAATCCAAAGCTATGAGACAGGTTGCAGGAAAATTGAGATTGGAATTAGCTCAATTCCGTGAACTTGCAGCTTTTGCTCAATTCGGAACGGCAGATTTAGACAAGACTACAAAAAATCAATTAGAGCGAGGCAAACGTATTACCGAGGTTTTGAAACAACCTCAATACATACCTATGTCTCTGGACAAAGAAGTCGTTATTTTATATGCGGTTATTAACGGATATCTCGATGATGTTCCCGTAGAACAAGTACCTTCTTTCGAACAAAAATTTCATAAATTCATAGAAACGAATTATCCTGAAGTAGGTAACAGAATAAACAAAGAAAGAGAATTAAAACCGGATTTGGAAGAAGCGTTAAAGAAAGCAATCGTAGAGTTTAAGAAAACAATATCTTAAAATGATTAGTCCAAGAGTCTTAAGACGTCGTATAAAAAGTATCCAGAGCACGGCTAAAATCACCAAGGCTATGGAGATGATAGCTACTGCCAAAATGCGCAGGACGCAGGAACAGGCTCTTGCCGGCAGACCTTACTCCGAAAAAATCAACCAGGTGATTTCCGATTTATCTGCGGCGTCTTCCGTCAATGGAATCATTCATCCGTTATTGGAAAAAAGGGCAATCAAGAAAGTTGCCGTCATCCACATTACAACTGATAGGGGACTTTGCGGGGGTCTTAACGCAAATATGAACCGAATGACTTCTACTTTTATATTAAAGCAGGGCATTCCTGTTACGCTTATTACGGTCGGTCGCAACGGCAGGGATTTTATGACAAGATGCGAATGCAATGTAAGAGCAGAATTCACGGGAATCAGTGACAAACCGGTTTTGTTTGATACGTTACCGATATCTCAGGTAATTATAGATGATTATACGGCAGGAGTTTACGATGTTGTTTATATTGCCTATCCTAGATTTGTTTCCACTATGATACAGCGTCCAACAATACAACCTTTGATTCCGGTAAAACCAACGATATTCCCGCCATCTCAAACTCTGGAATATATTTACGAACCTGACGCGTATTATGTTCTCGGGCAGTTGCTGCCAAGATTTGTGCAAATGGAAGTATACCACGCCATATTGGAATCTATCGCGAGCGAGCAGTCCGCAAGGATGATAGCAATGCGTAACGCAACTGATAACGCTAATGACTTCGTTAAAAACTTAACCGTTACTTTGAATAAAGCGCGACAGGAAATGATAACTACGGAGCTTCTTGATATTACGGCAGGCGCAGAAGCGCAGGTGAAATAAGATGAAAAAAATTGCTATAATGATGTTTTTAATACCTCTATGTGGCAAAGCAGATAACCTAATCTTTAATAGTGGCTTTGATATGACTCCTTGGGATACGGGATGGGTGAGTGAAAAAACGAATGCTAATGATTATGCTAAGGCGGATACAACAAAATATTATTCATCTCCACAGAGTTGTTATTTATATTCATACGGTTATTACCAACCAGGAGGCGGGCCAAGACCAGGGTATACGTCTATATCCCAAATTGTACATAAGACAACCTCCTGTACCTGTAAAGTTTATTTTAAAAGTGGTAATTTAATGGATGAGGGTTATTATGGCATACAATATTTACAAATTTATCTTTTCATAAATAATGAACCGGTATTAGTATGGAAAACGAAAGATAACATTGATACAATATGGGGGAAATGGGAACAAAGCTATGCAGATAGCGATACGATAAGCGGAATTAAAATTGGTGTGAATGCCGATGGCGGATGGATAGCAGGTTGTGTGGGAAACGCATTTGTTTGGATAGATAATATAAATATTTCCGGGAAACAGGTAGGGGTGGAAGAAAAAGGATTCTTCGCTAACACTCAGAATGACAGATTAGAAGCGTCTCCAAATCCATTTGCTGGTTCAACGTCTGTTAATTATCAATCGTCAGCACCCCCAAAAGCCTATAGAATAAAGATTTACAACATTACGGGAAAATTAGTAGAAGAAACGAATAATAATGTTATAGGCAAAAACTTAAAATCAGGAATTTATTTTATAAAAGCAAATAATAGCAAACTAATAAAAATAATTAAAATGAAATAAATTAGGGGGTTAAATGGCAAAAGGTAAGGTAGTTCAGGTAATCGGGACGGTTGTTGACATTGAATTTCCGCCGGATGAATTACCCGGAATTTATAATGCAATTGAAATCAATCCGCTTAAGAAAGGCGGCGATAAAATTATACTTGAAGTCCAACAACATACAGGCAATAACTGGGTTCGATGTTTGTCGTTGTGTCCAACGGAAGGTCTGGAAAGAGGACTTGAAGCCGTAGACACCGGCGCGCCAATAAAAGTCCCTGTCGGTAAAAACACACTCGGCAGGTTATTTAATGTTTTCGGAAATCCTCTGGACAGCATAGGGGAAGTAAAATCCGAAGAACGCTGGTCTATTCACAGGGAACCACCTACACTGGAACAACAGGAAACTACTCCACAAATACTTGAAACCGGAATCAAAGTCCTTGACCTTATTACCCCGTTTACGAAAGGCGGAAAAGTCGGCGCTTACGGAGGCGCAGGTGTCGGAAAAACGGTTGTCATTATGGAACTTATTCGTAATATCGCTACGGAACACGGAGGTTTTTCGGTGTTTGCCGGCGTAGGCGAGAGGTCTCGAGAAGGAAACGACTTGTGGCTGGATATGAAGAACTCCGGCGTTATTGACAAAACGGTTCTTGTTTTCGGACAGATGAACGAACCGCCCGGCGTAAGAGCCCGCGTTGCTTTGACCGGTGTTACTATGGCAGAATATTTCAGAGATAAAGAAGGACAGGATGTTTTGCTTTTTATTGATAATATTTATAGGTACGTGCTTGCAAATATGGAAGTCTCGGCGTTATTGGGAAGAATGCCGTCAGCCGTCGGTTACCAGCCAACTCTTGCCACCGATATCGGAGCGCTGGAAGAAAGAATTACCTCAACAAAACACGGTTCCATTACCTCGTTCCAGGCAATTTACGTTCCCGCTGACGATTATACCGACCCGGGCATTGTGGCTACTTTCGGGCATTTGGACGCAGTAATCGCGCTTGAACGTTCTATCGTAGAGTTGGGTATTTATCCTGCCGTTGACCCGTTAACTTCCAATTCCCGTATTCTTGACCCGTTAATTGTAGGGGAAGAGCATTATCAGGTAGCGCGCGGCGTACAAAAAGTTTTACAAAGATATAAAGATTTGCAGGATATTATTGCCATTCTCGGGATAGAAGAGTTGAGCGAAGAAGACAGAATTCTCGTTGCCCGCGCCCGTCGTATTCAAAAGTTCCTTTCCCAGCCGATGTTTGTGGCAGAAAAATTCGCCAACTTACCGGGCAGATATGTTCCCGTTAAAGAAACGGTTAAAGGATTTAAAGAGCTTCTGGAGGGTAAATACGACCATCTTCCGGAATCTGCTTTTTATATGATTGGTAAAATTGAAGAAGCCGAAGAGAAAGCTAAAACATTATCAGGCGCAGAAGCATAGGTAAAAACAATGGCTACTTTTAAATTAGAAATAGTTACGGTTGAAAGATTATCTTTTTCCGACAACGTCAATGTTCTTGTTGCGCCGGGAGTTAACGGGCAGCTCGGGATTTTGCCAAATCACGCCCCATTAATGACTATACTTGAACCCGGAGAACTTATAATAAAAAAAGGCTCGGAAGAAACATACTGGGCGATTACGGGTGGATTTCTTGAAGTCCGACCGGATAAAGTAATCGTTCTTGCCGATGCCTGTGAATTGGCAACTGAAATAGATATCTCAAGGGCAGAGGAGGCTAAGCGCAGGGCGGAAGAAAGATTAAAGCAAAAATCCTCCGGTATTGATGTTACGCGCGCAGAAACTGCTCTTAGACGTTCTCTTATTCGCTTGAAAATCGCGGAAAAACATAGGTAGAATCTGTTTGTATCTGTGGTATTCTAATTAATTTACTTTGGGGCTTCTTTTAGAATTAAAATATCTTGCAAGGCAATTTCTTCGCTCCCTACTCCTTTAGATTTCTCGTATTCAACGTGTACCCTTAAAGAATCTCCTATATGTATCCTTTTTCTGGCTTCTTTCGCATCCTTAGGAGATATTGTCAAATATGCATCCTTGGTTTCTGTACGTAGTTTGATTTGAAATATGTCTTTTTCAAATACGCCCGCCCTGAAAAACCTGCAACTTTCAACTACTCCCTCAATATCATCAACTTGTTTACCACAACCAATCAAGCAAGTTAAAACAAGTAAAAATAAAAACTTTTTCATCTTTGTTTTACCCGTCTAAGATAAACTTCTCTATTTTTTCCCGTATGCCTTTTATCGATAAACCATATTTTTCAAGTATGAAATTCCTATTACCCTGTTCAATAAACATATCCGGCAAACCAAGCCTTAACAAGTTTACGCTACAACCTGCTTCATTAAACATTTCCATTACTGCGCTTCCAAACCCACTATTAAGAACGTTCTCTTCAATAGTTATAATTTTAGTGTCTTTGAATTGCATAAATAATTCTTTATCAAGAGGTTTGGCAAATCTTGCATTTACTACTCCTACCGGCAAATCTTTTACGGCTTCCATTGCCGTATACACCATTGAACCAATTGCAAAAATTGTTCCCTTCTTCCCGGATTTTAATACTTCTGCCTTACCGCAAGGTATGTTCTGAAGTTCTGTTTTTTCAACTCCCGTTATTTTGCTTCGCGGATACCTTATTACAATTGGGGAATTATTATTTACTGCCGTATAAAGCATAGAGCGTAATTCGTTTTCATCTTTAGGAGAACATATTACAAGGTTTGGAATACAATGCAGATAAGACAAATCAAAAATTCCCTGGTGCGTTGGGCCATCTTCCCCAACAATTCCTGCGCGGTCTACAGCAAAAATAACCGGCAAATTCTGGAGACATATATCATGTATCAACTGGTCAAGACCACGTTGCAGGAAAGTAGAATATATTGCACAAATAGGTTTATATCCTTTTGTAGCAATGCCCGCAGCAAACGTTAAAGCATATTCTTCTGCTATACCTACATCAAAAAATCTTTCGGGGAATTCTTTTCTGAATTTATCCAGTCCGGTTCCTTCCGGCATTGCGGCAGTAATTGCAACTATGCGGGAATCCGTTTTTGCAAGTTCGGTAATAATCTCTCCAAATACATCGCTGTAAGTATTGCTTTTTGATACGGATTCGCCCGTATCTATACTAAATGCTCCGATACCGTGGAATTTTGAGGGTTCTGCCTGCGCAAAGTTATAGCCTCTGCCTTTATCGGTAAGAATATGAACAAGCACTGGTTCTTTCAGGGTTTTTATATACTTAAAATTTTCCGTCAATAATTCTATGTTATGCCCGTCCAGAGGTCCAATATATCTTAACCCAAGTTCTTCAAAAAGCATAGTAGGCACGGCTAAATTTTTTAATCCTTCTTTTAATCTCCGCACAGAATCTTTCGCCGCGTTACCTATCCAGGAGGGCAGTTTATCTAAAAGCTCCCAGGTATCCGTTTTAAATTGAGTATAAAGTGGAGTAGTAACTATTTTATTTAAGTAATGCGCTACGCCTCCAACATTTTCCGATATGGACATTTTGTTATCGTTAAGGACTATTATTATATCTTTACGTAAGAATCCTGCCTGATTTAATCCCTCGTAAGCGAGCCCACCTGTCAACGCTCCGTCCCCAATAATCGCTACAACTTTATATTTCTCCTTGTCTAAGTCTCTTGCAGTGGCAATGCCCATTGCTGCAGCTATTGAAGTAGATGCGTGTCCTACTCCAAACTCGTCATACTCGCTTTCGCTTCGTTTTGGGAACCCTGAAAGACCATCATATTGCCGAATAGTATTAAACTTTTCTCGTCTGCCTGTAATTAGTTTATGTGGATATGCCTGATGCCCGACATCCCATATTATTTTATCCATAGGAGCATCAAATATTTTATGAAGAGCAAGGGTCAATTCGACCACGCCAAGGGAAGGGGCAAGGTGACCACCATTTTTAGATATTACATTTATTATCTCTGCCCTTATTTCTCCTGCAAGTTCTTTTAATTCGTCTGTATTTAACTTTTTTACGTCTTCGGGAGAGTTGATATTGTTTAAGTATTTATATATCATTTATTTTTTTACTATTGTTGTTATTTCAAGAATTCCATCAGCTACTTTTATTTTAATTTTTGAAACATCTATTGTAAGCGGCAAATCAAATCGTTTTTCCAGTTTCCCGTAAAGAAGCTCGTTTATATAATAAGTCCCTTTGGGTCTTTCCCTGAATGCAACTATTTCAATTGCGTCCGCACTACCGGTAATGTTAATATCAGATTTTTTTATTCCCGGCACTTCAACCTTAATAACCATTTTATTGCTCTTGCCGACAATTTCTGTTGCCATAATTCGTGGCTGTTCAAGACTTATCGGAACTCTCAACAAATCCCATTCCTGTTTTAACATTTTATGCAAGCTTTCATGAACAGAAACAGGCGTTCGAATAACTTCCAACTCCTGACATAATCCTAATGCAAATTTTAAAGTATCTGCAACTGCCCTACAAGAAAAGCATTCGTTAAGATGGGCTTCTATCTGTTTTTTCAATTTTGGAGATAAACCACCATCTATATAATCAGATATATATTTTAACGTCTCGTTACATTTCATATTTTGTCACCTAACTGTCGTCAGACAGCCCTGCCATTAAAATAATTTACTAATTGGTTTCTCATAAATAATCTTGCTCTCAGTATCCTTGATTTTACTGCCGTGAGTGAAATTCCCAAAACCTTAGCTACTTCCAAATTAGAAAGTTTTTCCACATCCCTCAAAATAAACACTGTCTTGTATTCAGCCGGCAAAGACTTTATTGAGTTGTCTATAACTTTCTTCAACTCATCTCTTGCCATACTGTCCGTTATGTTCATAGCAGTAGAGGGCACCTGTGCCCAATTTACATCATCTTCTAATTGAAGCGTATCAGAAAATTTGTTTTGTTCTTTTTTTCTTGCTCTCAGTCTCATAAGTGCGGAATTTGTCGTTATTCTATAAGCCCATGTAGAGAAGTTTGACTTGCCATGAAAGCTGTCCAGTGCCTTAAATATAGAAATAAAAGCATCCTGTAATGCATCTTTTGCATCATCCTGGTTGCCGGTTATTTTATAAGTAAGCGTATAAAGCTTGTCTTCATATCTATTTACTAGTTCGTCAAAAGCTTCGTAATCGTGTTCAAGCGCTTTTTTAACAAGCTCATTATCTGACAGTGTTTTTAAATCTACTTTTTGCTCTTCGGCAATCACTTTATTTTTAGTTGGAGTTTCCCGCCTTGGCGGGATTATAGTCAAGCTCTTTCCAGTTCCGCTGGATTAGAGATTGCTATCCCGCTTTACGGGAGACCAACTTATCAAATCCCTGCTTGGTTAATAACCGCTTCCGACAGACTGGACCAGAAACTCTTACAAGTACACTCCGCCAAGACAGAGTAGGGAAGTATGGACAGATTGTAATCTGTCTTTACTCTTATTTTCTTCTTGTGTCACGAACTTTAGACTCTAATTCTTTAATTTTTCTTTTTGCTATGTCGAAACATTCGTCTACCATAGCCTGCAAATCATAGCCTTCTTCTTTAATTATAAACATTGACATTTTACGCATTTTTATCTGGAGTTCTATTGATTCCCTGTGTGAATTTCGTTGAGCATTGCCTTCCATTGCGATAATGATATCTATAGAAGATAATCTTTCTGAGCATTTTTCCAACTTGAGTAATTTTTCGTTTATTATTGCTGTTATTGCCGGTGAACCTTCCATATGACGCCACGAGATATTACTCTGCATCTTTCCCCCTATATAAGTAAATTATCCTATTTTTTGTCGGTGCTATTCCAGAGTTCCTATTGCTTTTTCCACTTCTTCAACTATTTCGCCTGATTTTACTACTTCGGCAAGTTTATTAATATCTCCGCATAAAGGACGATCAGCATCAAGATATTTTACATACTTACGAACAATATCATAAGCTTTTTTCGTCCCGGTTCCAAGCAATGCAGGATTAAGGAAATCTGCAGCCTGAGCAGAAGCCATTAACTCAATTGCAATTATTGCATTTGCATTATCAATTATTTGTCTTGCTTTTAAAGCAGAAGTCATTCCCATGCTTACAAAGTCTTCCTGGTCAGCAGCAGCCGGAATAGAACCTGTTGAAGCCGGATGACTTAAAATTCTGTTTTCACAAACTAAAGCGCCGGCAGTATATTGAGTTAACATCAACCCGGAAAACATCCCTGCTCCTTTAGTTAAGAACGGGGGAAGTCCGGCATTCAAATGGGAATTCATAAGTCTGTTTGTCCTGCGTTCGGATAAAGCACATATAGTTGTAACCGCTATGGCAATAAAATCAAGTCCAAAAGCCATCGGCGTTCCCTGGAAATTTGCGCCACTTATACAAGTGCCGCCGTCGTCTTCAAAAAACAGAGGATTATCCGCAACCCCGTTTATCTCGGTTTCAAATATCGTTCTGACATATTTTATGGTATCTTTTCCCGAACCCACCACTTGTGGAGTACTTCTAAGGCTATATGCATCCTGTACTTTTTTACCTTTTCGCTCTAATAATTTACTTTTTTCAGTTATTTTTCTTATATTTGCTGCGCATTCAACGGAACCGATATGTCCACGTGCTTTATGAAGTCTCTCATCATACGCATTCATATTGGCATTCAAAACTTCAAGCGTCATCGCAGCAGCTATTTCGGAAGTTTTCAACCATCTACTTGTATCATGAATGGCCAATAAGCCTATTCCTGTTATAACATTGCTTCCGTTTATAGTAGCCAGTCCATCACGAGCTTCAAATTCAATTATTGGGATTCCGGCTTTTTCCATTGCTTCTTTTCCGTTTAATCTCTCACCTTTATAAAAAGCCTCTCCTTCTCCCATAAGCACAAGAGCCATCTGAGCCATAGGTGAAAGGTCTCCGCAGGCTCCAACCGAGCCCTTTTCACACATAACAGGCGTAACGCCACTGTTCAGCATTTTTACCAGCGTTTCTACTATAATGGGTCTGACACCCGAGTGTCCTGCAGATAATGCTCCTATACGACTAAGCATAGCGGCACGAACAACTTCAATAGGCATCGGATTACCGTAACCGGCTGCGTGGCTATAGATTATATATTTTTGAAAATCTTTTACTTGTTCTGTAGAAAGAACAACTTCAGAGAGTTCGCCTATACCGGTAGTAACTCCATACATTACTTCTTTATTACGGATTTTTTTATCTACAATATTTCTACATTTTTGAATTTTTTCTATTGCTTCCTTTGGTAACTCAATTTTTTCATTAAAACGAACTACATTTACGACATCTTCAACAATCAACTTCTTGCCTATTTTTACACTATTACTCATAATATGCCTCCAAACATCTTGTAGAGACAGATTATCATCTGTCTCTATTTTCGAATCTCAAGTTTTTTCTGAAGCCATATATTCAATTTAGCTAATTTAATTACTTCCTGAGTTCCACTTTTCATATCTTTTATGGCAACAGAGTGGGTTTTAAGTTCATCGGGTCCTGCTATAACAACAAAAGGTATTTTCTTTCGGCTTGCATATTTAAATTGTTTGCCGATTTTTATTGCTTCGGGATATACTTCCACCCCTACGCCTGAATTTCTTATATCTTTGGCGACCTGAAGAGCATATTTTGTGGTTGGGGCATCAAAGAGCGTAACAAGAAACTTAACCGGAGAAGCAAATTTAGGATTCATATCGAGTTTATCCATAACCATTAAAACTCTCTCAAGTCCTATTGATATACCTACGGCAGGAATATCCTTATCATTAAACTTTCCTATTAAATTGTCATATCTGCCGCCACCTGCAACACTGCCAACCTTTGTGCCTTCTATAATAGTTTCAAAAATTGGACCGGTATAATAATCAAATCCCCTTGATAACCAGGGATCAAACATTATATGTTTCATATTGCATCCAAGATTTTCAAGATGCGAGAACAAAGTTCTTACCTGCGCTATTCCTTCTTTGTTGGGAAGCAATTTTTCTAATTGAGCAATCGGCTGTCCCAAAGAACTGATTATCTTTTCTTTAGTCTCTTTTGATAATCCAAGAACTTCAAAATTTTCTTTAACTCCGTCAATTCCTATTCTATCTCGTTTATCCATAGCTCTGAAAAGCTCAAATTCTTTGCTTTTATCCACTCCACTGTACTCGCAAATAGTTTGTAACAATCTACGACTATTTATTTTAGTCATAAATTTTTTGAAACCGATGGCTTCAAATATTTCACTTGCTACCATTATAAGTTCGGCTTCTGCAATTACACTTTCCGTTCCAACAATATCGACATCGCATTGATAGAATTCTCTGAACCTGCCGTATTGAGGTTTATCACATCTCCATACTGTTTGAATTTGATAACGTTTGAATGGCATAGTAATATCAGGATATGAGGACACTACCCTGGCTAAAGGAACGGTAAAATCAAATCTCATCCCCACATCTCTTCTTCCTCTGTCCTGAAATTTATATATTAATTTTTCTTCGTCACCATATACGTCTTTACCTGATAGAATTTCCCAGTATTCTATGGCAGGAGTTTCCATAGGTTCAAAACCGTATTTTTCAAACACACTAGTAATGCGCTGAATAACCCATTGTCTCTTCTTCATATTGTCCGGTAATCTATCGTGCATACCTTGCAAGGTTTGAAGCTTGCTGTTCATATTTTCCCCCTCTCTATTAGGCAAATTTATTGACTCATCCCGATTGTCGGGACAAGGTTTAATCACAAGTTTAGACCTCATCTGTTTTTTAACAACTTAAAAAAATGCTAGCGCAAAAACAATACCCAATGCAGTTCCGCTTAAAACTTCAAGAGGCGTATGCCCCAATAATTCCTGCAATCTTTTGTGTTCGAATTGTTTTTTATCATGAATTAAAGTGTCTATTAATTTATTAATGGCTTTCGCTTGCCTTCCTGCTTCTCTCCGCAACCCGGTTGCTTCATACATTACAATAAGACTAAACAATAAAGCTATTGCGAAATCAATGGATCTCAAGCCCTGTATAATAGCGACGGAAGTCGAAAGTGACGCAACGCCTGCAGAATGAGAGCTTGGCATTCCTCCGGTTTCAATAAAATAGCGAACATTTATTTTGTGTTCGCGCATATACCCAAAGACTATTTTTAAAAATTGGGCTAAAACCACGGCTAATAAATATATTTTTATTACCTTAAATCCTATCATACGCAAATAAAACTTAAATGTTTTTTCTTATTGTGAATCCTATCTTGATTCGTTGCGTTCAATGCCCACTATTTTACTATAATCCGTTTTTGGAAAATTGCAAGTTTTTTCTTGGGGAAGCTTTTAACTCGATGTTTTACTATCTAAAACACTTTTCAAGGCTGGACTAATGCCCCACAAGGTTGAACAAAAAAGACTATCAGGTAAGATGTAGTGCGGTTATAACCTTGATATTTTGTGCTTTTAGTTCATTGTAGGTTTCACAAGCTTTCTCGGTGTTTTCTATTATTAGTTTTATCCCTTTTGAATCACAGGCTTCTTTAACGCTATCTTCTATTTTCATCTCATTAAAAGGACCCGTTCCAATTATTAAAACCTGTAGCGGAGAATTTAAAATCTTTTGCAAATCTTTAAGTTGAACTAAATGATTTGCATCGCGCCACCAGCTTGTTTCTACTTTATCAGGATATATAACCAAATCTCTTGTGTATATAACATCCCCAATCGTAACCTGACCAAACTTATATTTTTTAATATCCATTATTTACAGTCTATATACCACTTCTTTTTAAATTGCAAGTTTTTTCTTTAAAAAAGTTTATTATTTATAATTGTTTTATTGTTGAATAGTTTGCGAGCCCAAAAGGCGCTTCTTTATGATGAATTCTAACCTAAAATCTAAAACCTATTTCTAATCCACTTGCGGCCGATTGATCTCTAAACTTATAGAAGTGTGCCGAGACATACGCATCCATCATAGAGAGTCCCCATACAAATCCATCTATCCACAAATAATTATACATCTTACTATAATAATACTCTGCATCAGGGCTGTTATTTTCTTCTTTTGCCTTGTTTTCCTTAGCCCAAAAATAAATTGTAGCTCCGGCTGCTGCTCCTTGCAATAATGCAAATGCGGTTCCTTTTAGATAATTATGGGTATAGAACTGTCCACCTCCCGGAAGGATAGATAATAAAAGAGCAGTGTTGGGATTTTTTTTGCCTATCTGTTGTGGATACGACCTTCCCGAGATATTGCCGGAAATAGGAATTTGTCCAACGCTACGCTCTGAACTTTGTAGGGATGAATTCTTGTCTGTTGATGCAGAAACTATATTTGTTCCGCCAGCAAACAACTCTATTTGTCCCACACTACGCCCGAGACTTTGAGATATTATTATAAAAACTAATATGTGCATAACATGAATAAATAAAGGGGCAGGGAGAATCCCTGCCCCTTTATTATTATAACAATTCGATTATTTAACAAATACTATCTTTCTCGTTGCAACCTTAGAACCGGCTTCTACTCTATAGAAATAAAGTCCGGTAGACATTTTGTTTCCCTTTGTATTTTTACCGTTCCAAGTTGTAGTATAAGTTCCCGCCTTGCGATTTTCATTAACAAGAGTATTTACAAGCTTCCCTGTAACATCATATACCTTAACGGCAACATTTGATTCATTTGGTAAAGAGTATTTTATACTGGCAATACCATTTGCCGGGTTAGGATACGCAGAAAATACGGTAAACAACTTCGGTGCAGAACCGGCATCTTCTATCCCTAAAGTATCTGCATAACAAGCATACCATAGTTTGTCCATATTGGCAGGTTGTCCAAGTGTGCTGTCTGCAGATGCCATTATAAGCATATCACCTGCTCCATCAACTGCAACAACAGGCCATAGAGTCGTAGAATCTCCGGGTGCAGGAGGAAACTCTTTTATCGGATTAAAAGAACCCATTCCGGGAAGAATGTCCTGATATATACAACATTTATTAATTCCACCTGTAACTCTATGCATAGCAATAACTGCATTCCCTGCAGTATCCAAATCAATACTTCCATATCCATCTCTAGACGCCGTCTGAACGGGTGTCCCACCATCAAGCCCGGGCCATCCCCATGCAGAACCATCATAATAATTATAGAACATGTGGCGTTCAACTCCTCCGGTGGTAAGTTGTTTCATCCATGTAGTATGGGTATAATTATTTCTGGGATCCCATATAATAAGTCTCATTGGTGCCTTATTCCATTGCCTATCATACTGAGTGCATCCAACAGTATCACCATTAACAGACATAAACTTATTATACGTTCCACCAAATACATCTGAGTTAATGTCTCTATCCCTGGCTTTTGGCATACTTAGCGCAGGATAAGGATTCGTTCTCATTGGTGAAACAAAGGACTTTTTGCCAACCGGTTTCACAACAAAAGTAGTATCCATATAATTATTATCCAGTATAGTATCTATTAACATCGTGGCATATACTTCATAGTAACCGTTAATTTGTGCTCCGCTGTCACCCATTACTGTGTATGGCTTGAACGCTACCTGTATCGTATCGCCTGCAGGAATAGTTACATTTTTAACGTCATAGTATATTATTGCAGGAGTAACAAGTGATTCTGGAGTAACGGAATCTCCCATATCAAAAAGAAGTACTCTATTCATTTCAAATCGTGCCTGAAATTCAACAGATTCCGTACCATTATTTTTATAAGTAGCATTCGGAATAACGATATCTCCTGCTGTTAAAGAGTCAGGTTCACGAGTCGGACCATTTATTGAAAGAACGGATATGTCACCTCTTTTAATAGGTTGGTTAACTCTTATGAAAGGATTTTTATTAGGGTCTAAAGCTTGCTTAATAATATCATCATACCCACTAATATCCAATTCATACATAAAATGCAAAGTATCATTAACTATAGGAGCCATTGACAAAAAGACTTCGCAATCACCGGGTGTCATAGTTAAGTTCATCTTTGGAGCCCATGTTCTACCTTTATCGAGAGAATAAGAGGCATATATTTCGCCTGCTTCATAACCTGCTATGCCATAAGTATCAACCGGAAATTCAACCCATAAAACATAAAGATTTTTTGTAATCGGGTCTTCCGAAATGACCGGTTTTGCCTGAAGTCCACCATAATACGGGTATAAAACGTCACTCCATGAACCACCACTGGCAGGCATCCACTTGAAAAAATTTGGGTCCGGGTAAGGATATGAATGATACGAAATTATATAAACCGAATCGTATTCCGAAGAATAATGCAACAAAGCACAGCACATTGCAGGGTAATAAGAACCATCCGTAGAAGTTCCTAAGCTTACATCCGTTACGATGTGGATTTTTTCCTGAGAATCATATATACCATAGGTATTGCCGACAGTGCTTTTTAGATTTGTAATATCATTGTAATGAGCAGGATGATCTGCTGGGCGCGGGATTAAATTCATAATATCAATATTGTTTCCCCATGTTCTTCCGCCATTTTGAGAAGCTTTATATATCACGTGTCCATTCCAGAGTCCCTCATCCAAAATCGCTTTACTCCATACCATACAGATATTTTTAGATCCCGGGATTTTTGAACCAAAGGCATTATAACTTATCCCCGTATTTGTATCAACCGGTGCCCATCCAGACCAACTCCTAGCCATACCACTCAAAGGAGTTAAAACTAAAAACAACAATACGACTTTTACTAAATTATACATCTTGCACCTCCCTTAAATCTATTACGACAGACACCACGTCTGTCACGCAAATTCGCCTTCCGCCAAAGATAGAGTGGCGGACGAGTATTTTTCTTCACTTTGATACCCAAACGTTTTATTGTTAACTCTTCACCTCCTTTCATAATTTTATACAATCCCAGCCTCGGCGGGACATCTATAGGCTAAAACCAAGTCCTATTCTATGAATTCCGTGCAAATATTTATGCGACTGATAGGTATAATCAACTGTTATATCTTTTGTTCCCGCAAACTTATTAACTATTCCAAAACCTGCAGTATATCCTTCATTAAATCTTTCTATCGCCCGTCCCATAAGATTACCTATTGTGGCATCACCTGTTTGACTATTTCCATCCCATATGTTATTTTTTCCGGTATATCCAACGCGAATAAAATACTTATCGCTCATACCTGCTTCTATCCCGAACCCAAAAGTAGTTGGTTGGTCAAGAACATTGACAAGGTCGCTCATTAAGGTAACTCTATAGTCTTTCGTATTCAAAGTATTAACGGCAATTCCGAATTGAAAACTCAAAGGCAACGGGTCTTTTGTAGGCAACCACATAGCAGCAAGATCGGAAGATTGCGAAGCATCATCATACGTATAATAAAACCTTAGCCTTTCTCCGCTGAATGCAATATCAGGTCCAAAATTCTGAATCATAAACCCAAAGCGTAAATCGCTGAAGTTTATACTTGCACCCTCGAAACCAAGTTTAAGGGTGTTGACTTTAGTATTATAGGTTCCTCCGACATCGCAAGCCCATCCGGGTGCGGAAACGGATGTATTATACGCATATTGATTTATAACTTTAAAAGTCATGCCCGCGTTAAATTTATCCGTCATTCTTCTTGCATATGAAATACCGACTGCAAAACTATTTGCCGAAAAATACACCGGGAGAGATGTTTCCACGATGTCAGGCTGGTATAGCATCTCGCCCGACAACAAAGACGTTGTGCTTACTCCAATTGTCCCGTCTCCTGCAGGTATAGTAATAGCCAGATTATTAACGCTTATACCTGAACCGGGAAACAGATTTGCATAAACAAAATCTGCTCCAATACCACGAAGTTTAGCAATGCCTGCCGGATTCCAGTAAATAGCCTCGACTCCTTCTGCAAATGCAGAATAAGCTCCTCCGAGCGCAAGAGCTCTTGTTCCTCCACCAATCGTTAAAAAAGGCGCGCTGCATCCGCCAAGCCTAAACCCAAAACTTGCAATAGGAATAGACAACAGTACTATTACAGGAAAAATAAACTTTTTCATTTTGCCCCCTTCTATTATCCGCATCATCGGATATTCACACAAATATATATTTTTATTCTCTTTTATATTTAGAGTTTCCCGCTTTGGCGGAATTACTCTAAGTTATCCCGCTCAGCGGGACTTTTTTATTTTTTAAGGTCTGAATACTTGTATTCTACAATTGCCTGTATCTACAATATAAATATTCCCGGCATCATCTACTACTATTCCCTGTGGAGACTTAAACTGCCCATTAGCAATGCCTTTTTCACCCCATCTGTTTACAAAAGCGCCGGTTTTACTAAATTTTTGCACACGGTTATTATTGGATTTATGACTTGCTTCCACTACGTAAACTGCGTCTGCCGTCACTGCAACATCGCAAGGAACGGACAAACAACCATCAGCATCAAGTTCTTTCCCTGCAGTTATAGCATTTGTGCCGATATTTCTTATATAAATACCTTCGGTGCTAAATACCTGAACCGCATCGCCTTTATGAAAAGCAACGTATAATTCATTGTCGTATATTTTCATTCCCATCGCTTCTGCAGATATTCCCCATTTGCTAACATAAGTCCCGGTTTTTGTAAATTTCTGTATTCTCTTATTAAACGAATCCACAACATATATAAATCCTGTATCCACAGCTATGCCCGTTGGATAATAAAATTTCCCTTCACTGTTTTCGCCCGAGCCTTTGCCTCCAATTGTATCTTTTATTGTCCCGTTTTTATTAAATACATATATTTTATGAATTTCATCAAATGCCGTTGATGCATCTGTTACATATACGCAGCTTGAATCTACCGCCACATACTTAGGCGCTTTCAGAGTATTTGCACCTATTGTCCCTAACAAGACACCTGCAGTGTTAAACATCTTTACTTGGTGGTTTGTCCAATCCACTACCCACAATGTATCTTTATATATTGCCATCCCCAAACAGGTATCCGTATCCCAGCAACTAACAAAATTATCGGATATTGTAATCGCAAGGGAAGCACTTGTATCGGAGCATTGTCCCCAATTATCAAATGCATTAGTTGTTACATTAAAAGTACCTGTAGTTGTATAAGCATTTTGAAGTTGCGTTATCACTGTAATGGAATCCCATACACTTCCCACAACACTCAAAGAGGAGTCATTTCCCCAGTTAAATTGAATTGTAGTAGGTGGAGTTGACTTGATCACCTGATTATAAAACCAATAAGGGGTATGCATAAATCTTTCAATATAAGGACCTTCTAGCGCTATCGGAACATCCGGTTTAGGTGGCTTTTTAGGGGGAACTATAGTTACTGAGCAAGGCAAAGACCAAACCGAAACGCTTCCCTGTCTATCCTTTGCTTTTGCTTTAATTACAAAAAGACCTGTTTCTTTATATATGTGCGTTAACGTATCCATTGCACCACTTGCTACAGTAGTTGTATCCCAGCCCGAATCTGCCAGACTCCATTTACACATAAAAGTCACCCTATCATTTTCAGGGTCAACAGCGCGAACCACAAATTGTACGGATACTTCAATCACGCCGGTATCTATAACCGGCACAATAGTTACGCTTTCCGGAGCAGCTGATTTAGTAAGCACTTTCAATACAAGAGCCTGCGACCATTCAGATTCATTTTTATGAATGTCTCTCGATTTTACTTTTACGGCATAAGTATCCGATATTGTATACGTATAGTTCATTTTTATGATATCTCCTGATTTAAAATACTCGCTCCAAGCCGAAGTCGTTCCATCATCCCAGTAAAATTGATAAGAAACGTCTTCTTTTTCCGGATCTGTTGCGGATGTATAGAAACAAGTTGTTGAATCAACCCAACTTGTATCTATACTGCTATATGTGTTTGTCGCCGGCATTGAAGGCGCATCCGGCGCACTATTCTTTCTACATCCACTTGTTCCTATTATACTTGTTGCTATTACTACATAAACAAACGCTCTTATTTTATAACTCATTTTTCCTCCTATTATCTATTTCCCTCGGGCAGGCAGAACAACAAATCCTACCCCATTAGTCTATTCTTTCTACCCCACCTTTACAATAAAATCAGTTCTGCTTTAGGCAGAAACAGATTATTATTTTATTATTACAAACTTTCCTATCTTTTGTATGTCTTTATTGGTTTTAGATTTTGCTGTTACCTGATAAATATATAATCCACTTGCTACTATTGGACCTACTTCCCCTTCTTTTACTGCTTTTGATGTGAAATCCCACGCATGCGCTCCGGGACCGCTAACTTCTGTTCTCGTATTCATTGTACTAAAAGTCGCTTCGTCGTGGTCAATCGTTTTTACCAATAATCCTGCTACTGTAAATATTCGTATTGTGCATTTTGACGGTATCCCCTGGAACCATATTTTATGTTGATATTTATTTTTATCCCACGTTGCTCTCATAAAATATGGATTTGGCATTACCCGGATACTATCCAATTCACAATCTTTATCTGCGTTAAATGCAGTTGTATTTATCTCAAAAGTATCTCTTAGTGTCACTCTGTTGAAAACAAATAATTTATACACATCTCCCGTATCGGGATAAATCATTTTCAGAGCACCCACGGTTGTGTCAACTTTTAGAGAAACATTATATGCTGTCCCTGTATAATCTGCTCTATTTTTAAAAATATCTACTTTATCGTTGTAACTAAATATTCCATTATTATCGTTATCACTGTACAGGAAGAAAACCGTATCTTCCGGAAACCACAAATTTGTAAGCTTAAACGGGGCATACCTATTTCCCATATCATAACTTCCCTGCTTTGACATCACAAGTTTATAATCATAATATGGTTCTCTTGCTATTGTCCCTTTTTTCGTACCAAAAGTAGGACGAATGATAAGATTACTCTTTAGATTTTTTTGTTTGTATTTTCCGGAGTTTGTCGTGTCGCTCCAGCCTGAATTTGCAACGTCTTCAACTGCCCCACTATCATTATATACTTTTTTTGATATTTTTATATCCAAACCGTCCAACAAAGGCAGCGAATCCAATTCAAAATATTTACAGCTATCCAATACTATTGTATTCTTTGTTATATCTTCAAGTCTCCAGTACTTTGCTTTCATTGTATCTTTCATGTCTTCTTTTAAGAATACCATCCTGTATTTATCACCGGTTATCGTATCCGGTCTTGCTACGCTTACGCTTATATCCGCATCTCCAAATCCTGTCGTATGAACCACGCTTACTTTCGCGCCTTGATAATTCGCAGGAGTCTCCATTGGTATTCCCCAGTATTTCTTTCCTGTTTTTGCGCTCTCCAACGAATCCAGCCCCATCGCCGGCATCGGTTTATTATAAGACGTTACCGAGTAATAATATTTCTTCCCATTATTTACTGGCTTATCTACATAACAATGTTGCAACCCGCTTTCACTTCCTACCGGATTACTTTTATATGTCCATATAGTAAATTCGTCTCCCGTTACCGGATGTAAATCCGTCCCGGGTTCTGCAGGCGCCGTCCCATTCTTTATTTTTACATAAAACCCATCTATATATATATATCCGCCCGATACATATCCGGGATCAACGGGAATCGGAGATTTTGTAGAATCTGTTACAAAATAATAACCTGACCCAAGACTATCTGCATTTACATTATAATAATATCCTCTCCCGCTATCCATCTCCATTATTGCAAACTGGTATTGATTCTGGAATGTTATTTTATACCTGGCATCTTTGAAATGGACAAATGCCAACACAGTATCAACTACTAAGTTTGGAGCTGTGGCTAAAGTATCATAATATAATGTATCGTTTTTGTTATATCCTTCAAATGTTATTTTTGCTTTTGAATGTCCCTGTGTATATTCCACCAATACGGTATCTTTACTACTACTTCTTAAATCATAATTTGCCAACAATGTCCACGCATCGCTTAATCCGGTTTCGCTCTTATATACTCTATATCCCTCGAATGTCGGCATTTTTGCCATCGGGTCTATATAGTTTTCGGGGATCGAGTTCCATGATAAATATATTTTCTCGTCTCCGGGTATCACTGACAATGTAGGTGGTGGTGGCGGTGCAAATCCTATATATCCCATATTAAACTGTCTTATTGCGTTTTTCGCTCTTTCTTTCAAATCGCCTAATGTATATGCGCTTACAACTGCCACTGTCATTTCTATTTCCTGCCCGGGTAGCAATATCGTGGTCGGACCGCTGCAAGATAATTGTCTCATATCTTCAGGCATAGTTGCCGCCATATATGCCGGTCTTCCGGGGAACTTACATGAAAGAACTTCATATTTTACCGAGTCCTGCAATGGTCGGTCAATTGTATTGCCGGGTTCTCCTACTATTTGCCAATATTGAAATCCGGTCATTCCCTTATTCCCTGGAGTCTCGCACATTACGCACCCTATATATCCTGCGGGCGTGGTCCATCCCGGTTCTTTTCCGTCTATATCATAAGTATATCCTAAATCCATTCTTCTGCCAAATTCACTTACATAACTTGTATCGTATCCGATTAATTCATCTTTACACCCTGATGCAGGATCATTTGAACTCTGGCCGATATCGTTATCCATAAAATATCCCAAATATACATCTTTTAAGGTATCTTCAGTCATATTCCTTATTTTCCAACTCAGATATATATATGCTTCATTATATGCATAATTCCACGAATATGTTCGCTGTTCTATTCTTACTCCTACTGCACCTTTCGCGCCATCGTAAGGTCCAGCATCAGATACCCATATCACTCTTGCATCTTCCGCCGGTATCCAATCTCCGGCTACTGAAAAAACGTCTTCCTGGGATACGATATCGCCTGCGGCTGGATCCAAATATAAACTCGGATCACTTCGTCTTCTATTTATTAACGTATCTGCGAACGGCCATAACGCCTGATAACTTTCTTTATCCAATCCGGGTTGTTTGAATACAAAACTGCCCGCATGCGGATGGCCACCGCTTGATATTGCCTGATCACTAAATACCAATCCTTTTGCGCCTATATTACCCGCCTCACCGGCATCTTCTACTTCAGGGACATACATTGCACCTACATCCGAACTATATGCGCCTCTTGCCAAAACACTTGTCCATGTGCTATCCCCGGGGAATCGTCTTTTTGCGCCTACCCATAACCCACATTCATAAGTGTAATATTGATAAGAACCTGCGGGATATTCCCCTGTTCTTCCTCTCGTTGCTGTATTATTAAAATACCCTTGCGCTCTGTTGTGCTGTGCATCCGATGCATCGTATTTTCCTATTGCATCCCCGGGATATCGCGCAAATAAACCTCCTTGCAATGTATTGGATACTGTCCAATCAGTTAAATTCCCTACCCCGGTCCAATACACTTTCCACCAATCGGCAGGTTTGGTGCATACTTCGGTCTTGCTGCCTTTGGTTCCCGTGCTTTTTTTATGATTACCCTCCGTTGCTAACCGGCCTGTAGGCTGATGAAACCCAAATACCTGACTCGCACCTATTATTAATATTAACCCTATATACTTTCTCATTCTTCCTCCCCTTTGTCATTCCCGCGGAGGCGGGAATCTATTATATTTATTATCTTTCCGCTCTATGCGAATAATTCATAATTCAGTATTTAGAATCTAAACTCCAACCCTACCTGTATAATTCTTGGCGAGCTGAAATTATAAGGATTATCATAATATCTCTTCCATACCGCTAACCGTTTATCATACATATCTTTCGCACTTGTATATCCAAATAATTCCCTATATCCATCCGATTCATTTAAATAATTATTATATAATCCCGCCCAATAAGTTGAATCGTACGCTGTCGGGAATCCGGGTATATCCCCTCTCCCGCTTGATGTGTATACGTACAGCACATTCTTTATATTAAATAAATTATTAACCGTCATAAATATGCTTAACCTTTTCCCTCCTACTAAAAACCCCTTGTCCATTCTCATATCCGTTGTCACTACTGCCGGCATCCTTCTGCTTCCTATCTCTCCGGTACCCGCTTTCGCATCGCTCGGCGTATAAGGAGCTCCCGTTGAATACCCAAACTGCACATTCGTATTCAAATCGCTTAATAATTTTACTCCCATTATCCCTGGTCCGAATCCTTCCGGTAAATAAAAATTTAGATTACTCTTTATAGTATGCGGGATATCAAACTCTAATGGGAATTCTCTATTTGGCGGAGCTCCACTTCCACTATATTGATATAACTCAAATGCTTCTCCCTTACTTGATCCCGTTCCCCTTGCCTGCTGATACCCATACGATAAAGAACCGCTTAGATACTCACTTGCCCGTTTTATAAAAGCTATTTCAAACCCTTTTACTACCGCAAAATCATACAACTCATATACGGTATAACTTGCTAACTTCTTCTTAAATACCGTTGTCATAGATCGTGTTGTCAATAACGTTTTTATGTCCTTGAAATATCCACTTATGTCTACCGCAAAATCCGGTGTCATTGCATACTTAAATCCTGTTTCATACATTATTTCTTTTTGCGGCGGTAAATTTGGATTCCCTATCGTTGGCCAGCCATTTGTTATATCCGCATCTAAATTCTGATATATATCCGCAAAATTTAAAGGCTGAAAAAAATGTCCGTAGTTCGCATACATCACTGCCTTATCACTAACCGCATAAGATATCCCAAATCTTGGCGAAAAATCATACTTCGCGCTTACTTCTTCTTTCCCGGCTTGAAGTGAATCCATTCTTATATAAAAACTATCTACCGGATTAAAATAATCTGCTCTTATTCCTAATTTTAACACCATATCTTCATACTCTATTTTATCACTCATATATGCCGCTGCCGTTATCGGCTTCTTGTTATAATAATCTATAAAAGGATTTGTATTCATAAATACCAAACTCGTATACTTTAATTCATATTTCTCAAACTCTCCGCCTACTTTTACTTCATTATACTTATTCATCTGTGATGTCATCTGGAAATTACCAGCCCATCGAACCGTATTCCTCGAATTCCATCGCGGGTCAAAATAATAACCAAATATATTCCACTCATCATCATTATATCTCATCATTGACAAATTTCCACTTGGTTCAAACGAATCTGCATCAAATGTCCCTGTAGTATCACCTATATATTTACGCACATCCTCTATATAATTACCTAAGTTAAATCTATGGCTGTATATAAATGTGGTATCATCTATTTCATATATTATATTATCATCTTCAGTTAATACCGTAGAATCTTTTCCTACTCCATAACTAGTGTTTTGGTAATACCTTGATACATACGCATCTCTTATATCCGTTGCTTTTAATCCTTCATTCCATAACCACTCTCCGGTTTCCACATCCGTATGTCCCCAATGCGCTACGTTCTCATAATAACATCTCCATGCTTTTTCTGCTGACCATTCTATTCCACCCACAGTTCGCCATTCTTTTGTCTTTGGGTTATACCATCCGCTATCATAAGCTAAACTTACCCATGGCAGCCCGGTTCCTATCTCTCGAAATTCCCGATAATCACGACATGTGTGTCTTCCAAATACCTTACCCAAAAAACTACTATCCGCCACTTCTCTCTGTGAAGCACTGTTTGTATACGTGTTAAATCTTCCTATATTTACATTATAAAAGGTCTTTGAGTTTATGCTATGATTGAACTTTATGTTTACCTGCGAATTTCCCTTGTTATAAAATGCAACATCTTCTTCCCATGCTCCTCTTGAAAAATAATGCGAATAACCATGCCCTTCGGTATAACCATAATTACTTGATAACGTTGTTTTCATCTTGTTGTTTATTTTATATGACAATTTAAATGTTCCTCTTTGCTGCATATTATCGGTATGCGGCAAATGTGATGGACTATAACCGTTATATCCAAGAGAAGTGAAAAAATTAAACTTCTTCATTTTAAATACAGGCCCGCCATAAGTAAAACTTATATCATTATAACCAAAATTATTTCCCTGATTAAATATAACGTCGGAATTTATTACTTGTGTTATAGTTTTTCCTAAAGTATCTTTTACCGGCATAGTATCCTTAAGCAAAAGACTAGAAAGGAGATTTTTACTCCTTGGGAATATTCCATCCGTCGTATATTTCAATGTTCCACTCGGCTTTACACTCCCTTCGTTTGTAACTATGTTAACTACTCCTGACATCGCTTTCCCATACTCAGCATCAAACCCTCCCGAAATTAACAACATTTCGGAAATAGCGTTGTTGTCAACAATTGCTCCCGCCTGCCCATTTACAGGGTCTGTCGTATTTATACCGTCAACAATATAAACAACCTCATCACTCCTACCACCTCTTATGTGTAACCCTGCAGACCTTCCTTTGGTCTCAGATGCGCCTGCTTGAGATGCAACTACTTCCTGATAGTTTTTTGTAGCCGTCTGGGTAATTTCTTTGCCGGACATTCGTTTGCCGGAAGAAGTCATATCCCTTTCAATTACGGGACGTTTTGCCGTGACAACCACTTCTTCCCCTTTTATTACACTGGTTGAAAGCTTAAAATTAATTGTTGTTGTCATATTCACGGAAATTTTAACGTCGTTTACTTTTGAATTAGCATAACCTATTACGCTGGCAACCAACGCATATGTCCCTACCGGAACATTTAAAATCACATATTCTCCATCCATATTGGTTGCGGCGCCCATTGTAGTTCCTTCTATATAAACATTGGCAAAAGGCATCGCTTCCCCGGTAGACGCATCCGTAACTTTACCTTTTATTTTACCAGTTGTTTGAGCAAAAAGCGCTGAAGCAAATACTAAAAATATGCTTAAAATAATAAATCGTCTCGCCATCTTACCTCCCATATAAATAAATTACTTTGATAAAATATTAAAATTATTATTTATTCTTTATTGATTAAGGGAAAACCTAACAGGTTGTTGCATCTCAACTCTAACCGCCTTATCTCTTTGTCTTGCTACGGTAAATTTCCATTGTCTTACTGTTTTTACTGCGGCAGCATCTAATAATTCATGAACACTTTTTATCACCTTAATATTTTCAACATTACCCAGTGTATCAATTATAAAATCCACAACTACAGTCCCTTCTATTTCCGCTTTCCTTGCAAGATCCGGATATTCAAGATTTACTTTATATTTCACTACAGGTTTTACCTCTACGGCACTAAAGGGAATTGCCGTTTCTGCCTGAGGCGCCACAGGGGCTTTTTCAAACCCATCAAAATTCGTTCGATCTATTGTGCTTGCTTCTACTTCTGCATCCGTTTGCGCTGCTACCGGCATTTGAGGTTTTGGTGGTGGTGGCGGTTCTTTTAATTGCTGCATCTGTTGTGGCAATTCAACCGCGTGAGTAACAACATCTGCGGTAAGTTTCCGCACTTTAGGTGGGGTGTTTGGCACAAAAAAGCAAAACAAAATAACAACTAAAATAGTTATGAGAAACGATATTTTTGTATTGAACGGAACTCTTAATTTCAGTTCATCCATAATATCTTGTTTGCTGCTTTATAAAATTTTAGTGTATCAAACTTTATCTTTTGTCAATAGGTTTTTCAACTATTTTCTTTTAATGTCGCAAGGGAAATTCGCAAAGCTTTAGCTTCCTTAAGCCTCTCGAAAACATCCGATAGAAAACCATACTCTGCGTCTTTATCTACGAGAACGGACACGATTATGTCCGGATTAGTTGCTATTTTCCTTTCCATCATAGAACTTACATATTCTATTTTTACTATCTTATCATCTATAGATATTGCCCCCTCTCTGGAAATCCATATATGCGCAATATTTTTCTTTGGCAATTTTTTGGCAGCCTGCGCAAGAGGAAGCGCAACCTGAATACCTCGTTCAGTTATAAATACCGTCGTAAGAATAAAAAATATTATCAACAAAAACGAAATGTCTGCCATTGAACAAGTTGGGATTTCCGAATTTATTGCTATTGGCTTTGATAGTTTCATAATCTCTTTTTTATTTTGTCGCCTCTATCTCTTTGGGCGGAGCAAATGCAACTCTTTCCGCATTCGCAAGCTTTAACTGGTCAAATACTTTTATTACTTTGTCGTATTGACATTTTCTATCTACGGTTAAAGAGAATATCAGAGAATCATTCGCGGTAAGAAGGTTTTCCACTCTCCCTTTTATATCAGGCAAAGGAACTTCCATATCTCCTATCATAACTTGCCCGGCCGCATTTATAAAGATGTTCTCTATATTTTCTTTCTTGATTTTTACTTCCTGCCCTTTTTCCGGCAAAACAATTTGTAATCCTTTTTCCGTAATAAACCCGGTTGTAAGAATAAAGAAAATAATCAACAAAAACGAGATATCTGCCATAGATGCCGTCGGTATTGCCGGGTTAACCGGTTTAGGTTTGTTTATTTTCATTCTTTATTTTTTAATTCCGCATTCTAAAATCCGCAATCCACATTCTGTTTATTATGGTTTTTCTTCTATTAAAAACGATACGACGTCACCACTTGTGTTGTTCATATCATTAATGTGTGTATTGCTTTTCATCGTAAAAAACACGTGAAAACTTTGCACCGGAAACGCTATCGATAATCCTACCGCTGTAGTTATCAATGCTTCCGAAATACCGGTCGCGACAAGCGTAGGCTCAACTTCCCCTGCTATAGCTATTGCCTGGAATGCATGAATCATACCCGAAACCGTTCCAAGGAACCCGAGTACAGGAGCTATTGAAATTACCGCAGCAATTATGGGCATTCCACGGTCAAGATACAAAAGTTCCGTATTCCCGGTTCTTACAATTTCGTCCTCTATTAACATTTTATTCGGTCCCACTCTTTTATATGCAATTAACGCTGTCTCTGCAACTCGTGCCGCAGGAGAACGATTGGTTTTGCAGTATGCAATTCCTTTGTCTACGTTATCTTTTTTAATAATAGCTTTCAGCTCTATCATAAAGTTGTTCGCATCTACTTTTGCCAATGCAAAATATATTATCCTCTCTATTATGAAAGCCCCTCCCATTATTATACAACCAAGTAAAGGCCACATAAAAACTCCGCCAGCTTTCCAATACGCTACCATTCCACCCATTTTTCCTCCTCTATCTTATATTTTTACCCTGTTTGTTTATTATGTTATATTAATACAATTATAAACATACATAATCTTATATAAATAACTTGTCAACTTTTTTCATTTACCCGTTTTATCGTATCAAATAAAATAAGATTTAAGGCTGTCTTTCTGTCTTTCAGTAACTTCACGTTCCCTATAACCCTTTTAAATACAAAAAGCCCAAATATACTAACCGCCATCCATATTAACCAAACCGGTTCTTTAAACTTCATAGCCATAACAGGCATAAGCAAGAAAAAAATAAAAAACGGTAACGGCGAACTTTTAAGAGTAAGCGTAAGCACCACAAATATAATTATAAGGAACACCGTTTCCCTTGGAATAAAAAAAATACCAACCCACAAGAAGTTGCTACCCCCCTGCCCTCACCTTTAAACCTTAACCATACAGGCCAGTTGTGGCCAATAATAGCAAAAATACCCCCCATTGAAGCTGTTACCTCGGGCAAGCCAATCCATTTGCCTATGAGTATAGGTATAATTCCCTTAATAAAATCGGCAAAGAAAACAAAAACTGCGGGTATAAACCCCACCGACTTATAGACATTCGATGCCCCTACCCGTTTATAACCCGTTTTTTTTAAGTCTACGCCTCTTATTTTTCCTACTATATATCCAAACGGAATGGAACCGCATAAATAAGCAATTAAAAAGAAAATTAAAAGTTTCATAATGATTCTACCTCCCTGTCCCGCCAAGGCGGAATTTGCATTTCAAATCCTTTTTTACCACAATTAAACAAAATGTCAACTACGGATAAATTCGGAACAAAATTTCCCCAAAATTGAGGATACGGAACGCCTCTAAAACGATAATCCCTTACCTTTATTTTTGAATTTTCAAATAAGGATAAATCCATATACTTAGCCCCACCTGCTCCGGCAATGTAAGTATCCGCCTTAAAATAATTACAAATATCCACAAGCAATTGTGTCTTGTTTGTTGTCAACCCAAGTTCTGAACTGCAATTTATTTGTGCTTTTATATCCAGCCATATACTTATCTGTTTTATAATTGCAACGTTTAACTCCACAAGTTTGTCCCAGTGAGTATTATAAATATGCTCAAAAAAATCTATATACTCATTAAAATAAGGTGCTTTTTTATAAAAATGCCATAAGCTTAAGAAATGTTTTTTTCTCCAGTCCGCCTGAGGCGGATCAGGCAGGTCAGTATTATTGTTTATCTCTACGTCTTTGATAATTTGTAAGCCTTTGCCTTTCTTTTTCACAGGTACGGTAAGCCACAACTCGCCATTTGAAGTTTTTATACGATTACGGTTCACCCACGAAGTTCCCTTGCATACTCCCCTTGGAAATTGAACGGAATCCAACAATACAAATATATCGGATTCCTTCATCTTACAAAAATATCCTGCCCACGGGATATAATTAGGTTGATGACAACTAATTACCATATATCAAATTAAATATAAAAATTTAAATATTTTTATCTGCCTGTTTTCTTTGTTTTTCGTTTGTATTCTATTTGTTTGCAATTCTTCCTGCTTTATTCTTCTTTTTGTTCTCTGTGCCCTCTTTTGTGCAACTCTTTTTCTACTATGGTCCCGAGTATTTTTCGAGATTTGTTAATTTTGATCTTTGATATTTAATTTTTGATATTTCACATTCACGGTCTGGTCAATATAAACCGGTATTTTCATAGAAGTTGATTCTTTCTGAATTTCCTGTTCGCCTTCCATTGAAGTGGAGATTTTTGATTCTATTAGCTTTCCTTCTTTCACCGCAAACCAATTGTTTCCCGTAAACGTTCCCTTCAGTTTTATTTTTGCCTTAACTCCCGGCATTTCCAGGGGTTTTTCAACGTTAAGTTCTCCTTTAATGGATATTTTAGCACACTCAAATCCTTCTTTATTCTCCGTACCCGTAAACATATAAGTTGTTTTTTGAATGTCCGATTCCACCGTCCAACTGTCATTTGTGTTAACTTCTTTATCCGGCAAAAAATCAAATTGTGAGCCGAATTGTTCTTCAGGCTTTCCAAGGGATTTACGGAAAAAATCTATTCCCTCAAGTCCTTCTACTTTAGATACTTTGCCTTTCCTGTCCATATTAAGAGTAATTGTTTTTCCTTGTAAAGTATTCGCTTCTTTATTGTTGCTTACATTATCTCCCATTCTAACCGAATTATCAACTTTATTAAAAACGATATCCATTTTTGTAACTTCCCCGGTATCTTTAACAACATATAAAAGCTCGGTTTCTATATTCATATCTATTGTTTGCGAAACACCTCGCATTTCCATTGTCATATTGGAGGTAGTGCTTTGTTTGTAAAAAGTAGTATCGTCGGGCACAAACTTAGACTTAAGCAAAACGCTTTCCACGGGCTTTCCCGTTTCAATCGCCGCTTTATTTGCACACCCAAGAGAAAACAACAAAACTGCAACTGCCGTGAATCTTTTCATCTTTCCCCCTCTTTATTTATTCATTTATTCACAATTATTTCAACAAAACAATCTTACCTTTTATTTCTTTTGCATCACTACCCGCGATTTTCACGGTATAAAAATAAACACCCGCCGGGATACTCTTGTCCGGGTTCCATTTCCAACGCAAAGCCTGATTTACAGCTTTGTTATCGTTTACTGCTCCGTCTGAGGCGGACAGGCATACTTTTTCTTTAACACATCTTCCCTGTAAATCAAAAATCTTCAACTGAACCGAAGCCTTCTTGTTATTATAAATATTGAAAATAATTTCACGCATAGAAGGATTGGGCATAACATTCACATAAACTGGCGAAATACTAATTTTTTCGGATACACCCGTAAGCGTAGAGTCGGGATAGAACTTCAAGCCCCAAACCCGGTTGCCATGATAATCAGCTCTTGCATCCGTTCCACAAATATTAAGACAAAAATCAAAAGCCCCTTTCGTGTTAACAGCCTTAACCAGAAGACGATTTAAACCTTGTTGTATGACAATTGGAACAATATCATTGGGTAAATTATGTGTCCGCTCCCCCTTGAAACGATAAACTTCAGTCCCGTTAAGGAATGCTTTAATGTCTTCATTCGAGCCAATCCACAACTCTGCCGATTCCGAAACAGGAGAATAAAAATAAGTATGGGCATAAATCGTATTGTTGGAATCGGGAGTTAAAGTCGCAAGATTAATATAGTCGTCAAAAAAGTAAAGCGGTTGCGTCCAGTTATTTTGACCGGGTTCAGGCAGGATAGCAGTTTCACCGCCTAAATTATCACAATCAATATCCGTATTAGAAAAAGGCAACGAAAAAATCCATACACGATTTGATTGCCCAAAAATACCATCCGGGTCAGGGTCTTTTATGAATTCTGTTTTTGCCCCGGCAATGGAATCCCCGAGAATCTTGATAGAATCAGTATTACTAATTCCAAAACCTTTAATGCCTGCCAGAGTTATATGCTCAATATCATCGGGATTTAATCCCATAAGTCGGGCGCATACATTATCCGTTGCGACCATATCTTCACCCGCAACAATCATGTTTCTTCGTTTTGGCAGCCCGGCATTTCCTTTATGTTTTTCCCTGCACATAATAGCATCTACTACGTTAAGTTTTATTTTCTTGCTCGTAATCGAAGCAATATCAACAATTTCTTCATCTTTTATGTCACGGCTATGTTTAAGACCGGAATTACTGGGATACGGATACCCCACCGCTTTATACCAACCGTAAACGTTACCCGGCAAAACACCTATGTTATTTTTTAAACAAGCAGTCATCCCGGTAAAATGAATTTTCATAACCGGAATGTTTATAATGCAAGAAGCTCTGAGTAAGGTTTTTGGAATAGAATATGACTCGCGTGCATAATAAGGCGGGTCAACAAATACCGTATCCGAAGAATCGACATTTAAATCCACGATATCAATTTTTTTACCCGTGAATACGGAATCCGTTATCATATCTCTATACCCGGCTAACGCAAACCCATCGCCTGACGGAGTACCGGGAAAACATTTAAAAGTATCGCTCGGGCACCATCCGCCGGATGCTTCACCAATTATAATATGCGCAGTAGGATTAGCCTCAAAGACAAGTTTTGCAACCGCCCTGATAACGTTGACATCCGTTACAACGCCTGTTCCGCTTGATTCCAGTTCAACGATATTCGGTTTAATAACAACAAGACTGCACCCGTTGACAAATTTATCCATTCCACCAAGCAGACTAAGGGCATACCTGACCATATTTTCAATATCCTCTTTAGACGGAGACTGGTCAAGCGCAATAGGATAAGGCAAGGAAGGATTTGTGGATTGAACGATTGATACGTTTTCCTGCCCTTTCTTTTTAAAAAGAAAAGGAGACATAGACCCTTTGCCCCCGGAAACAGACGATTTAACAACAAAAGGCAATGGACAATCGTTAGTCCCTGTCTGACACCTATTTGATTCAGACAAAGCAGGCACTGATAAAATTGATAAAAAGATAAAGAATAAAGTTTTTTCTTTTTGTCTAACGTAAGATAACATCCTCTGCCCGAAGCAACTCTGTAGATTCTTCACTGCGTTCAGAATGACAACAATATCGTTGGAGCACGTGCTCCAACCTACCCTCTTTTTGGAAATGATATTATTCATTTTTTATTTCCCTGTCTTGGGCGAGCTTGCTTTTTTCTCTAAATGTTTGACTGCTTTGTCTGCAGGAGTTGAGTTTGTTTTCGCACCTGAATATTTCAACGTTACCCAGCGAGTCTGAGGTTTTGTAAATTCTGAAACAAAGGAAGCAAATTTGTCATAATCCGTAGCCGGTATATAAGGAGCCGCTATTTCTAACTTGGATTTATAAACTATTTTATTTGATTGCATCTCTTCGGAAATGCTAAGACTCCCGAATTCATTTTCTATCTCTACGACTTTGGGCGAACCGTCCAACACAAAACCTTCCGGGATGGTAATATCCGTATTTTCTTCTATAACGCGTGCCGTTAGTAATCGCAAATCATAATTTCTCTTGCTCAACCCGACAAAACTTTCAATATCCGAAAAACTAAATGGATTAATGGGGATAAAAAATTTCATTTCTTTGCCTTCAGGTATGAAAAACTTTGGCGTTTCAAAAGATACGTTTATCTCCACGGGAACCGTAACATCCTTTAAATCGGATACAAAATGAGAAACAAATTTAGCGCTTGTCCCGAACCTGCTTGTACTGTTTTCAAGCATCATATTCAATTCTTTAGGTGTTTTGTCCTGCATTGCATAACGCGCCCTGCGACTATACAACCCGCTTAATTCCGTAAAAATCTCTCCTTTTAAATCTCCACTGTCCGAGAGAACAAGATGCATTGAAGAAGAAGACAGGTTTTTGTCCCCCTGCATTGTCATAGTTGGCTTAAAAACATAAGAATCTTTGAACAAAATCAATCCCTCTACTCCCTGAACCTCTTCCGGCATATATCCTAAATCGGCAGTCGTTGCCAACGGGTCCAACAAAAACCATCCCGCCTCATGCTGAACCACAACAAGCATCCAGTTAAACATAGTCGGGGATGGAATGTCCTTTATAAGAGATACTCCGTCTTTATTTATAAACATAGGAGACGCGTTAATGCCCGCGCCTTTTAATAAAGCGCAAAGCAAAACTGCCTTATCCCGTGAATCGCCATACTTATTATAATAAACTTTGTCTGCCTTGTTTGGGGTATATCCGGCATCGCCGACAGGAATTCTAATGTTCCTGTATTCCGTCATTACTTTTAGAAAACAAATTCTTATTATATCTTCCGGAGTCTTGCCTTTTACAAGAGTTTTTAACTCATCGCCCATTCTCTTATTTATTACCATATTTTTGTAAAAAGGCTCGCTCAAATATTTCGATACCTCATCCCACGAATCAAAAGAACTATAAACAAGTCTTGGTGCAATCTCTGCAAAAGCGGGCATATCTGGCTCCGTAACTATCGGGACTATATTCCCTATAACCCATAAATATGTAGTTGTATTTCCTTTTTCTTCAATCAGGGGAACAACATCGCTGTTTATAAGAATGTGTTTAAATTTAATGCTCTTAGGCGCTATAATCTTAAACTCTTTTCTTAATGTCGGTTCCTTGCCTGTAAACACTACTTCCCCGAAAAAATACTTATCTTTTTTATTTGTTAGTTTATACTTAAAATCAATTACTGCGTTAGGCTCAAGCGCCGGGAAAGAAACTATTTTTACTTTTGCGTTTGTATAAGCCGCCGCATTAAGAACTTCAGGAGCAGAAAGGTCTGTAATTGCAGAAACCTCCGGTTTCACAACCCTGCCGTCCGAAGTATAAGTGCAGGCTTTTATAAGTTCGAAACTCTGCGTTCCAGAATTATAATGAGTTTTAATGTCGCCGTATTCCGCTTTTCCCCTGTCATCGAAAACCTTAACTATTAACTCGCGGGACATAGAACTTGTTTTGTCCTCGTTTATTTTTAACACTTGCCTGTCCAGAAGCACTACTGCTCCAGCATTAGGGTATTGCGCTTTTGTAGGACTGTTTTTAATTAGTTCTTCGGGAGTAGCAGCAGAAGTAACCCCTGCAATAAATAAGCTTAATAATAAATACATTTTTCTCCTCCTCTTAAAAATTAATTCTTAATACTTACTTTATTAATAACTTAGTAGCAAAATGTAGAACAAGCATACATATGCCGGAAAAAACAACTAATAATATTCTTATTTCTTTTCTTCTTTTATGGTTAGAATACTTGTTCCAGAGTATCCAACAAATTGGATACACGCCTAAAGAAAATATCGCGCATAACACAATAAGTCGTATCGTTTCCGGTTTATCAAACATAAAAACAGACAACACCGCAATAAGGAGTACTGTTATATACGCTCTTATTATTTCTTTTTTCCCTATTTTTTTATCATTCCCCATTTTCTCCTCCTGATTTTTTATTTTCTGGATTTTCTTTATCCAGGGCTAGATGAGAGCTTCTGCTCTCATCAGATTGGGGCGGTTGCCCCAATCTACCCTTTTTTTACACCTAACCGTTCATATTCCTGCTGTGCAAATCTATCCGTCATTCCTGCTATATAATCACATACTGCGCTATATTTATCTTTTTGGGCAAGCTCTCCAAAATAAACAGGTAATTGTCTGTCGCCATTAACATACGCATTAAACAATTCTGTAATATATAATTTGGCTTTTTCGTTTAAACTTACGGTGTTCTTATGTTTATAAAGATTTTCATACAAAAAATCCTGCAATTCTTTCTGTAAAATTTGATGTTCCGAACTAAATTTCATAATAGGGGTTTTATGTTGTCTTACATCTTCTACTGTTTTTATGTTATGTTTTTCTATTTGTTTTTCAGTATTACCGATAACGTCTTTTATTTGAGTATTTATTAATTCGCGTATGGTTTTATATTTACGAAGTCGTTCATCTTCTATTCCCACACTATTATATATATTATTCCAGAGTTTAACTTTTTCTAATTGTTTTATGCTAATATACCCTGACTTAAGTCCATCATCAAGGTCGTGAGAGTTATACGCTATTTCATCCACCACGTTTACAACTTGCGTTTCAAGCGTCGGCGCAAGCCCGGGGTGAAATTCTTTTATTTCCGGCGCTTTGTCGTATAAGCTTTTATGTTTTATTATTCCCTCACGGGTTTCAAAAGTTAAATTAATGCCTTTGAAATCAGGGTATCTCCCACCAAATTCATCCACAACTTTTAACCCCTGGTGATTATGCTCAAAAAACCCGCCATTTTTTTTCATCAATTCGTTCAAAACTTCTTCCCCTGTATGTCCGAAAGGAGTATGTCCGATATCGTGCGCAAGCGATATTGCATCTACCAAATCCTCATTCAATCTCATCGTTCTTGCTACCGTTCTTGCAAGTTGGTTTACTTCTATCGTATGGGTTAATCTTGTTCTGTAATAATCTCCTTCGTGATTAACAAAAACCTGCGTTTTGTATTCAAGCCTGCGGAACGCCGGACTGTGAATTATCCTGTCGCGGTCTCTTTGATAACAGGTGCGGTATTCGTCCTGCGGTTCATCGTATCGCCTACCCCTGGAATCTTTCGAATGCATTGCAAAAGAAGCAAGCGTTTGGGTTTCCAACTCCTCAAGATGTTCCCTGTGATTATTCATATACTTATTAAAAGATAAGAATTAATAAATATATGTCAATCAAAAAAACAACGACAACCAATTTAAGATTTCTATATGTTAAAACTCTTGAAATGAATTTTCTTGACAATAAAGGAGTTTGTCTTTAAATTTCTAAAATAATAATATTGTTTTTGGTAAAGGAGGCATAGTGAAAATCGGAGCTTATGTTCTTATAAAGCTAAAGGCTGGCTTAGCAGAAGAAGTATTAAAATCTGTCCGCACAATGACAGAAGTTCAAAGAGCCCATATGGTAACGGGAATCTATGATGTAATTCTTTACGTAGAAGCTGCAGATTTGAAAGTACTTGGAGAATTGGTAGCTGAAAGAATACATGAAATAGACGGTGTCAGCTCTACTGTCACTTGTATCGTAGTTGCATAACAAGCCCTTGAACGATAGTGATTAGGGATTGATATCCAGTTATGCTGGGTAGCTTTAACGGCTACACTCAAACAGTAAATTCTATTGGGTCTATATCTATTTTTACCCCTGTCGGTAATTTTTCCGTTAAGGATATTGTTGCGGGATTGGATATTTTGATAAGGAAACTTGCCTTGCGAGTTTTTGTTTCAGCGGCAAAAGATGGTCCTATAAAATTTAAATTCAGTTCCGTTAATTTGTTCGCAATAAGCTCTGCTTTGGATTGCAATATATCATCCTTTTGCCCCTCGACAGTTATTTTTATAAGGTGTGAATATGGCGGATAATTAAGTTCTTTCCTTATATTCTTCTCCTCATTATAAAAACCAGCATAATTACTCGAACGTAAATGTTGTAACACCCTGTGTCCGGGATTATACGTTTGAATAATGGCTTCTTTTGACTTCATTATCAGTTCTCCAAACATCAGATATGCCCTTTCAGGAGCGCGAAAATCCGGGAAATTCAAAAACGTATCCGCAGAGATTAACCCAAATAAACCTATATCAGGTAATTCCGAAGGCTTTGCGATTAGCTGCGTTCCGATTAAAACCTGAATCTTCCCCGTCTCAAAAGCCTTAAAGATATGAGTTATATACCCACCGGAAACATTATCCGAATCTAACCTGAAAACATTTACCCCCGGGAAAAGATTTTTCAATCTTCTTTCTACCTGTGTCGTTCCTATTCCCTTGCGAGTCAAATGTATTCCCTTGCATTTGGGACAATATCCTATTGCTTCCATTGCATATCCACAGTAATGACATTTAAGAAAATGGGACCTTGTGCTGTCCGCATCCGCTTTATAATAAGTAAGCGGAATACTGCACTTCGGACATTCCGGAATATACCCGCAATCTTCGCACATTACAAAAGACGAAAATCCCTTGCGATTTAAAAACAAAAGAATTCTCTCTTTATTATCTACATATCTTTTTAATCCCGCTTTTAATTTCTGGGATAAAAGCCTGTCCGCTTCTTCTCTCATATCAACTATGGACACTCTTGGCGTTCTGTTTATAGACGTTAACTTAAAAAGAGCGCTTTTCTTTTGCTCGGTATTATAAAATGCTTCTACGCTTGGCATTGTACTGCCTGCTACATATAAACAGGATTCTATTTTTGCTCTCATTACGGATACCGTCTGAGCGGAATAATGAGGATGTTTATCGCTTTTATAACTTCTTAAATTGTTTTCTTCATCCAGAATTATGACTCCCAGTTTATTGACGGGAGCAAAAACTGCGCTCATTGTCCCTACGACTATTTTCGCATCTCCTTTTTTTATGCGCGACCACTCAAGCCACCTCTCCTTTTTCTTTAACCCTGAATGTAAAAAAGCAACCGTTTTGCCAAATTGTTCTTCTAAGGAAACGCCTACTTTTGCAGTCAAATCTATTCCCGGGACAAGAAATATTACGTCTCTATTATAACTTAATGCCTCATTTATTGTCTTGATATAAATAGCTTCCCTGTTTAATCCCTGCAGTAATACAACTTTAAATTTTTTTGCCTCTAACGCCTCATTAATTATAAAGGGAGCTTTTTCCTTTGAAAGGTTAAGTTTCGGTTTTGTTTCGGAAGAAAAAATCGGCATTGATTCCGTAAACGGAGGCACCATAAGATTCAAAACTGCACCTACGTTAGACTGGTAATAAGTGCACATCCATTTTGCAAGCTCCATCAACTCAACGGAAATCAAAGATTCGGGAGAACATAGTCTCAACAACTCTTTTATATTCTTAATGTGGGACAGTTCTTTTTTTTCTTTTATGCCAACTACCCATCCGCATGTCTTTTTATTATTAAACGGGATTTCGACAAGCATTCCTATTTTTATTACGGAACGCAATTGTTCCGGCACTTCATAAGTAAAAACACCCGCCGGCAATGCCACGTCTACACAGTCCGGAAGAGAGCGTGGAACATACTCTTTCTTTGTGGTTTTGGACACATCCGGAACAAAATTTGGTTCGTAAGGATTCATATAAGTAACAGCACGCACCCTGCTATTGCGGCAGTTTCGCTGCGCAGTCTTTTAACTCCAAAAGACGCAGGAATTGCGCCTTTTTCTATGGCAAGTTTTACTTCTTCTTCGCTAAACCCACCCTCCGGGCCAATGAATAAAGAGCTGGTCCTGACATCCTTACTTGCCTGACGGCAGTCGGGTAATATATCTTTTATGTATCTGGAATTGCTGTCATTATGCGCAATAATCGACAGCTCAAAATCTTTAATCTCTTCTACGGCAACATTGAAGTTTATTAACCCGGCTATTTTCGGAACAATCACACCCATAGATTGTTTCATTGCGCTTACGGCTATATTATTCCAGTGTCTTAGTTTATTTTCTTCGTTGCCGGGCACACAAACGGAATATTTTGTAATAATCGGCACGATTCTCTTTACTCCTAATTCCGTTGCTTTTTCAATAACAAAATCCATCTTTCCCTGTTTTGGAATCGCCTGAAACAACGTAAGTTCTCGTTTATTGTTAATCAATCCGCTGTGTTTTTCAATTATCTCGCAAACCAGATTGTCTCTCCTGTGTTCTTTTATTATTACGGTATATTCCGTTCCTTTTCCATCCACGACTTTTATCGTATCTCCCACTTTATGTCTCAACGATTTTGTTATATGAACTACTTCTTCCCCGATTATTTCAAGTCTGTTTTCAGAGATACGCTCAGGTGGAGTATAAAAAAGTTGCATAAATATAATATATTTTAGTTATTATTTTTCGTCAAGGTTTTAAAGAATTTTGTACCAAAAAATGGTTCACCGCCCCGCAAAGTATGCGGGGTAATCCGCCTGAGGCGGACCGAACGCAAAGTTCGCAAAGAACGGAATACAAAAAATCAACCCAGAGGGAAAAGGTGTAGGATTAACAACAAAAGACAGATTAAAGCCATAGCGGGATAAATTCCGCTTTGTCCTACAATTTTTTTTCATTGTCAGCAGGTTTGTATTAACTCTCTTCTTTGCATCTTTGCGTGAAAATTTCTGTTATCTGTGTTTTTAATCCTAATTTATCCGCGAAAATCTGCGTCCAAAAATTCTATTTTTTGTTATTTTCTCTGTGCGCTCGATGGTTACATTAGGATTTGTAGCATATTCTTTGTTGTTTTTAACAAAAAAATTGACTTTTTCTAATAATATTTTATAAGTCTAAATAAGTTACTTGATATTTTGGAGGTCAAATGTGGAAAATAGAAATTAAGAAGAAGAAAGATACAACAGAAAACGAAGCGCTTAAAAAATCCATTTCTGAGTATGGAATTAAAATCAAAGACTGTGAGACTAGTTATATTTATTATGTTTCGGGTAATATTTTAGCTCCTACTGTAGAAAAAATAGCCAAAAATCTGCTTGCGGATAATATAGTTGAATATTACGAAATAATATCTTCCGACACTCCACAGCCACCCAATCCTGACAAAACGTGCCACAGCATAGAAGTTGCATATAAGCCCGGTGTTATGGACCCCGTAACGGAAAGCACAATAAAAGCCATCAGGGATATCGGCATTATGAGCGTATCAAGCGTCCAGACAGGCAAAAAATACATACTCCACGGGAACCTTACACCCAAAGAATTAACCCTTATAACGAACAAATTGCTTCTTAATCACACCATCCAACGCACCATAACGTCTATGAAAGATTTGGAAGTCCCCAGTCCTACTTACAATTTCAGCCTTGTTGAAATAGAACTCGTAAACGCAACCCCTGATAGGCTCGCCAGAATCAGCGCTCAATACACGTTTACGCTTGCCGAAATTTATGCGATACAAAAACATTTCCAGTCCCTTGGGCGTAACCCCACGGACATAGAACTTGAAACTATTTCACAAACATGGTCGGAACACTGCATTCACAAAACATTTAAATCAAATATTTCCTTAAACGATAATCCCGTCAAACCACTTTTCACTCTTATCAAAGAGGTAACAGAAAATCTATCTCCTGACTGGTGCGTATCGGTTTTTGAAGATAACGCCGGGATAATAAAATTTAACGATAAATACAACCTGTGTTTCAAAGTAGAAACCCACAATCATCCTTCTGCAATTGAACCTTACGGTGGAGCAGGAACAGGAACCGGCGGAGTCATAAGAGATATTCTTGGCACGGGACTTGGCGCAAAACCCATTATGAATACGGATATCTTCTGCTTTGCCGAACCCGACTTTCCTTCGGAACATTTACCTCAAGGCACTCTACACCCGTCAAAAACCATGAAAGGCGTAATTTCCGGTGTCCGTGACTACGGCAATAGAATGGGAATTCCGACTACAAACGGAGCCGTTTTATTTGATAACCGTTACCTGGGAAATCCTTTGGTATATTGCGGAACGGTTGGTTTAATACCAAAAGACAAATGCAAAAAAACTACCGTGCCCGGCGATTTAATCGTACTCCTGGGCGGAAAAACCGGCAGGGACGGCATACACGGCGTGACGTTTGCTTCGGTTGAACTGACCGAAAAGTCCGAAGAACTTTCTTCCGGCGCAGTGCAAATCGGAAACCCGATAACCGAAAAGAAAGTAACTGACGTACTGCTAAAAGCAAGAGATCTTGACTTGTACCGCGACATTACGGATTGCGGAGGAGGAGGATTGTCTTCTGCGATAGGAGAAATGGCAAAAAAACACGGCGCAGAAGTAGACCTGGATAAAATACCTTTAAAGTATTCGGGTTTGTCTTATCGTGAAATATGGATATCCGAAGCACAGGAAAGGATGGTCATTTTCGTTCCACGTTCAAAAATAAACAGCTTATTAAAACTATGTTTTTCCGAATCGTTAGAAGCAACTGTAATTGGCAAAGTTACGAATGATAATTCCCTGTTGCTTAAATATTTAGGCAATACTGTAGCCGACATAAATATGGAATTCCTTCACAAAGGAGTCCCGTTAAATACAAAATCTGCCAAATGGACAGCCCCAAAAGGAGTTAATTTTAACGAGCCAAAAATAAGAGAACGCGCAGACTTATCTTCTCAATTGTGCGCTTTGCTTTCAATGTGGAATGTTTGCAGTAAAGAATGGATTATTCGCCAGTACGACCACGAAGTCCAAGGGGGAACGGTTTGCAAATCAATAATGGGTAACGGAGCTCCGACGGATGCCTCCGTTATAAGACCTTTATTAAATTCGGAAAAAGGAACCGTAGTCGGCTGCGGAATTAACCCTAAATATGGCGACGTTGATCCCTATTGGATGGCGGCGTCTGCCGTAGATGAAGCAATAAGAAACGTCGTGGCAGTTGGCGCAAATCCCGACAAAATAGCATTATTAGATAATTTTTGCTGGGGAAACCCCGACAAACCCGATGTGCTTGGCTCCCTCACAAGAGCAGTCCAGGGATGCTGTGATATGGCAAAAGCTTATTCGGCGCCGTTTATATCAGGCAAAGACTCTTTATATAATGAATACAGGGTAGGCGCCAAAACAACTGCAATTCCCGGGACTTTACTTATATCGGCGATTGGAATAATCGATAACGTAAACAATGCCGTCTCTTCGGATATTAAAGAACCGGACAATTCAATATATATAATTGGCAAGACTTACGATGAACTTGGCGGTTCTCATTACTATGCTTCTCAAGACGCTATCGGAAACAAAGCGCCAAAGGTTCGTCCTAATCCAACACTTTTGAAAAAATTACATCAAGCAATGACTTCAGGTTTTATAAAATCCTGTCACGATTGTTCTGAAGGCGGTATCGGAGTGGCGTGCGCGGAAATGTGTTTCGGAAACGACATCGGGATGAAAATAAATCTTGGCAAAGTAGTTTTGGGAGAAGAAATCTCAAGTAATACGAAAATATTATTCTCTGAATCTAACACAAGATTTGTTGTTGAAGTACAAAAGAAATATGAACAAAAATTTGAAGAGTTACTAAAAGGGTGCGATTTTAGCAAAATCGGAATTTCAATCAAAAAGCCGGAATTGGAAGTAATCGGCTTAAATAAAACCACGGTTGTCAAAACTGCAATCACTAAACTAAAAGAAGCGTGGCAAGCCCCGATTAAAACGCATACTGCCCAGTTCAAGGCTCAACTCCCCGAAACCCGCAAAATAAATTATTCTTCCGGAAGCAAGGCAAACGTAATAATTCTACGGACTGCGGGAACTAACTGCGATATGGAAACGGCTTATGCTTTTGAAAAAGTCGGCGCAAAAACTAAATTAGTACATATAAACGAATTGTTATACCAGGGGAAAAAGATAAAAGATTATGACATTCTGGTTCTCCCCGGCGGATTTTCTTACGGGGATGATATTTCTGCAGGCAAAATCCTTGCAAATGAATTACAACACAGACTAAGCGATGAGCTTAACAAGTTTGTATCCGATAAAAAACTTGTGATTGGAATATGCAATGGATTCCAAATATTGGTAAAACTCGGGCTTTTGCCTTATGGAAAATTAGGCGAACAAACTATTACTCTTACGAATAATACTTCCGGGCTTTTCCAATGTGAATGGGTTAATCTTGTAGCCCCCGACAGTCGTTGTATATTTACCAAAGGGATAAAAGAGCTGGACTTGCCGATTGCTCACGCCGAAGGAAAGTTTGTCGGCGCAGACAAGATAATAAAAGATTTACAAAAGAATAAGCAAATTGCGTTACAGTATAAATCTTACAATCCAAACGGCTCAATGAATAAAATTGCGGGAATTTGCGACCAGAGTGGAAGAATATTCGGATTGATGCCTCACCCGGAAAGGTTTATATCTAATACCCAGCACCCGTATTGGAACAGGAATAAAAACATTGAACCGCTCGGCTTAAGAATATTCCTTAACGCAGTTAAATACGTGTAGTTTTTTTGTCATTCTGAGTGTAACGAAGAATCTCTCTGTTATTGGGAACAGGCATGCCTGTTCTCTACGGCAACGATGTTTACCGCAGGATTGTCAGTTTTTGTGTTTTTGTTCCGGAGTTTGTTTGTAGCGTTACAAAATATATACCTTTACTTAACTCGGAAGATTTCAAAGACACATTATTGGTTCCTGCGACTTGCTCGCCGGAGTAAAGCTTTTTGACTAATCTCCCCGTCAGGTCAAATATTCGCAAAGAAACATTCGTCTTGTTAGGAAGGCTGTATTTTATAGTCGCATATGCAGAAGCAGGGTTAGGGGATATGGAGAAAAATTTATCAGAAATTGAGTAAGTATTTTCTTCTATCGCTTCAGAAGGGTCTGCCCTTATTAGATAAAGGGCGGTGTGGTAATAAGGAGTATAACGATAGATTGTACCGGCTATAATATAACCATTATCATGAGTTTCTTTAACTGCATTACCTGTGCTGAGAAAAGGATTAATCCATTGAACCGTTCCTATTTTATCGGTTTTGATTAAGTTCGCTCCGTCTACAAAAATATACCCACTATCGTTTGTAGGACATACAGAGCTTTCGCCATAATTTCCTCCGGGTATTGTTTTATCCCAGAGTATATTCCCATTTGAATTTATTTTAAACAGCCATACATAATTCTTGGCAGCGACGGAAATGATATAATTGTTGTCTAATGTTTGTCGGATGCTTTGGCCATAAACATAGCTTCCTCCCGCCCAAATCAATTTAGACCATAAAGTATCTCCTTTATTATCTGTGCTTACGGAAAATAAGGACATTACACCACTTTTATTATTATTATATGTGCCAACTGCTATATAGTTACTATCAGGTGTTTCACAAACCCCTCCTCCGTAGTACCAACTGCAACGAGTAAATTTTTTCGTCCATATAGTATTCCCATTTTTGTCTGTTTTTAGTAATAACATATCTCCACAGGACGAAGTATATGCGCGTCCTTCTACAATATAACCGGAATCCATAGTTTGTCTCACACAATATCCCCTATCGTCGGCGCTTAGATTAAAAGTTCTTGTCCATAAAGTATCTCCACTGTCATCAGTTCTTATAAGCAAGACCCCTTGCCCATTTATTCCGTCATAAGCGATTGTTCCGCTTATTATATATCCCCCGTCATAAGTAGTATCTATTGAATACCCATATTCATCATAGGAACTGCCGAATCTTTTCTCCCAGATAAGAATCCCATCCCTGCTTACTTTTAATAACCATACATTATATTTTGAGTTGTATACAGTGTATCCAAGCACAACATAACAACTATCTTTTGATACTATTACATCAGTCCCGGCAGAATATCCACCGTCATCAAATGTTCTTGTCCATGTAGAAGAATGAATTGCACTCGTGATGAAAAGTAAACTTACTACCGATACAAAATTTTTCATATTTGTTATTTTACTATAGTTATTCCTTTTATTATCTTCTTCCCATCCGCTTCCATTTTCAAAAAATACTTCCCTGATGTAAGAGAGCTTGTATTCAAAGTTAACGTATTTTTTGTTTTTATATTACCTTCGAACAAACGCATTTTTTCCCTGCCTGAAATATCATAAAGACGAACCGTGACCAGTGGACAGTGGTCGGTGGTCAGCGTTATACTTGGAACGGTAAAGCTGATAGTTGTTGAGTTAATAAAAGGATTTGGAGATACACATATTGTTGGAAAAGAATTTTTATCGGAAGAGTTCTCTTCGATTGCAGGAGGTCTCCCTTCCCATTTGTTCTCTTCCGTTCTTATAAGCCATAAATCTCTTTTCCCTTCGCCATAGGAATCGGTATAACCAAGCATAATATATGCACCATCAGGAGTTTGCAAAAAAGAATATGCGCCATTTGCATATTTGCCACCGAAATATCCTAATCTATCTCCATAATCACCATAATCTGTATTAGTTTTTACGATTATGGCTCCATCGGAATCAGCATAACATCCTTCAAAAGCATTAGTATATTCATTATACCATGGATCAGGAACGTATGTTGCGGTATTCCCGGAACCTACTATAATACAATCCCCGCTATTTGTTTCCGCAATAGAGTAGCCCGTTCCAATAATACCCCAGGCTGTATAATTTGGAATTTCGTTCCCTGACAAATCAGCTTCCACAACCCATAGTGCATTATCTGTATAACTGTAGGTGCCTGTCATAACATATCTGCTATCTTTAGTCTGACTCACAGAGTACAGACGACAATTATACGTACCAAATGCTTTTGTCCAGAGCGTATCTCCATTCGCATCTGTTCTTATCAACCATGAAGCTGTCTTGGCGTATACAAGAGAATCAGAGTATCCCGTTATAATGTATCCGTTATAATACGTATCATAAATCGCTTGAACACACCTTCCGCAACCATAACTCTGAAATGTTTTTGTCCACAAAGTATCGCCATTCGTATTGACTTTTAAAAGCCATGCGTATTTCCCCGAGTTTCTTGTCCCGATTGCAACATATCCGCTGTCTATAGCGTTTATAATGGAATAAGCGCATTCGTTATTTGAATCGCCGTAAGTTCTTGTCCAAATTGTATCTCCATTTGCATCCGTTTTTATAATCCAAACATCGCTTTCCCCGCTCCCAAAAGATTTTGTGTATCCGGTCATAATATATCCGCTGTCCATAGTTTTCGTAACCGAGTATATAAAATCGGAATCCGTTCCTCCGAACGTTTTGTTCCATATAGGTATCCCGAAAGTATCCGTTTTTATAAGCCATCCATCCGTCATTCCGGCACCCTGAGATTCCGTATAACCGGCTAAAACATATCCGCTGTCCCGGGAAAAACATATGGAGTATCCGCAATCATTGCCGGCGCCACCAAGCGTTCTTGTCCATGTGTAGGAATAGACATTGGTGGAGATAAAAAGAGCAAAGATACAAAAAGAAATTGTTTTATTCATAGTCTACAACTTATTAATATTATTGTCTCCTATCTTTGTCAAGGAGTTTTATCTCGCTAGTTAGCCTATCACAATATTGTAGGGAACAGGCATCCTCCAAACAGACTGGCGGACAAGTGCTTGTTCCCTACGGCAACGATGCTTACCGCAGTATTGTTAGTTTTTGTGTTTTTGTTATGAAGGCTGTTTTCAATGTTACAAAATATATGCCTTTGCTTAATTCGGAAGATTTTAAAGATGCATTATGGGTTCCTGCAATTTGTTCGCCTGAGTAAAGAGTTTTGACTAATCTCCCCGTCAGATCAAATACTCGTAAAGATATATTAGCCTTCTTGGGAAGACAGTATCTGATTGTTGTATATGCAAAAACAGGGTTAGGCATTGGCATAAATAAAGCAAGATTACAAGGTAAACTCGTATTTTCTGTTACGCCAATCGTATCTCCATTTATAAAGTCCCACCATTTTGGCAAGTCTTTAGTAAAAGCTAATTGTGTATACGTAGTGTCTATATCGCTTATATTATAAGGATAATAAATAGCTATCCCGTGAGAACCGGCACAATTAATTTGTCCCCTTCTTGCAACGGCAGAATCTACCGCATTCATTACGGAATCAGCCCAGTTTTTTACTCCTACCGGCAAGCCGGATTGTCCTTTGATACGGCTTGCAAAATCATATATATCTATATGCGCATTCGGATATCCAAAATATTCTTCCGTGCCCAATCTCGCGGAATCTATTTCGGCGTTGCTTCTGCCTCCTGCCTGTATAAGGGCTATCGCAAAATTGTTTATACATTCTGACAGGTGGGAAATTTTCTCATTTAAAACAACTGAAGAAAGAGTCACCTGATCGCCGGCGCTATAAGAAGCAATATATTTATCAACCATTATGTTTGCCAATTCTTCAGGAGTAGCAGAATAATTGTCATTCAACCATTTCAGTATTTCATCGTAAGGATACCCTTCTGCCGGGATTGTATACTCTGAAAACACTACATAATCCGCATAGTTTTGTATTTCATACGCCACTTCCTGCATTCCCATACAACAAGCATCATTTGCGAGAATCTCCAACCTTTTTTCCAGGATGTTTTTCACGCTATCCATTACCAATGCATATTCTCCGTTTGCCACACCTATGTAATCGCCATCTGTTTCATCACCACTTATACCTTTTAAGGGAGATATTTTCGCACCTTTATACCAGCCATTTCCGTGATTCCATATGGCAAGCGCATAGTTGTCTGACGGGTAATTAAGAACGCCCCATCTTACAAAATCGGCGATTGCTTTTTGGTCTCCCATATTTACTTCTCCCAAATCTGCCTTAAGTTCTGAACGAATTATGTTATCGGTATTGTTGTCCGGCGTTATAAGATATCTGCGGGTAGAAGTCCAATTCCCGTTAGAACTATCGTATCCGGGAATTCTGTCCACTTCTGCCACCACCGTGTATTTTGAAGTATCTATGCCCCTTTCCATTTCGTTTATATCTTCTATCGCATAAGATTCTAAATCGTTATCCCCATTCATAAAAACAAGAATTGTCCATTTTTTATCTATCGGAATGGTAAATGTATCATATTTAACAATCGCCCCGTGAAAATAATCTACATTGTCTTCGTTCCAGCCAAAACTATCTATGCTAAACGCTGATGACAAGCTCCGCACCGAATCAAAAGCAGTCGTCGGCATCAACGAATCTCCTTCATAATCGCCAACCCAGAACGGTCCAGTCGCATATACGGGAACAGATAATGGGTATATGCTAAAAAAGACTCCCGCCGAATCAGCCGTCACCAATGCATCCATACTAAATAACCTCACTCCCGGCTTATTAGAAAAATCTCTCCAAATAAACAAACTACATTGTTTTGAAGCCGTTGTATCACTTATTACTCCGTTAATTATCGCCATTACCGAGCAGGGTCTTTCCGGGATGAATTGAGTTGCTTCATATTCTATTCTATAGCTTGCATAATCTCCATCCCAACAATAAAATGGCGGCAACAAATCGGGCGTTAAAGTATCCGTTTGACTCTTTGTTTCTTTTACAACAAATGGTTTTGTCGCGCTTATTTTGTAGTTGTATCCGATAAGCTTTTGTTCGCCGGCCTGCCGACGAGAAAGGGAAACGACTGACGCCTCTGTAGAAAAGCAGCCAACAATAAAAAGCAATACCAAAAACGTTTTACACATACAATCTCCTCATGTTATTATTACTTATCTTACAATATCGTATCAAAAGATGTCAAGGTTTTTAAATTATTTTAACTGAATGCTTTTTGAGAAGAAAGCAACTAAAGAAGCCCTTCGGTGTTTAACAGAAGGGCTTTCTTTTGGGTAGGTGGAAGCACTCCGCCTCAGCGGGGTAAAGGCAAGCGGTCACCCCTTAGCGGGATGTTCCAGATATCCCCTTTGAAATCCTGATTGCCGTCAAGCAAGTTGTGTCTACCTTTTTACCAGAGCATTAAAGCCCTGCCTACCCTTTTTTTGATAAACAAACGGGACGGGCACACGCTTAGATCTGCCCCTACAATAAATAAAAGTGCTGCAAAGATTAGAAGATTACAGGGAATAGAGAAGAGACGCAAGGCTAATGCCTTGCCCTACATACTGAAATACTAACAAACGGTAAGCAAGTAGAATTACTCTGTGGAGAGGGCTTTGAAGTAAGCTTTTATTAATTGTTCGGATTCTTTTGGGTACTTCTTTTTCAGAGCCTCAATAATGGCTTTTTGCGAGACACCCCGTTTTGTTATTAATCCGGGCTCTTTTGGAGAGGGCAAGAACATATTCTCTCCAGGCTCTGCGATACGTTGACGGGATGTTTTCCTTGTATAAATAGATTTTTGTGCATCCAATAAATGGCTCAATAATTTGTTTTGCCTTTCTACGATTTCTTTAGTAATTCCGGATTGCATTTTTTTTGCGATGCTTTCCATCTCCTGTGACATAGCATTCATATCTCCCAAAGTCTTTCCTTTTAATCCGTCCCCGATTTCTTTAAGCGCTTCCGCAAGCGCAGACTGTTTTCCCATAAATTGGGCAAGCTGTTCTCCCATATCGGATTGCGTCATATTAAAAGACATAAACGACATACACGTTTGATTTAATGCCTGCTGGTCTTTTGTTATTTGAGACAACTGCTGCATCATTTCCGGCATTCCCGATGCAGACATAGAACTCTGGAGAGACTTTTCCGCTTCCATAAGAGAGAAAATCACTTCGTTCAGCTTTGACATTGCCTGAATCTGACTTCTTTTGCTGAATATGTTTCGTCCCTGTCTGTTCGCTTCAAATTCTTTTTTTGCGTTTCCCATTAAATTAATAGCATCCTGCGTAAGCTTTTTTGTGTCACCGGAAATAAACGGCGTCATTTTCATAACGACTGCCAACTCGTTCATCAACATTTTAGCGCCTTTTATTAATGCTTCCTGTTTGAACGCTTTGTCTAAACCTGAAGTATTGGATAAGTTTTCTTCTTCGTTAGACAGAAAAAGGAAATCATTCTTTAATTTATTTATTTCTTGTGTCATTTGGGACTTCTTTTTGTCTATCATTTTTTGGTGAATGGAACTTAAACTCGCGCTTAAATCCGATAACTCTTGTCGAACCTCATCCTGTAATTGCAAAGGTTTCTGTCCTTTTGATAATTTACTTGCCGCATCCGACATTTTAGATTGTGTCTTTTGCGCCTTATTAGATTCTTTTGCCAGTTTTTTATTATTAGATTCTTTTGCCAGACTATCTATTTCTTTTGTCAGTTCTTCAAGCTCTTTTTGCAGACCTTGTTCCGCGTCGGACAACTCTTTCTTTGATTGTTTCATATCACTTTTTGCGGTTTTCTCGTTCAAGTTTTTTTGTTTCTCTGCAAGTTCTGATGCCCTGTCCGCCAGCGATGCAAGATATTGTTCCTGTTTATATTGTTTCAGCATCTCTATCGAATTTTCAATTCTTTGCCTGAGTTCTTCCTGTGTCATCTTAAAATTTTTCATCGCTTCTTTCATAAGTTCCGGAGTCTTGTTCATCATTTCCTGCATTTTTTGAATAGCTTCATCAATCTTCTCGAGGTTAAGTTCATTAAAAAGAGTTTTTAATTCTTCTATTTTTTCCATTAACTCTTTGTCCACCCACATAGTATTTTCCGCAGCTTTATACAACTTATCTATTTCTTTTGACAACTCTTCTATTCCCTTAGTAATCGCTTTTTCTTTTTGCAAAGCATCTTTCAGGGCTTGTTTATCGTTCCAGTCTAATTTATCTTTCTTTGTAATGGCTTCTATTTGTTTGTTATTTTCTTTCAAGTCTTTTAATATTTGTTGTAACTCGGTTGTGGCGTTATCCTGAGTTTTTTTAACTTCTTCCGTAACCTGTTTATATATATCTTCGACCGTAGGAAAGACCAACTTAAACTCTTCTGATTTGGTAGTCTTGTATCCGTTAATAACGTCGTTATCCTGCACTTCCATCCAGTATTTTACGGCATCTCCCGGGTATAAAGACAATTGCGACAAATCCCAGACGTAAGAAATGTTTGTATCCGTAGGCAGGTTATTGTCTGAGGTTACAATCCATTCTCCTTTATCGCTCAAGAGTTTTATTTTATGAAAACCGAAGTCATCCGAAATATGGGCAAGTATCGGCATCCTCATATCGGAAGGTATTTCCATATCCCTGCCGGGATAAATTACTTCTATTTCGGGAAATTTATCTTTCCATATGTTGATAGCGTAAGTCTCCGGACTTATTGTTTCCAAGCCATTTTTTGCCTTAAGGTATATTCTATACCTATCAGGAGTGCTTACGAGAAATTCTGTTTTTATAGTATCTTTATGTGCTTCTGTCCGATAACACGGAGGCTTCGCACCCTGTTTTGTTTGTTGCCTGCCTAAGGGCAAGACAGGCAAAGAAAATTCTACTCGCCCGGAATCTATACTATCGTTTGCGACGGCGATAAAGTTGATTTTCGTCCCCTGCAAAGCGGATATTTCAGGAAGATTGCTAACAAAAGGAGGTAGTTTTGTATATGCGGGATAGATATAAGTAAGATTGAACTCTCTTATCCATGGTTGAATAATTGCGGATATATTATAGGTATCGCTGACAACGTCTCCTTTTTTTACATAATAAGAAAACGATTTGTTAACGGTTAAATTTTTTACATATCCTTCTTTGCGAGACAGGATATAAACAGAATCGTCCACAACAAGTGAAATTTTATCCGGCAAGACGCCGGAAGGGATTACTTTTATTTCAACTGGTTTTCCATAGAGCAACTTTTTGTTTCCCGGTTCAATGGCAAAAGAAAGGAATTTGTTTTGAGGGAGGAAAAATCTTTTTACCCCAGGAAGCCGGGGAGAAGGGAGAGAAACAATTTCTACCGCCAAAGCAATAATACTTATTAATAAGGGGATAGCGGGCAAGCGTTTTTTTATTATAGTTCCCGTTTTCCATTTCTGCAATAACTTCCATGTTTCTTTTCTTATTTCCTCTATCAGTTCGGTTGAGTACCCCAATGTTGTCGGGTAATCGTATATCGCGGAAAACAGTCTTCCTTTGAATTGTTCGGACGTAGTCCCGCCAAGGCGGGATTGTTTTTCTATTTCAGAAACGGGATCAAACTTATATTGAATGGCTGCCCAAAAACCAAGAAAAAAAGTCAAAGACAGCAATACCCACCTTGCAAGACAAGGCAAAAACAACAAATAATCCAGGGCAAGAAAGGCCAATAATCCAAGGTTTACAACGACAAACATCCTTGCTGCTACATTTATAAAAGTTACGAGTATTGTAATTTTTTTAATTTTATTTTTTATGTTTTTAATTTCCATTTGTATATATCTATTAAAATATTAAAGGTGCTAAAAGTCAAGCATTTCTCTACAAAAGCATTTTTGCAAGAGATGGGCGACTTTGAAACAAAAAGGTCAATATGTCAAGACAAAAAATTTATAAAAATTATTTTATTTTTTCATTTTTTTTCCTCTTGACATGACAACATATCTTTGGTTATGTTAGCAACATAATTTTGTTAATTTAAGTCTATGCTCTTTCTTCTTGGTAAAACTAAGTAAAAATAAACAAAGGATAAAAGTTAATATTATGATTGTTAATAACTCTCTCTCTCTGAAGTATGCATCCTCTAAATCCTTAATAAATAAAGATTTACAGAACAAGCCAATGTTAATAACTTTGTGGACAACTTTTATGCTAAAAAGTCGTATCTCTTTATATTTCAAAAACTTAAGATGACGCCTGACGCAGAAAAATTGTGGTTAAAAATTCTTGAGGGGGTAAAAACTCAAGTTCCTCTTCAAATATACACAACATGGTTTGAACCTACGGTGGGCGAATCTATTTCTCAAAATACACTCTGGGTAAAAGTCCCGAATCGGTTCTTTGTAGATTGGATAGAAGAACATTACCATTCTATGATCTACGATATCCTTAAGGTCGAGGACGATAAGATAAAGATAAGATACAAACTTGTAGAGCAAACAAAAGAAACTTCTTCTACGAAAATTTATGATACAGATGCGTCTCATTTGCAAACCCGTTATACGTTTAGTAATTTTATTACCGGGGCAAGCAATAAGTTTGCGCAGGCGGCAGCGATGGCAGTCGCGTCTGCTCCCGGGAAACAATATAATCCTTTGTTCCTTTATGGAAATGTAGGGTTAGGAAAAACTCATTTGCTCCAGGCAATAGGAAATTACATAAAAGAACATACTGCCGATGCTAAAGTTTATTATATAGAATGTGAAAGTTTTATGAACGAGATGGTTGATGCGATTCAAAATAATCGTATAATGCAATTTAAAAATAAGTATAGGAAAAAGGATGTTTTGCTTATAGACGATATACAATTTTTGGAAGGGAAAGAAGGGCTACAGGAAGAAATATTCCATACGTTTAATTTTCTATATGATGCCGGAAAACAAATTGCATTATCTTCGGATAGACCTCCTCAAGGTCTGGCAAATTTAGAAGAACGACTTGTGTCGAGATTCCAGGGAGGGCTTGTTTGTGATATCCAGTCTCCTAATATTGAAATGAGAGTTGCAATCTTAAAAAAGAAAATAGCTACATCTAAGTCTAAAGTTCCGGACGAAGTAATAAATTATATTGCGGAACAATTCTCTTCTAATATTCGGGAGTTGGAAGGGGCTCTTGTAAAAATACTTGCATTATCTACTTTTACAAACGAGACAATAAATCTTAATACTACAAAAGAACTTTTAAAGGATATGGTTACAGTTAAGAAAATAATAACTATAGATGTAATTAAAAAGGTAGTGGCAAGTTATTATAATATTTCACTTGCGAGTTTAAAAAGTAACCGCAGGATGCAGTCAATCGTAAAACCACGAAATATCGCCATTTATTTAGCGAGAGAATACACTCATCTTTCTTTAGTAGATATAGGGGAAGCTTTTGGCGGGAAAAACCATGCTACTATACTACATTCTTATAACCAAATAGTTAAACTTTTAAATAAAGAAGAAGAGAAGAAAGAACTTAGTAACATTTTAAAGTTACTAACTACTGATTAACTATTATTTGTTAATAACCCATTTATTTTAAACATTTTATTAACAATTAATATTCCTTTGAATATTTATTAAATATAAGTTTTTAGAAGTTATTCTACTTATCCACAGATCTTATTATATTTATTATGTTTATTTAAATATATGTTATTAAGAATAATGTTGCTAAGTGAAAATGGAAAAGATAGTAAAAACTGTATTATATATTAATTAATAAAAAAATAAGATAGGATTGATAATATTAAAGAAAAAATGGAATTACTAAAAGTAATATTAATTTAATAATAATATAAAATATGAAAAAATAAAACTTTTAACCCTAGAGGAACATAAATCAACACAGATAAAATAAAAAAAATAACTAAAAAAATGGAGGTGAGGGGAATCGAACCCCTGGCCCCTTGCTTGCAAAGCAAATGCTCTCCCGCTGAGCTACACCCCCATAAACAAATTAAATATCAAAAATCAAATATATATAAAACTAAACTAATACACAAATCTCCAGCATAGCTGGAAAGGGCCTTCTAAAATATTAAAAATTATAACCTAAAGATAAACCGGTTACCGCTCTAGTAAATAATAAATCATTACAAAATATATCTATTTTAAAGTTGTTAAAATTAAATCCCCATCCGACATAAAGATTAAAATTATTATCGTTTTTCATCCCTTGAGAGATTATAATTATTTCCTGCTCTTGTTGTTCTAGGGTAGTATATATAATTTTTCCCTTTAATCCTAAACGCGCAGTAAACCATTTTGTTACTTCTTTTTCTGCTCCAATTGTAAAAATAGGAGATAGTATATTATTTACAAATGTCGTATCCTGAATTACAGTATTATCTTTAGTGTTTCCAAAATTAACGCCAAATAATAACATTGTATTCTCTACGGGATAGAAAAGCGCGCTAAAAAATAAATTTATAATATTAAAGGTTAATTTTTCCCCTGTCGTATCTTTATTTATTTGTTCCCATTCTTTATTATATTTATCGTAACCACCGCCAATAATAAATACATCTTTCTTATTGGCAAATGTTTGCACAAACCTTATATTATTTAGATACGAAATATGTCCCTTTGTTTTAAAAATAACCGGAGTTCCATTATCAATGTCTCTATAATCCAAAGTTGTTTTTAGTATGGAGGTAGAAACATCCACATATAAAAGAGGATTATAATAATATTTTATTCCCAGTGTTCCTTTTAATATATTTAAGTATTGGGTATGGTCTAATAAAGGGTCTTCAGAGTGAAAGAATTTATCTTCTATTTTTATCCCTATGGATTTTTTACCATAAAAAAACTCAAAGTTTGGCATATTGGCAATATTATTATCTATAATAGAAGGGATATGGTTAACAAGGGAAGTTATTACGGATGGCAAGGTATCCGTATTCACTCCAAACCCGATTGTTCCGTATTTGTTGTTGCCTAAAAATCCGTTAAAGGAAAGGGGGTTTTTGATTTCAGTAAATATTGTGTTGGAGAAAGACGATATTTCTCCGGGGTATAGTTTTACGTTTGTTTCATCTATGAGTAATTTGGAATCTCCGCCAAGAGCAGAGACTCTTGTTTCCGAGGAAAAGGAAACAAAAGGCATTAAACATATAAAAAGGGTAAGTAAGTTTTTCATTTTATTCCTTCCTGCCTAACGGCAGGCAGGTTAGATTAAGTGGAAAGAATATTTATTTAAGGGATATTGTCAAGTTTTTTCGAGGAAGGGAAAATTCGGATAAATAAAAAAGATTTTTATGAAAAACTGGATACAAGAGAAAGTTATTGACATTTAAAGACAAATATCTATACTAAGTTTATAATTTATGAGAAAAAATCTTATTGCGGGGGCAATAGCTTTATTGCCGATAGGGTTGACCATTTTTGTTTTCTGGTTCCTTATCGATAAGTTCGGCGGTATTTTCTCTAATTGTTTTAAGTTAATACCGGGTGTTTGCACGCTACATCCGTTTATTCATTCTTTTATGGGGTTTTTGGCGTTTGTGATTGTTGTGTGGATAATAGGCGCAATTGCAACGAGTTACATCGGACACAGGTTTTTTGTTTTATGGGAATCAATTATGATAAAGGTTCCGTTTATTCGTCCGATATATGCTGCCGGTCGTCAATTGTCGGATGCATTATCGATAGATAAAGCAAAATCTGCATTTAAGAGTGTCGTGATAGTGGAGTTTCCGCGTAAAGGTGTTTATTCTATGGGGTTTCTTACGAATGATAAATCTTTAAAAATTAAGGACGTTCCTGATAACATAAGCGTATTTGTTCCTACTGTTCCGAATATTACAACGGGGTTCTATTTAATAATGCCGCGTTCGGAAGTAATTGAAATTCCGATTACAATAGATGCGGCATTACGGACAATCGTTTCCGGAGGGATAATTTCGCCGGAATGGCAAACAGCTAAAGCATCTTAGAGGAGGGTAGACAGAAAAAAGGACTAAAGTCCAAACACCCTCAGCTAAAAGCTGGGTAGAAAGGAAGGAGTTAAAATGAAAAACAAAGATAAGCAGGGTAGTTCTGTGGGAATGCTAAAACTTAAAACAAAGAACTGGGCGTTTATAGGCGGCGGAGTACTTTTGGTTATTGCAGGGTTTTATTTTTTGCATTTGGGTTCTATGGTATTGGCTCCTGTTTTGCTGGCATTGGGGTACTTTGTGTTAATACCTATCGGAGCAATAATTAAATAACGTTTATAACGGGACAGGAATAAATTATCCCACTTATCGGGCTGTTACAGTTATAAAGAAAAAGGATCACAAGCAAGATGCTTGTGTTACAGCGCAAAGGTGATTGTAATATGACATTTTTACTTATTAGTCTTTTATGTGCGCAACCGGTATCTCAACAAACAAACGGCGGGCAGGCTTTTGACGAGGCAGGGGTAAAAATCTCAAAGGGAGAATCCGTTGCCGAGATGGCGAACAAATTACATTCTGCAGAGATAATAAACTCCAAGTTTTGGTTCAGGGTTTATGCCAAACTTACACAGGCTGACCGCAAAATAAAAGCAGGATACTATGTTTTAAGAAAACCATCTTCTATAAAGAGCGTTCTTAGAAAAATGATACTTGGCGAAACTTCGGACATAAAAGTTACCATACCGGAAGGGTTTATGTTGAAAGAAATAGGCGTTTTATTGTCTGAAAAAGTTGGAGTAGACACCGGCGAGTTTTTTTCTCTCGTTTATGATACGGCATATATACATAAATTTAAGATAAATGCTTCTTCTTTGGAAGGGTATCTGTTTCCGGAGACTTATTTAATTCCTTATGGCGCAAGCGCTAAAGAAATTATTCCCCGCTTTATTAACGAATTTTTTTCTGTATTTACGGATTCTTTGCAAAAAAGAGCTGCTAAAATGTCTTTTTCTCCTGAAAAAATCATAACATTAGCATCTCTTATTGAAAAAGAAACGAGTTGCGATTCTGAAAAACCAATTATATCAGGGGTATATTACAAAAGGTTAAAAAAGGGAATGCTTCTTCAATGTGACCCTACCGTTCAATATGTGTTGACTTCTCACAAAACTGATTTAAGTTACAAAGACTTAAAAGTGGATTCAAAATATAATACTTATTTATACAAAGGTTTGCCGCCCGGTCCTATATGTTCTCCCGGGAAAAAGTCTATTGTTGCCGCATTGTGGCCACAGGATACGCCTTATTTATATTTTGTTTCTCAAGGGAAAACACATATATTCTCAAAAAACAATGAAGAACATAATATTGCAAAAGCAAAAGCAAAGGCAATTAGGAAAAACACATAAGGAAAAAATGAATAAATTATTTATCTCTTTTGTCTTTTTAGGTTTTTTTGCCACTACTTTATTTGCAGATATGATTGTTGACATAAAAGCTCAAGGGATAAGGCGGGTTAGCACGGATGCGATTATTTCAATATCGGGATTAGAAATAGGCAGCGAACTTACTCCTGAAAGTGTTCAAAAAGCGATAAAACAATTGTATGCGGGAGGACTATTTGAGACAGTTGCGATTGGTGCCGACAAAATGGGTAATGGGGTAACAGTTACCGTTAACGTGAAAGAATGGCCAATTGTCCTTAAAGTTAGTTTCAAAGGTAATAAAAAATTTAAGGCCAAGTCACTTATTGAAATATGTCAATTAAAAGAATTTAGTATTGCCTCGGAATCTGCAATATTTGATGCGGTTGTTAAAATTCGCCAGGCATATGAAAAAGAAGGTTTCTATGCGGTTAATATTAGTCCGGATATTAAAGAAGAAGAAGGGAGAGCTAAAGTAAAGTTTATAATAAAGGAAGGGAACAAGATTAAAGTAAAGGAAGTAATAATTGATGGGAATTATGCATTTTCCGATAAAAAAATAAGAAAACTAATGAAAAACAGAGCTAAGTATTGGTGGCCATGGAGCGGCAAATTTAATAAAACTGAGTTTAATGAAGACCCGTCAAGAGTCGTTAATTTTTATCAATCAAATGGCTATCCTCATTGCCAGCTTGTTTCGGCAGATATCGTTCCTGTTGGGAAGGGCGAATGGGCTAATCTTCGCGTAGAAATCTCCGAAGGGAAGCCGGTTTATTTTGGCAACATCTCATTCGAGGGCAATGAATTCCTGAAAACGGAGAACTTAAAAACGAAACTAAAATTCAAAAAAGGAACGCTGTATTCCAAAGACAAGTTATCTAGAACTCTGGAAGAAATATATGGTCTATATAGTGATTATGGATACTTATACCTAAGCATAGATCCTTGCGAGACATTAGATAGCTTAAGCATTCAGGAAACGGTAGATATAACTTTCAAAATAAAAGAAGGTATTCCGGCAAGGGTACACAAAATAGAAATTGCTTCCAACCTTACAACTCATGATAATGTAATTCGTAGAGAATTGACAATTTTTCCGGGGGAAATATTTTCCCGTAAGAAACTAATAGTATCGCAAAGAAAGATTTTCAATTTGGGCTTTTTTAAGAACGTAACGGTAGATACTCGTCAAGCAAGCGATTCTGGGGATATTGATTTGATTTTAAACATAGAAGAGAAGGCAGCCGGGCAAGCTTCTGCCGGAGCGAGCTACTATCCAAAGTATGGGATAGTAGGAAATCTGTCTTTAAGTACGCCAAATTTGAGAGGGATGGGGGAATATTTGTCTATTAGTTATGAGAAGGGGCAGAGCATAGAGAATATAACTTTAGGATATCAGAAACCATGGTTGTTTGATTCCCCAATGAGTTTGGGGTTTAATGTGTATAAAAGCACGACAGCTATGTCGAGCTATAACTTACGTAAAATAGGTGGGAATACTACGTTAGGATTTCAGGTGCCTAGATTGGATTATACGAAAGCTTCCGTGTCATATACATTGGAAAATGTTGGTCTTGCGGGGGAAACTGGGAATTTAACTCGTTGGTATTTGGACCAGGAAGGGATAAGGAGTATGGTAGGATTTGGATTGGTTCGCGATTCTAGAGACAACTTTTTAAATCCAACGACAGGAAGTCGCAACAGTTGTAATGTAGCGTTTTCCGGTGGAATTTTTGGAGGGGACATAAATTATCATAAAGAAACATTTGAAAGTGTCACATACCATAAGTTATTCTGGAGGTTTGTGTTGGGGATGAGGAGTAAAATAGGCGTAATAAATGGGTATACATCAGGAGATAATGTTCCGGTGTATGAGAAGTTTATTCTTGGAGGAATAGGCGACTGGGGGCTCAGAGGGTATAAAGATTGGGAAATTGGCCCTCGTTTGAATGGAGAGATAGTAGGCGGCAATTTTGCATCACTGTTTACAATAGAGGCAAAACTTGCATTTGATGAAAATATGTACCCATTGATATTTTTTGATGCCGGGAATACATGGCCGGATTTCAAGAGTGCAAATTTGCAGGGTTTAAGAAAAGGTGTCGGAGCTGGATTCAGAATAGAGATACCAATGATGGGGTTAATTGGTTTTGATATGGGGTATGGAATAGATGCCGTGCCACGAGATTGGGAATTTCATTTACAGATGGGGAGGACATTTTGAAAATTAAAAATCAAAAATTAAAAATCAAAATTCAGAAGAGAGAGAAAAACAAGATGAGAATTTGCCATTTGTTTTTAGCGGGATGTTCCATATTTATTCTAGTCGGATGCGGGCAAAAACAACCAATTGGATATGAAATAGTAAAAGAAAGAGCAGGGGATATAAAAGTAGCGTCGGGGGTGTTTGGTTCTCGTTCTTTCATAACAGATACCTTTAATTATATGTCAGGAGTCAGTTGTTTATATGCCGGGAATAAAGAATATTTTGAAGCAAAATCTTTTTTATATTTTTATACAAAAAAAGATAGTGTTGGGCTTAACCCGGAGTCATTGTATATCGTGGGGAAGGATTCAGGGAAAGTGTATGTTTATAGAGTGTTTGGAACGCCAAGTATGGATTCTTTAGTGTGGAGCAATGCGCCGAATGTGATATTAATGGATTCTATGGAATTAATAAAAGACAGTGCTGTTGCAATTTGCATAGATAGCCTTGCGGCAGATACCGGATTTTATTTTGCATTGTGTGGCACGACTTCTGAAATGATAGGGATACATAATGTATATGCGGGGAAAAGATCGTGGTTAACGACAGATGGAGATACGAGCAAAAAATATTATCCTGCTAAAGCAACATATATAGATACGAGTAGTTTTCCTGTAGATAGTTTAGGGGATTCTTTAATGATGCTCCAGACGGGGGGGTACGTAACAAAGTGTTCAACTTATATAAAGGTGGAGTTTGAAAGGATGGGCGTTTGTATCATAGTCGAAGATACTACTGTAAACATAAAAAATGTACCAGTGGACAGTGTTGTTATAGATATAAAAAAGGTATCGGCAGCAAAAGATACAACAATAGATACAGTAGCAGTAACGGTAGATTCGTTGACTGATTCCTTGCGTACTGCGTGGAAACTTGATTCTGCTACGGTGAATAAAGCAGTATTAACGATGCGGATAGATACGGGAAAATCGTATAATTGGGCAGGCAAAAAAATTAATGTAAAGTATAAAGACTATAGCAGTTACGCTTATATTGCGGAAGATTCCGTCGTTCTGACGATACCTCTCATAATCGGGGAATGGTTTAAGAAAGGGTATAGATTAGGGACAATGCTCAGCAGTGACGGTTCGGATATTTCAAGAATTATAATAAAACCTGATTTCAAACTTGATATAACATATACGTTACCCAATAAAAAGAAAAAATAAACACGGAGGGATGCGGATGTTGACACGGATAAACACGGAGATAAAAGAATGTTGTTTTGCCTATCGTTTCAGGTGGATTATTTTGGGGGTTGGTATTTTTGTGATAAGTTGTAGTAATATATATTCGTATTCGTTATTTTCCGGGGCGGATATTGGCGAACCCAATACGGATATTCGTCTTGTTAAAGTAAATATTCCAAAAGAATGGTGTTTTGAGATAGCCTTTAGTGGAGAATTAGTAAGGTCGTCTTACTTAGAAACAGATAGTGTTAGCGTTTCAAACTTTGATTTTACCGTTCCTTATATAGAGTGGACATTGCCGCTGCCAAAGAATTTTGGCGTTACACTAGGCGTAAATGAGATTTTTAATATAAACTATGATATCTTAAGTCCTACAGAACAGATAGGTAGCGATTCTGTTTTTCACAATGTAAAAAGTAGAGGTAGTGTTTCAGATATTAACTTAATAGGGGATAAGAATTTGGGCAATTTTGCTACGGTAGGTGCGGGAGTTTCTCTTTTGTTCGGTTCAGTGGAAGAACAATGGACTGCAAATCACATTAGATACGGAACAGTCACCGATACAACAGCGTTTTACTATACCAACAGCGCTACCTTTAACGGAGCCGGGATTGTTGGGAATATTGGGTTAAGGTTTGGAAAAGTGGAACTGGGTGCTAGCTATTTAGGAAAGTCAACGCTGAATAGTTCCAATAAACTGCCGGACAGAATTAGAACTTCGTTAAGTTATAATATTATTTCTGACTTTAAAATTGGCTTCGGAACGGAAGATTGGTTGTTTGAGGAGCCATATAAACCTTTGAGTAGATTGGCAATAACAGGGGAAGTTGGCAAAAAGACAAAATATAAAGCAGGAGTATACAAGAAAGATTGGTATTATGGTAATATTAAAGAAAAAGGAGGAATGTTTGGCGTAAATTTGTTACTCAAATCTATGCTTCAATTAGGGTTAACCGGCGAATATGGAATAAGGGACAACGGAACCTTACGCGAAGAAACGTATAGAGCATATTTAACAATACAAGGGAAAGAAGCTTTCTAGATGTAGAATTCACGGAATGTGGCTTCTCTCCAAATGCAGAAAAAGATTTAATATCTAAAGCTAATGTTTTTACAAACTCTTTAGAGATAATATATTTTTGAGAGAAAAGGTTGCAAGCCATTTGACTGTGAGGGTTTGTTATCCAGAAGAAAATCCCGTATTAGCGGGGTTAAGAGGGGGGACAATGAGAATAAGGCAGTTAAGACACAAAAAAACTCAGAATTTCGTTGTTGTTTTCTTTTGCTTGTTTGCATTTGGTTATAATGCTTATTCCGCCTCAGGCGGAGCAGAAATAAAGATGGGGTATATAGATTCCAACCGTCTTTTAAATGAATACAAAGGGAAAGACGAGCTTAAAGTTAAACTTCAGAAACAACTAGAAAAATGGGAAAAAGATGCAATAGCCCAAAAAGAGAAAATACAAAAACTCATAAAGGAATTTGAAAGCCAGGGCGCTATGTTGTCTGATGATGCAAAAGCTCGCAAACAAAAAGACATAGAACAAAAACAAATGGAATATGAAACATTTGTGCAAAAAATATGGGGAGCCGAAGGGGAGGCAAAAAAGATAAATGAAGAAGTAATGAAACCCGTTGTAGATAAAGTGAATATTATCCTGCAAAGAATAGGCAAAGAAAGAGAGTATAGCATAATATTTGACGTTGCTTCTACTGGGGTTGTATACGCAAAAGAAGGTATGGATTTGACCAACGAAGTAGTTGACGAAATAAATAAAGAATTTGCTCCGGTTAGTGCCGCAAAAGCAGATACCGGCAGGACTTATTTTTGTGTTATGAGACTTAAAGAAAACAGTGAAGCATCAAAATATACGGATAGTAACACAATGGTCAAATACATAAAAGGAGGATTAAACGGTTCAAAAGATGCTAAATATAAGTTAGTAGAACCCAATATATTTAATGCTGCCTTAGAACAAGTAAATATTGGCGGCAAGAAAGAAGAAGATTTGACTCCCGAAGAAGCAGCTAAAGTAGGAGAATATGCAAATGCAAATATTGTAATAATAGGCTCGGTAGAAAGGATAGGGGAGTCGGTAACGTTAAGGTGCAAGGTTGTAAATGTCTCTGATTCACGAATACTTGCGGATGTATCTGAGACAAGTCGAACATCGGAAACAACCGATTTGAATAATATGACGAATAAAATCATAACGAAAATAATTGAAAAACTAAAGAAATAATTATTTGGACTTTGCGACGCAAGGAGCAGTAGTCAGTTTTTATGAAACTTAAAGAAATAGCGGAATTTGTGAAAGGCGTATTAACCGGTCCGGCAGATTTAGAAATTGTCGGGATAGCAAGGATAGAAGAAGCTAAAACAGGAGAACTGACATGGTTTTCGCATCCGAGATATAAAAAATGGTTAAGCAAGACACAAGCTTCGTGTGTTGTTGTTTTGAACAGAGAGGATATTTCAGAAGTCAATACGATAGAAGTTGAAAGTTTAGCCGTTGCGATGGAATCTCTTTTGCTAAAATTTTATCCGTTAACTCCTTTGCCTACAGCTGGCATAAGTACATTATCTAAAATAGGGAAAAACGTAAAAGCAGGAAAGAACATAAGTGTAGGAGACTTTGTTTGCATAGGATACGAAACAGAAATTGGTGATAACACTATCATAATGGATGGGGCGTACATAGGCAATAAAGTAAAAATAGGAAAGAACTGTCAGATTCATCCAAACGCCGTTATAAAAGAAGATGTGTTTCTTGGAGATAGAGTTGTAATTGGAGCAGGGACAGTAGTAGGAAGCGACGGGTTTGCATATAACCGCATAGCAAGCGGATATAAAAGAATGCCACATCGTGGAGGAGTTATTTTGGAAGATGATGTAGAAGTTGGAGCAAATTCAACGATCGATAAATCCGTTGTTGGCAATACAATTGTAAAAAAAGGTACAAAACTTGACAATCTTGTTCACGTTGCCCACAATGTAATAATTGGGGAAAACACTATTCTTTGCGCACAGGTTGGCATTGCGGGAAGTGTCAATATCGGCAACAATGTGGTTATTGCGGGACAGGCGGGAGTGCCGGATCATATAACAGTAGGAGATAATGTTGTTATTGCTGCTCAATCTGGCGTAACAAAAGATATCCCCGAGGGCATTACGGTATCAGGTTTTCCGGCGCGGCCGCATATAGAATCTAATCGCGCATATAGTTTGCTAATTGACTTGCCTGATTTATTTAAAAGGGTTAAAAAACTCGAAGAACAATCACCGCCGAGGCGGGATGTCCCATGCAAGCAACAATAAAAAAAATTATTTCTTTTGAAGGGATAGGCATACATACTGGAACATATGGTAAAATGGTTGTAATGCCTGCCCCTGAAAATACCGGTATAGTATTTAATTGTAATGGGCATAGCATTCCCGCAAGCATAGATTACGTTTGCGACACCATTCACGGAGTAAATTTAAAACATAATAACATAGAAATTAAGAGTTGTGAGCATATTTTATCCACTCTTTACGGTATGGGCATAACGAATGCAATTATAGAATTGATAGAAGGAAAAGAGATACCGGCCATGGATGGCAGCAGCAAAGCTTTTGTCGAATCGATAGAAATAGCAACGCAAACCATTGCTAAAAGAGTGGTTAAACCGACGGAACCTATTTTTATGACAACGAAAGATTCTGCTATATTTTTATCCCCCGCCGATGAATTTAAAATATCTTTTGTTGCAGAATATAATTACCCGGGATTTACCCCTCAATATAAAAGCCTTGTTATATCGCCGGAGGTATATGCGAACGAAATAGCGCCATCACGTACATACACATTTACAGGATGGGTGGAGAATCTAAAAAAACAAGGACTTATTCAGGGGGGCAGTATGGAGAACGCTCTGATAATGGACGAAAATGGAGCATTGAATGGACTCAGGTTCCCAGATGAGCCGGTTAGACATAAGATGCTCGACATTATTGGCGATATTGCCTTGGCAGGGGTAAGCCTTAAATGTTGGATATTTGGAATAAAATCCGGACATAGTTTAAATTGTGAACTCGCAAGGAGGTTGAAATGCAGTTTGATATAAGAGATATTTTAAAAATAATGCCACACAGGTATCCTATGTTGCTTGTGGACAAAATAGTTGCTTTGGATGACAATTCTGTTATAGGCGAAAAGTGCGTTACCATAAACGAACCTTTCTTTATGGGGCATTTCCCGGGACATCCAATAATGCCGGGTGTTTTAATAATAGAATCAATGGCACAAGTAGGAGGCTTCTTGCTCTTACATAGAGTTAAGGATAAAAAGGATAAAGTGGTGTATTTTTTAAAAATAGACGGAGTAAGATTTAGGCATCCGGTTTTACCGGGAGATGTTTTAAGAAGTGAGCTTGAACTGCTTAAATATAGAGAAGGGCTTTGTGTGATGTCAGCCAAAGCTTATGTAAAAGATGTTCTTGTTGCGGAAGGCGAATTTACAGCAAAAGTAATGGATAAATAATTTATGTCAAAATACATAACCGTATACTTAGTTTGTTTTTTAGTCTGTACGATAGGGGTAAAAGCTTATGGAGTTGGTGTCGAAGAATTATGTGATACTATGGCTTTAGGATTTATTGGAAAGTATGATACGAAAGCGTATATTCTTTTACAAAATTCTCCTAATCCTTTTGTTAAGAGCACAAGAATTATTTATTATATTCCCGAAAGGAAGAAAATTATGTTAACAGTTTATAATTTAAAAGGCGAAATAGTTAAAACAGCTTTGGATAAAGAACAAGATAGAGGTTGGCACGCGGTAAGTTTATGTTCAAACAACAAACTTCCGAATGGTGTTTATTTTTATCAGATAGCAACACCTGCCTACCATCAGGCAGGAAGGATTTTAGAATAGCCAAGAAAATGGTCAAAATGTGGTAGACAGGACGTCCCGTCGGGGACAGCAAAAAAAGGGGGGAGTATGAAAAAATATGTTATGGAACATCCCGCTATGGCGGTGATAGGTATAGTTATACTTTTTTATTCTTCAATAGCAATGGGTGATGAAGTAAGCGGATTTGATTTCCTAAATCTGACCAGTGGGGCAAAATACGCAGGCATTGCCGGATGTGATTTTGGAACAACGGGAGAAGTATCAGCTGTTTTTACTAATCCTGCTGCTTTACAAATAACGCCAAAAGCATTTGGTTTTGGATATTCTCGTTATTTTGAAGGTATCCAAAGTGGATATGGGGTTTTTGCAATGCCAAAATATAAAGGAACTGTAGGCATAGGCATAAAGTATTTAAATTATGGTACTTTTGATGGTACCCTTGAAGGATATACGCCCGACGATACTATTTCGAACCGTTTTAATTTTGAGGCCCAGAGTATGGTATCAACAATTGGATACTCAAGAGTTGTTGGGGAAAAAGCTTTTGGGGTAAGCGCAAAGGCAATTTATTATAATCTTGCAGGGTTTACAGGAACGGCTGTGGCAATTGATGCAGGGGGAACGATAGCGATAAAAAAATATGAAGGACTTACAATAGGGGCTGTCTTGCATAATGTTGGGGTACAAACAAGCAAATTTGATACAGCCAGTGAAAGCTTGCCTTTTTCTGCTTCAATTGGAGGCAACTATTTATTATTTAATAAAACAGCATTGCTTTCTGCGCAGATTAAGTTGCCGGTTAAAGATACTTCTGTAGCAAAAACACTCTTATCGCGAATAGATAAAGCAGTTGGAATAGAATGGAGTGCGACCCCTTCCTTTATAATTAGGGGTGGCTATAATTCTTCAGGCAAAGAATTGGATACTGGTACCGGCTCACTAAAAGAAGTGATTACAGGGTTAACTTTTGGAATAGGGATTAAAACAAAAGTATTTATACTGGATTATGCCATAGTGCCTATGGGAGCTATTGGTGTCGTGAATCATATTTCTTTTAGTCGTTCTATTCCGGACTCAAAACATAAAAAAGCAGATAAACAAGTAGGATAAGCCGTCTTATGGCGGGCAAAAGAAAAGTAATAAAAATTTATATTCATCATTCTGCTTTATCTCCGGATACTGGACTTGAAGCTATACGAGAACTGCATATTCAAAGAGGGTTTGATGATGTGGGATACCATTTTGTAATAGAAAAAAACGGAGACATTCGTAAAGGAAGAGATATAAATACGCAGGGAGCGCATGTGAAGGGAGATAATACAGAATCTATTGGTATATGCGTTTGTGGAAACTTCGAGGAAACGTATCCAACTACAATACAAATAAAAACCTTAGTAATACTTATAAAAAAGCTTTTTAGAGAATTCGGAGAATTGCAGGTATTAGGGCATAAAGATTTTCCATTGGCTGATACATTATGTCCCGGGCAACATTTGTATGAATTATTGCCGGATATTAGAAAGAAATTACGGATACAAAAATAAACAATAAATGATTAGTTGGCGTTAGTGATTCGCTTTTTATGATAATTTATTTTTTTCTCATATCTCAATTCTGTCCCGAAAGACAATATTCAAAAGTAGATTCTTTACTTATACAGGGCAGTTATTTTATTTACGGGGAAAATTATCAGGAAGCGCGAAACAGATTTAACGAAGCCATAACCCTTGAACCTCAAAACCCTGCTCCTTATTTTATGATTGCCGATTTGCTTGCTCTTTATATGAGTGATTTTTCCACGGATACATTGGTTAAAGAGTTGTTTTCATATTGCGATACAACAATAAAACTTTCGAATAAAGAAATCAAGATGGCTGATACTTCAGGACTACCACACCTCTGGCTGGGCGGAACTTATGGATTATGCGCATTTTATAAAGCGGTAAATAAAAACATATTTTCCGCAGCGCAAGATGCTATGAAGGGAGTTGACGAATTAACAAAAGCAATAAAAATGGATTCTTGTTTATTTGATGCATACGTTGGAGTTAGTGGATATAATTATTTTAAATATAGAGTGGCCTCTCTAGCGCCTTGGGGAGGAAAATCAAGTTGGGAAAAAGACGTTAAGCTTGCTTGTATTAAAAGTAAGTATTTTGGATATGCGTCTGTAGCTGCTTACGCATCTTTTCTTATAGAAGAAAAGAGATACAAAGAATCTATAGAAATCATAACCCCTCTCATAGATAGTTTCCCGCGTTCCAAGGTGTTTCGTTGGACAAGAGTAAAAGCCTATTGCAAAGCAGGGGAATTAAAAGAAGCCAAAGCGGAGTACGAGAAATTGCTTGAACTGACTCTTGTAAGTCAGCCCAATACAGTTTATAATATTGGATACTGTAGAGTTGAGCTTGCGAAAATTTGTTTTAAACTTGGAGAAAAGGAAGAATGTAAAACCCAATGCGAGGAAGTTTTAAAACTCCCATATGCAAAGGGAATGAAAAAGTTAAAGTCGGAAGCAAATAAACTGTTAACTCTTGCAAAACACAGGTAAGGTTAAAAACAGGTAAAAATTTTTGTGGCGAAAACATACTAGGATTTTTTTATGAAGAGTTTTTTGAAAATTTTTAAGTATTTAAAAGAAAAAGGTGTATTATGGACTTTTAGGTATGTAGTTTATTGTATAGGTAGGAGATGGGACAATAAATTATGCAAACTGTTAATTCAAATTGAACAGAGGAATTATATTGTAGGCGACTGGACGTTAAACGCACAAAAATTTACAAGAGCACAAAATATTTCTGCATGGAATAGATGGGATTGGTCAGAAAAAGGAGAAGAATGGACTATTAATGAAGAATGGAAAAACGAATTGATTACAAAAATGATTATACCGCATACAAAAAAAGCGGGTACATTTTTGGAAATAGGTCCCGGAGGTGGCAGGTGGACGGAAGTGTTGCAACCTCTTGCGAAAAAATTGTTTTTGGTGGATATTTCAGAAAAATGTCTGTCAGTCTGCAGAGAAAGATTTAAGGATTGCAAAAACATAGAATACCATTTATATGATGGAAGGCATTTAAGTTTTATAAAGGAAAACAGTATTGATTTTATATGGTCATATGATGTATTTGTACATATAAACCCTACGGATATTGACTACATCTTACGATATTTTCAGAAAATTATGAAAAAGGATGGGGTTGCCATAATTCATCATTCCGGTTCCGGGACAAAAGAAGATGGGCAACGTTCCGATATGACTAAGGATTTTTTTGCTTATTTGGTTGAGAAAAATGGAATGCGTTTAATTAGTCAATCAAGTGAATATGTTCATTTTCCAGGGGATATAATTTCTATCGTTAGTCCTGCTTAGTATTTATTTTTTGCAAAATGTCTTCCCGGCAGTTGTCTTACTATTCCTTTTAATTCCAAATTAAGCAACAAGGACAAAACTGTTTGAACGGGCAATTTAAGCAATATGGCTAATTGATCCAGATGAATAGGTTCATAGGTTAATATAGTAAACAATGTATTTTCTTCTTCCGTTAGTTCTATTATTTTTTTATTTGGAACCGGGGCTATTTGTAAAATGCCTAAATATTCAAGCACATCTTTAGCAGAAGTAACCGGTATTGCTCCGTCTTTAATAAGCTTGTTTGTGCCCTTGCTGTTTTCGGAGGTTATGTTGCCGGGTACAGCAAAAACATCTTTCCCTTGTTTAATTGCCCATTCTACCGTCGAAAAAACTCCGCTCTGTAAACTAGCTTCCATTACCACTATTGCTTTAGATAAACCGGATATTATTCTGTTTCGTGCCGGAAAATTGCCTGCCCATGGTTGAGTGCCAAGGGGAAATTCGGAAATAACTGCCCCGCTTTCAGAAATCTTATTGAAAAGTTCATGGTTTTCGGGAGGATATATTTTATCTATGCCGGATCCAATTACTGCAATTGTTCTCCCTTTGGCTGCTAATGTTTCCCGATGGGCATAAGTGTCTATTCCTCTTGCTAACCCGGAAACAATAGTAATTCCGGACAGTATGAATTCTTTAACGAATGTTTCTGTAACAAGTTTGCCATAATGAGTAGGAGTTCTTGACCCTATTATTGCGATTGCCTGGGTATCTGTATCCAATATGTTCCCTTGTATATAGAGCATTGGTGGGGCGTCGGGCAGTTCTTTTAAATTCATAGGATATTCGACATCTTCAGTGGTTAAAATATTTATGTTAAATCGTTTTAGGAGGGCGGTTTGAGTTTCTACCGAGATAGTTTTGGCTTTTTTTATTGCGGATATAAATTTTTCATCTCCAAGTTTATTGAATCCGCCTAAGGAAGTATCGAAAACAGTGGAGAGTGGTTTAAACTTAAGAACAATTTCTCTCAAAGTTGATTCATTTAGATTTTTTATAGTGGATAGTTTCAGAACGGTTTCTATGTCTTTGTCCGAAAGCATCTGATTAAGTATGCTTAATAATACCCACAATAATTCAACTTATCCATTCAATTTTTAATTCGCGTTCTGCTTTTTTGAATTCTTTGTCTCCGGTTACAAGTTCTCCGTTTTGAAGTTTGGCAAGAGCAGCAGTAAAACAATTTGTAGAGGATAGTTTATAGGTATCTTTTATACGAAATGCTTCCGTTGCAAGAGGTGTAGTTATGTCAATTATCTCAACAGGCAAGGTTTTGATTATGTTTTCAATTTCATTTGCTTTTTCTTGTCCGCATTCTCGAGAGACAATATTGCAAATTTCACCAAAACTAATGGAAGAAAGCAGTAAGGTGTCCCCTGTTTGTGCGGCTTCTACGAGCAAGGACTTAACTTTTTCAAAACCGGTATCTTTTTCTAAAAATACTAAAAGACTATAGGTGTCAATTATTTTTGGCATAGATTAAGCTTCTTTTTCTTTTCCCCGTTTTTCAAGAAATGTTTTTGTTAATTTGCCATTTGTTTGTAAGCTCCCTGCCAATTTATCAAAATATGTAGTTGTAATGGGTTTTATGATAATTTCGTTATCCCTTTCTTCAATATATAATTTGGTTCCCTTTTTGATATTAAGTTTTTGACGGATTTTGAAAGGAATGACAATTTGTCCTTTTGTTGTTACGCTTACAATGTTCATTATAGGCAGAAAAAGTGGCGGGGTCGACCGGATTTGAACCGGCGATCTTCGGCTTGACAGGCCGATGTGTTAAACCAGGCTACACCACGACCCCATAAATTCAAACATATATATCTACTTAATAGTAGCAAGCAACACACCCCAACGATATTCCCGCCACAGCGGGATGTGTTAAACCAGGCTACACCACGATCTCTTAATTTTAAAACATACTATATTACAACCCTATTTTCAACAATTACTTAATATTAACTAAAACTTTTTACAATTGTCAAATGGAATTTAAAATAAAAAAACAGCGGGAGGAAAATCCCGCTGTTTTTTAGATTTTTAATATTCAGGTGGATAACCGCCGCCGCCTGGCATAGGTGGCATTTTCTTGTCTTCTTCCGGTTTGTCTGCTATCATTGCTTCAGTAGTAAGCAATAATCCCGAAATAGACGATGCGTTTTGTAATGCAATACGAGTTACTTTTGTTGGGTCTATGATACCATTTTCCATAAGATCTTCAACTGTATTTGTTTCTGCGTTAAAGCCCATGCTTCCTTTTGTTTCTCTTATCTTGTTAACAATAACGGAAGCTTCTTCGCCTGCATTAGTTGCAATCCATCTAATTGGTTCTTCCAGTGACTTTTTGACAATATTGACACCAATTTGTTCGTCACTATCTAGTTTTAATTTCTCAAGGGCAGGAAGACATCTCAAATATGCGACACCGCCACCTGGAACTATTCCTTCTTCTACTGCGGCTTTTGTTGCATGTAAAGCGTCATCGGTTCTTGCTTTTCTTTCTTTCATCTCAGGTTCAGTAGGTGCGCCGACGTTTATTATCGCTACGCCTCCGGAGAGTCTAGCAAGTCTTTCCTGAAGTTTTTCTTTATCGTAATCTGATTTTGTTTCACCAATTTGTAATTTAATCTGGGACATTCTTGCCTGTATGTCAGCTTTCTTGCCTTTTCCTTCTACTATAGTGGTATTATCCTTATCTATTTTTATTTTTGAGGCCTTGCCTAGATCTTCCATCTTAACATTTTCCAGTTTCATTCCTTTTTCTTCAGAAATGACTTTGCTGCCGGTTAGGATTGCAATATCTTCCATCATTTCTTTTCTGCGGTCACCGTATCCGGGAGCTTTTACTGCACAGCATTTAAGTGTTCCACGAATTCTGTTTACAACAAGAGTAGCAAGTGCTTCGCCTTCTACTTCTTCACATATAATAAGAAGAGATCCGCCTGTTTGAGCTACTTTTTCAAGAACAGGTAGAAAATCTTTCATCACGGATATTTTCTTATCGTAAAGGAGTATATGCGAGTCTTCAAGAACTGCCTCCATTTTTTCCGAATCGGTTACGAAATAAGGAGATATGTATCCTCTATCGAATTGCATACCTTCTACTATTTTAAGTTCGGTTTTTGTTCCTTTGCCTTCTTCGATAGTGATAACTCCATCATTTCCAACTTTTTCCATAGCTTCTGCAATCATATCGCCTATTTCTTTATCATTATTTGCTGAAATAGTCCCTACTTGAGCAATTTCTTTTTTGCCTTTAGTAGGTTTAGATTGTTTTTTAAGCTCTTCGACAACTATTTCCGTTGCTTTTTCTATGCCACGTTTTATTGCCATTGGGTCTGCGCCTGCGGTTACATTCTTAAACCCTTCGCGGAATATTGCTTGAGCAAGAACGGTTGCCGTTGTCGTGCCATCTCCGGCTACATCAGAAGTTTTAGAAGCAACTTCTTTAACCATTTGTGCGCCCATATTTTCAAATCTATCTTCCAATTCTACTTCTTTTGCAACTGTAACGCCATCTTTAGTAACTAATGGTGCACCCCATTTTTTTTCTATCGTAACGTTTCTGCCTTTTGGCCCTAATGTTACTTTGACTGCATTTGCGAGTTTATCTACGCCGGCCTTTATAAGCGCCCGTCCTTCTTCAGCGTATTTTATTTCTTTTGAAGCCATTTGTTAATCACCCCCGTTATTCAATTATTGCTAAAATATCATCCTCGTTCATTATTAAACACTCTTCCCCATCTATTTCTATTTCCGTTCCTGCGTATTTACCAAACAAAACGCGATCTCCGGTTTTAATTTCTGGTTTGTGGCGAGTGCCTTTGTCGTCAAGTTTGCCTGGTCCTACTGCGATGATTTCTCCTTCTTGAGGTTTTTCTTTTGCTGTATCCGGGATAATGATGCTTCCCTTTTTGACTTCTTTTTCCTCAATCCGCCTGACCAAGATTCTGTCACCAAGTGGTCGTAACTTCTTCATCTTTTCCTCCTTTCAAAGATTATAATAATTAAAAACTTTTTTATCTTCTTTAATATTAAGATGCAATTTTTTTACAAAAGATTCAAAAAAAATAAAATGGGCACTGAGGGATTTGAACCCCCGACCTCATGGATGTAAGCCATGCGCGCTAACCCCTGCGCCAAGCGCCCAGTACCCTAAAAATCTATACCTAGTTTCGTATACTAATTAACATATTAAAAAATGTCAAGCATAATGATTTAAGATTGTTAGCCATCAAAAATGCTGAGAATGGGAAAACAAAGTCTTTGAATATTGAGAGCCTGTTTAGAAATCAATGTGTTTTACTGTTGAATACAAAAGTTGTCATTGTGTATATATTTACTTGTAAGAAATAATCATTTCTATCTTGACAAATAAGGAAAATAGAAACAATTATATAATATATAATTTAGATAGGTATAATTAAAATACGGGGGCTATGAATAAACATAGATATATCTTGCCGATAACTTTGATTTTGACATGTTCAAATGTTATAGATGCAGGGAAAACGGATATACTTTTCCCCGCAAGTCGTTCAGGCGTAAAACAATTTAGCAAAAGTAAAGGAATAATAGATACTTTATCTCCCACATGGGAGGGACCTCTTTATCTTTACTATCAGGCCGCATATAGAAACGAGTACGAAGCTACACAACTTGCTCCTGCGAGTCCTTGTTCCGTTATTGCTTTGGCTCATGGGGTTGCCTCTCGTACTGCCGGGGCGTCAAAACAGTGCAGCCTTTTCATATGGAGCGATAATGCAGGATCCCCCGGAGCCGTCTTGTACAAAGCAAGAGTTACTGCCAGCATTGTTACCGCAAAGAAAATAGAAATTAATTGGTACAACGTAACCCCGCCTGTGTACGTAACAGGGCCTTTTTGGGTGGGCAATTATGAGTGGGATACTCTGTTTCCCTCTTCGTCTTTCGACAGCACTAAGACATCTCCTAATAAATACTTTTATCCCGATAGTAACAAGTGGGTAGATGATTATATGGATTACTTTCACGTTGCCGTTGTCAATTATGTATCGACCGGAACACCGGAAATAAGTGTATCCCCGAATCCAATCATATTTCATATAGATAGCGCTTCTTCAAAGTCGCTTTCTTTGTCCTGGGCAACTGTTCCTCGAATTACTGAAGACGACCCGGAATACTGGAAAGATATTGTCCCCGGGGAAATGATAATTGGTTACGGAAACGTTATAAATGTAAAAACCGCTTCCTTGCAAACATTAGGCATAATGGAAAAAAACACAACTTTAAAAAGCAGAGAACTGGGATGCAATTTTATCCTTGTTGAATGTAGCGGAGATATTTCGGAAGAGAAAGCATTTTTAAAAAGAATGAAATCTAAATCGGGTGTTAAGTCGGTTGAACCTAATAGGATTTTTAGACCTTTTAGAACGCCTAATGATGCTTACTGGTCAAGCCAGTGGGATAAATTAAACCTTAGTGCGCCTGCAGCGTGGGATTCCGGTTGGGGAAGCGATTCTATCTCTATCGGGATAATTGACCAGGGGACTCAATATACCCATCCTGATTTATCGACAAGGTATGTTTCCGTTAAAGGGTACGATTATAGGGATGGCGATGCCGACCCGATAAATGCTACTTCTTCGGAGGCGCATGGTACACATTGTTCCGGTATTGCTGCCGCAACAATTAATAATAACGCTGGAGTCGCAGGAATGTCCAACTCAAGACTTTATTCACTAAGGTTTATGAGTGAGTCGGGCGGGAACACCACTGCTCTTAGTAATTCTATACAGTGGTGTAGAACCAACGGAGTAAATATAATATCTATGAGTACTGGTGGTGGAGGATATTCCGATCTTCTTGCCGCGCAATGTTCTACTGCATATAACTCAGGGTGTCTCTTGTTTGCTGCGACCGGGAACGATGGCGCAGAAACTATTTGCTACCCTGCCGGTTTTTATAGAGTGTTAGCCGTAGGTTCAATAAATTCAAGTAATCAACGTTCTTCTTTTAGTAATTATGGTACACATATGAAATTTTCTGCTCCCGGAGATGCCAATATCTGGTCGACTATTCCGGGTAACAGTTATGCCGGTCCTACATGGGCGGGCACTTCTATGGCTTGTCCTCAAGTGGCAGGTGGAGCGGCTCTTGTGTGGTCTGCAAATACAAAACTTAAAAATTCAGACATAGCAGAGATATTAATTTCTACCGCGACAGACCTTGGAACTTCAGGTTGGGATAAATATTATGGTTATGGTAAACCAAATCTTGGAAACGCTGTTATTGCTGCTAAAAACAGACAAACATCTTCTGCGGACACGGGAATTCTTACCGTATATAATTCGTCTTCAGCCACGGGCGCGTTGTTTGTTTCTAACATTACGCATCACTCGTCCTGGATTAAATCCGTAACGCCAACTAACTTTACGGTAGGCGTGGGAAGTTCTCAAGGAGTTAATATCATTGTTGAAGCGCAACTCCATACCGGATACTATTATGATACCTTATTTATTGCCTCGAATGACCCGGATAATAATCCTTATCCTGTGCAAGTAACTCTTAGAGTAGGGGATGTCGGAGTAGAAGAACAGTCAAATTCGGATTTTGGATTGGGGATTTTAGATTTAAATGTGTTGCCGAATCCGATTGCACGATTGGTGTCTGTGCAATTTTCCGTTTTAACTTCTCAAAATATTAGTATAAGAATTTATGATACTGCCGGACGAGTAGTGAAAACAATTTTTGATGGAAAAAAAACAGCGGGTAATTATAATTTAACAGCTAATATGTCCGGACTTAGTTCCGGGATTTATTTTGTTTCGTTGACAGCAGGGAATGCTCGTGTATCTAAAAAGATTACTATAATTAAATAATAATTAAAAAAAGGGGGGAGTATGAACAAAGTTTTATTTTTAGCGGTCTTAGCGCTATGTCCTTTAATAGTAAATGGGGCACTTCCTGTGTCTACGAAGGGTTCAATGCCTGTTCCTCGTACGCCGATTCCCGTCATTACTGAAGACGATTCTTCATACTGGACGGATATAGTTCCGGGAGAAATGATAGTTTTGTATAAAGAGAATACGGTTAATGTTGAGAAAGCAACTTCTTTAAGAGAGCTTGGAATTACGACAAAAGGAGTATCTTTAATAAGCAAGGGAATAGACTATAAATGGATATCAGTTAAAGTTGAGGGTGGTATCCCTGAATCAAAAGCTTTTATTAAGACTATGAAGGCAAAATCAATGGTGCGTTTTGTAGAACCGAACAGAATTTATAGACCTGTTGCCAATCCCAACGACCCGTCTTTTGCGTCTCAACAATGGGATAAAGTATCTATGAACGCTCCCGGAGCTTGGGACCATGGTTGGGGAGATACTTCTATCTCAGTAGGAATAATTGATATGGGCATAAGCTATACGCATACTGATCTGGCGGGTAGGTTTGGAACGGTTAAGGGATATGACTTTAAAGATAATGATGCAGATCCGGTAAATGCCAGTACTGCCGAGTGGCATGCTACTCATTGTGCGGGTATTATAGGGGCAACAATTAATAACAGTACAGGAATTGCAGGTATGGGGAACTTCCGTCTTTATTCATTGAGGTTTATGAATTCGACAAGTGGGACAAGCACTGCTCTCTTAAATTCGATAGTATGGTGTGTGCAAAATGGAGTATGGGTGCTGTCTATAAGTGCTGCAGGGACATCGTATTCTGCTACCCTTGATTCGTATTGCCAGCAGACATGGAATTCCGGACGTCTTTTATTTGCAGCAACGGGTAATAACAGTTCGGAAATGTTTTGTTATCCTGCTGCCGATACAGGGGTAATAGCCATCGGCGGAATGTCTGAATCAGGCACAAGATTGTCATATAGTAACTATGGAAGTCATACAAAATTTGTTGCGCCGGGGGTAAATATTTACAGTACTTACCCGGGGAACACTTATATGGATAAAGAGGGAACGTCTATGGCTTGTCCGCAAGCTGCAGGCGGCGCCGCGCTCGTATGGTCAATGAAAAAGTCCCGGACAAATGCTGAGATAAGAGACATCTTGATTACTACAGCTGTGGATATCAGTCCTTCAGGATGGGATAAATATACCGGCTATGGAAAGATGAATCTTGGTGCGGCTGTTGATTTGGCGATTGCCGTAGAAGAGAATCAATCCCAAAAACAAAAATTTAGCTTTAATGTCTCTCCTAATCCGGCTACAAAAAAAGCAAATATATCTCTGTTTGTCCCTACCACTCAACGCGTATCTTTAAAACTTTATGATGCAACCGGCAGGTTATTAAAAACGATTATTGACGAATCTAAATCCGCAGGCAATTATAATACGACAATTAACACAACTAATCTCAATTCCGGGATTTATTTCGTTAAACTTAATACAACGGATACTCATATATCCACAAAGATTACTCTAATTAAATAGGGTAGTGGTATTCTTAAAGTAACATACTGTTTTATAGGGAAAAAGGGGAACAAGGCGCTTGTTCGCCGACCTGCATACTAGCCTGTTTGGAATGTTTCTTTGGAGAACATTCTTTTTTCTGCGATCTCTGCGTCTTTTTATTTCTACTGTTCCTATTTCTTCCCTTTCTTAAAATGGTCAAAACCTTTTGCCAAAATAATATTCCCTTTCTCATCTATAACCTGAGGTTTTTTATTAAGGAGAATTATTTCCCCTATTTCCGTGAACTTAATTTTATCTTTTGCTTTCTTTAATAACCGTGCCGGTAGAGTAAATAAAAGCTCATAATCTTCGCCACCGTTTAAGGCAAAATATTCTGCTTTGCAACCAACCATTTTTGCGACCTTAAACACTTCTTTATCTATGGGTATTTTATCAGGATAAATCTTTGCGCTTACTTTGGATTCTTCAAGTATATGAGTTAAATCGCTTATCAATCCATCGGATATGTCTATCATTGAACTTGCGTATGGTACAAGCAACAACCCTTCTTTTACGCAAGCTTCCGGGTTAAGCTGGTTCTTTGTGCATTTGCTTTTTATTCCTTTTTCTAACGCGGTTAATCCTGCCGAAGCGCTTCCTACTGTTCCCGTAACGCAAATTATATCCCCGACTTTTGCTCCTTTACGGGTTATGAATTTTTCCGTTTCTCCTATTATGGTTATGCTTACAAAAACGAATGGGGACAACACTGTATCGCCACCGATTATTTCTACTTTATATTTTTTGCTGACTGCTTTTATGCCGGCATATAAAGAGTTTACGAATGTCGTATCTCCGTTTGGCATTCCGAGCGCAATAAGTCCGTATTTCGGAATTCCGCCGCAAGCGGCAATATCCGATATGGAAGCAGTAAAACTTTTATATCCGATGTCATATCCGGTAAAGTATTGCCTTTTAAAATGAGTTCCTTCAACAAAGGCGTCTGTGGAAGTTATGAGTTTTTTCCCGGGTTTTGGGGTAATTATTTCCGCGCAATCATCCCCTATTTTGGGAAAATCTTTTCGTATTTTATTTATTATTTCAAATTCACCAATCATATTATTTTTATCGTTTTGCTTTTTGTTTTCAGTTTATCATTGTCATTCTGAGCCCGATTTATCGGGAGAAGAATCTCTCTTTTTTTTACAAGCCCTTTCCCCGCTAAAGTGGGGTTTAAATCACTGTTGAAAAATAAATCTGTTATTTGTTTTAATTTTGTGCCTTCAGTATTAGCACAATCAGTTTCTCGCATTTTCCCATCAGGAGCTTCCAATTTCAAGTGGTGACATTTTGTCACCACTTCACTTCCTTCATCTCTAAGTCTTTGAGCAAGTTTATTCCAATACTTTCTTGCCATATAATCATCAGGCTGGTCGGTTAATACTTGTACTACATCTACAACTGAAAACCACCACTCGTTATTATAAATAGTTTTTCTGATTTGTTTGCCTTTGAATAATGCAATATGTGTTGATGTTGTTTTTGTATCGTCTGTCGAATTGTTTATATTCTTCATATATAACCTCCAATCACATTGCTATTATCTTTTTGCTTTCTATTTGTCATTCCCGCGGAAGCGGGAATCCACTCTTTTTATTTTATAACTGTAATTTTCTTTGTAACTTTAAGTGTGCCCGTTGATAGTCTCACAAAATATATTCCATTCTTTTTAATATTCGTCACAAAAGTATAATTGCCTTTCTTTAATGCACCTTCATAAACAGTGCTTTGAAGCCTTCCGCCCAAATCGTATATTTTCACATCCGCATTTATACTCTTTGACACATCCAAATAAATCTTATTTTTAATTATTTTTAATTCCGCAATCCCCAATCCAAAATCCAAATTTGCCTGTTCTTCTACCCCTGTTTCTTTCCCCAGCCTAATCAGATAGACATCTCCACCACCTGCCCCGAAAGAGGTTGTCCGTCCTGCAATGATAAATCCACCATTTTGAGCCTGTTGAACGGAAGATGCGTTATCATTACCAGTCCCGCCGAAAGTCTTTGTCCAAAGAGTATCGCCCAAGGAGTTTGTCCTGATGATGTGGACATCTTTATAGCCTAAACTGAAAGATGCTGTATATCCTGCAATGATAAAACCGCTATCAGAAGTCTGCTGAACTGAATAACCACCGTCTTCAGCAGTTCCACCAAAAGCTTTTGCCCACAGAGGAGTACCTGAAGAATCTGTCTTAATGAAACCAACATCATAATCGCCTCCTCCCACGAAACTTATTTCTCCTGTAACGACAAATCCGCCATCAGAGGTCTGTTTAACAGAATACCCATAATCACCATAAACTCCGCCAAAAGTTCTTGTCCACAAGGTGTCACCCAAAGAATCTGTCCTGATAAGATATGCATCTTCCTGTCCAGCCCCGAAGGAGGATGTCCAGCCTGCGATGATAACCCCCCCATCTTTAGTTTGCTGAACTGAATAGCCTACATCACGACCAGCTCCGCCAATAGTTCTTGTCCACAGCGTATTGCCTAAGGAATCTGTCCTGATGAGATAGACATCGGCACCGCCTGTCCCGAAAGATTGTGTATAGCCTACAATAATAAATCCGTCGTCAGAAGTTTGTTGAACTGAAAAACCAGCTTCTTCGTTAGTTCCGCCGAAAGTTTTTGTCCAGAGGGTATCGCCGGAAGAATTTGTCCTGATAAGATAGACATCGTATCCGCCTGTCCCGAAAGAGCTTGTAGTACCTGCAATGATAAAACCGCCGTCAGAAGTCTGCTGAATTGAATAACCCAAATCCCCGTAAGTTCCACCAAAAGTTTTAGTCCAGAGGGTGTCTCCTAGGGAATCTATTCTAATGAGATACACATCATAATATCCTGCTCCGAAGGATTCTGTCGTGCCCGCAAGAACAAATCCACCATCAGAAGTTTGTTGAACTGACGTACCCCCATCATTCTCAAGCCCCCCATAAGTCCTTGTCCAGAGGGTATCGGGTGCGGATGCGAATAATGCAGTTGATACCAATATCCCTATAAGTAATGAAAAACATTTCTTTAAAGAATTTATCTTTTCCATTTTGTGGTTTCTGTTTTTCTATCAGTTACAATAAGTTACTATTCTGTTGTTATTACTTTCTTAAACTCAATATACCTTCCCGCAGAAAGTCCAACATAATAGCTTGAAGCTGGAAACTTATCAGAGTCAAGGCTTACTATGAATTTTGAGGCATTCCGTTTTTTAAATGTCTCTTCTTTTCCCGATACAAGGTCATAAACCCGAAGGGTAATATTCCTCTTAATGGGTAAATTGACATATATTTTTCTTCCTTTTGAAGACAAGTCGGGATAATTTAACAAAAGTTCGTATTTGTTTTTCTTAGTAGTAACAGTCTTCCTGTCTATTCTATATTTGATAAGTTCTGCTTTATAAAACGGTGTTTCTGCCTTCACTTTTCCTACCCCCGGAGCAAACCATTCCAGACAATTATCTATTGCGGTTACTTCTATACAATTTTTAAATATTCCCACAGGGGTAGAAACTTTTACTCCAATATTAGTGATTTTGCCGAAAGATACTTTCCCTTCCCATTCTCCTATCTTCCATCTATGTCCTACCTTAAGAGGCGCTTCTAATAGTACATTGAAATTTGAATTTCCATCCATACAAGGGTTTTTAGAATATCCCCTTACTTGATTATCTCGGCAAACACACCAACCGTTGTGCGTTTCCTCTGCAATACTTTGGCGGCAATATACTTTTTGTCCATCCCACTTAAAACTCTCTACCAGATGAACAAGGTCTGCCCGAACTTCGGCTTTATAATATATATATTTTCCTTTTGCCGGAAAAATGCTATGAGGAATTTTCATTGTTGTGCTTATTTTCTTAACGAATATTTTCACGTATGTTTTATCTTTGCCTAAAATTTTCATCTCTTCCCTGCTGATTTTTACGTATTTCTGTTTATTCGCATACAACCACATATTTCCCTTAGCAAGAGGATAATATTTTTCAAGAGGATTTATCTTTTCCATTCTTTGTGGTTTCTATTTTTCTATCAGTTACAATAAGTTACTATTAATTACAATTAATTACTACTGTAGTGCACCCTGTTTGTCAAGCAGCAATTCGTTGTCTTTATCTCGCCTGCTGTTTTTTTGGTAGTTTCCCGTTTCTCTTTCCGGATTCTTTTGCTTTTTCAAAAGCCGTCTGTGATTCCTCATATCTTCCGAGTTTATCAAGCGTCCAACCTTTACTTTCCCACGCTTCCGAAAAATTAGGTCTTACGTTTAATGCTTTATCAAAAACTGTCAGTGCCTCTTCGTATCGCCCGAGCTTACCCAGCGCCCAACCTTTGCCATACCATGCTCCTGCGAAACTTTGTTTTATAGTTGTTGCTTTGTCAAAAGCCGGCAGAGATTCATTGTATTGACCGAGTTTCGCAAGTGACCATCCTTTCCCGTCCCACGCTCCCGCAAAATTTTTGTTTATGTTTAGCGCTTTATCAAAAGCACTTAGCGCTTCCTCGTATTTTCCAAGCTGAAACAATGCCCAACCTTTGTTGTGCCACGCCATCGCATTATTGTGCTTTATGCGTATTGCTTTGTCGTAAGCCGTTATCGCTTCCTCGTATTGACGGGATTTGAAAAATGCTACGCCCTTGTTGTTCCACTCTTTTGTTTTCCTTTGTTGGATTAACAGAAAAGTTAGAAGACAGAATACAATTATTAAAATAAACAAGGAGGGCAACTTTTGTGCTAACTTTTTTTTACTTTTCATTTCTTTTTTAAGCTTTGATTTAATCAACTTAATTTATTAATGTGTTTTTTCTGCTATCTGCCAACAAGTTACCACCTGTTACATTTCTTGCCATTCTTTTTCGTTCTCCGTTTTTTTCTATCTGTTCTCTGGGGTTTCTCTTTTGTGCCTATATGGGGTATTACTTTTGAAATCAAAAGACAGATCTCTTATTTTCCTGTCTCTTCTTTACGATGCCAACAACTTGTGTTAGAAATAGTAAAATTATCTCTATTTCATCAGTATCAATTTTTTGCTTTCCCTATGTTTTCCTGTGGCAAACTTTATGAAATATACCCCATTCGGATATTTGTTTGCCTCAAGATTCTCGTTATGATAACCGGCTTTCTTTGTTCCTTCGGTTAACGTTTTTAAACATCTGCCGGACATATCATAAAGTTTTAATGAAACATAAGACTCTTTTGGTAATTGATACGCTATTGTTGAAATATTGGTAAATGGGTTCGGTTGAATTTGCAGGGTAATATCGGAAACCGATTTATTGGTTTCTTCAATGCCGGGTTCTTTCCCGAGTTTTACCAGATAGACATTTGCACCGCTTGAATATAAATAACCTGCGGCAATAAATCCTTCATCCTGTGTTTGTTGGACAAAAGAGAATTTATTATCGTTTGTCCCGCCGTAACTTCTTGTCCACATAGTATCTCCGTTAGCATTCGTTCTCATCAGGTAGCCCGAACCAACACTCATTGCGCCTACGTATCCCGCAATAATAAAACCGCTGTCTTGTGTTTCTTCAACACAATAAACCTCTTCGTCATCGTATCCGCCGTAAGTTCTTGTCCACATAGTATCTCCATTTGCATCGGTTTTTACCAGATAAACATCTATATCCCACATATCACTTTCCATAATCCCTGCAACAATAAAGCCATTGTCTTTTGTTTGTCTGACAGAATAAGCAATGGTATAATCATATTTGGCAAACGTTCTTGTCCAGAGGGTATCTCCGTTTACATCAGTTTTTATTAAATAAAAATCAGCATAATTTGTATCAAAAGAAGCTGTCCATCCTGCAATAATAAAACCGCTATCTTGAGTTTGTTGGACGGATATGCCTACGTCATTCTCGCTCCCGCCATAAGTTCTGGTCCATAGAGTATCTCCGGCGGAATCTGTTTTTATTAAGTATACATCAGCCAAACCAGCTCCGAAAGAAGTTGTATATCCGACTATAATAGTTCCGTTATCTACTGTTTGTTGAACAAGTGTCCCTTCTTCATCTTCAGCTCCACCATAAGTTTTTGTCCACAATGTATCCCCGACCGAGTCCGTTTTTATTAAATATACATCTTCCTTACCATGCCCGAAAGAAGCGGTATAACCTGCAATAATAAAACCATTATCAAACGATTGTTTAACTGAATAAGCTCTATCGTCAGCGCTATCGCCATAGATTTTTGTCCAGACCGTATCTCCGGTAGAATTTGTTTTTAGTAAATAAATGTCTCCGGTGTCTTCGCTTGTTGTAGGAGCCGTATATCCTGCAACGATAAAACCATTGTCCTGCGTTTGTTGAACCGAATGACCTATGTCAATATTTGCCCCACCATAAGTTTTTGTCCACAATGTGTCCGGCGCTTTGACAGTAGCAGCTTTTATGTTTAAGCTAAATAAAAATACAAATCCTAAAACACTTAAAAATTTATACATATATCCCCCCTAGTATTATGTTATACTATGTGCATAGTTTAATCTTTGGATTATTAATTGTCAACGATTTTATCATACCAATTTTACATTTTTTGAGGATGTATATTTGTATGGAGTGTTATAATATCATTTTAAGTTTGTAATGTCATAAATAACCGGTTAATTCTTTTTAAAATTACCCCGTCCTTTAGGACGGGGGCATAAAACCAACCCAACACAATCTCTCGGGCTTTGGCCCATAATTTGTGACAACTCAAGATTAAAATGATATAATTTGGCAAACAACGATTCGTTATTTGCCTTTGGTGTTTTTATCCGTGGAGAAATATCTGTCTGTGTTTTATTCTTTAGATTTTGGATTTCTATTGTATCCTGTTAATCCTGTCAAAAGTTATGCTCGCTCACCTATACGTATGTTCTTCGTCGGGGTATTTATTATTTTTTACATCACTGATGTATTCTTTTATTGCTTTCTCAATTACGGGAGTCAGGTCGGCATATTTTTTTACGTACTTTGGCAACTTCCCCTGAAACAATCCAAGTATATCATTTACCACAAGAATCTGCCCGTCACAGTCCGCTCCGGCACCTATTCCATAGATGGGAATTTTCACCGCCTTCTTAATTTCTTTTATGATTTTACTTGATACGCATTCAACGATTATAGAAAACACTCCGACTTTTTCCAACGCTTTTGCGTCTTCAATAAGTTGTTTTTCTTCCGTATCAATTTTGCCGACTACTTTATAAGTACCGAATTTTTTCAAAGACTGTGGAGTAAATCCGATGTGTCCCATTACGGGAATCCCCGCGCCTATAATCGCTTTAATTCTTTCGAGTGTCGTCCCTGCGCCTTCAACTTTTACCCCATCTGCATTCGCAGAAGCGACGAACTTCCCTGCATTTTTTATGGCAGCGGAATTAGACGACTGGTAACTCATAAAAGGCATATCCGCTACTATCATTGCACGTTTTACGGCTCTGCCTACTGCGCCGCAAGCCATCAGCATTTCCTGCATCCCGACTTTTAGCGTTGAATCGTATCCCAGGACGGTCATCCCGAATGAATCCCCGACAAGGATTATTTCTATGCCAAGGCTATCTTCTATAAGGGCTGTTGGGTAATCGTAAGCCGTAAGCAGTGCTACTTTCTCGCCTTGTCGTTTTAGTTCACAAAGAGATTGGGGGGTTATTTTTGGTATTACCATCTGCCTCTACTTTGATATAAGCCAATTTTAATTCGCTTAAAATGCTTTCCAAAAGTTCGCTTTCTTCTTTAGCAAGATTGTTTTTAGTTTTGTCTTTAAGTATCTCAAGGGAGTCTATTGAATATTTTGCCAGCCTGGTATCTTTTTCCACTTTATCGCTCAACGGATTTTTAACCAATCCAAGGTGTTGGGATGCTATCGTTGCAAGAAACAATATTATTCCTATGAACGATGCTTCCGGAATTTCATTTAAAGTGTTATTTGTTTCGTCCATTCTTCCCCCTTTTTTTAGTTTATTTTACAGGGATTTTAAGAGATTTGAAAAAGATCTGTTTTTTTTTATTTCTATCTCTTAAAGTCTCTTCCAATCACTGTTAATATTCTTTTCAGTTTTGTTTGTTTTCGAATAGAGTGTTAGTTTATTATTGTCCACTTTGTATTTCCTAAAAGTTCTCCTATTAGATACAACGACCCCGTTGCCAAAATCAAATCTTTTTCTTTTGCTCTTTTAAGCGCTATTTTTAGCGCGCTGTGAGAATCCGAAGCTATTTCTGCGGGTATTTTTTCCTTCTTAAAAATCTCCAGCAGTTCTTCAGGATTTGCAGACCGCTCTACTTTAACGGGAGTTATAATTGCATAGTCCGTTATTGGCGCAAGTGTTTGAATGATAGCTTCTTTGTCTTTATCTTTTAGAAGTCCGAAAACCAAAATCAGTTTTTTGAAATTAAACAATTCAATTATACTTCTTCGCAATACCCACGCCGATGCTACGTTATGTGCTCCGTCAAATACGACGTATGGCTGTCTCCACATAATTTCCAGTCTGCCCCGAATGGTCGCTTCTTTTAATCCCGCCTGTATTATTTCGTCAGGCACTCCGCAAGTCTGCGCCGTCAGGATTGCCGTCATCGCATTTATTATCTGGTGTCTCCCGAGAAGAGGTATGTAATACTCCCTGCCGTTCACGGTAAATTTAGCCCCGTCTATACTGCATTCGGGATGCTCACAAAAGAAATCTTCCCCTATTACTTTAAGCGTTGCGTTTCTTTCCATACAAATTTCTTTTATTACAAGCATAACTTCTTCGTCCTGCGGAGCGGATATGACTTTGCCGTTTTCTTTTATTATCCCGCATTTCTCTCTTGCTATGTCCGCCAATGTATTTCCCAACACTTCCGTATGGTCAAGACTTATAGGCACAAGAACCGATACTACCGGGTTGACTACATTTGTAGCATCAAGTCTTCCGCCAAGCCCGATTTCAAAAACGGAAAATTCCGTAGATTGTCTTGCAAAATGTATAAAAGCAATTGTCGTTAAAATTTCAAATGTTGTTCGCTCTTCAGTTATAAACGGTTTTAATTCTTCAAGGATTTTAATGAAATCTTTCTCGGGTATTCGATTGCCGCCTTCCTCTTTTGTTGAGGCAGAAGGGTCTGCTATTCTTATACGTTCCAATACGCTTATAAAATGCGGGGAAGTGTAAACTCCCGTCTTACCCATTTTGTTAAAAATAGCCGTTAAAAAGGATACCGTAGACCCCTTCCCTTTTGTCCCGCCTACCAGTATTGGGTTTTTTACTTTCGTCTCGGGAGAGCCTATCTTTTTTAAAAACTGTTTGAATCCTTTGAGTTCAATCTCATAATCAGGGATTTTTTCCCAGTTCTTAAAACTGTATAAAAAATTTAAAGCTTCTTTGAAGTCCATCATTCTACCCTCTCTATAAATATGCCATCTTTCCTTTCAACGGTGTCGCCCTTGGCAAAAAACTCTATAATGGAGTTTTTCCCGTTTATCATAGGAGTTCTTATCGCAAGTTTTGTCCCGCTGCCATCAGGCACGTTTGTAAATGCAGGGTCTCCATTGTATGTCGGCTCTTCCTTTGAACACCTGTATATTTCAGTATAAATTCCGTTTTGTATTTCAAAAATTATTATGTCTTTCCCGTCTTCTTGTATTGCGTCATCCGATAACCCGTTCTGGTTCAAATCTCTTATATCCATCCCCACACCCTTAGACGATTCAGCCTGTGTTTTTACTATTTCTATAGGATTCTTTATCATTGCCTGTACTCTTTTCTCAAACAAGTTCGCATCTTCTCTTGTGCGGAAAAAACCAACCCGTAACTTATAATCGTTTGCAAATCGACATTCCCATACGGGATAACAATTTTTTTGTAATAATCCCTTAACATAATTAACGGAATCTTGTGCAACGTCTACCTGAAGAACAAAAAATCTGTCGTCAGTATTCTCTATCTTGTTATCTATCCGCGGCATTATAATTATTTTCTTTCCGCCGTCAACTTTTATTCTGAATGTGGGTTCGAGTTCGTTTGCTTTCTCGCCTAATGCGGATAAAGCAGGAATGTATATTAATTCCGTTGGAGTAAGGCAATATATTCTTGAATCTCCTACACTTGTTGTAATGTCGTTTACGGTCAAGGCTATCTTATTTATTATTTTATTTGTCACGGTATTTAGTATGTGTATTGCTCCCGGTTCATCATTAGATAAGGAATCTGTTAAAATCATTCCGTAACTGCCATTTTGGGAAAGTGAAAAATCTTTTACATTGTCTATCCGTAAAATATTTTCAACTTTATTTAACGGTCTGTCTATCATATATATCATAGCCTCATTTGTTGAAGCGTCAACTTCCGTAACGCAGTATATTTTATCCGTGGCGGGAGAGAAAAGTATTTTGTGGGGAATTCCTTTGATGGGAATATGAGTAATAAGGGTAAAGTTTTGAGTATCAAACACATCAATAAACCCCTGTTTTGCGATATAAACCCTAATTCCGTAAGGAGCAAGCATAAAATCCGTTGCTCCATCCACAGGGATGCGCTGATTTTCTTTCGTATCTTCGTCCGATTCCCCCGGCAATTTATAAACGGAAACTCCATTCTTATCCAATACCCATATCCTATCAAACTCTACGCTGAATTTTATCGGCTCTTCCGAAAGAGGAATTGTAAAGCCTGATTTAATTGCCTGTATCTTCGTTTTGTTTAAGATATAAACGTCGGTGTCTGTTTTATATACTTGCCTGAAATCTTTTGTAAGCGTTGCAATTCTGTTAAATTTACCTTTTGATAGCTGCATCAAGTAATCGCCAATAAGGAAGATGTTGTCTCCCGTAGCGCAAACTTCGCGTATCTTAGAGGGTAGTCGTACTTTTGCCGCAATAGAGTTTTTTTCGAAGTTAATCAGGTATGCGTAATTTTCCGAAAATATATACCCCTCCATTTTTGTAAAGTCTTCCGTTTGCACAGAGATATTGTTGGATTTGTTTTTGCATCCCGCAAAAAATGTTACGGATAATGCAAAACCTATCAGGCAAATAATAACGCAGGCATCTTGCTTGCCTTTTGTCATTCTGAGCGTAGAGAAGAATCTCATTCCTGTCTTTTGTAAATAAGCGATTCTATGTTTCATGCTTCTTCTTTTTTATAATCCCAAAGCTGAACTCAAAAATCCACAATCTTTTTACCGCCTCATCAGTTTCGCCATTTCCCTTATTGCTGTTTCCAACCCGACAAACATAGCGCGGGAAATAATCGAATGCCCGATATTAAGTTCTTCAATCTCGGGAATTTGTGCTATGGGAATTACATTATGATAATGTAATCCGTGCCCTGCGTGCACCTCTAAACCTAGTGACTTTGCAAATTTGGCCGCATTTTGAATACGTGAAAGTTCAGTTGCAATTTGCGCGGGGGTAGTTGCGTCTGCGTATTTTCCGGTGTGTAGTTCTATAATTTCTGCTTCGCATTGCGGAGCGTATTTTATCATACTTTCTTCAGGCTCTATAAAAATTGCCGTATATATGCCTGCTTTTTTTAGCGTTCTTACTGTTTGTTTTACCTGTTCTGAAAATTTTATGATGTCCAATCCACCTTCCGTTGTTATTTCTTCAACCCTTTCAGGCACAAGACAACAGGAAAAAGGTTTTACCTTTACGATAAAATCCAAGATTTCTTTATTTAATGCAATTTCTACGTTTAATTTTATGTTCAAAGTATTTTTTAGAAGCTCAATATCTCTTTCTTTTATGTGTCTGCGGTCCTGTCTGAGATGCACCGTGATTGAGTCTGCTCCTGCAAGTTCTACTAAAACTGCTGCCTGCACCGGGTCAGGGAATTGTGTTTTTCGCACCTCTCGTATGGTAGCGATATGATCTATATTCACTCCTAATCGTAACATATTTTTTCCTCCTTCCCCTTTGTTTACTTGGAGTTTGTTCCGGCAGGAATATTACTCCAAGTTATCCAGCTTTGCTGGGCATTCCCGCGAAAGTCCCTAGATCCCGCCTTGGCGGTGGCGGGAATCCATCCTGTCTGTAGCGTTTCCTTTTTTGTCCGTCTTTGTTCCTGATTTTCTGATAACCTGCCTGCCTGCCGTAGGCACGGATATTCTGGTTCCCTGATATGCTATCCATTCTATTATATGCTATTTTTAATTGAAAACAACTAACTGTCAATAAAAAGTATTAATATTTTACCTAATATCAATCAACTTACTAATTCGCCTCTATTCTTTGCGAGCATTGCGCCTTTGCATGAGAATCTCTGGAGTTTGTCATTCCCGCGGAAGCGGGAATCCATCTTATCCCCCTAATAACGAATATACTAATATAGCAAGCCATTAGAGCCTTTGGCTCTTAGGGATTCCTATCCAGAAGCGTAGCGTAGGACACGAATAACAACTTATTCCTATCCAGCTTTGCTGGAAAATCCAAATCCGTCCTATTTCCCTTTTTTCTTCTAATTCTTCATTCCCCAATCCGAAATCCAAAATCCAAAACTCCCCATGCCCCCCAAAAAAATATTGACAAAATAGTGGAATTTAATATGTATATGCAAAGATAAAAGCATTTTAGCTTTTTTAGCAAAGTAGAATAATGGATAATATTATAAAAGTTGAGGGGTTGAGTAAGTCTTACAGTAAATTCGGGAAGAAAAAAGCCTTAGCCGTTGACAATGTTAGTTTTGAGGTGGATAAAGGTGAAGTTTTTGGGTTCCTCGGTCCAAACGGCGCAGGTAAAACGACTACCCTACTGCTGATGTTAGGTTTTCTCAAACCTGATACCGGTACAATAAAACTTTTTGGGAAAGAAAATGATGATATGGGAATAAGGGCAAAAATCGGGTATGTCCCGGAAAACCCGGCTTTCCATAAGTTTCTTACAGGAAAAGAATTGCTGAATTTTCATGCCGAGCTTTATGGAATAAAAGAACAGAAAGAAAAAATAGTCTCGGAAATGTTAAAAAAAATTGGGCTGGAAGAAGCAAAGGGAAAAAGAGTATCAACTTACTCCCGCGGTATGCTCCAGCGTCTTAGTATGGGACAGGCTTTGTTAAACAACCCTGACTTACTCTTTTTGGATGAACCGACTCTTGGGTTAGACCCAATCGGTATCGTTGACATCCGAAACATAATCCTTGAAATGCGGGAACAGGGAAAAACAATTTTTCTTAATTCTCACCAGCTTTCGGAAGTTGAAAAAGTATGCACGCGAGTTGCATTTATGAAACAAGCAAAAATTATTGAGACTTATAAAACAAGTGAACTTACAGAATCTCTGGAAGACTTGTTTATCAAAATTATAGGAAAAGAAATATGATTTCAAAAGCCATTGTTAAAAACACTATCAAAGAACTGCTCAGAACACGGCAGGCTGTTCCTATTGGTATAGTATCTATAGGCGTGGTAATTGCCATAGTATTTATTTTTAAAAGCGTCAATTACGAGCTGTTCTCGACCATTGTTTTTCTCATATCTGTGTTGTTTACTGTCGGAATAATAGACTCCGACCTCGCTGATGGCAAAATCCTGACCGTTCTAAGCAAACCCGTATCGTATACACAGTTTTTCTTAAGTAAAGTTCTCGGGGTTATTTCAGTGGGCTCCATAATCATAGTTATAATGATGCTATCTGCTTTGATAATAACATCCTCAGCCGTTAACGTAAATATGGATATTAAAGTATGGTTCGTTTTGCCTATTGCAGGAATAATAGCCCATATACTCTGGACATTGATTAGCGCTACACTTTCCACGTTTATAAAAGGTTATTCAAATATAACTGCAATAATACTGTTCTCTATTTTATTCGGCGCATTGACGGTAATCCCAAATCAAACGGTGCACGCAATTATTGAATTTATAAACAATTACATCCTTCCTGCGCCGGAGGCTTGCTTAAATTCTTTTAAGGAGTCCAGAGTTTCTTTATCCGGCAAACTTTTTCATTCATTGCTTTATATTGCATTGTTAAGTATTATAGGTCCGGTTATACTTAATCACAAGGAATTAGGTAGAAAATAATTCTATGACACAAAGAGATTTTCCAAAATATCTTGTTATACCTCTTGCTTTATGCGCTGTTCTTTATGGTGCGTTCCTGGCTAAAGAAAAGATTGAAGAAAAAAAAGCTGCTGCCAAACTTGAATGGACAGATTACAGTCAGGCGGGAAAGAAAGCTAAAATATTAGGTAAACTCATACTGATTGATTTTTATTCTGCTTTGTGTATGCCCTGCCAGAAAATGGATGAAACGACTTACAGAGATTCCCGGGTTATTGAATTGCTCAAAAAGGAATTCATATTGGTAAAAGTAGACCAAAAAAATTGGTTCAACCCAAGTGTAAAAATTGGAACAAATGGGGATTTTAACGATTCTACACATATTATAGATGGTGAAGATATTGCCGAGCAATATCATATTTCCAGCGTGCCTACTGTCGTTATTGCTGATTCCCTTGGCATAGAAATAGGTAGAGTAATGGGATATCGTGAGCCCGCAACATTTATAAGAGAAATCCAAAACATATTAAAACACAAAAATCCTGTCCTGCCCGAAGGGAATGATATAGAAGGGAAAGGGTTCTTGGGAGTAGGGTTTTTAGCGTTTGATAAAGATGGAAATAAAGGCTTAGAGATAAAAACCATAGCTCCAAATAGTCCTGCTGAACAGGCAGGTCTTCAAGTAGACGATATAATCGTTGAGGTTAACGAGAAAACCATTACGGAAGAAAAAGACTTAACGAAGTTTATTATAGAAACTGACCCCGGTCAAAAATTAACATTTACTATTTTAAGGGAAAACAAAAAACAGAAAATAACAACCGTCTTATCTGAATTGCCGGATTCTCTTGTAAAACAAAGATTAGCCGATAAAGCATACAAAGCATACAAGAACAAAAACTACAAGGAATCTGTAGAAATATATGAAAAAGTAATTCAAACAAAAGGTAACACTGACAATGGAATTTTTTATGATGCAGCTTGCTCTTTTGCTCTGGCTGGGAATAAGGACAAAGCTTTTGAATACCTTGGAAAAGCTGTAGATAATGGATACTGTAATCTGCAATGGATGAGAACAGATACTGATTTGGCATCCCTTCACAAAGACCCGAGATTCAAAAAAATTCTCCGGGAATGCAGGAAAGCGCAAAAAGAAAATGTAAGTATGTTTTTAAAAGAAGCAAGCGTGTATAAGGCAGGCAGGGAGTGGATATATAAAGGAAGCTTCTTGGATATTAAAGGAAAAGTTACTTCTTCTCAATCCGTTATACTAAAAATTCCGGGAGGAGATTTTCTGGGACAGCAAATTAAGATAAGATGGAGCTACGAAGAAGGAAGCTCAGAGGAAACAGGTGTTATCGATGACTCTAAGGAAGTATGGATTCACCCGCCTCGCGAGGGAGATTTTAAGTTTACAGAGCTCACTGCTTTTCCCGAGATTCACAAACCTTTCATAAAAGGCAAAAAATGGAAAGGAGTACTTAGCATAGGGAAAGGATGGGGGAAGTGGGAAGGACTTACAATAAAGAATGAGCGTGAAATTGTTGGACAAAAAGATGTTTCTAATTTCACAGGATGCTGGCAAATTGATACAAAAGCAGAAAGCAAAGAAGGTATTTATAAAGCCACTTTTTATTTTCACCCTGAATACGGATTTGTTCGTTGGGAATATACAAAACCCGACAGCACAAAAGTTATTCTCGACCTCGAAAAAGTCTCAGGATTTTAATTCATCCTTTCCAACCCCTATTAATTTTGTTTTTTGTTAATCCGTGGCTAAACATTCTCTTTGTTGTCCGTTTTCCTCTGTGTCCTCCCCTTTTTTGTTCTCTGCGTTCGGAGTTTACTCCGCTCTGGCGGGGTGGTTAATCTTTCTGTCCTCTCGCTGTCCCAATTTGTTAATCTGTAATTTAGTGGTTGACAAATAGACGTTTTAGCAACAAATAGTATATAGAACGTAAATTTAATTTAGGAGGCATAAATGAGAAAACAAAGTATTTATTTTTTGTTAACCTTTGCGCTTATAATCTCTGCATTAACTTCTATTGAAGCCGCCTACCTTACGGATGTCCCGCAAACTCTTAAACAACCCAACGGTGAAATAGTACATTGCTTTGCTACGGGAGATGAATTCTACAGTTGGCTACACGACGGGAGCAACTTTACCATAATCCAGAATCATAAAACAGGGTATTACGTATACGCCGATAAACTAGGCGAAGAACTTATCCCAACCGCGTATATCGTCAATAAAGTTAATCCCGAACTTGTTGGCTTGAAAAAAGGACTTAACTATTCACCCGAAAGAATGAAGCAAATGAGAGACTCCTTTCTAAAATCTTTCCCGAAAACTAAAGGAACTAAAGCTCCAAGTACAGGAGTCATAAACAATATAGTAGTTTTTATCAGGTTCAGCGACGAATCTGAATTCACTGACAATATATCAACGTACAATAATAAATTTAACAATACGAGCACTGATTCAAATTCAATGTATAATTATTTTAAAGAAACCTCTTACAACCAACTGGCGATTACGTCTACTTTTTATCCCCAAACGGTATCTACGGTTGTCTCTTTTCAGGACTCATTTCCACGAAACTACTACAAAGCGTATGACTCAATTACTAACCCCACAGGATATACCGGCGGGAATAACGGAAGCCAAAGACGAATGAGAGAACACGCTTTACTTGAAAACGCCGTTGACTTTGTCAACTCTCAAATCCCGGGCGCTCTCGATATAGACGGTGATTTAGACGGGTTTGTTGACAACGTATGCTTCATTATATACGGAAGTCCCGAAGGCTGGGCTTCGCTATTATGGCCCCACAGATGGTCTTTATATAGTACCGCCGTCTATATACACGGAGTACAGGTTATGGATTATAATTTCCAACTGCAAAGTCAGGTCACGGTCAATGTTCTGTGTCACGAGATGTTTCATTCTCTGGGCTCGCCCGACCTTTATCATTACTCTTTTGACGGGATATCCCCGGCGGGAAGATGGGATATTATGTGTACAAGTTTAAACCCGCCCGAACATATGAGCGCTTATATGAAATATAGATACGGCATATGGATCAATGATATACCGGAGATTGACACTAACGGAACTTATTGGCTTAAACCGCTGATTTCCCCGACTAATAATTGTTATAAAATTCCATCCCCTTGTGCCGATACTGAATTTTTTGTGGTCGAATACAGAAGAAAAACCGGAATTTTTGAAGGCACGTTGCCGGGCTCGGGATTGCTCGTTTATAGAATAAACGCAGGACAAGATGGCGAAGGGAATGCAGACGGTCCGCCGGATGAAGTCTATTTATACAGACCCGGCGGGACCCTGGATTCAAACGGGACTACGAATAGCGCAAACTTTAGCAGTAACGTGGGAAGGACATCAATAAATGACATTACTAATCCGAATAGCTTCCTCTCGGACGGAAGCCCGGGAGGATTGAATATATATAATATCGGCTCTGTCGGAGATTCCATTTCTTTCCATGTTATGCTTTCAGGGATAGGAACGGAAGAAACACAGGACTTGGCGTTTGCTCTTTCCCCGAATCTGTTTATAGGAAAAACAGCGATACAATATTCCGTCCCAATAAAGGCAAAAGTTTCTTTGAAACTGTATAACATCTCGGGTCGTATTGTGCAAACGTTAGTAAACGAAGAAAAAACTCCGGGCAATTATAAAGTAAATCCCACCAAAAACCTCCCCTCCGGCATCTATTTTGCAAAATTTAGTGCCGGCAACTTTAGAGAGACAAAGAAATTAGTTTTGATTAAGTAGGGACATAGCATGCTATGTCCGGGTGTTATAATTTGTCCGTAGGGCAAACCGGAATTTATCCCGCTGTGGCGCGAGCCTTGCGATTTTATAGAAATTGTGGGGATGACTTACCGCAAACAAATCGCCGATAACATTCTTTCCGGGGTTCGTTCTTTCCGATAGGAATAAAACATATCAAGGCTCTCCGCCGTGCATATTTCGGGATTTATAATATCCGTTACTCCCATATCCTTTGCCTGCTTATAATTGTTTTCCCATAAGTCATACTCATAACACAGTGGACATATCGCCGGTCCAAATAATATGGAAATATCCTTAGCATCCGAATTAAAATCCTGTTGTAAAATACAAAGCGCTTCATGAAGAATACCTTCTTGCGTGCCTTTTCTTCCTGCATGCAAAAGACTTATTATTTTATTCCTTTTCTCATAAATAAATACAGGCATACAATCCGCAGTGGATACCCCAAGATAAATACCGCTTTTATTTGTAATAAACCCGTCGCACTCGTACTCACCGGGTTCGGATACAATAAGAACTTTGTTGCCGTGGACCTGTTTTCCCGTTATTAATTTTGCCTTGCTCTCAAGCGAATCTTTTATTTCTTTTTTATATCCTCGTAAACTTACTACTACTTCTACCCCATCCCATTTCTCAAACTCCAAATATTTATCTTTGAATTTCCAATACGAATTGTCTTTATTAAATTTATGTGGTGTGTTCATTTGGGTTTATCTTAACGACATTTTATCCGTTTGTAAACATTTTTAAAATCCTGAACTATCAAACTACCTAAAGGGCGAATGGATTCTAGTTCTCCTTTTGGCGATTTCAATATTAACCCGACCTTTCGGAAATCTTTATTAAACAATAATTCTATTGCCAATATTAAAAGTCCTATGCCTATAAATAAATCAGACAGGTTCGTAGAAATATATACGGGAATGGATATCATATCTCTTACATATCCAAATATAATGCAGTCTATTCCATTTCCTAAAAAACCTCCCATAATAAAAGAAAATGAAACATAACTTAACCGGGTGCGCTTAAATTTTAACCAGTAAAACCTAAAAAATAAAACGATAATATACAAACTTATAAGCAATAACCCGATAACCAATATTCTATTATAAGGGATGAAAACAAAAATTCCAAACAGGTATCCCTTGCTTTTAATATAAGTTAACCCCGGGATATTAAGGTGTGATTTTTGTAATACAAAGGAGAATAATTTTGCAAGTTGGTCCAAAAGAACCAAAGATAGAATTATCTTTTTTCTCAACTTTTTTGAAGAGTCTTTAAAACTAACAAACCTAAAGGTTCGTAGCCAAGCGAAACAGCAGACTTGATAACGTGCCTAACGGCAGTCAAGAATCAAGTTCCTGCGATCTGCTTATATCAATTTAATAGGCATTAGAAGATAAACAAGTTCTTCTTCTTTCTCTTCTTTCTTGGGAATGTCGGGAACAATCAATGCCGCGGCTTCAGGATCTTTAAGCAAGAACTTTACACTTTCTGTCCCTATCTTGTTTATTACGGATAAAATATAATTTCCGTTATAGCCTATTTCAATTGAGTCGCCTTTATACTTGCACGGAATCTCTTCTTTTACTTCGCCTCTTTCGGAGTTTGCTTCTATCGTGACCGACTCGTTGGATAACTTGAATTTCAACAGATGACTTATGTCTGGCGCAACTACTAAAGCTCTCTTTACCGCAGAATTAAGTTCTTCTTTTAAAACGGTTAATGTCTTGTCATTGTGCTTTGGGATAACCGCTTCATAGGGAGGGAACTCCCCTTCCATTATTCGTGATACGATAACCGTATCTTCCGAAAAAAGTCCAACCGTATTTTCGTTAAAATAAATATCTACTCCCGATGAAAAATTGGCAACTTCTTTCCATACTTTAGGAGAGATAACAAATCGCATTATGTTTCCTAATTTTATTTTGTTCTTATATATAGCCATCCTGTGTCCGTCCGTTGCTATGATTCTGAATTCTTCTTGCTGTAAATCAAACAACGCCCCGCTTATTATACTGCTGATTTCTCCGGTAGATGCGGCAAATAAAGTCTTTTCTACTCCCTTTTGTAATACTTCAAAAGGAAGCGTAACCTTTCTTTGTTTTTTTACGCTGAGAAGATTTGGAAAATCGGATTTGTCCATACCCTGGATGTTGAATTTTATTTTTTCACAGGTGATTTTTGCGCTTAAGTTATCAACGGATATTTCAATGTCCTTGTTCGGCAATTCTCTTACCATACCATAGAAATCTTTGCCGTTCAACGCTATACTTCCCTCCGCTTTGACTTCTGTTTTATCTATGGAGGTAATTGCGGTTTCAAGGTCTGTTGCGCTTATGCTGAGTTCTTTGTCTTTCGCTTCTAAGAGTACGTTTGTTAATGCCGGCATTGCGCTCTTCCCCGGCAGAATAGGGTATACCTTGCTTAAAAGCCGTTCAAGGTTTTCTTTTTTTATTTTTATTTTCATTTGTTGCCTCCTGTTAGTCTAAATGTATATTTTACGTTTCTACTTCTAATTGTTTATTTCTTGTTTTGTTTCTTCTTTTCCTACTCCGAAAAAGTCAAATATTCCGATAAGAGTTTTTTTGAGTTTATCTCTGGAAACGACGGCATCAATTAAACCATGCTCAAGACAAAATTCTGCTTTTTGAAAACCTTTAGGTAACTCCTGTTTTATCGTGTCCTGTATGACTCTTGGACCGGCAAACCCAAGCAATGCTTTTGGTTCCGAAATCACTACGTCTCCCAGAGATGCGTATGACGCCATAACTCCCGCCGTGGTAGGATTTGTTAGAATGCTTATATATGGTATGTGCGCTTCGGCTAATTCGGATAGTGCGGCTGACGTTTTTGCCATTTGCATAAGCGATAAAATTCCTTCCTGCATTCTTGCACCGCCGGAAGCATTGATAATGGTTAATGGGATTTTGCTCGAAAGCGCAAACTCAATTGCTTTGGTTACAAGTTCGCCAACGACAGACCCCATTGACCCGCCTACGAATCTGAAATCCATAACCCCTAATGCAATTTTGTAATTTCCAATTTTACCTTCTCCAATAATAATCGCTTCTTTTTGTCCTGTTTTTTCGGACGCGGCTTTTATTTTATCCAGGTACCCTTCAAATTGAAGAGGGTTAGCCGTTTGGATATCAATGTCCAATTCCTTGAATTCGTCCGTCAGTATTTCTATGTATTTGCGGGCGGAAATCTTAAAGTGATAATTGCAGAATTCGCATATCCATAAGTTCTTTGCCAGTTCCTTTTTGTAAAGAATTTCCCCGCATTCGTCGCACTTGACCCATAAGCCATTAGGGACTTCTCGCTTGATGGTAGTAACTTCTATACCTTTTTCTTTTTTGAACCACATAATGTCAGAAATCATAATAAAGAAGTTGCCCTATGTCAACAAATTTTACTTAGAATTGTAAATGCAGTATAATATCAACTAAACTAATCCGCCTTTCTGTCTGCCTCAATGTGCTCTCTTGTATTGTAGGGGCGACTCGCTGAGTCGCCCGTTCTGTTTTTGTGGTTAGGCCTACAAGCGGAATTTATCCCGCTTAGGTGGCGAGCCATTCGCCAATTCTCTCAGGGTAGATGGTTGCCTAAGGTAAATCACTCTCATCTTTTTATAAAAACCAATTCTCTTTTTTATGCTTTTTATAATTCTCCAAAAACAATTTGACTTTTAAAAGAACTGTAATATTAGATATAACTAAATGGTTACAGCATTGTGTCTTTTTCTTTCTATATTAAATACAACTAACAAAGAGCTACCGAAAAAAGATACTATTCCTAATACTGAAATAATAGTAATCGGAACCATTCATTCCCCTACGCTAAATTACAGTGCGGAAGCATTATTGGATATTCTGAAAAAGGTAAACCCACAAGTAATATTGTATGAATGCGATTCTTCTGCTTTTCCTGATTCTTTTCAATTGCTGGGGTTCTGGAGAAAGGGGCAGGAGGGAATGGCTGTGGTAGAATTTCAATCTGTTTCACCGGGCTGCGTTTTAAGACCTTACGATATAGAGGGCAGAGATAAGTTTTACAAAAAACATAATTACTTTAAATTAGAAAAAGACGTTCTTGAAAAAATAAACCAGGCATACAATGATGGAAAAACAAACGGAAATGTACAGCTTTATTACGGGCTGTCAGCGGTCCTTATGGATATAAAAGGTTCGTTTTCTCAGGAATCGCCACGAGTGATAAATTCCGGTGCGTATGATTATCTTGTCTCTTCGGAAAAACATTATGTTAATGAAGGATTTAAGACTATTATAGATAGCATTCCCGAGTTACATCAATATAAAGATTTTTGGAAATTGGACTGTGATTTCTGGATTAAACGCAACGATACTATGGTGAACAATATTATTCATTTTTCAAAAGAATTTTCCGGCAAGAGGATAGTCGTAATGTGTGGATGCGAACATAGGTATTACTTAGTTGGCAAGCTTAAAGAAAAACAGAAAGATAATAATTTTGCACTGCGCGAATACTGGGAATTGGAATAACTTCTTTTATTGTTTCTTAATCGTTTAATATGGTAAAAATATTATTAAACAAGTAGAACTTTCGCCTCTCTACTTCAGCACTTCTTCCCAAACTGTCCATCTCACCTGCTCAAGAATTCTGGGGACACAATACTTATTTATCTAATCTTCCTACATCCCTTTCCCATCTTTTCTTTGCGCGCGTAGCGTCTTTGCGTGAAAACCTCTGTTGTCTGCGTTCATCTGCGTCCAAAAAATTCTGTTCTTTTTTTCTTCTGCAAATCAATTTAGAGAACCCTACGCTACCTCTAATATCTACTAATAGCCCCAAAATTTATACTGATTTTGTAATCATTTTTTGTATTATCTTTCTGGTAATCTATAAAACCTTTTGTCTGAAGCGCAATCAATTCCCTCAATAAAGTTTTATTAGATTTGTCCGCATAAAGCTTCTTTATTAAAGCGTTCTCAACAAACTCCGAAAACCATAACTCCGGAGACGCAATATCAACAAATGGGTCTATTGCGGGCTCTTGCTCTAATATATATAACAACATGCTCGTTTCCCTGTCACTTAACAAACGACGACGAGCGCTGATTTTTTGCTTGTTTGCGCTATAAATTAAATTTCTATACATCACACGTTTAATCTTTTCTTTTATATACTTCTCAATACGGGATAACTCGTCTACAAACCCCTTCAGCCCAAATTCTAAAAATTCTGTAATGTCCCAATTATTCTCGGTTCTGGTCTTTTGCAGTAATGTGAAATACCTGTCCCGGTTGCGATAAAAATAATTAGAAAGAGAATAAAACCCATAAGTATTAACCCCGTGCTGATACATAATAAGCGATTCAAGACAACGAGCAGTACGCCCATTCCCATTACCAAACGGATGTAGTGTTACAAGAAAAAAATGTCCTACAAGAGCTTGAATTACCGGCGGCTGAGAAGTCACTTCCCTGCAGTTCATAAACCCTATAAACTCTTTCATAAGACGATGTATATTCTCCCCGCCCTCAGGTGGTCTATGAACACCCCCGAAACTATTAGAACCGACTGTTATAGAAGGAGTAACGCCACGATAGGGGGCATTGTCGCTTTCATCGCTTTTCGTAGTAAGTAAAAAGTGTAAATGCAAAATCATTTCTTCGGTTAATGGTCGTGGTGTCTTAAAATTATCTTCTATCCAATGACACGCATTATCGGCATTTGTAATTTGAGCATCGTCCGGAGCATATTTCGAAAGCGAAACCGTCTTATCTACAGAAAGAGCTTGAGCAACTTCTTCCTGGGTTTTTTGGTTCCCCTCTATGGCGGTAGTCCCATGAATAGCCCGGATGATATTAAGATGCCGGAGAGTTTCCTGCCATTCCTTAGGAAACATAAGTCCATCTATAGACAATCTATAGGCTTCTATCCTGACAAGAACATCGTTAATTCTTGAAGAATCAAACTTTAATCCAAATAATATGTCTCCCATTTTGTCTCCTTATTTGTCCACTTAATTTATAGTACATAATATACGATAACATATATACATACGTTCAATATGTCAAGCAAAATGTTTCTTATTTGTCCCGCTATTTGTCCATCTATTTGTCATCTTTTTTATAAGATATGCTCTGCTGTGTTCTGTCTGTGCCCATCCGTGTTCTTTAAAATTAATTGACACTTTTTTAACAATATTATATTAGTAAAAGCTATGTTCATGGTAACTTTTTTTATATTCTTTGTTGTAAGCTCTGATAATCCCGCGATAGGTCAAACAAGTTTTGAAGGAGCTATTGCATCTGATAATCTGGCAGATGAGTTGCAAACACTAAAAGACAATCCCATTTCTATAAATACTGCCAAAGAACAGGAACTTCTTTCTATATACTGGATTACCCCCGAACTCGCAAAATCAATTGTCCTTACAAGACAAAAATCAGGGGAGTTTAAAAAAATAAATGACCTTAAAAATGTGCCGGGGATGACAGGAGAAATTCTTAAACTAATAACTCCTTATATAAGAATAGGTGCCCCCAAAAAACCTGATAATTATTCCATACAAATGCGTCAAAGGGTACAGGATAATCTGCCTGAAACAGAAGACACTGCAGGTATCCCATACAAAACATATACGCGGTTAAAGATTGATTATAAGAAAGTTTCTTCCTCGGCATTGATAGAAAAAGATTACTACGAAAAAAGTTATTATGATTTTGCCTCTGCCGGGATAATGTTACAAAATTATGGAATTGTAGAAAAAATTGTAGCCGGTGACTATGTTCTGGATTTTGCCGAAAATTTGTTTTTTGGTGTCCCGCCGGGAGCTACATTTAAATCTCAGGGAATGATTAAAGGAAGGTCAAAGGGCATAAAACTTAATACAACTTCAGGAGAAAACAATTTTTTGCGGGGAACGGGTATAGAATTAAAACCTATACATTATATAAAAAACTATTTGTTTTTTGCAAGTACTCCAATAGACGGAAAAATAGAAGGGGATGAAATTAAAATATATTATGATTACGAAGGAGACCATTCGACCTCTACCGGGATGGAGAAAAAAGACAGAATCAAAGAAAACTTACTCGGGACAAGATTTGAATATAACAACAAATTAAAAGTCGGAGCGACTGTTTATAGAAATACCTATTATTCAAACCCCGAAGGGAATGAATTAGGAACACATGATGTATTTAGTATGGATTTATCGGGTTCGTATACGGGCATAGAATGGTTTGCTGAAACGGGTAAATGCGATAGTGTTTGGGCAGGGATAGGCGGGTTGGAATACCGAAAACCGGAATTTAAAATCGGCTCTCTCTATAGATATTATCCTTCTTTGTTTTACACTTTTCACGGTACGCCATTTAGCGACAGGTCAATAACTACTGCCGGAGAACTGGCAGAAAAAGGGAATTATTTATACGCCGGATACAAAGTTTCAAACAATACTTTGCTTAATTGTTATTGTGATTTTTTTGCTCGTTTGCCTAATTCGGACTTAACAAAACCTGTTTCAAATGGCACGGAGTATTCTTTTGATGTCGAACAAAAAGTTAACAATATTGTTTCTCTTACAGGTAAATATGCCTATAAAAAATTGGACGAGTCTACTGACCAACAATTTAGATTACAAACGGATATATCTTGTAAAAATAAAATAAATTTTAGATTTAGAGTTGAAAGAATAGTAACCGAAAGTAGTGCAGGAAATTCAGGGTATGTGGGGATAGGCGGAAGAGCGTTTAAGAAGTTGTTGTTTGACACAAGAGTAGCGTTATTCGAAACCACTCCTTTAATGTATGAATATGAAGCGGATTTACCGGGGTTAATGACGAACCAATGTATAAGCGGAAAAGGAAAAAGGTGGTATTTGTTTCTAAAATATAATATTTATTCTGCTTTGAGCATTAGCGGAAAATATTCGATGTTGTCCAAAGAGAGTACTTTGGGTAGTCAAAAATATGGATTACAAATAGATTTTAAAAAATAGAACCGTTTTTTACTATTTATATTTAATAAACTTTGTTGTTTCTATTATACTGGATTTATTTCCTTCCTTGTTAGAAAGCACGACAAGATATACGCCTTTTGATTTAAGGGTAGGTTTGAATTCATATTTATGATTGGCAATCGTTCCCTTGAAGAGAGTGGTCATTTTTTCCCCTGCAGAATTGTATATGGAAACATCGGCATTGTTAATTGGTCTTTCAACGGATAATAAAATTTTATCTCCAGATACAAGTAATTTTGTTTGCGTTTTGACGGGTGTGTTTTCTGCTATCCCGGCTATCGGGAGCGTGTCCGTAAACCATACTTTATAAAGGACGGCAACATCTACCGGGGCGGTTATAGTAGGAGTAAATTCAACTTTATATTGGAAAAACTGAGCATGAGGATTGGCAGGCAAGGCAAAACTATCAATTTTATTTGTTGCAGTATATGGTCCATTCCACGCATTAGAAAGCACATTGCCCGCAATGGTATCTGCGCGCCAATAAAAATTCAGAGTCCCGGAATCCGGGAGACAGGTTTCCCAACCAAACCATTGAAGGCTGCGATTTTGACTGCTAAATTGAAGTATTGAAGATTCTATGTCCCCGTACTTTGCAAAACCGGTAAGCATTTGGTTTTCAAAAACCGTATGCTCTCCCAAGTTGGAAACAAGCAAGTCTACACTGGGAATGCATTTTGGTCCCATTGGAGCCGCATATATCCAGTGAGAACCGCTCGCAGGGCTTATGTCATAAAGACTGAAATTTAAGGGACTGCCCGGGCTTTGACGAAAGAATCCTACGCTGGCGCAGGTTCCGGCTATATCAGGAATACTGTCTAAATCTATGTCTGCGGCTATTCCACCATCAGTATAAGCTCCTGTTTTAACTGTATCTGTTCCGGCTAATAATGTTCTTGTGAAATTGAATCCGGTACCATCGTTAAGAAAAGTATCAAAACCTCCGTTGTCAGCATCTCCACAAACAAGGTCTTTATCCCCATCCATATCTATGTCTATCGCCCATGCGCCGTCATAATTTTTTCCGCCTATTGCAGAAAAGGATTGAGAGAAATGTCCTGTTTGGTCATTTAAAAAGATAAGAACGTTTCTGTGAACGGCATATAAATCCGGATACCCATCACCATTAAAATCCGCAGGATAAACTCTCCACGATTCATCAACTGAAAAATCAGCAATGGTGTCTTTTGTAAATTGATTGTTCCCGGGGTTGCGGAATAAATAAATATCTCCACAATAGAAGTAAGAATCATTGTTGTCTACCGCGATAATATCTATATCTCCATCAAGTTCAACGTCAGTTGCAAAAATTCTATGAAATCCTTTAGAAGTGTCTACGATATGGCAAACCCAGACGGGGTTTTGATTTTCATACCAGAATACACCTTTTTTCCCTGCAACTAATACGTCTATATCGTCGTCTTTGTCGAGGTCGTAAGGATAAGTACACCAACAAATAGAAGAGGACGCGCTATTGTCTATAATATTTTTTTGAAAAGTATATCCCCCTAAATTCTTATACCAGGCCACCTGAAGTGTATCGGAACAGGCGATGCAATCTGCTAACCCGTCTTTGTCTACATCTGCAGGCATAAGTCCCTGGAAATATCCGGATATTGTGGGGTTTGCTTCTATTGTATGTTTCACCCAGTTGCTGTAAGTCCATTGTGTGGCAATAAGAGAAACCTGTCCTTCCGTTGCTGCGGTTATGCTATCTCCCGATAAATATCTGGTTGACCAGCTGGTTACCGGTCCCTGTAGTCCGGAACCTCCCATCCAGTCAGTTTGCATAAATAAATTATTTATAATAAAAGATAATATTAAAATCTGCATTTTCCCTCCTTACATAAAAACTTACTTCATTGTATATATGTTCCCCAAATCCATATTTGTCAATTTTAAAATAGAGTGTTATAGTTTGCCCTGTATCTTTTCCTTTTATTCTCCGGGTTGCTCTTTATTAATCTTATCGTTCCATATTTTATTGTTATCTCTTTAAGTTCTTAGCAAGCCCTTTCCAGCTATGCTGGATTAGGGATTGTTATCCCGCAAAGCGGGGCTTCAAATCCCTGTGGAAAACGAATCTGTTATTCTGTTTTTTTGTCCTCTGTGCTCTCTAGCGTTTCCCTCTCTATTCTGTTCTCCTTTTTTTTAACTCTAAATTCTCTTTCTTTCTCAGTGCGCTTGTGGTAAGAAGCCCTTAGAGATTTCTATCCAGCTCTGCTGGGTTAATCTTTCTTTATTCTGTTGTTTGTTTTCCTTGACACTTATTTAAATATATCTACAATTCTCTTTAGAGTATGATTACAAGTCCAAGAAAACCGGATAATTTAGAGTAATGCTCCTATGTCGCAAACGCTAACTAATAAACTAAAATTACGCGTATCGTATGCCGATACGGACCAGATGAGTGTCGTATATTACTCCAGATATTTTGAATATTTTGAAAGAGGAAGAACCGAATTACTGCGGGAAATAGGTTTGCCTTATGCGGATATGGAAAAGAAAGACTTAAAACTTCCCGTAATCGAATCACATTGCGAATACAAAAAAGGAATAAAATATGACGAACTAATTGTAATAAAAACCTGCCTTATCGAACCACCAAAATCCACATTAAGAATGGACTATGAAATTCTCGACGAAACGGAAAAAGAAATAAGGGCAAGAGGTTATACCGTCCACTCTTTCGTTAACCAATACGGCAAAGCAATCAGACCACCGAAAGATTTTGTAGCGCTTATTACAAAATATATCGTTGGTTAACATATAAATCTGTAGAATATTTTCATATCTAGAACAAAAAACAGTAGGAGATTGTTTTTTACCCCTTCCGCGGATTCCGCAATATCCACTGTACAGCTTCGAGGAAACTATTTGCAATAAAATCAGGAGTTGTTTTGGTTTTTGTGTCTTCACCGTATCCTGTCAATACAAGTACGGAAAGCACACCTTTGCCCTGTCCTAAATGTATGTCTTCTACCGAATCTCCAATCATATAGGATTGAGACAAATCTATATTTAAGTCCTGTTGAGCTTGTTCGATCATCCCGGGTTTTGGCTTTCTGCATTTACAATTATCATCCGGAGCGTGAGGACAAAAATATACTTTATCAATAGACGCTTTGTTCTTTTGAAAATAATCTAACACATATTGATGAACATTATTTAATTCGTCTAAAGAAAAATAACCTCTTCCTACGCCGGATTGATTCGTTACTACTGCAATTTTGAACCCGGCTTCTTTTAATAACCGAACCCCCTCTACTGCTGTCGGTAAAATCTCAACGCCCGAAGGGTCTGAAAGATAACCCTTTTCCGTTATTATCGTTCCGTCGCGGTCTATAAAAACTGCTTTGTTCATAAAAACCCCTTTCCTTTCATCCACTCATCGTTAAAAATAGTGCTAAGATAATTACGTCCCGTGTCAGGCAGTATCACAACAATTATTTTATTGGTATCTAATTTTTTCGCTGTTTCAGTTGCCGCCCATACTGCTGCTCCTGCCGAACCGCCCGAACAAATAGACTCTTCTCTCATTAATCTGCGCGCCATAAGAAACGCGTCTTTGTCTTTAACCCGGATAACATCGTCAATAATGTCAAAATTTATAACCTTGCAAATCCTATTACTTCCAATGCCTTCAATGTCTTCACCGCCGGTTACTTCAACAAGTTTTTTGCTCTTAAAATACTCATAATATACAGAACCTACAGGGTCAACTCCGATTACTTTAACCCCGGGATTTTTTTCTTTCAAAAATTTAGCTATCCCGGAAATCGTTCCACCCGTGCCCATACCGGCAACCAGATAATCTACACGGTGTTCCGTTTGTTCCCAGATTTCGGGTCCCGTTGTTTCGTAATGCGCAGAAGGATTATCGGGATTATTAAACTGGTCTAAGAAAAAACTATTTGCAACGGATTCTGCAAGAGCTCTTGCAGTCAAGTAAGCAGATTTTGGAGAATCGGGAGGAACATCCGAAGGACATAAAACGACGTCAACCCCGAGCGATTTAAGCAAACTATATTTTTGCGGACTTATCGTATCGTTTGCCGTAACTTTTACTTTGTACCCTTTTATACTTCCGTATATTCCCATTCCTATTGCAGTATTTCCGCCAGAACTGTCAATAATAGTTGCGCCGGGTTTTAGTTTTCCACTTTTCTCTGCCTTGTTCAATATGTAAAACGCAGTCCTGCTTTTTATTGAAAACCCGGGATTTAAAAACTCAAGCTTTGCCAGAATAGTCCCCTTGCCGTTAACTTTATTAAGTTTTACAAGAGGAGTATTTCCTACGCTTTCTAATAAACTTTTATTCCACATAGGTTTTTTATAATCTTAATTTTTCAATAGTCAACTTAATTTAGTTGGAGTTTTGTTCCATCTGTTCAGGAATATTACTCCAACTTATGAAATTGCTATTACCTGTTTTATTTCGGGCAATTCGTCCATAATTTTTTTCTCCACGAGTTTTGTAATGGTTACTTGTGCCATAGGGCACCCATGACAGGCTCCCGTGAGTTTGACCTTAACGACACCATCTTTTACTTCAATTACTTCCACATTTCCCCCGTCTCTTGCCAGAAGCGGTCTGATTCTTTCGTTCAATATTTTTTCTATAAGTTCATTCATTTTTCCCCTCCCCTCCATCAAGGTCTAATACTGTTTCATATTTACTTCTCGGGTTCCATATAATGTATCCCCACGCTTTCGAATTTTGCACGGCTTCCGCCTGGTTTGCCACATAATCAGGCCCGAAACCGGGAGACCGCATTTTGAATCCCTGTATATAAGGTACAAATTTAGACTCGGGGATAACCATATCCCCTTTCGCCAGGCTGTTAAAGATAAGGCTATAATCCCTTTCTCTCGTGTATTCAGGTGCAGCGGCAAAGTGTGACGGGTAAAGCATAGGATAAATTACGTCAAGCCATTTTGCCATTAAATCAAGGTTTTGTCCTTCACATTTTAGAGGCTGCCATAATGAAAATCCAAATACTGCAGCGCCGATATTTGCCCCAAGCGGATGTAAAGTTGTGTATGCGGTTTTAAGGAAATTTTCAATCGTAGTTTCTTTTTGCCCTTCAAGCCTGTATGGTCTGTAATCTCCATAAGAAGAAGGAAACCTGATATAATCAAATTGTATTTCCGTTACACCGCGGGATACAAGTTCCTTAGCAATGTCAATGTTGTATTTCCAGACTTCCCTGTTGCAGGGATTTGTCCAATACATTCCTTGCCCGTCGCTCCATATTCTGCCATCCTCCCCCTTGAGAGAATATTTCCCGCCTTTATACCACGCAAATACCGAATCTTCAAACAAAACGACTCTTGCAATAAGTCTTAGCCCGGCAGATTTACATTGTGTAACTATGTTTTCGACATTTAAAAGCGAATGTTCTGCTCCGGCCTCTTTTACTGAGGGAAGATTGGTGTTATAGGTAACATACCCTGAAGCATCTTTGAAATCAATCACTACCGCATTTATCTCGCTCTCTTTTATATAAGCTAAATATTTTTCTAATTTTACTGCTGCGTATGGATATAAGTAAATGCCTCTATATGGAAATAATTCTGGTGATGTGGCTTGCACTCTTGGCAAAAGAATTAAAAAAAGCAAGTTAAAATACATAAAAAATAATCGGGAGTAATAACTAAAGTACTCTTTTTGCCCCAGTTCGTTTCCCGGCCCTTAACTTCCTTAGAACTGGTTATCCAGCCTTTGTCTTCTCTTTTCGCGTCCGTCATTCCTGCGAAAGCATGAATCCCTGCCTACCGCAGGCAGGGATTCTTTTTGTTTTTCAATGCCTCGCCCTTTAGGGCGGGGTTCTTAATTATTTTACTTCAACATTACAAATTTTCCAATCTGGTTTCCGTATCCGGTTTTATAGAAGTATACACCCGGTTTTACTTTTTCTCCGTTATCGTTTCTTCCATCCCACATTACTTTATGCGATGATGATTGCAAGTCTGAAATCCGAATATTCTTAACAAGGCTTCCGCTCAGGTCGTAGATACGGATAGACTTGTAAGATTGTGTTCCCGGGAGCAAGAATACGGCTTTTGATAATACGGGATTTGGGAAAATCTTAATGCCTATGGATTTGTAATTTTTGTTAACTTCTTCGGCTCCTGCGCAATTTACGTACCATTTGCTCGGAATTCCATTTACAATTGCCCATAACCTATAATATGCCGAATCTGCAGTCGGTTGGACTGTTGTATTTGTTTCACTCCAGGAAGAACTTAATGGCATTTGCAGTACGTCTCCGCCGCCGTTTCCCTGAAAATTCCCCCCGCCAATTCTAACAAATGCCATAATCGGATGGTCGCTTGAAGTTATATGACAATAGTTCCCGCCATCAGCTTCCGAAACGCCCCTGAATAAAGTTCCCGTTATGCTCATTGGACTACTTATACGTGTAACGGAAGGATAATTTGTTATTGTAGATTGCCAGTCACTTGCATATCCAAGACCTACATCATATTGTACCATTGAATTCAAGAAACTTCCGTTTGTCCCGCCTATTGCAAGAACATAAGGATGTGAGGATGGGATAAGGACTGATGAATGGCACGCTCTTGCCGGAGTAATTGATGCGCTTGTATCTGTTTTCCAGCTATGCGTACTTGTAAGCGTATCTACATAATCTGCAGGGTCCCATACTTCACACGATGATAAATAATTCGCTCCATCTTTCCCTCCACTCGTAAGAACAATACCGGAATAGAGCAATGTGGAATTGTGCAGGTAACGAGCCTGATTTAAGTTCCCTTCCTGTGTCCATGTGCCTGTACTTGGATCATAAGTTTCGCAGCTTGCAAGACCTGTTGTTCCATCGCTCGTTCCACCAATTACAAGAATCTTCCCTGATTGCAATAAAACGGAAGTATGCGAGTATCTTCCGTTGTTTAAGTTTCCGGTATTAGACCAGTTTGTTCCGTTCCATAATTCGCAAGAAGTAAGAGCTCCCGAACCATTCCGTCCACCGATAATGAGCACGTTTCCATTTTTTAATAAAATGGCGCTATGATTTGTTCTTTGCGTGGACATTGAATTAGCGTTTGTCCATGCGCTTCCATTATATATTTCACAAGAATTTAAAAAACCCGTATTTTCTCCACCGGTTACAAGAATTCTCCCATCTGTTAATAATGTAGCGGTATGGTCAAATCTTTCCGTATTTAAGTCTCCTGTAGCTGTCCAACTTGTTGTTGCGACATCAAATAATTCACAGGATTTTATCGCAGATGTGTTTTTTCCTCCAGTAACCAGTACTTTTCCGGAGGACATAAGTTGTGCCGTGTGATGAGTCCTTGCATTAATAAGATCTCCTGTTGGTATGATTGTTTGCAAAACATAATTATACAATTCGCACGATTTTAGTGCGCCACTGCTATTTTCTCCGCCTACTATAAGGACATTTGTGCTGCAGATAGCAGTATGTATTATAGGAAGAGGCGTTACGGTATGATATGCTCTGTCTGTATTCAGAGATGGTTTTGATGTCCATATTCCATCCGTTGGGTCATAAATTATAGCTGCTTTTGGGTGATTAATGCTAATTGTTGTTGCAGTTCCCCAACCAGGGAATAGTATTTTTCCGGTAGGCAAAATAAACATCGCCGCATGACTTACGGAGTCTATAGGGTCTATAGTGCTGTCTGTAAGCGCCCATGTTCCACTTGCCGGGTTATAAAGTTCACACTTTCTGGAGGCAGTATAAGACCCGTAGCTGTATGGGTCCGGGTCAGAACCTGCTATCAAAACTTTTCCTGATGGGAGAAGTGCCATTGCCGGTACATACCTTGGTCCATAACTCATACTTCCCGTGTTTGCCCATGTGTGCATTACCGGGTCAAACAATTCGCATTGAGTTGTTACTCCATATCCCATACTATCGATACGTCCTCCTCCTGCAATTAATACTTTACTCCATGGCGGCGGCAGCAAAACTCCCACAAAACCCGACCTGCCTCTTGTTACACAAGTATCCGTATATGACCATGTCCCTGCAGTTGGATTGAAAATTTCGGCAGTGTTCGCTATCATATTTGAAAGCATTAATAACACGTCTCCATTTGGCAAAAGCATTTCTAACCCTGCCCCATAAGTAGAAGCACGGTTAGTGCTACCGGTGGCAGTGAAAGCATCCCCCGCGCAATCATAAAAATAACAATTTCTACCATTGTTCATTACAAGAACCCTTCCATCTTTTAACAGGGTAAGATATGCATATTTCCTCTGGCAGGCAATTGAGGTGCCTGTTGATAATGTCCAACTTTTGCCAACCGGATCATAAAGATAAAACCTGCCTCCGGACCCGGAACCTGCTGTTGTTGCATATAAGACTTTTCCGTTTGGAAGCAATAGCGCTCCGGTATGGTGATCCATTATGGGCATTGTATCTCTTGACCATGTTCCGGTTGCCGGGTCAAAAGTCTGACACGCGGCAGAATCCCCCTGCCCTCCTATTAAAATAACTTTTCCATCGGTCAGGATGCTATTGCTGTATCCCATGCTCCATTTAACCTTATCGCCTGTTCTATGCCATCTTGTTGCTTCCGACGAAAAACAGATTGATATAATGCCCAACAAAACACCTAAACTAATAAGTTTTTTACTCATATCCCCCCCTCTTAATTTTATTCTTATTCAAAAAAATAAACTTTCCAACTATCAATGTTATATTATTTTAATGCTTGTATATTGTCAAGTGTTTTTGAAGTTAAGAATTAAGTTAGGAGTAATAAACGAAAATAACAAAATAACTTGCATATAATTAAGCCTTATTGTAAACTATAATTGATATCCCGTAAAAGACTCGGGACTATAGTTATGAATTATTGGCTTACTCTTCATTCTATCCGCGATATAGGTCCTGTTACTTTCAATAAACTATTGGATAAATTTGGCACCCCGGAAAAAGTGTTTTCTGCCTCCCGGGAGGAATTAATGCAAATCCCACGATTATCCGAATCTATAATAAATTTAATACTTTGTGCGAAGCCTCCGTGTTATCGGACAACGGGCTCTTACAAGGATAATAAAATAATATCAGAACTTAAAAACCGTCAGTTTGAACTAATTACTAAATATGATAAAAGATATCCCGAATTGCTTAAAAAATCTACTGTCCCTCCGCCAATAATTTATGTTTATGGGGAAATGGAACACAGCAACCCTCGTACCGGCAGACAAGGTTTGATTGCTATAATTGGTGCAAGAAACGCATCACGGGTTGGCTTAAACAAAGCATTGGAGTTTGGAAAATATTTTGCGCATAAAGGATTTTCTATAGTTTCCGGATATGCAAAAGGTATTGATACTTATGCGCATTTAGGTGCAATAATTGGAGGTGGAAAAACAATAATGGTTTTGCCTGTCGGAGTTCTTAACTTTGTTGTTCACAAAGAACTTGAATATATGCGCGACAAACTATTTGCCCAATCAGTAATATTTTCTGAATTTTACCCGTCGGCAGGATGGTTAACAGGACAGGCAATGTTGCGAAATCGCAGAATTAGCGAGCTTTCAAAAGCAGTAATCGTTATAGAACCCGGAGTAAAAGGTGGCACAATAGCAACTACAAAATGGGCAAAGAAACTTAATAAACCAATATTTATATACGAAAAACTATTCTCTATAAGAAAAAAAGAATTTCTTGAACTTGGAGCGATTCCAATAGAAACGCCGGAAGATGTTATTACCTACTTGAACAAAAAGTAATGCGTCTTGAATTTGACGAAAAGAAATGGAATTTGTTGAATAAATATTTTGACACTATCTGTCTTTTAATTTGAAACCGGAGGTTATACGATTTTGACTTTGTCATTCTGAACGAAGTGAAGAATCTCATAAATTAATGCCAATTAAGATATTACAAGTTTTGTAAAGTGAATTATTCAACTAACTAAAAGAAATGAGTTACATAATAGACGTTATAATTCATACCGCGATTGGTATAATCGTTATAATCCCTTTATGGGTTAAACCATTTCTAAGAAAGGTTTTGCTAGCCGTGTTTATTGCGAGTTCCTTAATCGATATAGACCATTTTATTGCTGCAAAATCCATTTACCTAAAAGATGCGGTTACTTTAAGATATAGACCATATACACATTCAATAACTTTTGCCGTAATAGTGGGTGGAATTACTTTTGGGATAACTAAAAGTCCACGGATTGGAGTAGCAGTATGCGGTGGTATTATGTCACACGTATTAAGAGACGCGAGCACCGGAATCACTTTTATTTTATACCCAATGAAGCTTACAAAAATTCCTGTTTGGGTTTATGTTATGGGTGAATTATTGATTTTTATATGTTGTCTGGTTTTAAGAAAATGGATATAATTTCAGTGTTTTTGTTGACTAAAATATAATAATCGGGTATTTATAAACTATGATTTTGCTGATATTGATAAATTGCTTAACCCCTGCATTGAATTTTACAAAAGAAACATTATACGATACGAAGTGTGTTATTACTTCCCCTTTGCGATGGGATATTGAATCGTGGAGCACGGTTACTGGAGTTGGAATTACTACTTACGAGATTATGTTAGAAGACGAAACCATAAATGATTTTGTTCAGACCCATCGTAATGATAAAGCTGCAGATATATTTGAATATGTGGGGGATGGCGCAATAGCATCTGCTATAGTTGGAAGTTCCTGGATTGCAGGGGAATTAACCCATAACTATAAATTACAGAAAATAGGGGATTTGGGATTGAAAAGCATATTGATATCAGGTCTAATTGTAAATTGCGCAAAAAGAGTTGCAGGACGCATCAGACCATATAATTCCGTTTCTTCCAATAATTGGATGGGACCTACTTTAAGCGGAGGAGAATTGTCTTTCCCATCCGGACATACAAGTACTGCTTTTGCTCTTGCGTCTGTTGTCAGTGACCTATATGATAACAAATGGATTGATTTTATTGCTTACGGGACTGCTGTGTTGGGTGGATGGGCAAGAATAAATAATAACCAACACTGGACATCCGATGTTTTTATGGGAGCAGTAATCGGTATTTCTGTAGGTAAAACACTTGTAAAACTTGAAAATTCAAACAAAAAAAGCCGTTGAATTGTTTGGAAATAATGATTGACAAAGTCTATAAATAAAATAAATTGTACGGGTTAAAAGTATAAAGAAAAGAATAAATATCTGTAAAATGAGTAAATATTTTAAAGACATGAAATGAGAGAAATAAACCACAGAGTTCACAGAGAAAAAATCAGGCATCTGTGTTCTCCAAAAGAATTTCCTCTAAAAGATATAATAGAAAAAATAATTGCCTGTGCTATTGAAGTCCATTCGGCTTTGGGACCGGGACTATTGGCAAGAAGTAGGATTATTGATAAATTTCAATGTAGAGCGTTTAAAAGATGGAATAAAGAGATTGGTTTTATAGAAGAGGTTACAGAGGAAAGATTAATAAAAATCTCTGTGTTCTTCCGCCTGAGGCGGATTAAGTTTTTATTATGGAGGAGTCATGATTTTTAATTCAGAACAAAAACTCGTTCAGGATATGGTAAGAAAATTTGCAATAAATGAACTTGCCCCCATAGCATTAGATTTAGATAAAAAAGCGGAATTTCCCGGTAAAACAATACAAAAACTAACTGAACTTGGATTAGCGGGAATTATTATCCCGGATAAATATAACGGCTCCGCGTTGGATATGGTTAGCTATTGTATAATCATTGAAGAGTTGTCTAAAGTATGTGCTTCTTTAGGTTTTAGTCTTATCGTAAACAATTCCTTTGTTGCTTTCCCTATAATAAAATATGGGACGGAAGCACAAAAAAATAAGTGGCTGCCGAAAATTGCAAGTGGAGAATGCATAGGCTCTTTTGCGCTTTATGAGGAAACATATTCAAATATATATAAAGAAAATACCGATATATCAGAAAAAATAACTACTATTGCTAAATCAACGGGAAACGGAAAGTACTTGATTTCAGGGGAAAAAGTTTTTGTAGTAAATGGCGAAACCGCAGGTGTTTTTATTGTATTTGCTTGTATAGACAATAAGTTAACGGCTTTCATTTTACCTAAAGAGGGAAATGAAGAGAACGTATCCTTTGAAAAAGAAGTAATGATGGGAATGCGTTCTGCAGGAATAGGAAGTATCAAGTTAAATAATGTCGAAGTCTCCGAAGAAAATATACTTGGAGAACCCGGCAAAGGGTTAGAAATTTTCGAACGGATTATTGAATCTGCAAACATCGCAATATCTGCGCAGGCAGTTGGCATAATGAATGCATCATTGGAAGACTCCATAAAATACTCAAAAGAGAGAAAACAATTCGGGCATCCGATATCCGACTTTCAATTAATCCAGGATGCAATTGCAGAAATTAAAATAAGATTGGATTCGTCACGGATATTGGTATTTGAAACGGCTCGTATGTATGATGAGGGGCAATCTTTTTCCACAACGGCTTCCATTACAAAATTGGTCTCTACGGAATCGGCAGTATGGTCAAGCATTAAAACAGTACAGGTTCATGCGGGATATGGGTATACAAAGGAATATCCTATAGAACGATATTTTAGGGATGCAAAAGTAACGCAGGTGTTCGGAGAAACGCCCCTGACCCAGAAAATTAAACTTGCAAAATCATTGTTGTCCTGAAATTGTTTTACCTTAAATAAACGGACTGGCTTGGAAAGGTGTAATAGTATTTATTTATATTCTTTTAAAATTAATCCTGCTGAAGCAGGAATGAAAAGAGAATATATAAGTTGGAGTAGTGCTCATGAACATATGGAACAAAACTTCAACTAAAAAGAAACCGGAGGATATATGGCGAAAATGCTTAACTTAGACAGGTTTGTAGGTAAATTAGTTGAACCGTATATAAAAGAATTAATTCGTTTGTCGGGAGATAATATTTGTTCCATAATATTATTTGGAAGTGCGGCTACAAAAGATTTTATTCCACGGAAATCTAATATTAATTTACTTGTAGTATGTCACAAAATAGATTTACCCGACCTTAAAAAATATCATAAACTGGTTAGGCGGGGAAGAAAAAGGGGTATAGTGGCGCCTTTGTTTCTTACGGAACGACATATAAAAAGTTCTATGGATGTTTTCCCGATAGAGTTTCTTGAAATGAAAGATTCGCACATATTATTACACGGTAAAGATGTTTTTGATAATATGGCGATAAATACGGAAAATCTACGCCTTGAATGCGAAGAACAGTTAAAAGGAAAATTAGTTAGGTTAAGACAGAGCTATTTGGAGCATGGCGTAAATGCAAAAATAATTGCAGACTCGATTACTTCTTTTATCTCTGTATTTCGTTCTCTGGTAAGATTAAAAACAAGGGCTGTTAAAGTAGAAAAAGAAAAAGCAATAGAAGAACTTGCTAAACTCAAAATAGAGAGTCAGGTGTTTTTTACTGCTCTGGATATCAAAAAAGGAAAATGTAAATTAAAAAGGAAAGCTTTGGAAATATTCTTTGAAAAATACATTAAAGAGATAGAAAAGCTATGTATTTATACGGATAGTTTTAAAAGCAAAACAAAGAAAATAAAGAAATGAAAAAAAACATAAATTCAAAAAATGTATCCCTTAGTATACTAAGTTTACTGTTTTTTAGCAATGTATTGTTTTGTCAGGAATATCCTAAACCTGTGGGTTTTGTAAATGATTTTGCAAACGTCATATCCCAGGAATACAGGGATAAAATTACCGGGTTGTGCACGGAAATAGAACAAAAAACAGGAGTAGAATTGGTTATTGCTACCGTAAAAACGGCTCTTCCTCAAACAATTGATATGTATGCCGTAGAACTATTTTCTCGTTGGGGAATAGGCAAAAAAGGTAAAGATAATGGTGTCCTGATCGTTGCAGCGCTGGGCGACCACAAAGTATTTATAAAACCGGGATATGGGGCCGAAGGGTTTCTAACGGACGGAATATGTGGGGAAATTTCCCGCCAGATTATAGCTCCTGAATTTAAGAAGGGTGAGTTTGGCGAAGGATTGTTTTTGGCAAGTAATGAAATTGCAAACAGGATTGAAAAAGAATATAATGTAAAACTTGAAGGAGTAACAAATACTAAATTTTCCGAAAATCTTCCTTTGGGGACTGTAATTTTTCTAATCATATTGTTTATCGTAATTTTTAGAAGGTTAGGATTGTGGGGGCTGCTATTTTTGCCGGGAGGAACTCGACAAAACGGGCGTCGTAATGGTTACTGGACGGGAGGAAATTTTGGTGGGGGTGGTTTTGGAGGCGGTTTTGGTGGATTTGGTGGCGGCTCCTGTGGCGGTGGCGGCGGCGGGAGTGGATGGTAATAATATACATTAAATATCATTAGTTGGACTTTCCCACTTTGGTGGGATTAGACCAACTTATCTCCGCCTAAGGCGGACTGGAAATATCAAAAATTGATTTACTTGCAGCAGGTTTGTGGTTTGTTTTTTAATTTAAATTACCCTGTGCTTTAGCACGGGGGGGGCGAAACAAAGAAAACAATGGGCTTTAGCCCATAACTTGCGACAACTCAAGATTAAAAAGATATAACATAAAACTATGGCTGTTCCCGAATGGATTAAACATCATTACCCGAAACCGGAAGCACTGCGGGAAATGATATCCTTGCTTCATAGTTTAAATATTCATACCGTTTGTGAAGAAGCAAAATGTCCCAATATAGGCGAATGTTTCAATAAACAAACAGCTACTTTTTTAATACTTGGGGATATATGTACTCGAAAATGTAAGTTTTGTGGCATTAAAAAAGGAATCCCTTTGCCGGTTGATTGCGACGAACCACAGCATATCGCAAAGGCAGTCGCCAAACTTAATTTGTCCCATACGGTAATAACATCGGTTACAAGAGATGACCTTGAAGACAGCGGAGCGGATCAATTCGTAGCCACAATAAAAGAGATAAAAAAAGTATCCCGCTTAGGCGGAATAGAAATCACTATAGAAGTTCTTATCCCGATAATGAATAGTAAGAATCTTAAAAAAATTATAGCTGTTACTCCTGAAGTAATAAATCATAATATGGAAACAATAAAAAGGCTTTATCCTGAAGTTAGACCAATATATCAATACAATGATTCGCTTAATTTATTGGCAGAGGTGAAATCTCAAAATCCTTCAATTACAACTAAATCCGGTTTTATGGTAGGCCTAGGCGAAACGGAAACAGAAATTATTGAACTTATGAAAGACTTAAGAAAACAAAAAGTTGATATCATAACAATCGGACAATATTTACGACCTTCCGGGAGTCAGCTTCCGGTGGTTGAATACATCTCGCCTTCCCAATTTAAAAAATATGAAGACGTTGGATATAAAATGGGATTTAAATATGTTGTGTCAAGCCCGTATGTTAGAAGTTCTTATATGGCAAAAGAAGCATTAAAAAATGTGGATTGTGGAGTATAAAATTAGGGATTAAAAAAGGAGATAAAAAATGAATACAAAAATTTCTATAATTGTTCCTGCGCATAACGAAGTAGAAAATATTCCCCTGCTTATAAATGAGTTTCATAAAATAAAGTTGAAAGATTATGAAGTTATAATTATAGATGATGGCTCTACGGACGATACTTATTTAGAAGCAAATAAACTTGTCTCAAAAAACAAGTTTTTGAAAGTTATTCGTCACAAGAGGAAAAGAGGAATTACGGATGCGCTTATATCGGGAGTTGATGCAGCAGCTGGAGACATTATTGTATTTTTCCCTGCTGATTTGCAATATTTACCCGAAGAAATATCAAAATTAACGGATAAGATTAATGAAGGCTACGATATTGTTACAGGTTGGAAAACGGGTAAATATGAAAAATGGTTTGTGTCCGGAATTTACAATACCCTTTCCCGGAAATTATTTAATATTCCTGTGCACGATTTAAATTCCATTAAGGCGTTTACAAAAGAAGTCTTTTATAAAATTCCATTGAGAAAAGATTGGCATCGGTATATGGTAGTATTGGCATGGGAACAGGGATTTAATGTTGCGGAGGTAAAGGTAACTCTATATCCAAGAAAATATGGCAAATCAAAATTCGGAGGAATAGGGCGGGTTTTTATAGGAGTCCTCGACCTTCTTGCGGTGAAATTTCAGATTTCTTTTATGCGAAAACCTATGTTATTTTTTGGGACTACAGGGGGAATTTTATTAGTACTTACGTTTATTATAGGGGCGATAGAACTTTATTTTAGATTTGTTCTTCTTAAAGGGTTTAGACCTATGCTTTATTTAATTATGTTCCTCGGTTTAAGCGGATTGATATTTTTTGTATTAGGTTTTCTTGCAGAAGCAATCGCCGGAATTCAGGATGAAATAAAAAAGATAAAAAAATAATTTAGATTTTAGAGTGTAGATTGTGGAATTTGGAATAAAAAAATGAAAGAAGAAGAATTAAAAAAACGGACAAAAGATTTTGCTTTAGAGGTAATTAGATTAGTAGAAAAACTTCCCAAGAATTATGTCGCTGATATACTGGGAAGACAAATCTTAAAATCCGGGACATCTATCGGAGCTAACTATCGTGCTGCCCGTAGAGCACGTTCAAGAGCAGATTTCATCTCTAAGTTAGGCATTGTTGAAGAAGAATCGGATGAAACTCTTTATTGGTTAGAATTACTAATCGCTATAAAATTGATAGAGCAAAACATATTCCAACGCTTGACAAAGGAAGCTAACGAAATTATTGCCATCGTAGTTACATCTATAAAAACAGCTCGAGGTAACCAAAGGTGAATATGCAATCCCCAATTCCCAATCCGCATTCTTCAATCCAAAGTCTCCAATCCAAATTCCAAAATTCGCAATCCCCAATCCCCAATCTAAAATTCCCATCTAAGGTTCTTTTTCTCACCCATTGTTTTATTCGTAACAAAGATGATTTTGCCGGCGCATTTCTGTTTGACCTTGCAAAAGGGCTTAAAGATAAGGGAATAGGCATAACGGTTCTTGCGCCTCATTCAAAAGGATTGCCAAAATACGAAGAAATTGAGAACATAAAAATTTACCGTTTTCAGTATGCTCCTGAAAAATATGAATATCTGGCATATAAAAGCAATATGCATGAAATCGTAGCCAAGGGTTTTTTTAGCAAACTTATTTTTTTCTCTTTCGCGTTTTATTTTTTTAAGAATGCAATTGATATTACAAAAAAGCATAACATAAAAATTATTCATTCTCACTGGTGGGTACCTGCTGGGGTAATTGGTTTAGTTGTAGGAAAACTTTCAGGTAAACCCTATGTTGTTACTTCACATGGGACGGATATTTCTTTATTGGCGAAAATTAAACTTGCCAGACCATTGGCAAAACTGGTTTTTAATAATTCTAAAGCAATAACGGCCGTTTCAAGTAATATGAAATCTTTTATGGTAAATAAACTCGGGATAAATGAAAGCAAAGTAAGCGTATTCCCAATGCCTGTAAATCCTTATATGTTTTACCCAATGGTGATAAAACGAGGAGATGAAAAAATTATATTAAGCGTTGGCAATTTTATTGAATTGAAAGGATTTTCGTATTTAATTTCTGCAATAAAGATTTTGAAGAGCAAAGATATAAAAATTAAACTTATTATCATAGGTGGGGGGCCGGGAGAAAAAGCGCTTAAACAAGAAATAAAAGAACTTGAGTTGAATGAAAATATTGAGATTTTGCCTTCTATGGCTAAAACAGAATTAAATCGTTTTTACAATTTATGTAACATTTTTGTTCTGCCTTCCATAACGGATTCTAAAGGCAAACAGGAAGGATTGGGGCTGGTTTTACTGGAAGCAATGAGTTGCAAAAAACCTGTTATAGGAACAAATTCCGGCGGCATACCGGATATTGTAAAAGATATGGAAACGGGATTATTAGTTCCGGAAAAAGATTCAAAAGCATTGGCCGAAGCTATAGAAAAGGTACTAAAAAATGATAGCCTATCCACAAAACTTGCAGAAAATGGTTATAATTTTGTAAAACAGAATTTTACGCTGGACAAGATTGCCGAAAAAACACTTGAAACATATCTAATGCCTAACATAATTGTTGTCAAACGGTAGTCTTTGGAGAGATGCTGGATATCGTGTTTATACAAATCGGTTGACAGAATGAAGAGCAGAGAATATTATTACTTTAAGTAAGTTAGAATTAGAGAATAGATAAGCAAGGGTTTTTTTAGCAGTATAACATATCGAGCAAAGGGGGATGCATTAAGAATTTTTTATTTTCTTTAATATCGCTCTTTTTCTTTTCAAACCTATACGGGATAGTATGGACCGAAACGAGTTTTCAAGATTTTATAGATGGAGAAATTGGCCATGGCTTGTATGTTTCCCATCGGACAATGCTTGAACCTGATTCAGGATGCGCAGAGTTTTCCGTTAGGTTTGATGTAAATAATAATGGGTATTTTGATTTGCCAGTTACATATTTTGGAATAGGCAACGATTATATCAGACTATATTTTGGAAATGCATTAGGTTTTAATAAAGACAGCGTAAGGCTTTACCCTGTGAATAAAGCTGGTGGAGGAACCTGTTTCTCTGACTTAAATTGTGATGGGAACTCAGAATTTATTAATTCCGGATGGCAAATGCCACTTGCTATATACTGGGGTACCTCCACGGGACCATCAATAACCAATGTTGATACCCTCCCAAGTAAATATGGAGAAACAGTTTATACTGCTGATTTCAATAAAGATGGATTTTTGGACATCGCAATTTGTTCTTATGCTTCTTCAGGGTTTGGTGATTCTCTTTATATATACTGGGGAACTTTATCTGGTTATAATTTATCTAATTATACTTCTTATTCTACATCAGGCGGAGGAGGGCACAATCTTGAAGTAGGAGACTTAGATAAGGACGGGTGGCTTGATATAGTTGTTGTCAGCGTAACCCATGGTCCCAATTCTATTATTTACTCTCCCGGCAATGTACCAACAAGAGTAGATTTAGAATTTGTGAATGGGAAAAGCGGCCCTCATGGTTCAGATATTGCAGATTTAAACAATGATGGCTGGTTGGACATTATATTTACAGGATGTGGCAGCATTACAGAATCTTATATATATTGGGGAAGTGATTCGGGATTTACGGCTCCCAATAAGCTAGTACTTTATCCGGGACAGTGTTTCGGGGGAGTTAATGTAGTGGATGTTAATAACGATGGTTGGTTGGATATTCTATACTTGAGAGGAATATATCCAAATACAACTTTTTTACCTATAATTTATATGAATCAAAAAGGCTCTCCCTATTTTTTGAATTCAGATACGTTGACAGTAGGTACAAGAAAATTCACAGCTACAAGCGGATTTGTTGCGGATTTTAATTTTGATGGAAATTTAGATATCTTTATCAATAATTTTACAACCCCTCTTTTTTCGTATATTCTTTATGGCCCTTCCTATACCTCTTGCGATTCTCTTCCTAATAATAAGGGGCATCATAGCAGTTTTATGGACCCGGGCAATACTTATACCCGTGAGTACAACTCTTCTTACGTATCTTCCATTTTCGATGCTTGTTCTATTTTTTGTAATGCTTCTGCGGACTGGATAGCATATGAACCTACCGGGGCAGAAGTAAAAGTAGATTTGAGGGGGGGGAACACGATAACTCCGGATTCTACTTGGAGTATATGGAAAGAGTTAAGCAAAAACCAGGGAGATACTTTACAGGATACTGTGGGGTTAGGAAGATATTTTCAGTATAGAGCAAGATTTTTATATGAAAATCCTTGTAATTTGCCATGGCTAGAAGAGATAACAATCAATTTGTGGAAAGATGTTGCTGGGATTGAAACGAAGGACAAGAAGCAGAAAAAATTTAATATTTATACATTACAAAATCCAATAAGGGATAAGGCAGAAGTTACTTTTGAAATACCTGTTTCAGGGAACTTAAATTCAGAAATATATAATTTGGTTGGAGAAAAAATAGGAGATTTAATAGTCAATAAAAAATTCCCCGTAGGAACGTATAAAAAAACTTTAAGTATAGATAATAATATTAGAACGGGAGTATATTTTTGTTTATGTAAATTTGAAACAGAAACTTACACGATAAAAAGAATAATTAAATTTATTATAGTAAAATGAATTATAGTTTGCGGAAAAAGTTGTTATAATACTATCGAAGAATATGAAAAACAATAAAGGTTTTACTTTGATTGAACTTATAATAATAGTTTTAATAGGAAAGGGGATAAATTTGTATGGGGCAATATGGACAGAGAAAACACATAGTGATTTTGCCGATGGGAAAGACTATTATTATATAAGTGGAGATACGGCAAGTTATTGGAATGCCACCAATTTAAGAAAATGGAATCTTGGCTCACGTGTTTATTCCCCTTTAGAAGGCGGACTACGAATAATAGGACAGGATTGGGATTTGGATGATAATGGTTGGTTAGATGCAATATTGACTTTAGGGAATGTGTTTGTTTACTGGAATAGTTCTTCGGGATTTAATACAAACAACAAGTTACAATTAAACGTAAAAGGATATGATGCCCAGGGCGTCTCTTTGTGTGACTTAAATAGAGATGGAAAATTAGAAATATTGGTTTGTGATAATTCCGCAACAATAGGGTATATATATAATGGGGCATCCTTTGTAAAATATGATTCTGTTAAAATAAGAGAAGGCGCTCAAATTTTAACCCCTGCAGATTTAAATAATGATGGCGAGATAGACTTAATAACATCTGCTCGTTATTGGTCATATATTTACTATGGTCCCGGATCTTTCTATTCAAAAAAACCGGCAGATTCTTTATTCATATCAAATGCAGCGCCGGATGGTGCCGTTGGGACAACCGTAGCCGACTTGAATTATGATGGCTATTTAGACATTATAATGTCCTGCCAGGGAAGTGAGATTTTTGTTTTTTGGGGCAGCTTAACGGGATGGAAAACACAAACTGTTTTAAGTTGTACATACAACTGGGACCATTCCATTGCCGATTTAAATAAAGATGGCTATTTAGACGTTTTTGTAAACCACCATACTTCTAATGGTATTATATTTTATGGTTCCGCATCTGGATTTGTAACTAATGTTTCCACTCCCGGAAATGGGACAGGCGATTGTTCTATATGCGATATAAATGATGATGATACATTAGATATAATTGCAAATAGCATAAATGGTAACAGTTACATAATGTGGGGACCAAATTATAGTAGTTATGTAAATTTGCCGATTAGTTCTGGTTGTGGCACAGAAGTGGCAGATTTTGATAACAATGGAGAAGTTGATGTGTTATTTGGAGGTTTAAGCGGACAAAGTTATTTATATTGGAACAATGGAGGATTCTCAAATAGCAACAAGTTTAGTTTCCCAGCCTCTTGTAATGATGCTTTGTTTGAAGATTTAGGCAATGTATGGGACAGAGGGAAAAAACAACGATACCTGTCAAATATTTTTGATGCTCCGGATACCATTTTTAAAGTAGATTCAGTCAGATGGTGGGCAAATATCCCTTCCGGTATGGATATAAAAGTAAGCGCAAGAGCTGCTCTTGATACGAGCATATGGAGACAATGGGTCGAGCTTCCAAACGGTGAAACGGATTCTTCACTGTTTCTATCCAAATACTTACAATATAAATGTGAGATTTCTACGGATTATAAGAATACTTCATTGTTCTCATTTGATAGTATAAAATTTTATTATGATACAAGTTCTGCGGGTGTGTTAGAAAGAGATAAAAAAACACTACCTTTCAGGATATATCCATCCGGGAACCCTATAAAAAACAAAATAGAAATAACTTTTGAAATACCTACCTCTGGAATATTAAGCATATCTATGTATAATGTAGCTGGAGAAAAAATAAAAAGCTTGATCGAAAATAAATACTATAACTCTGGAATTTATAAAGAATCATGGGATGCTAAAAACAATTTTAATAACAATATTAAAACAGGAGTGTTTTTCTGTCTTTGCATATTGAAGACGGAAGAGCAGGCGCTAAAGAGAATAGAAAAAGTTATTTTGATAAGAAAGGAATAAAATGACACCTATTGAAATAAAAGAAAATAGAGAGTGGGCCGAATTTTACGGTAGGCCGCTTACCCTTAAACGCTACTTATGGCGCATAGTAAATCATTTAGAATTTTTATACAACATAATTCAATGCAAACCTAAAAAAGCTGTAGAAATAGGGATAGGAACAGCCGCACACTCTTTCTTCGTAAGCCATTTTGTATCACTCGTTGTTGCTGTAGATAATGATTTAAGTATAATAAAATTTGCCAAAACAAGTAATAAATATTTCGGCAAACCCGTAAAATTTGTGGTAGCGGATGCGTTTAATTTACCATTTAAAAACAATTCTTTTGATTTGTTCTTTTCTCAGGGATTTATGGAACATTTTAATGAAAAGGAAATAAATAAATTGGCAAAAGAACAACTAAATGTAGCTGTTTCAATAATCTTTAGCATACCTTCACTATATTATGGAATAAAAGATTTTGGTAATGAAATGTTATTAAAAAGAAAAGAATGGCTAAAAATACTAAAACTTAAAAAAGGAAAAGAAATATTTATCGCAAAAGCAAAATATTCTTTTATAGATGTTAGACTTTTAGAATTCTTTATGTTAAAAAAATGGGATTTAAAACCAATGGAGATAGTTATTTATACAAAAAACAAATGAAAAAACACCCTGAAAAGAGGTTAAAGATTTCTATAAGCGTTATTGTATTATTAATTTGCTTTTTTTTTATCGGGAAAAGTTTTTTCGTAAATTTACATGATGTAGATTTTCATAAATTAAAATTCGATTGGATATTTTTGTTTCTTTCTTTAGCCTGTATACTATTGGGAGGATTAATAAATGGGTGGCTTTGGCAAATAAATTTAATTTATATTGGGGAAAAGATAAGCTATATTCAATCTTTGCGTGTAATATCTCTTTCTTACTTGCCTAAATATATTCCCGGAAAAGTTTTTGGAATCGCAAGTCAGGTATGGCTTACAAAAGAAGAAGGGAGCATTTCAGGCACTAAGGGCAGTATAGGCGCAATATTGAATATGGGAGTTAGCATTTTGGGTGGAGCCCTTCTAGGCTGTAGTATACTCCCTTTTGTTTTGAAAAATAAACTTCCAATAAATATTTATTTTTTATTAGGTTTTATCCCGGTACTTTTTATTATATTATATCCTCCTATATTTATAAGAGCGTCTAACTGGTTTTTAAAGATATTAAAGCGGGATATAATAACTTTTATTCCGCATTACGGCCAAATTTTGAAACTGTTATTTTTAAATATCTCTTTCTGGATCTTTCAAACTATAGCAATATTTTTCTTGATTCGTAGTTTTTACCCTATTGGTTTGTCATTTCTCGTCCCTTTGTGTGGCATATTTCCGGGCGCAAGCGTAATTGCATTGCTCAGTTTTTTCACCCCCGGTGGATTGGGAGTAAGAGAAGGCGTTTTATCTTATTTATTCAGTTTTTTTATGCCAACGAGTATTGGTATAGTTGCGTCAATTGTAATGCGACTATTGGGAACAATAGGAGAAATCATTTTATTTGCCATTTTTGCCAAAAACATAAAGAAATACGTAACCCAAACCCACTAACCAATATCACCCCAACCCACAACCGCAATAACGGAAACTTAACGGAAATGGTTTCCGTTAAGTTTCCTGCAATCTCAATAATTTTGTCAATTTTGTTAAATAGTGTTTAATTCTGGGTGTGTGGAATCGATTGTTTGATGATGCTTTGTAGATATTTTGTTATAAACTGATAGATTGTCACGCAACTTGCTTTATTAATAAGGCAAAGGAGGAAAACATGAAAAACAAAAAAGGATTTACTTTGATTGAGCTTATAGTAGTGATTGTAATCATAGGGATTCTCGCTGCTATAGCAATACCAAGGTTTATGGGTGCTCAGAATAGAGCAAGAATCGGAGCTGCCGCAGCTGAAGTTACGAAGATGAGAGAAGCTCTCGGGTTATATGAAATAGATTATGCTACCTATGCAGTTTTAGGAGGCACTTCTACGGATTACGAGGCTTTCAAGGCGGCAATCATAGATAAGAATGGTAATGCTTATATGTCATTACCGGACACTCTAAACTTTGACGCATCAACGTTCTCTTTCTCGGGAGACTCTGTTACCTTTACCATAACTGTAAATGCTAAAGATAACAATAACACTCCGGTCACCGGAACGCCTGATAAGACAAGTTATTAGTTTGCTCAACCAAACAACGAAAAGACTTTCCCGCCCTGCGGGAAAGTCTTTTTTTATTGCCGGGGTTGGTCCGTCTTATAATGAGCAAAGTCTTGCCATTATGGTGGTCGAAGATCCCGTCCGATTCAGGTGGGTGGTGGTAGGAATTCATTCTGTCCCTCTTTTTTTAGAAGTTACGAAATCCGTTTTCGGGTATACCAATTTGTGGAATTTCCCCGCTCCTCAGGGGGGGGATATTGAAAAATTAGTTTCTAACATAATGTTAGCCAGGGGTAGGAATTTTGGTTTGACAAGTGGTAGATAATTGTTAAAATTTACAGAACAAATAAGACATATAAACTCTTGACAGAATGCTTTAAAATGATTATATACTCATATATCTATAGTTGTATAAATTAATTTTTACTAGGAAGGGGAAAGAAGTGCTTTTTATAACTTAGGGGGAAAAACGAAAAATAAATTATTAGTATGTTTTAACTTGTTTATTTTTGCCATAATAATTTTTACTCCTGATATTTCAATTGCCGATCTGGATGTATATATGGGATGTAATTGTTGGGAGAGTAACGGAACGCCGGGGAACTGGCAGAGAAAAACAATATGGGATATTCCGTTTTCAGCTTCCGGTTATGTTCATTCGAGTTTCTGTGATTTAGATAATGATGGGGATATGGACGCATATGTTACTGACGATGGATCTAGTATAATGGCTTTCGAAAATATAGGTTCAACAACTGCGCCTGTATGGCAGCGAAAATCTATATGGGATTTTTCCCCTTCGCAATTTAGTCAGGTGTATTATGCCGATTTTGTTGAAATAAATGGAGATGGAAAATGTGAATTAGCCGTAAGTAAAGGCACGGTAATCAAATTTTATGTAAACACGGGGACAACTACTCCGGTCTGGACAATTGCCCCGGGATGGGACATAACTATAAGTGACGGTAACTTAGCATATAGTTTTGGAGATTTAAATAATGATGGACTAAAGGATGTTGTCGTGAGGTTATGGAATATTTGTATATTAAAAGTTTTTGAAAATATAGGTTCTGATACTGTTCCTGTTTGGCAGGAAAAATCTGCATGGAAACCGTCTAAGGATACTGACCCTCCTGCTTTAGGTGATTTGGATGGCGACAACGATTTAGATATTCTTGGTGGAGGCGGGGCTTCGTGGGTTACTGCATATGAAAATACCGGAACAATAAATAGTCCCGTATGGACGGAAAGATCGAATTGGCTTACGCCTGATGCCAGAACTTCTTGCGTTTATCCTGAACTGATAGATATAGATAACGATGGAGCAGGTATTGAAGAAAATCCACAATCCGCAATCCATAATCCAAAATTAACGATATATCCTAATCCGTTTGTTGAAAATACCATTATTAGTTATTCCTACTCCGTCTTAGGCGGATCAAGTACTGTGGAAATAGCGATTTACGATATAAGTGGCAAACTGGTTAAGTACTTTCCAATGACCCAATTATCGAATAACCAAAGGACTAGAGTAATATGGGATGGAACGGATAATTTTGGTGGCAAGGTAAAAAGTGGTATTTATTTCTGTAAGTTGCGGGTGGGGAATCATTATATTATAGATAAGATAACCCTTTTGAGGTAAAAATGAAAAAAAGATACGATAAAAAATCAAGTTGGAAAATAAAGAGCGCAATACTTGTTATAGCGATATGGATTTATACATCTTTGTCTGCCAATGTAGATGTATTTATGGGATTTAGATGTTGGAGAAACACCGGAACACCGGGAACGTGGGAAAGAAAAGTATTGTGGGATATCCCTTTTTCAGATACCGTTTACATCCATTCAAGCTTTTGTGATTTAGATGGAGATGGGGATTTAGATGCGTATCTAACCAGTGACTCTGATTCTATAAGGGCTTTTGAAAATACAGGGTTTGACACTAGTCCTGTATGGCAAAAGAAAACACAATGGAGTTTTAACCCCTCCGAATTCAGTAAAGTTTTTTGGGCTGATTTTGTGGATATAGATGGTGATGGAAAATGTGAATTAAGTGTGGCGAAGCACGATACTATTAAGTTTTATAAAAATACGAGTACTACCCCGCCTGTTTGGGCAAGACGATCAGCATGGGATATATATGTCGGAGAAAATAATTTAGGACACTCATATGGCGATTTAGATAATGATGGGGATTACGATATTATAGTACGCCTCTGGACTGCCTGCCAAATTAAAGTTTTTGAAAATATAGGTTCAGATACTAGTCCTGTTTGGCAGGAAAAACCAGTGTGGGTGCCGCCTAAAGATACTGATTTGCCGTCTTTTGGTGATTTGGATGGAGATAAAGATATTGACATACTTGGCGGGGGAGGGCATACTTGGGTAACGGCTTATGAAAATACCGGAACAATAAATAGTCCTGTATGGACAGAAAGAGTAAATTGGCTTACGCCGGATGCTAAAATTTCGTTTCTTTATCCGGAGTTAGTAAATATAGACAATGATGGTGCAGGTATTGAAGAGAGTCTGCAATCCGCAATCCGTAATCCAAAATTAACGATATATCCCAATCCATTTGCCGGAAAAACTTTTATTAGTTATTCCTATCCTACTTCAGGCAGATCAAGTGCGGCAGAAATAACGATTTACGATATAAGTGGCAAACTGGTTAAATACTTTCCAATGAACCAATTAGCGAATAACCAAATGACCAGAGTAATATGGGATGGTACTGATAATTATGGGCACAAACTAAAAAGTGGAATTTATTTTTGTAGATATAATCATATTACAGGTAAAATAACTTTGTTAAAGGAGTAAATATGGAAAAATTTATAGAATTTGATGGCGTTAAGTATGAGATACCGCCTGCAACAACGCAAAAGAGAATAATTTTATTTCTAAGGCACCTTGCAGATTATAAATTTATTTCTGAATATGTTAACAATTTGGAAGTTTTGGACGTAGGGTGTGGTTATGGTTATGGGAGTTTTCTGTTGAGTTTAAAGGCAAAAAAAATTTTGGGCGCAGACCTTGCTGAACTTCAAATAGAACAGGCAAAGAAAACCTATAAAAAAAACAATCTTGATTTTTTGGTTTTAGACGCTACTCAATTAGAAAAAAATTTCCCCCCGGAAAGCTTTGATGTAGTAATAGGTATGCAGTTAATAGAACATCTTGAGCTGCCGGAGAAATTTATTGAATCAGCTAAAAAAGTTTTGAAGAAGAATGGGCTTCTGATTGTTACTACCCCAAATAAACTTGTCCGTATGATTGAAGGGCAGAAGCCATGGAACGCAGACCATATTAGGGAATATGACCCATCTTCCCTTGAGAAATTTTTAGGTAGCTATTTCAAGAATATAGAATTTTACAGTTTACTCGGCTCAGAGAAAGTTTATGAACTTGAAAAAAAGCTTAGAGGGGGAAATATCTCTCCTAAACTTAAGGCGCTATGGCGATACACTCCTGAATTTATTAGACAGGGAGTAAGAAAAGGCATAGATTCAAAGTTAGAAGAAGACGAAGTAAAGTTGGATGACTATGAAATTGTAAAAGGAGCGCAAGATAAAGGACTGGGGTTTTTTGCATTTTGCAGAAAAGATTAAAGCTAAATAATTTCATACAAATTAAATACGAGAATATTATGAAAACTTAGAGAAAAGGAAAAAACGTATCAATTGAACTTCTTTAATACCAATTAGATTAAGATTTAATGAATAAAGCCAAAAAGAAAAATATTAAAAAGGTGTGTTTTATAATTGGGGGCGGGATAGGGAATATAATAACTTTTACGCCTGTTCTTAAGAAACTAAATAAAGAGTTGCCTCAGACTCAAATTACAATATTGGGCAATAATATAAAAGTAGCAACAGAAATTTTAGAGACGTATCCTTGCGATATAAAAAAGATAGAGTTATCTCCTAAAATGTCTTTTTATGGAATTCTGAATATTTTAAACGATATAAGAAAAGAGAAGTTTGATTTAATGATTCTCCCTTCTTATCCTTTCCGTCATCGTCGCGCATATCAATCTATTATAAAGTCATCGTTATTTGCCGTTTTCTCAGGGGCAAAATACATAATTGGCGACAAGAGAGCACCCTTATCTTTTTTGTTTTACAATATAAGAATTATCCCAAAGGGACGAAATATAGTGGAATTAAATCTTTCAATATTGGAACAACTGGGATTTACTTTAAATAAAGAAGATGCAAAACCGGAATTATTTTTTAATTTCGTAGAAGCCGATAAAAAAATGAATTCATGGATTAAGCAATATGATTTAACCACAAAGAAATTGATTGTATTTCATATAGGTAGTGGAAAGGGATATTATAATCGCCGTTGGGCAAATGACAAATGGGCTGAATTAGGCGATATTTTAATTGACAAATACAAAGTTTCTATTTCATTTATAGGTAATAAGCTTGAATCGATGGAAGTACAAAAAATACAAAATCTAATGAAACAAAAAACTTTTAATCTTGCCGGAGAATTAAGTTTATGCGAAACAGCAAAATTAATAAAAATAAGTAATTTAGTAGTATGTACAAATTCTGGACCTATGCATATAGCCGCAACACTTGAAGTTCCATCTGTAGTTTTAATGGGGCCTACTCTTAAAGAATGGTGGCCATCTTATAGTAGAACGTCTATTATTGTCTGGAAAAACAAGTGTAATATTCTCTGCGAAGGACCTTGTAGACGTAAAGAAAACGTCTGCATGACATCGATTACGGTAAAAGATGTATTAAAGGTAATTGCCCTCCAGTTAAAAAACAAAAATGAATAAAGGTATACGATCGCTTAAAGTTATAATTCTTCTTTTTACAATGGCAATTTCTATTCATGCTGATTGGTGGGATGCAAACTGGCCATATAGGAGAGCAATAACAATAGATAATTCCTTGAACTCGGATACTCTATGGAATTATTCCATAAAATTTAATGTGACTTACGAAACAACTATGAAGTCTGATTTTTCAGATATCAGATTTGTAAGTTATGATTCATCAATTTTGCTCCCCTACTGGATTCAAAGATATGCAATTAGTGATTCTGCTGTAGTGTGGGCAAAAGTTCCCTTAATCCCTGCCCTTGATACTACAAAAATTTATATGTATTATGGAAATTCTACCGCAACTTATGCAGGAACCCCGGATTCCTTATTTGACTTTTTTGATGACTTTTCTTCGAATCCAAATAATAACGGAAAATGGGGAATACATAGATATGCAAACGATCTTTATAATGAATGCTGCTGGGATTCCATAAGCGGAAAATTTTATCTTACAAGAGCAGCTTATAGCATAGGAGTGGCTGCTTTTTGTAATTACACATTAAATGTAAAATCGTGGACAATGGAATTTGATTATTTAATAGGCGAAAACTCTGGAGGCGCAGACGGCATTGTAGCAATGTTTTATAAAAATAAAAGTGTTTATGGCACTCCGGCTTATGGAGGTTACCTTGGCTTTACGTTATCAAATTTAACTCCCGTTGTTGGTTATGGAATTGAATTTGACCACTGGTATAATGTTTGGGACAATTCAAATAATCATATTGCTTTAATGAAAGATACTTACAGTAATCATCTTACTTCTATTGACGATATGCGGACAGAAGATAACTTATGGCATAGCACTTTTCTGAATTTTCAGAATGGCAAAGTATTATTGAAAGTGGATAAGGATACCATTATAAATTATAATATTGTAAGCCCTGATTATACCTACAGCGGCATAGGATTCAGTTCTTCCTGTGGATATGCAGGAAATAATAATCATATCATTGATAATGTTATAATCCGGAAATCTACTTATCTTGAACCATCTATATCTCCGGATTCTGAGGAAATGAAAATAGAATTGCCTTCTTTTGACTATAGAACTCCAAGTTTATGCGATGTGTCTACTTTTAATAATGTATATGGAAGATATGTTACTTTTACTTTTAAGTTAAATGTCAATGGCAATGTCTCTCTTGTTGTATATAATCTTGTTGGAGAAAAGATACGGACACTGATTGAAAATATACCTTATTCTGTTGGAACCCATAAGTATTTGTGGAATCTAGAAATCAAGCCCAAGACAAAGATAACTCAAGGTATATATATTTATGTTTTAGAATTAAAAACAGTAAATAAACTTGTGGGTAGGGAAACTAATAAAATAATAGTTTTGAAATAAAACTCGTATCTTAGAAAAATTATACTCGATTCAATAAACGATTTAACATAAGGAGTTTGCCGGGAAACGGAAAAAAGTAGTTAAAAAATAATTCTCTTTTGTCTTTACTGGAGAGGAATCTAATAGTTGTTTCTACTCTAGATAGGAGATAATTAATTATAAATTCGAATTTTCGTTACCTTCTAAATATTTTTTACGTATATAAAAAATTGCTTTACATTTGAATCTTTTTATATAATCTTGTTCATATAGATACTTAATTGAATTAATTTTTATGATCCAGGGAGATAAATTATGAAAAAGAAAAAAGATAAAGAGCGTGAGACTATAAATATGTCATGGAAAAGCATACCTTTAAGTATGCTTAATAAAATACTAATAGGGATTCTTCTTTTATTGCCGCTAATATTTTTTGCGCCCTTACTTTCCGGGCAAAAAATGATGGGTGGTTCGGACTGGCTGCTTGCAGGATATTCTTCCCGTCATTGGCTTGCCGATTGCATTCGACTTTATCATCGCCCTCCCTTATGGGACCCTCTGGCTTTTGGAGGACTACCTACGGGAAATTCGTATACTTTATATAACTTATGGTTTAATATTTTTCCGACCCACATTGCATGGACATACATATTTGTTTTAGGGATGTTTCTTGCAGGTTTGGGCGTATATTTATACTTAAAAGAGATTAAATTATCTCTTTATTCTGCTTTCCTCGGGGCGCTTATTTATATGGGGTCGGGGTCCGTTTTATCTACAACTTCTCCCGGGCACGATGGGAAACTTCTTGCTACCGCGCTTGTCCCATTTGTTTTTCTATTTTTACACAAAGGACTTACGAAACATAAATTTTTAGACTTTCTTCTTGCTGGTGCAATTGGAGGCATTGCCGCTGTTAATGCCCATTTTCAACTTGTTTATTATTCAGTCATAGCGCTTGCATTTTACTTTGTTTTTCATCTTATCTGGCAAAGGAAAGAGAATAAAGCTAAAGGGACTTTTAAACTTATATCTTATGCGTTTTGTGCATTATTACTTGCAGCGGGATTATTGGCAATACAATACCTGCCAACATTTGCAGGCATAGAATGGGGCGCAAGAGGGGGGGAAAGAGGCTACAAATTCGCTACTTCCTGGGCACTGCCAATTTCCGAGTTGTGGGATTTAATAACTCCTCATTTTTCAGGTTTGTTAGACAATTATTGGGGAGAAAATTACTTCAAACTGGATACTCAGTACTTAGGCATATTACCTCTAATACTTGCGTTGTTCACTATAATTTTTATGATTAAAAATTCTTATGTGAGGTTTTTTACAGGTTTAGCTGTTGTTGCCATAATATTTGCTCTTGGTGGGCATACTCCTTTTTATCATATCCCATATGCGATATTGCCCGGGATAAAAAAATTCCGTGGCCCTGCTATGAGTTTTTATTTAGTGGCTTTTAGCATTTCTGTCCTTGCAAGTATCGGGATACAAAATTTAATAGAAGAACAAAATACAAAAGCTAAAATACAGAAACGAGTTCCTCTTTATTTAGGAATAATGTTCGGGATAATTGCTGTATTAGCAATAATTTTTTCTGCCGGAAAAGAATCTATCTTAGAATATTTTAAATCTCATTTTGGGCCTATTTTTACGGGTGAATATGGCGCCCAAATGTCTCAATACAAACTCCAGAACCTTTATAAAAATTATCCTGTTTTTCTTGAAGGGTTGGGAAAAGCTGTTTTTCTTGCGGCATTGAATTGCGTACTCATTTTCCTTCTTTATGCAAAAAAATTAAAATTGCCGATAGGAATAGCTTTAGTTGGAGGACTTCTTATTTTTGACCAGTGGAGCATAGAAAAACAGTTTTTAAAAATAGTCCCCCATCCTTCGGAATATTATGCGGCAGATGATATGGTAGGAACGCTTATCTCTGAAAATATTCCTGATTATTCTTATCGCGTATTCCCTCTTTTGTATGATCATACGACAGACGGTTATTTATGTATTCACGGTATTCAAAGCGTAGGCGGGTATGTCTCCAATCCGGGTGAGCGGTATCAAAAATTTATCGGAGCGGATAATAGCGTAATGTTTACTCCACCCAATTTGGTGAGATATAAAAACTTACTGGATATCTTAAATGTAAAATATGTTTTCTCTGCCTGGTTGCCGGAGGATTTGACTCCATATCCTGAAAACACCCGACAAATGATAGAAAACTTTAAACTGGGTTTTTTAGGGCAATGGGGAATTGACTTCAGAGATTTTCATAACAGTTTTATCATTGACTATAAAACTCCTGATGGTAAAGCAGTTTACAGAAATGAATCTGCGCTTCCTCGTGCATTACTTGTTCACAACTTTGAGATTCTTTCGAAAACTTCTGCCCTTGAAAGACTAAAACAACCTGACTTTAATCCCAGAACTACCGTTGTTTTAGAAGAACAACTTGTAAAACAAGTTTCACCCCCCCAATTATCAGACTCAAATATTCAGAATTTAGAAACAGTAAAAATAGATGAATATACTCCAAATAAAATTATATGTACTGCAAATCTTGCCATTCCAGGATTTCTTGTTTTGTCGGAAAACTGGCATCCGGACTGGAAAGTTTATGTAGATGGCAAAAAAGACAAACTATATGTTGCAGATTATATTTTACGAGGAGTTCAGTTGGATAAGGGAGCGCACAAAATTGAGTTCGTATACGATTCTTTCTATTTTAAGTTAGGCGCGCTTATTTCTTTGCTTGCATCCTTACTTTTTGTTGTTATAATCATTATTAAAATTAGAAGCATACGATTAAAATGAAAAATCTTATTATTATACCTACCTATAATGAAATAGAGAATATAGAAAAGTTGCTTGCTACTATATGGTCATTTGTTCCGGATATCAATTTGCTTATAGTAGATGATAATTCTCCGGACGGAACAGGCGAATACATAAAACAGCTTTCTAACAAAGATTCAAGAGTTCATATTATCCAGCGTAGTGGTAAAATGGGATTAGGAAGTGCGTATAAAGAAGGATTTAGATACGCTATCGACAAAGGATATGACTATATTTTTGAAATGGATGCAGATTTTTCACATAGCCCTGCAGAACTTCCAAAATTTATCGAAAAAATGAAAGAATATGATTTAGTTATAGGGTCAAGATATGCAACGGGTATTTCCGTCATAAACTGGCCACTTTCACGCCTTATACTTTCGAGCTTTGCTAATATTTATGCAAGGAAAATGACAGGAGTTCCTATTAAAGATTTAACCGCCGGATTTAAGTGTTATTCTCGTAAAGTGTTGGAGAATCTTCCCCTTAACAGGATAAAGTCGGATGGTTATGGCTTTCAAATCGAGACAGTATTTTGGGCGTATCGCAAAAAATTTCGATTATACGAACTGCCGATTATATTTATGGACCGTGCGCAAGGTACATCAAAAATGTCTAAAAAGATTGTATGGGAAGCATTCTGGATTGTATTAAAACTTAGATTATTATTAATACTAAACCCTAAATAGATTCTAAATGGCAAAAAACTATAGCGTGATAATCGCGGCAGCAGGTGAAGGGAAACGAATTAATTCTCCTATCCCCAAACCATATATCCTAATAAAGAAATATCCAATAATTATACGGACATTAAAACATTTTGATAGAACAAAAGAAATAGAAAGAATAATCATTGTTACTCATAAAAATTGGGTAAATTATTGTATTAACCTTCTGAAAAAATATCTACCCGAAAACAAGACTGGCGATAAAAAATATTATGTTATTAAGGGTGGAAAAGAGCGACAGGACTCTGTGAACGAAGGACTAAAACTTGTAAACACAGAGTTTGTCTTTGTTCACGATGCAGTAAGACCATTTATTGACTCGTCCCTTATATTAAACTTAATTAAATCAAGCAAAAAATACGATGCAGTAATTCCTGTGGTTCCTTCGATCAACACATTAAAAGAAATAAAATCCGGTTTTGTTTGCAAACATTTATCAAGAGATAAGGTTTATGAGGTTCAGACACCTCAATTGTTCAGAACAGGTATTTTAAAATCTGCCTACAAAAAGGCTTACCTTGATAAATTTTATGCTACGGATGATTCTGCCCTTGTAGAAAGGCTTGGCGTTAAAGTTAAAACTATCAAAGGAATAAAAAACAATATAAAAATTACTAACCCGCAAGACCTTTTGTACGCAGGAGCGATACTGAATGCGGAATTGCAGACAACAGAAAGAGCTTTTGCCACGGATAACAAACACGCCTGCCTGCCGGTAGGCAGGGATTTTCACGGATAAAAGAAGGATGGAAAGGAGTAACTCATAGTAATAAAATACAGAAAAAGAAAAAGAAAAAAACAGAATTGGAACCACAAGATTCCACGCGATGTACACGAGATTAAAACAGAAAAGAAAGAAATGAGAAATAATAAATTATGAGAATAGGCATAGGATACGATTTTCATAGACTCATAGAAGGTAGAAAATTTATTCTTGGAGGAATAACAATCCCATACAATAAAGGATTGTTGGGGCACTCCGATGCTGACGTATTACTTCATTCTATTGGGGATGCAATACTTGGTGCATCTGGGAAAAGAGATATTGGTTTCCATTTCCCTGATACTGACCCGAAATATAAAGATATATCCAGTTGTATTTTACTGAAAGAGATAATGAAAATTACGGGTGCGAAAATTACAAACATTGATTCGGTAGTAATCTGCGAGTCCCCGAAACTTTCTCAATATATCCCCGACATACAAAATAAAATTGCCGAATTACTAAATATTTCTGTGAACTGTGTTTCTGTAAAAGCAAAAACTAATGAAGGTGTTGGTTTGATTGGAAAAGGCGAGGGAGTTGCTTCTTACACAGTTGTCCTCATATCTTAAAGTTGCGAATATTCTATAAGTATTTCAGGAGTGTCAGAAGTTGTTGATATAAAAGTTGTTTTCAAGGGTATGAATATTTTAGGAGATATTTGTTTATAAGAATTTTTGATTAATATTTTTGATGCTTGCGCATCTGTATCTATAGTTACAGGCATTCCCCTGTCATTGTAAATAAATTTAGCCGTTATTTTATCTGCCAAAGTACTTATTTTCGCCTCTTCTATTTTCCACGTAGATTTTTTTATCTTTAATGTTGCGTTTGTAAATAAACTGCTATCCTTTGATATAACGGTCAAATAGCAATACCCGGATTGCTTTCCTTCTTCTAATGAGATATTATTTATTTCAATGGTCTTCCAGAAATTATATACTCCGAATCCCGTTAGCATTAATGCCCCTTTTGCTATTTCTCCGACAAAGCTTTCACTTTTAACATCCACCCCATTACTTTTTGAAAACTTTACTTCTATTTTAGCTTCCGGGTCAAGAGAACAGGACGCTCTCATAGAACAACTCTCTGGCTGTTTTGCTTTTATTTGATACAAAACAGAATCTACGATGTTATTTGCTTCAAGGGAAGCAAACAATAAAAAGGTTATTATCATAAAAACTGGATAAGTTAGACTACTGCGTCCGCCTTAGGCGGATCGCAAAGCCTAACTAATCATTTTGCAATTGCATTTGCTATAATTAATTTTTGGATTTCGTTAGTTCCTTCATAAATCTGTGTAATTTTTGCATCTCTCATTATTTTTTCTACTGCATATTTTTTTCTGCATCCGAAAACGCCAAACAATTCTATTACTTTTGAAGTTACTTCCATTGCCACTTCCGAAGGAAATAACTTTGACATAGAGGAATACATCGAAACATCTTTTGCTCCTGAATCTAAATATCTTGCAGTTGAATATACAAGCGCTCTCGCCGCTTCTACTTTTGTATATAACTCTGCTATTTGTTCAAACAAAGACAATGGGGCTTTAATTTGTTTTGCATAAGCGATTAACTCATCTAATGCCCCTTGCGCTATTCCAACGGCTAATGCGCCTACCCCGGGCCTTGTATGATCAAAAGTCCTCATAGCAACTATAAATCCGACACCTTCTTTTCCTATGAGATTTTCCGCCGGGACTTTACAATTTTCAAATATTACTTCTCTTGTGCAACTTGCTCTAATGCCAAGCTTATCTTCTATTTTACCGAAACTTATTCCGGGGGTTTCTTTTTCCACAATAAAAGCAGATAATCCTCTTGCTCCTCTTGAAGGATTAGTAGCCGCAAACACAACGTAAACTTCAGCTTCTCCGCCATTAGTTATCCATTGTTTTGCTCCATTTATAATATAAAAGTCGTTTTCTTTTATTGCTCTTGTTTGTATGCCTCCCGCATCTGAACCGGCAGAAGGTTCCGTAAGACAAAAACTAGCCAAGTTTCCCTGTGCTATTTTTGACAGGTATTTCATTTTTTGATTTTCACTCCCAAAAAGTATTATAGGAGTAGCTGCAAGTGCGCTTGCCGCATAAGTTGTTGCCACTGCCGCGCAAGCTTTCCCAATTTCCTCAACTATAATGCACAGTTCTGTGTCTCCTCCACCATCCCCGCCATAGGCTTTTGGAATAAACAATCTAAACATTCCCGTATCAGTTAGTTCTTTCACGATTTCATGGGGAAACTCTTTTTTTTCATCGAGAAGTTCTCGTTGAGGAATTATCTTCTCTTTCGCAATTTTTTGAGCAGTAGCTTTTACATGCTCTTCTCTCTCAGAAATGCAATAATTCATAGGTTATTTAAAGTAACTAAAATTTTCAGGTTTTGTTTTTGATAGATGTTCCGGTAATTGAAAAGCTGCATGATGAACAACAGTATTATAGTACCATAGTTTTCCTTTTGCTTCCCGCCTTGGGATAAGTGGGTCAAGCGTATCCGAAGCAAAGGTGAATGTCCATGCTCCACCATAGCTTGATATATAGGTAAGATATGTTCTTACAATATTAAATAATTTTTTTAAAGTGGCGGAGTATGTTTTTCTAAAATCATTTCCCCAGAAAATGGATTCTGATTGTGCTACCCATATATCGGGAGAAATATTTTTTATCGTATTGTTTAAAAATTCTTTTTCGCAAAGCACAACGCCGGGACCTCTTGTACCTGCAGAATCTACCAATATTATGTCATATTTTTCTTTTGCTTTTTTTACATATACGGCCGCATCCATAATAACAACTTCTACTCTTGGGTCATTGAGGCCCTTGCTTAATTCCGGGAGAAACTTTTTTGATGTCTCAATTACTTTTTTATCTATTTCTACAAGAGTAATTTTATTTACAGGATATTTCAGAATTTCTCTTACTGTCCCCCCATCTCCCCCGCCTATAACCAGAACTTTTTTAGGGTCGGGATGAACTGTCATTGCAGGATGAACCAGCATTTCATGATAAGCTTTTTCATCCTTATCAGTTGTCATAATAAATCCGTCCAGTAATAACATTTTTCCAAACGCGGGAGTATCGACTATTTCAATTGTTTGATATTTGCTTTTTTCTTTATGTATGATGGAATTAACTTTAAAGCTTATGCAGAAATCCTGAGAAAAATAATCAGACCCTTTATACCAAACATTCTTATTCATAAATAAAAATGGAATTACCTTTTAAGTTATCGGTTTGACTCAAGCAGATAAATTGCCTCGGTCAAGTTTTAATACGCTCACAGATTTTGGTCCGAATGCCTCTTTCAGGAACTTAACGGCATCTTCTGCCAATAAGTCATCGCTGCAAGAGAACAAATCGATAGCTGCGTAGTTATGCTCGGGCCAAGTGTGAATGGCAAAATGAGATTCGGAAATAACAATAACTCCGGAAACGCCGTGGGGATTAAACTGGTGGAAAAATGAATCTACAATGTGAGCGTGGGCGACCTTCGCAGCGCCAAGTAAAATTTCTCTTACCTTCGCCGAGTCTTTTAAGTTTGCCGAACAACTATGGAACTCCAGCAAAATATGACTGCCTAAAGCAGCACAACTTTTTTCTTCCCCCATTTCTCATAAAATAAATTCTCTTTGGCCAGAAGCTCCTTAACCTCCAGCATAAAAATAATTAATCGCAGAATACTGAATGAATTATTATTGTCAAGAAAAAATTTCAATTAGAAAAAAGTTTTTTATTTCAAAGTTTGGTATATCTTAATTTTCCTTTTATTATTGATAAAAACAAAGCAAGACAATTATTTTTAGGATAGTCTTATTTTGGATAAAAAATTGAATTATACATAAAATGCTTATAAATAAAGCAATTTTAAGATTTTACAAAAAATGAAACTTGCTTGATGAAAATTAAAGATTAAAATTGTTTTTCATTTCTAATTTTTATTGACAAAAAAAGAAACTTTTAGAGGATTAAACAATGAAAAAGATTATTTTATGTTTTATATTATTTGGTAATTTGGTTTTTGCGGATAAGGGTATGTTTTCCGTTATGCCAAATATTTCCATATACGAACCCGGGCAAAAAGCAATTATTGCATGGAATGGCACAAAAGAGTGTTTGATATTGGCTGTAGATGCTTATGCAGATACAAATACAAAGGTTATAGAAATATTGCCGTTACCCTCAAAACCCAAAGTCAAAGAAGGAAAAATAGAGTCCTTTAAGGAAGTTCAGAGACTAATAATGAAACATAGACCTGCCCCTAAAACAAAGGGAATGAAATCGGAAAGTTCTCTTTCTGTCCCGAGACAAGAAGGGGTGGAAATATTATTTCATAAACAAGTTGGTGCGCACAACATAACCTGTGTAAAAGCATTGAACATAAAAGAATTTCAAAAATGGGCACAGGAATTCATTAAGTCGGAAAATATGGACAGCATATCTACGCCCGCAGGATTGGGTAGCATTATTTCTCATTATATGGAAGACAGTATCGTATATTTTGTATTTGACGTAATAGAATTAAACAAAGAAATCTCAAGCATAAACCCAATTATATATGAATTCAAGTCCCCATATTTATTTTTCCCTTTAATTATTTCCAGTCTTACCAAAGGAGAATCAGAAATACAATTATTTTTACTTACAAAAGATGTCCCCTGGCCTTTGGCAGTGTCTCCATTTAAGATTGGAGAATACAGAACTTATCGTAGGAATATGGTTGTAAATATACAGTTCAATATTACATACGAAGAATTAGGTTCAATAGACACGATATTAAGAAAATATTTTAAAAATAAAGTCTGGTTGACGGCTTTAGAACATAAAGAAACTATGTCTAATTTGAATAAGGATTTGAAATTAAAAACATTTTGTAAAATAATAGAGTATTAATTGGGGTTATTTTAAAAACTTTTCTTGACAAGCACATAGAAATTGGGTATTTTTAGTGTTAATATATGAAATATTGGACTATCTGTATAGGGGAGAAGATTATAAGGATTAATCTTGTTCACATAGTTGTTGCAATGAGTATTGTTGTTTGCACGTTTTTTAGTTCCACTTTTACCGTATTCCAGTTCGTTAATTCCAGTATTCATAAGGCTAACTTTTTTAAACAGAAGAAGAAAAATGAACAACTTACGACTTCGATACAAAAAATGTTGAACAACATAAGTGTTTTGAATGTAAAATTGGATTCGCTGGTTAATATAGATAATAAGAATAGATTAGTGTGGGGATTAGACACCATAGGTGAAGACCTGGAAAAATTAGGAGTTGGTGGTGCGAGAATTCAATGGTCTTCTATTGGAATAGTAGATAAGCTGACGGAATCTTTACAAATATTAAAAAACAGGACTAATTTTGTGGCCCAGAGTTTTGATGAGCTTGCTCATTCAATTAACAGAACGGAGAAAATACTTAATGCCACTCCCTCTGTCTGGCCCGCGCAAGGAGAAATTACTTCAAACTTTGGATGGCGTAGAATGGGAGGGCAGGGTGAATTTCACTCGGGTAT
>Ga0265297_10000305_pt1 | contig 159535 bp, 152 predicted proteins | sample Munlanlwell13791_FD_192502 | JGI IMG/M metagenome (GOLD analysis project Ga0265297, IMG submission 192502) | Leachate microbial communities from a municipal landfill in Southern Ontario, Canada - Leachate well 137-91 | ecosystem: Engineered > Solid waste > Landfill > Unclassified | place...
TTTACAACAACCGTCGGGGTCATCAGTCACATGGGTACAAAACACCGGCAGAAATCTATTTCGGAGGGAGGTGAAAAGTAGCTCTTAACTTTATCGTTTTACTGTCTAGACAAACGGGGCCACCTTAAGGCCTGCCCTTTTCAGTAAAAACCCGTGGGAAATTGTCTGTTCCTGACCACGGCACTTCTTCAAAGGATTATAATCTCAATCGTTGGGACAACGAATGGCATGCATGGAACGATATCTTATTAAATGGTATTGGAAATGAACAGTTTTTTTATAATTCCGGCACACCCTCAAGTAAAAGTATTGAAGATACCGTTAAAAATCTTTATAGATTGAGCGATCCACCGTATTACAATATACAAAGAGTTTTTGAAAAGATGGGATATGCAAGTACATATATAAGTGGGGGTGACTATGGGAGATCTTGTGTCCTTAAGAAAGAAGCAGACAAACCAAATCCATTTCATGCATTTAAAGTGGCTGGAATAAGCAAACGGGGTTTCCATTTTGATGAGTATCCGTTTCCCCAGGTGCATCGTTTCGTAGACCTTTCTGATTACTGATTGGTATAAATCAATTAGTTTCTTTCTAGAAGAATCTTCCGAATACCTCATGTGGTTTGGTAAAAAGAAGGGCAGGAAGATCCAAAATGTTTAGTGCTCCGTCGTTGTTCAAATCCAAAGGAAGCAGGCGTTTCATAGATATTTCCATTTTTTTATTTTTAAGTACTACTTTTGTTTGTCTTGGTAGATAATATGGGATAATCACAACGATCCTATATGTTTCTCCCGGGACCGTATTGTACAGTCCGCTTATAGCGACGGATCCATCCTTGATTGTCAAATCCTGGAATTTGTGGAGGAGTTCATCTTTTTGATTATATACAAGAATCTGAACCTGATGAGCTTCCCCTTCCTTTTTCCATCCTACCTGTGTTTCTATAACGAGTGTTGGCGGCGGGATAAGGGTTACATCTTTTTCTTCCATGGTACTGTGTTGATTCCCGTGTATGAGTATGGTTTTCAAATGATACGTTCCCTCCTCCATAGGCGTTTTCAGATGGATGCGGATGAGTCCTTTTTCTGAAGGTTCAAGAAGCGGTAATGGGTCGGAAAAGTAGGTAAATCCATCCGGTATTCCTTCTATATTCGTTTTATACCCGTCATTGGAATTGAGAATTCCCTGTCCGGTATTGGTTATTTCCGATTCCAATGTATATGTAGAATTGGTCACTAACTCATTTGGGAATAGGGCTTTTGCGAGAGTGAAAGACTCTCGTTGGTTTGGTTCCCCTTTTATTTTGGTTATTTTTTGGTAGAGAGAATACTGCGGATGAAATTCCCTGGAATTCAATTTTTTCCAGGAAAAATTGTCAAACGGACTACCTTGGTAATTGAGAAGAAACGGCGTAATAGCGGCAATACGTGAATCGGTCCATACACCGGAGGCAGCCAGAGCGAGATTATTTCCCGTTGCTCGTTGAATCCAACCGGTTTCCGTAATGAAAACCGGAAAATTTTTGGTCACCCCAAGATCTTTGAGGAACTTGAGTTCCCACTGGAAGCTGGCAATCGTTCCTTTACCTGTCGCGTAGGGAGAGGAGGAAAATCCTGGATTCGGATACGAATGCGATGTCCAACCGTCGATGATGCTCAATAATTCCGGTTGTGCTTTGTACATCCGTTCCACATAGTGTGATCCCTCAAGTGCGTCACCATCACTTATTGCGGACATGTCCAGACCTGCCGGCAATATGAAAAAATCCTGTGATTTCTCTTTCAGGGCCTTTGCATAGAAAAGTGCGATATCCGCATATTCTTCAGGATTTATGGTGTTGCCCCATTCTTTCCTATGGTTTGGTTCGTTAAAAAGAATGATGTAACGGTTTTCTGTCGGCCAGTTGAGTGCGTCAAGGAAATTTACCCAGCGTTTGGCATCTTCTGTTTGCGGGATTTTCCAACTGTCTCCTTCCGGGTGTGTTGCCAGACGGATGATCGGGATGAGATGAAGTCTTCTCATCGTATTAAACACTTCCTGCCATTTGCCAGTGTTTTTATCTCCATCCTGAATAACCAATGTTATATATCCCCAATCGCCATTATTGGAATTTACCAGTGCTGCTGCATCAGGCAGATCCATAAGCTCAGCGACATGAATGCCGTATTTATTATTGGGGACTGAGAGTGGGTCATAGACAGCATGGATGGGAGAATGAAAGAGAAAAAGGAGAAATATAATTGCTAATAGCTTAAAAATTAACATGAGGAAAAATCTAGTGCGTCGCGTCAAACGCGACAGCCACATTATCCGCGTAGCGGGTGTACGTGGCGCGCCTGGCAGGAATCGAACCTGCAACCTTTTTCTTAGAAGGAAACTGCTCTATCCGTTGAGCTACAGGCGCCGCGTCAAACGCGGCTGGCACGTTTGACGTGCCGCTTATGTTTGATATATTCTATTGTACCACGAATTCTCTTCTGTTTTGAAGCTATTATGGAGTTGTTTGATTTTGGTATTTTCCTTGATAGGCGGCTTTTCCTACTGTTTCCTCAAAAACAATCTGGCAAATGGCAATACCGGGGTAGATAGCAATCGGAACCGGTCCGGCGTTGTATATTTCTAAAACCTGATGGTTTGATACACCCGGCTGAACGAAATTGGAGGTAATATGAACCATAAGTCCAACCCTGGCAAATCTGCTTCTCCCCTGTATCCAACCGCAAATGGATAACGGAAGCGTTAATTTCTCGAGCGTTATTCCCAGTACCGTTTCATGCCTTTCGATAACAAGACGGTCTTGAATAATGACAGGATCGCTGTATTCATCCGGGTTAAATGTATCCGTAGTAAGTTCAATGGTTTTATGAAGTGCTTTGAATTTCCGGAACTGGGTTCCAAGAGTAAAATCGATACTTGCCGGACCCACGCGTTTTTCATCAAAAGGGTCAATTTTAATAACTCCTGAAGTTATCTTTGAAAGAAGCGTATCGTGTGTAAGAATTGCCATAATTGTAAAGACAATTGTAAGGTTATTTGTATATCATACTCTAATAGCCTGCATGTTCAGTTGGTGACAGTTTGTCACCACCTCACTTCCTTCATTTCGTAAGTGTTCTGCGAGTTTATTCCAGTATTTTCTTGGATTTATACTATTGGCAACAGTATACCAACTACATCAACAACTGAGAAGTACCATTTCTCCTCATCATCATTCCACAACCGTCGAATCTTCTTTCCCTGAAGAATTGCAATCTCCCGGTCTGACATAGATGAATTAAATTCTCGCTATGATAGTACAGACATGTTGGCTATACAATGACAAATTTTCATATGAAAATAAAAAAAAGTTCTATCTCAATAATTCAATAATTTTCAATATCATTTTATCCAATATTTCTTTTCCGTAATCAACTGAAGATTCTGATGGATCTACACCTTCAACAGCCCTTAATTTATCTTCCTTGCCATCCATACGTTTTAGATCTACAAGTTCCGGAAACAGAGTCATCATCAGTGAGGTTTCCCATTTTCCGGCATGATCTCCTGTCTCGCCTTCGATTAATTCCGGTTCTTTGACAATTACAAACTTAATATCTTTACCTAAATATTTTTCAGAAGCTAATTTTGCAATGTCTTCATCTGGGTAATGTCCAGCCAAGACAAAAATCTTTCTAAATCCTATTCTTATCATCCGGTAAAAATAGTTTTCAAGCACCTCCTGGTAGAGTTTTGCATCCAGATGGTAGCAATCGTATTGTTTGTTTGGATATTTTTGCAAATCAATATCCGGCCAAGCATCAACCCCTAAATATAGGGGTGGAAATACGATCCCTCCAATTTCTTTAGCTGCCAACTGACAAATCTTCCAGGCTTTTAGTGAATCGAGGCCAAGTACATTATGATAGCCGTGATATTCCATGCTTCCTAGAGGCAGAAAGGCGGTTGGATTTGCTTTTAGCGCAGACTTAAACTCCTCGGGGTATATTTGTTCGTAATTGGTTAGGTTTCTATTCATTTCTATACCTACATTGTACTTTTTCTACCAGTTTATGTACATTTCTATTTACTTCTGTACATTCGGAGCGTATAGAAATCAGCTCGAATCTATATCACGTTATATAACCTGATCTAGATTTTATAACTTCATTCTTTAGCGGATGAAATATTCACCTCTATCCATCCCCGTCTTTTACAATATTTGGCAAACAAAACAAAAAGACGGAAAAATATGCTAGCATGTAGATGCTCAATGGTGTTTGTAGCACAGAGACTCTTCTAAATAACACTTAAATTTCTTATAATTACATACAGTAATTTATATGGATACTGAAAATTTTAAACATCATCATGCTTGCTGGCATTCAAATAATAAGCAATCCTACGTTCAAATGGACAGTGTCGATCAGCACCTGTTAGTAATTTCCGGTTATGGCATCAGCGCAAATGTTTTATTAAACGGATTTAAACAATTATACTTTTATTCAAAGGACGTTGATGATGAATATGAAATAGAGATTTATGGATACAAAAATGCTGTGGATTTTGCTAAAGAAGCTACCCATAGCAATATGTATAAGTATTTATGTATCCGTTCTATAGAACAAATATATGCAACATACGTAGTGAAGATAACGTCTCACGATGATTGTTTTTTTACAATCGAGTCGCCAGATCATGACATGATTTCAACATTATTAAGATCGATTTTAAAAATGCATTTTGCTTACTTAACCATTAATAAATTAGTTTTTGACGACGCCATTATCGATAAAATCGTAAAACTATTATACCAATCCAAAAAATGCTATTTTTATTCGTTGGGGCAGAAAGTAGTTATTTCCAAAAAATCAATCAATCCGTTACGAAGATTTTTTAGGATGTACCGAAGCGATTTGGAAATTAAGTAGGTTAATAACAAAATTAGTGATAAGAAAATCTAGTGAGCGGCATAGGGGAATCGGACCCCTTACATTCACTTTGGAAAAGTGACGTTCTACCAGTGAACTAATGCCGCTGCATCAAACGCGGATGGGATGTTTGACGTCCCGCGTTAACGTGTTTATTATACGGATTTCTGCGATTTCAATCAACGGCTATTTATTAAAAATGAGTGTATCTCCTACTTTAATATTGTACAGATCCGTTTCCCCTGCGTTTATCTCTAACACTTTATCAACTGGTTCATTGGGTATAATACGAGGAATACGATTGTCCGCATCTCTCACCGGTACGTTTTTTGTGATTTCTACAATTTTATTCCCATCAATCCAAATAAAATCCAAAGGGAATTTCATGCCCGCCATCCAAAAGGGATAGGGATCTTTGTGGTTGAATAAGAACAGCATGCCATGGAGCGGTTTGAGTGATTCTCTTCCTCCCAAACCCTTTTCAATCTCTTTTCCAGTAACTGCAAGATCTACATAAAAGGTACTATTATCTATTTTTATCGTTGGTATGAGGGGTTTTGCACGATAGAAGAAAAAGGTAACAAGGAGAAGAACAATACCGGTAATGATCATTATTTTTTTAAACATATATTTATCGTATATTAATATCATTACGATCCCGACTCAGTCGGGATCGTAATCCTTATTATAAAGATCGCCACGCCGCGTTTAACGCGGCTCGCGATGACAAATATATAGGATTGTTTGCTTTACTTTTCTCTTTCTATTATATACCCAACGAGATCTAAAAATAATTGTTTTGTATCAGATCGGACAGGAAGATGATTGAGTTCTTCATCAAGCGTTTTTCTATATTCTTTTTTTATTGTTTCTGCTTCTTCAAGAATATGAAATTCTTTCATTTGACGAATGACATTCTCTGGATTTTGAATATCGAAATTTCCAATTTTTTGTTGGTAGAGAAAACGGTAGAGTGTTTGTTTCCCCTCACGGATATCAGATCCTACCGGTTTTCCTGTGATTTTTGGATCACCAAAGAGGTTGAGATAGTCATCCTGAATTTGGAAACAAATGCCAAGTGCTGTACCGATTCTTTGGATATGCTTGAGCGTCTGTCCGTTGACTGCCGCGATGGTTGCGCCAGCAATCATTGGGAGGATGGTCGAGTATCTGGCTGTTTTATTTTCATAGATAGAAAGTATCTCTTTTTCTGTAAAATCTTTTTTTGTCTGTCCTCCATAGACATCAGTCATTTGCCCGACACAAACAAGCGCGTTTTCCTTGGCAAAAAGAGAATTAAGGGATTGTCCTAGTGATTCCGGTTTGATGGAACTGAGTAATTGAAAGGCAAAAAAGTATGCCATATCGCCCGCACATATCGCAAACGATTCGCCTGTTTTATGAGGGTTATCAATTCCTTCAGCGACGAAGATTTTTTTATATTGGATATGGACACTGTCCGATCCCCGCCTCTCTTCATCCTGATCCATAACATCATCATGGATAACAAGTCCCGTTTGGATAAGTTCCAATGCTGCAGCAGTTTTGAGAAGTGTATCCGTATGGTTATCATCGCTAAATAAGTTATGAGACAAAAAAAGAAGGGTTGAACGGAGCATTTTTCCTTGCGTTGTCAGGGTAAGGATTCTATTGACCGCATCATTCCCCCATTTACCAGTTGGACTTATTTCAGGAAGAATCGTTTGTTTGAGACAAGTCGTAAGAAAGGTGATAACCGAGGATTTTATTTGTTGGTTGTATTCATTTATAGTCATAAGAATATATTAGTCCGTAGTAGACCATGTTTTTGTTTGTGAATCATATATATGATAATACCATCCAGTGATGTATGTTATCGTATAATTTTGTTTGCCGTTCGATGTGTAATGAATATTTATTTTCGTATTGTTTTGCGTCACGGTAAACGTATTCTTACTATATCCTATGTCTTCTAATTGTAAAGGGAAATAACCGTATTGAATTTTATACTGGTCTAACGGTTTAACGAGACGGTTTTGTATTAAAGAAAAATTGTTCTGTATTTCATTAACAAATTGGTGTCTCCCTATATATGCCGGAAAAATACATAAACAAAAAGACATAATATTTAAGACGAAAAACAGGATTAGCATAATAGAATGCATTTTTTGATTTTTCAGAAAATAGATAAACCCATAACCGATCGAAGCGTTAATGACAACCCAGACGATGATAACAGAGCATTTCATAATAAGAAATGCAGTGTCCCACGGGTTATAATCAGATCGGAAACTGCTATACATGGAAGGAAATTGGAAGGCGCAGTGTAAGAAAAACAGGAAAGAAGCGAATATAGTAATTGAGAGGAAAACTATATAGAAAGAATAGAAATTAGATTTCTTTTTATCGTTCGTGCGTAAAATCTGCGTATGCATAGAAAGAGGCATCAAAAATACTATGTAATTATAAACCTTTTGTTATCGATTGAAACTAACTATTTTCATGAAAATAGTTCTGTGGATTTGTATGATCCCGGTAGAATATTTATCATTTTTGGATGGATTGTTAATCCCACCATAAAAATATGGGATTTCCTTGGAGAAGTTCTTTTCTTAACAGTTCCTTTGAATTATAACCTTGTTCCATCGTATCTGGGCATAATGTAATTATTTCATTCACAATGGTATCGCCATGGCCATGGGTTGCATTGATTTTGAATTCAATCCAGTCTGTGCTGATCCCTGTAAGAATTATTCCGTACTTCCTGTCCCATTCTGTAAACTGATGAAAAATAACCTTTGTTGAAATATCGTGATCGTTGCCAAATAATCCAAAGTCTTTGATAATATCAAGTTTTTTATTTGCGTATGTTATCAAAAGGACATCTTCAAAATTTATACTTGACTTCAATACCTGATATTCTGTAAAAAAAGAAATTACCTCAGCAACGATTTTAAATACATCCGTAACATAAATATTAACGATAGCAATATATCCACGTATCTTTCTTGGCGGATCGTCCCGTGAATCTTCATACTGTATGAAATCACAATGTACCCTATTTTTTATTTTTTGGAGTAATCCTATGTTGATATTGTTTTGTTCTGCTAATTGCTGAATGTCCTCCGGTTTGAACTTGGCTTTTTTTCCGTTTTTATTCTCTTCTTTAACATATATATAAAAATACAAAAAAGCGAAAATTCCCGGAAATAGTGATAGGAAAAATATATCTGGGACTTTTTGGCCAACCAATTTGGAGCCAAGAGATCCTAATACCAATATCGATATAGATAAAATAAGTGTGTACAGAATACTTAAAGATGATATTTTTGTTGCGATATTGCGTAATACTCCCCAGCGTAAGCTCGGAGAGAGTTTTATGTTTCGGCTGATATCCATAAACATAGTATATCTTATTAAGAAATGTTTTAGAATTAAAATGAGGAGAGACCAGATCAGACTTAAACAGAAAAATGCCCAAGCACGGGAATTTTAGCAGTGGCAATCCATTTCCGGAAATTTTGTTTTACCGAGTGGGTGAAAGGAATCGAATTCCCAGTCTCATCGTCTCTGCCCGCCGAAACTTGTGTCGGGCAGATCAGACAATTTTTGAACTGTATAGCGATTATATCAGCAATGCAGAAGCAATGAATAGTTGGATGTCTGATATGCAACAGTATGCTGTTTTGATGAAAAACAATTACGAACAGCGTTTTGACTTTGTTATATAATGCAGATATGAGTGATAAAACGACGCAGTTTCCCGCCCAGACAGCTAATTTAGAGCGTGCAAACACTAGTTCTTTTGGTAAAAATATGCACGATATTTTTCGAATTATAGGCACGACTGGTGATTTTTCAGAATACAGCAAACCCGTCATACAGAAGCGTCAATTCAAAGATGAAAAAGGAACGTTCTCTGAAATGGATAAAACGAAGAAAAAAGGCACGATAATCGTTAAAGAGTAATTTCCTCTCCTATCTACTCATTGTTTTTTGAACTATTTGTTTCTATTGGTGTGTTTTGTTATTCTAAGTGTACTAATATGCACTGATATTTACTTATATGGACAGCTATAACCAAATTACCTCCTACTTTGACCAATCGAAACAGCTTCGACGCTCTGGTTTTCGTACAAAAATTAACTCATTGCCAGAAGAAGTACGGGAGTATGTGGATGAATTACTTAAAGAGGATCGTACTGATGTGTTTATCGCCTTTGAAGTAAATCGACGCTATGACTTATCACATACATCACATCATGGTGAACTCTCTCATAAAGCAGTGGCCTCATATAGAAAAGTATGGCAAAAACATCAGCTAAATAGTACTGCGAGTTTACGGACACTCGTTAATTTTGATAAACACTTCATTGAAGATTTCAAGCGAAACATTGAAAAAATTGCAGTTATATCCCGTATGTGTGAACTATTTCAGCAACAATATGAAGCAGTGCAAATCTATGCAGAGCGGGAGAAACAACTGCCAATCCCTCTGCAAGGCACGGAAACGGCACGAAAAACCTGTTTTACAATGGGAGTACAGTTGGTGGATATGCTCATTGATACGGGTTTGATAACGAAAGCTATTGCGGAGAAACAACAAAATCAAAAAGAACCAGAGATGCCATCCAGCGACTTGTTAGCTGCTACTCAGCGGATACTTAAAGAAATAAAGGGACGACAGGAAGATATAGAAAAAGCTAAGAAGGATCAGCTTCCAAATTAGAAGTGTCCATCCCATTTTGATTTTTCTTGAATTGGGGTATAATGAAGCCACTTTTTTAGAGATAGATAATAAAAAAAGTAATGATATGGACGAAGATCAATTAAGAAGTGCAATAGCTCAAATCCTTTCAAATCAAAAAAAGAAGAAACGTGCGTTTATTAGTTTCGATTTTGATAATGACGAGTTTTTACGAACTGCAATCATTGGCCAAGCAAAAAACGAAGATTCCCCTTTTGATATTTCAGATTGGTCTGTTCAAAAACCATTTACCGAATCCACATGGGAGCAAAAAGTATTGGCTCGAATTAAACAAACAGATGTTGTCATTGTGATGGTTGGTGAACGTACCTATACCTGTGAGGGGGTACTGAAAGAAATTGCTATGGCAAAGATAGCGAACGTGCCATACTTCGGTATTCAAGGGTATTCAGATAAAAATTGTCCAGTTCCTTACGGATTAGAAACAATATACCAATGGACGTGGCCAAATATCAAACTGTTGATTGATGGAAATAGATAGCACTATGAACACTAATTCCTTATATTCTGTATCAGAAAAAAAGTATGGAAAATTATTTAAGGATCACCTGTTTGAACAATATAAACTGTATGTTGAGAGTGTAGAAAAAGTGAGCGATAGAAGAAATACCGCTAATAATTATTTTCTTGCTATTAACGGGACAGTAGTTTCTCTACTTGGTTTATTCATTCAAAACAAAGTTTTTGCTGATTCAATTTACTTATCATCTGTTTTGTGTTTTGTGGGAATTGGCGTGAGCATCGTTTCAATGTATTTAATTCGTTCATACAAACAATTAAACACAGGGAAGTTTAAGGTAATCCATGAAATTGAAAACGAATTACCACTCGCAATCTACAAGAAAGAATGGGAGATATTAAAAGAAGGGAAAGATAAAAAAGTATATTTCCCATTTTCGCATATTGAGTTATTCTTCCCAAAAATCATGATTGCGATTTACGGATTTGTTTTAATCGTTATGAATTGGGGTTTTCTTAACAATCTGTTTACAGAAATGATTTCTTCTTATTTGACAAAATAACTCGGTTATTAACCAAAAAAAAGCACCTGTTACTGAATAGAGATTGTATGGTTGTGACCACACGTGTGATTTGCTTGTCGCAACCACTTTTTCTCTATCTTTCATCAGGTGCTTCTTTCTTGCAAAAACTTGCGATTTACTTCTTTTTCATTTCTTCCCTGCATTCCTGATAAAACGCTTTAGCGTCAGCATTGACTTCGGGGTCTTTGACCAGTGCGTCGATGTAATCAGGCATACGCATGAACATAATCCCTCGCATCACGGGCGGGTATCCACCTTGAGTCATGAAGTCTTCGATCTTGAGGGTTAACATCAGGACGACACCAGAGCCGACCAGTTCACGATTTGCTTCCTGGGCGATTGATGGGTAAAAACGTTCAGCCATATAGGAGTCTTCGCCAATTGCGATAAGACTCTCCATGATTTGCTCATGGTTAGGAAGTTTTACAACCTTCTCGTTCATTTTAGGTCTCCTTTGCCTTTTAGGCGATAGAAAAGTAAAAAAAGTTTCTCTACCCGAATGGATAGGACGCTACGTATTCAAAAAATACGTAATGTTCTATCCATTCAATAAGGAGAATAAATCGCAAATTGTAAAAGTGCAAGAAAGATAAACTATAAGCTATGTAGCTAAAAAGTATTCGCATTTGAATACAGCTTCAATTAGCCTATACGAAGGGCTATTTTACCTGAGAGAGAGAGGTACTGTCAACTCTTATAGGTTTCTCAAATGAGGCTAAAAACGGATTATGGTATGGATTTTAGCCTCAACTCGAGAAGAAAAAAAATTGAGGCTAAATCCTGTTCACGCCTCCAAAAAAGAACGTGTTATAATCAAATTACAATTTAATATGCCTAAACCCATAACAAAATGGGCATGGCAATAAAATCCACCAAAGGGACGGAATGCCTTCCGTCTAGATACCTTTGGTGGTCGTATTCCGAAAGGGATATGTGCTTCGCAAGAAGCTGTCTGGCGGGAGGCATCTTTCATGCCTTCTAACGGAAACCTATCTAGAAAAGGAGGAGGTATGATCTGTCCATTTTGTAAAAGTGAAATTGACGACAAAGCAAGCGTTTGTTCTCATTGCACAAAGGATTTGTCCGCGTATAAACATCCTGCTGCAACGCTTGTAGGGGTTGGAGTGGGCTTAAGCGGGTGTGGTGTATGGTTACTTTGGATACCAATAATTGGGATACCCTTTATTATCATTGGCTTAGGAATGGCTTTGTTTGGTTTGGTTAGTGGTATAGCACGGTCATTTATGAAGCTATCAAAAAAGGGTAATGAGAAAGTGCAACAATCCAAAGAAAAGCAAACAGAAAAATAAAGGCTCCCGTCCCATTTTCAGCATTCATCCGTAATGTTTTGTTTTAGCTTCTTTTAACAAGCCGTATGAAATCGGTCAATTTGACGTCAGTGTGTAATCTGGTACTCTATATTTATACTTAAAAATACAAAGATAGATTGATATGGCAATTCAAAAGATAGATACTACCACATCCTCAAATATACCTAAAGAATCGACTCCTATTCACCATTTTGGTTTTGAACCGAAACTTATTGAGGGATATAAGTTTGATGAAACAGTATCAGCTCTGCAAAAGTGTATTCGTCGGGGCATTGAGTTTGATGCTGTCTTTTTTGCTGCAATTATCTATAAATCAGGTTTTTCTATGTATCTTGCTCGACGATTACGGATTATTGCACATGAAGATATAGGTATTGCTAATCCCCAAGCCTTGATCCTTGCCAATCAACTTTCCCAAGATGCAACATACAAAAAGATTGATAAGAAATATGAAGGTCAGCAGTCTGGTACGGATGGTTTTCTCCCCTATGCGAACTTGATATTGTTTCTCTGTCGTAACCAAAAATCCCGCATCTCCGATGAAGTTTCGAATCTCATTTTTGATGGTATTGAAAAAGGTGATCTGCGAATTACAATCAACGACGACTTTATTGATCCTCATTCGGATCGCGGAAAGTTACGTTTTGGCAGATGGGATCAAGGCAGTCGTGAGGAGCGACAATCCCGTATGAAACTCTGGTTTGATCGGTGGAGCATATTGGACAACGAAATACCTTATCGTGATCTACCGAATCCGTATCACGAGTTACTCAAGAGCTTGTGGGGATATGAAATGTCTGATGATGTACTTTTGAAAGGTGAAAAACATACGAATCTGCATAAGCGTTTTGCGTCAATTATTGGTAAACGGATTGGAGGAAGCCATAATGAATACGCAAAAGATAACGATAGTCGATAATCCTGTTCAGCGAGCAGAAATTATTTTTGACCACTTGGATACAAGTGAAGCTACCAGAATGGACTACAAAGCCAGAATAGGTGTGTTTCTCAGGTTTGTACAAACGAATGGTATGAGTCGGGATGTGTTTTTAGAGTTTAAGCGTATTCTTTCGTCAAGAAATGACATTGCAACATCGACGAAAAACAAATATCTCGTCGTAGCAAAAATCTTTCTCAAAGAATTAAACCGACAAGGGTTGCTTCCAATAGATTTAACTCAAAACGTCCGATGCTTTTCGGAATCAAAGAAGCATAAAGTCGATGGGTTGTCTGAAAGCGAAATACAGTGCCTTTCATCAGCAATTCATCAACTTACTCCTTCGCAAGCAAGCACACGTCTTAAAGCCATTCTATGCCTCCTCACACTTCAAGGACTTAGGCAAGTTGAGATTGTACGACTGAACGTATCAGATATTGATTTCATACGAAAATCCGCATCTGTTCTGGGTAAAGGGAAAGATGACAAAGAGATCGTATATTTGCATCCAGAAGTGATGCGAGCAATTCAAACGTACATGACTACCAATAGTATCGCAGACGGTGCGTTATTTGTAAGCAGAAGCAATCACGGAAAAAATCAACGTCTTACCACAAGAGGCTTACGTGGCATTATTCAGCGTGTATTGAAAGGGTTAGGTATTATGAAAACAGTGCATGGTTTCCGTCACTATTTTACGACTCGCTTAATCGAATCCTACAAAGCAGATTTATTGACGGTTGCTCACTACACTCGCCACCGAAGCATTGAAACATTACAAATCTACAACGACAACATGAAACATAAAAAAGATTTACCTCGTTTTTATAAGGTATTTTCAAGTGTGCAATTTTGATGATTTTATAGCTTCAATTTCTCATAATCCTCTTTACAGGAAATACCCTCTAACCATTCACCAAAACAGGGAGATAGTGTATAGTTATGGCTATCGGAGATAGATACATGGAGCTATACAAAGATACAAACATCGATAGAGAGAGATTGTTGGAATATGCACAACAGTTGGTCAATGAGAAACTCAAAAAAGAAGGTAAGTTATTACCGAATGTCGAACGTACTTACGTGATGTATTTACGTAAGTCTACGAAAGGAAAAAAACGACAGGAGCGATCCATTCCCGATCAGAGAGCAGAATGCCAAAAATTGGTAAAGGATTTAGGGTTAAAACTCATTGAAACGCTTATTGAAAAAGAAAGTGCGAAAAAAGCTGGAAAGCGTGATGAGTTTTATGTAATGCTGGATAATGTACGTCGGGGAAAATATAACTCAATCCTTGCATGGCATCCTGACAGGCTTGCGCGTAACATGAAGGATGCAGGCGAAATCATGGATTTGTTGGATCGTAATAAATTGATTGACCTCAAGTTTCCCACGTATATGTTTTCTAAGGATGCAAACGGAATGATGGCTCTTGGGATGCAATTTGTACTCGCAAAGCAGTATTCAGACAACCTATCCGTTTCATCCTCACGAGGTAGTAAGCGAAAAGCGATGGAAGGAAAAGCTACAAAACCAAAATATGGATATGTGCTTGATAAACACAGACATTTTCGAATTGATGAGCATAGCTTTGAATTATTGAAAGAAGCCTTTCAGATGGGGTTAAATGGAGTTTCACTGGAAAAGATTGCTACATACCTTAATTCCAAAAAGTTTTTATACGATGGGAATCAAACCAAAGTAACAAAGCAAAAACTCTCAAGTATATTCACAGACCCATTTTATGCGGGAATATACATTTTCGGTAGTGAAATAATAAACTTACCAAAAGTTGATCCGTCGTTTAAGCAAATGATAACTGCACTGGATTTTCTCGACCTTCGTAACTTACAAAATGAAGCACGGGGATATAAAAAAGTACGGACAACGGGTATTTTGTTTTCAAAAATGGTGAATTGTTCGTATTGCAATAATTTAATGACACCTGGAAAATCAGAGAGTGGTACAGGGAAACGATACCTTTATTTGTATTGTACAAATAAGAGGTGTATTACGCATCTTGATAAGAAAAAGCTTAAACGACAAATCCGATCCAAAATGATATTGGATTTTGTGTATGGTTTGTTATCGAAGTTACGTATCGACAAAAAGGCATACGAAGCGTATATAACCGAAGCTCAATCATCGCTTGTTCAAGATAAACAAACGTATATTGAGGAACTCCGTTCTATACCACGAGCAATAGCGGATATTGATAAAAATATCAACAATTTATCACTATCGTTATCGAAAGCAAAGGAAGGTGAAGTAACAGAGGAAATAAATAATAAAATAGCCACAGCCATTGAAGAAAAGAATGATTATTTGAAACGAAAAGAAATTGTTACGAACAGCATTATTGCAATAGAGCGAGGAATACGGACAGATACCATCTCTTATGAAAAGTTTTTGAACTTTTTCAATAACATTGTTGGTATACTCCAAAACAGTGATAATGTAGTATTAGTTGATAAAATGTTAAGAATGATCTTTTTGAACTTCACTGTGGATAACGAAAAAGTCACGTCATATCAACTCAATCCTACATTTGAGAAGTATGCTAAAATTGACTCTGTAATACTTGGTCGGGGATTGCGGACTCGAACCGCAGACCTCACGGTCCCAAACCGTGCGTTCTACCAACTGAACTAATCCCCGTTTCGGCAAGTGCAGGCGGGCCAAACCGAACGCAGCGTCAAATCGCGTCGTACGCGACTAACCCAGTTTGACTTGGCGCGACTGACACGTTTGACGTGTCGTTCTACCAACTGAACTACATCCCGAATAATTGATTATATCCCATTTATAACTCGTACGGTATGAATGTGCCTGTCGAGGGCATACCGTAGCAAATATGCATGGTAAACGTTTTTGGTTCGATAATGACTGACCCTATGGTGACGTTTTCCCTGCAAATGGGATATTTTTGGTTTTGAGTATCAGAAAGCAATGCTTTCATATCATCAAATGACATAGTCGGCTTTACAAGTTCTGTTGCCCGTTCAAACCGTGCAATAGAGTTCTTTTTAGCAAAAAGTTGATATTCCTGCATATGCTTGGAAATACAATGATTGGTATGGATATACGGTTGGCGCTCAAGTTTCTGGATGTCGATGTCATGTCCAGCAATTTCTGTGTCCCAGACATAGTCTCCCTGGACTAATAAATGATTATATCCGGATGCGCGTTTCGTATTGACAATCATTTTAATAGCATCATCGAGTGTTTTGCACTCGAGAATTGCACGAGCAACAAAACACTTTGGTACACCAATATTGGTTTCTTGATATAGTTCATTGATACACTGTACGAGTCCCCAATTATTAAGAGACGCGGATGTGCCGGAAAGCCATGAAGCATAATTGAGTCCTAAAAATGTTGTATCACCGATGGTTGCTTTTAAAATATACAGTTCATCGAGACTCTCGATACCCCAATCTTCATTGTGTCCGACAATTGCTCCTTTTTCATTAAAACTGACCGCAATCGTGCAATGTTCTGCTTCTGTTTCTGCCATTTCCCGATCCCATTCTACAAGGAGTTCTTTGTCATATGCCTCTGGACAATTATGGAAAAAAAGATCAAGAAATGAAACCTGTGCTCCTTCTGCCATACCCCGAAGTTCGTCCATGAGTTTTGGATATTCACTTTCCGCGGCCTTTGCATATTTTTCAGATTTGGTTCTATAGAGACTATAATGCGGAATGATTTTTTCCCGGTCTTCAATTGTTTCCTGAATTTTTCCCCGGAACATTTCACCGATTGCACGACCAACTTCGTAATGCGTGCCTTTGATTTCAAGATAAGGGAAGGTTCTGATCATGGGTGGGCGCGATCGGACTCGAACCGATACGGTGATTTCTCACCACAACATTTTAAGTGTTGGCTGTCTACCTATTCCAGCACGCGCCCTTTATTTTTATATGTGTATGCCCCCGCCTGCACTCCGACGTCCGTCGGAGAGCCGATGGCGGGCAGGAATTTCACCACACTTATCTATTGTACCTCAAAGACCGCTTGCATTTCATTCTTTTATTCAAATACAATGAGGACAAGCATTATTTTATTAGAATTTATTATGAAAAAACAGAAGAAAAGAATACAGCGTGTTCGTCCTACTATTGCACTTCTCTACCATTATGTCCCGAAAAATCTTACGGATGAATATTTCAGTCATGATCATGCAATTATTGACAACCAGACGGATGAAATTGTGACGTACATGAAAAAATTATTTATGAGAAGAGGATATAAGATTCAAGTATTGAAAGTGTCCCCTGATGATTTGTCAGAACTGAAAAAATTAAAAGCTGATTTTGTGTTTAATCTCGTCGATAGTAAAGCCATGGAGATACAGATTGCGAAAATACTGGATAGACTGCATATCCCCCACTCCGGTTCATCGTTTGAGGCGATTAAAAACAGCAATAATAAAGTGAAATCAAAGAGACTTTTTGAAAAATTTAATCTTCCGACCCCTCAGTACACATTTATCAAAATGTCTGACCGTATTTCAAAAAAGATGGTACCAAGTGCATTTCCCGTCATTGTTAAACCCGGATTTGAACATTGCAGTATTGGTATTACCAATAAATCGATAGCACAAAATTATGATCAATTTAAAAAAATTGTTATATCTCTTCGAAAAAAACACCATCAGATGCTGATTGCCGAAGAATTTATCCCGGGGAAGGAATTACAGGTGACTGTCCTGGAAACACCGAAAGAAACGACGGCACTTCCTATTGCAGAAATTGCATTTCGGGGGACAGTACGGAATAAGTGGAATATTTACGGATTTGATGAAAAATGGAGCAAACACTTACCGGTTTACAAAAGCTGCCATTTTATTGCGCCTCCGAAACGGATTCAAACCAATGTTGATATGCAGATCAAACACGATTCCATTAAAGCATTTTATGCACTCGGTATGCGTGATTATGGTCGTTTTGATCTTCGATATAATCCGAAAAAACATCAATGGTATTTTTTGGAAGGGAATGCCAATGCCGGCTTTGACCCGGATCCCCGTGATGCCATGACCGCATCCATTCTCGCTCACGGCATGACTTTGGATGATTTCGTTCTTCAGATAGTGAGAAACTCGATAAATTGACATTCTTATGTCATCCCGACCCCGACGTTTCGTCGGGAGAGGGATCCCCGTATGATTCAGAATCATCTTCCATGATATAATCTTTAAGATGTCGAAGTGGCGGAATCGGTAGACGCGCTAGCTTCAGGAGCTAGTGACCTTAAACAAGTCGTGGAGGTTCGAGTCCTCTCTTCGACACTAGATGAGAGTTTCCCGCAATTCTTTCCAAACCGTAGGTTTGGAATTAGAATGCGGGATCCCGAAGTTCTATTCCCGCCTGAGGCGGGAAAGATACTTCTGGGACAAATCTCTCTCGGGGCACCTTTATGTTTGTAAAACTGTTTAGTTCTAAGTATTTTCCCTTGATCTACCTCTTTTTTCTTTCTTTCATCATCTTCTTGTCCACTATCTATATTTGGAATGTATTTTATTGGAATGATGAGTGGCGGAGTGTCGCTGATGTGCTCGTATTTGGCGTCAATGCAATATCATATCGGGGAAAAATGGTATCTTTTGCCCCCTATCAGATTTGGGAGCTTCTTATCCAGGGGAGACTGCTTGGGGCATTTATTTTTAACCGGCTTATCGCTTTCTCGATGTATCAGCCATATGGAATCATTTTTACAGTTCTATTCGGACACATCGTAAATAGCTTCCTTATATTCGTTATCGTGAAGCGTGCCACCAAACACACCATGGTATCTCTAGCGGCAAGTTTGTTTTTTGCATTCTCCAGCATACACCTGGAAAATTTTCTGTGGATTGGTGCGGGATTCTATAACATATGGTCAATGACAGCCGCTCTACTCACCATCGTTATCCTTCAAAATATACCTAAAAAGCTATCTATTTTTTTAGCCGCCTTTATTCTCTTCAGTGCGTTTATCGCATATGAACTCAAGGAAAATTGCGCGTTTCTTCTGCTTTTTATTCCAGCTTATTTTTTTCTTATTCACACCCTTATAAAAAGGAAAGTGATATGGAGTTTCGTCATAGGTGTAGTGTTGATGAGTGCTCTCGGTTTTCTTTCTTATTCTCATCAGTCACAAATTGCCAATATGCTTGGCGGTTTTAACAGAGCAACAGTTACCAAAATTCTTTTTAATGTTTTGTACTATCCATCAGCAAATTTCAGTCAACTCTTTATCCCCTATGATCTGATTATGATGATCCGGACCTGGCTAAATATTTTTCCGCAGGATTTTCTTACTCCGGTAATATCCTTATTTGGTATAAACAGCAACCTTTTTTATTTTGATTGTTTATCTCTTTGTTTTAGTGTACTAGTTTTATTTTTGTTCTATAGAATTTTTCAAGCCTATCCAAGCTTTCGGAAAATTATTCTCATTGGATTATTATGGTACGTACTCAGCATGAGTCCGCTGGCTGTACGGCTGGTTGCCCGCTACAACGGATATTTAACATATTCCTATCTCTACCATCCGATGTTTTCTGCGTCCATATTCTTTGCCTGTATTACGATATATTTTATTAATTGGATGCGGAAAAGAGTTTCATTTCCGGTTATCCAAATTGGGATATGCTGTTATTTCATATTCAATATTTTTCTCAACTATCGCGCTTCTCAGTCAGTCGTAAATTTTTATAGTAAATCAAAAAAATTGGTTTCTCTTTTCCAGTCACATACAACAATAGTGCCTAAAAAACCGATTTTATTTATATCGTCTCCCATGAGTTATTCGTTAAACGCCGTCTCAACACGGTTACCGTTTATGCTTGGGTCAGGATTTATCTTGTCTATACTTCTCTATCCAACCGGTACTATTCCTTCAGAATTTCTTGTTGAACGATATCTGGAACCGTTTGATTCTCAAGGATATAAAGAAATTGGCAACAAAGGATATGGTTTTTTTTGGAATTTTGATGATTTAGTCCGGGAATTTGCCAGGAATCAGACGCTTTCCCTTGATCAGGTAGTTGCCTTTGAATATTCCGCAGACGGGACAGAGCTACGTGATATAACAGAGCAAACGAAGAAAGAACTGCAGAAATACTAAAGAGTTTTTCTATATATGGTATCTGTTATCTTATATAGCCGTTGGACGCCGTTTTCTAATCCCCGATAATGGAAAAGATACGGAATGAAGAGAAGAAAAAATATTCCGTCGATTATATAGAGCATTGGTTTGTGAATAAGAAATGTAGCAAAAACAGAAAGAAGAAGTGCCATGCCTACGGTTAACGTAACAAGCAAATGAATCAGCCGTTCATGCTGGAATTCACGGATTTTTTCTTTATGATACTCCCAAAGTTCTTCCTTTATGGGTTTTGTTAATTCTGTTTCTATCCACTGTTGATACTTATGAAGGTCATTAAGCATAGGAAATTATATTGAACTATCTCAATTGTGCCGAGGACAGGACTCGAACCTGCAAGGGTTTCCCCATACGCACCTCAAGCGTACGCGTCTACCAATTTCGCCACCCCGGCTAAACTATTATTATCCCTAATTGTAATGAAAATCTGTATTTAATACAATACAATGGCTTCTCCTGCGCGCTTAGCTCAGCGGTTAGAGCATTCGCTTTACATGCGAAGGGTCGGGGGTTCGAATCCCTCAGCGCGCACCGCGAAAATTGAATCTCTTTTTTTTTATAACTTAATATTATTATGGATATAATGTATATTGATGAATCTGGAGATACAATTTCCTTAGCTCAAGGAGGTAAAAATTTTTTAATATTAACAGGAACAGTAATAAATGAAGCTGATAAAGTACAGATCGAAACATCATTCAGAGACATAAAACAACGATATTATCAAAATCCCGATATAGAAATTAAGTCTAATTTTCTTAGATATGCTAATCCTGATCTCAAGGAATCATCTCCAATTAAACTTCATGATAGACAGAAATATAACGAGCTCGAAACAGAAATGGCAACCTTTCTAAAGAATCTACCTGTCACCGTGTTTGCGGTGGCCATCAATAAAGTAAGTTATTGGAAAAAATATCCATCTCAAAATCCGTATGAGGTCGCATATATTTTTCTTCTCGAGCGGTTTCAAAAAATGCTAAAAGAAAAAAATTCACTAGGTATTTGCATCATTGATCCAAGAGAAGGACAAGTAGAAAAAAGTTTTATTGGCCCGGAGCTTGATCATATTCATGACCTTTTACGATGGCATGAAGGTGGATTCTGGAAACAATGCCCAAATATTATTGAACGGGTACTTTTTTCAACCTCTGATAAAACTATAGGGATTCAAATAACAGACTTATATTGTTATCCAGTTTTTCATATATTTGAATATAATAAAACGAAAGATGCATACTGGCGTTTTAAGGATATCACCTTTCCAAAATTGGCAAAAATAGCTGGTAAAATTGATGGAATCGGTCTTAAATTTTTTCCAGAAACCACAAAAAAAGACTTTAAGTATTTTACCTAAAGCCTTCTTTTGATGGGCGTGACTCGCGTCACGACCATATTTACTATACACCATAGAGATATAACTTTCAACTTATAGACTGTGCTAGTAACGTAATTTACCTATTGACAGCATTATGTCAAACTACTGCATTCGTAAAAAAAATAGTAATCAAGCAAAGAATGTATGAAAAATGCCCTTATTGTTGAAGATGTACAGAATGATTTCATGCCTGGAGGAGGGTATCCAGTACCAAAGGGAGATGAAATCGTTGCTCCAATTAATAAGTTATTAAAATATACTCGGAATAATAATTGGTTGGTCGTTTTTTCAAGAGACTGGCATCCTGTTGGAATGAATCATTGCGTAAAAAATACAGAAGGAGCAAAATTTCATCCCAATTTAGAGATTCAAGATAATGACATAGTGATCTCCAAAGGTGAAGACACCAGTGATAAACATTATTCAACTTTTAATAGTGATGATATTTCCTTGCTCGAATTGTTAAAGGGGAACAATATAACAAACGTTTATATTGCAGGACTAGCTACTGATTACTGCGTATTTCACACAAGCCTTGATTCTGTAAAGAATGGATTTTACACTTCAGTAATAATTGACGCCTGTAGGGCAGTGAATAAAAACGGCGTAACGGAATCAGAGGCCATAAACAAAATGCAACTGGCTGGGATTAAGCTCATTCGATCAGATGATCTTTTAAAAATATGACCACATCATATTTTATTTTGATAATCGCAAGTATAGCTATTGGTTTGACATATATAGTCAATAAAAAACTATCTCACGGTAAATTTAATGCTTCAACGTTTACATGTTTGATTTCGTATGTAAATGCAATTATTTCTATTCCTTTACTATTACTATTTATCAACTTTTATATTACAAAAAATCCATTACTCTGGTTATTGATCCTCATTTCCGCTTTAACATTTGGTTTGAGTAGCTATTTCAGTTTTAGAGCGTATAAGATTGCTGATGCTTCTACTGTTTCTTTAGTGCATAAGTTAAATGTTGTACTGGCTGCGATAATAGGAATTTTGTTCTTGAATGAAAAATATTCCTTCCTATCGTATGTAGGCCTCTCACTGATTGTTATAAGCAATCTATTCATTATTTATGACGGGAAAAAGATTACTATCGACAAAGGCATATTTTTTGCTTTTCTTATGGCTTCGATGAGTGCGTTAGCTGCTGTTTTTGATAAAGTTATTCTCAAGGATTTTTCTTCTTTTACATACGTATTTGTAAACAGTTTTTTGACTGGATTAATGTTTTCTTTCCAGAAAGGAGTTTTTAGAGAGGGTGTTAAATTATTCAAACAGAATACCAAATTAGTTCTTACAACATCTATTCTTACTGTTGGATCCTGGGCAGCTTTTTTATTTGTGCTCAAAAACTCGACCGTATCAAAAACGTTTCCTATTTATAAGAGTCTTTCTCTTATCGTGCCTGTAATTTTAGGCATACTGATTCTTAAAGAAACAAATAAATTATGGCAAAAGATAGCTGGAACAGTCATCGGTGTTTTAGGAATACTTCTTCTTGCTATAAAATAACAACGAATTCAAGGTTTTTGAATCCTCTAATCATATTCTTACGGTTGTATTCAGGCCACAGAAGAAGATAATGACAAGAATGCCAAACTCCTTTATAATTACAGGTAGAAAGTTATCAGTAAACGATTGAGTTTCTTGCTTGCAGTGAGCGAGCAATACGAGTCGAATCTGCCGAGATGGCCGAGGTAGTCAAGGCGCGTGTCTGAAAAACACGTTATCTAGGTGCAATTCCTTGTCTCGGCACCATATAAAGAGATGGTGCTATAAGAGGTTAGGTGTCCCGCAAAGCGGGATTAACTGACAGTATTTGCTCTCCTTCGACAAGTTCAGGATCGCAAACTGTCAGTTGAACAATTCCTTGTCTCGGCACCGCGTTTAACGCGGTGCTAGCGCGTTTAACGCGCCACCGTAACTTTTAGATTAAATCAAAGATATATTGTAATGAAGCGGCGGTAGTTCAGCGGTAGAATGTCTTCTTGCCAAGAAGAAGGTCGAGGGTTCAACTCCCTTCCGCCGCTCAAAAGCACATTGACAGGTTGCAAAGAAGGTCACCAGTTCCAAATTTGGTCATCCGCTTGAAAAATGCCGGGTGGTGTAGCGGTAACACGTCTGCCTTTGGAGCAGAAGTTCCTAGGTCCGAATCCTAGCCCGGCAACTGAGGCTATTAAAGAAAAACAGAGCTCCGCACAAGCGGAACTTTTTAATAACTCTTTTTCTTCCAGCCTCATCGGGTCGGTGTGCGCGAAGCGCACATAATGACCCGAATACGATACACTATCCCCAATGTACTACGTAAATATTCTCCAATCGACAAAAGATAAAAACAGTATATAAGGGTTGCAACCTCACTATTTTTTTCTCTCAATCCTGTATGTTTTCGGGTAGTAGAGGAAAATGGCCGGAGCATCGTCAACCAGGCGTTTCTGAAAATCTGTATAAATTTTGAGCCGTTCTTCAGTATCTGTTTTTGACCTTCCGTCTTCCAAAAGTTTATCAATTTTTGCATTGGAGTAATTGGTGATATTCGTAGACAATTGTGTTGAATGCCAAAAGGCATATTGATCCGGGTCAGTTGGAATATCACGTGCAGTGAGGAGCACCTGATAGGAAGGTGGAAGCGTATTTTCGACTTTTACTTCAGTTTTTAGTCCGAGATTCGTCCAACTTTCTGCGATTTTATCAGCAATATCTCTATATGGAGAGAATGTATGGAGCGTGAGTGTTGCTGAAGCAGAAGAAATTTTAGAAGCATCAAATAGTTTTTTTGCCTGTTTGAGATCGTAATTATATTGTTTGACCGAATCTGCATACGCCCATGATGTTTTTCCGATTGGTGAATACGCCCGTTCTTCGTTTAATAATGGAACTGCAAAAGCGAGTGATTGCCGGAGTGATTTTTCCGCAAGGAGCGGATCTTTGACATTGAAAAAAATGGTAACCATACGGTTATAATTGGTATCACTCGTAATATTTGTATTTTTCCATTGTGCCATTGTCGTATCGTAGGATACGAATCCTTCGATCATATCTATTTCTCCTTGCTTATATGCCAGGAGTGCTTGTTCTTCTGTTTTAAAAAATTTATACATCTTTGTGGAAATAAAAGGTTCATGAGATGAGAGTGTCAAGGTAAGAAATGTTCCTCCTTTAAACATAAGGCTCGACACATAATACGGTCCATACCCTATCAGTCCTTTTTTAAAAATCGGCCGGGACACTACGGTCAGAAACGGACTATACGGCATAGGAAGCTGGTAGATAATTGTGTTTGGAGCGACCCGCGTCACCTCAACATCTTTAATATTGTAGTTAATGTCCTCGATGGACACATTTGTTTTATCGTGCCAAAGAATATTCGTGTTTATCTGAAAAATATATTTTTTCCCGCTATCTGTTGCTTCCCACGAGGAAGCCAGACCAGGTGAAATATTTCCTGCTTCGTCCTGTTGGGTGAGACCATAACTTACTTGTCCCAAGATCCGTTGCGGAAGTGTTGCTACAGTATAGTCACCGACAATACCGATATAGATAGTTTTTTTTGCCTTTGATTTGTAAAAAGGAAGAAATAGATACTGGATACCCACAAGCGAGACGCTGCCGATGATAAGTCCGAAGAGGATATGGCGCTTATATTTTCTTATTAATTCCTGGACAAACCAGAAAAGAAACCTGCTGCGTTTGAGAAACGACATACGAGTCGGAACTGATAACTGAATACGTGTATATTCTTCGATCCCGATTTATTCGGGAGAGAAGTTCTCGCTTCGTTCGAACATTATGAATCAAGATGTTCAATCTATTTTATGAGAAAGACATTGACGACTGTCATCAGGAAAAAAGCTATTGCAAAAATAATAGTGAGGATGAAAACAATTTTTTCTGCACCCCGCTTGGTTCGATAAAAATCAGCTCCTCCCATTTGACTTTGGAGTCCTCCTTTGCTGGTTTGAAGCAGTATGAGACTCATGAGACCCAGAGCGATGATAAGTTGGAATGTGAGAAAAAATGTTTTCATACTATATTTCCTTGATGCATGCCATTAACGCTTCTCCTAGTTTATCACTATCATGCCTGATTAAGCTACGGACAAGTGTATCCGTGTTGGATTTTTTGACTACTTGATCGCTGATAAGATCAGCCCGCAGTACTGTGTATCCATGGCTTTCTTTCAGATCATCCAAAACCGGCAATTCATGGTATTTCGCATACACGGAGAGCGCGTATCGGGGTATTGGCCTGGTATTGATAAGTATGGTATCAATGCATGGCCCAATATACTGTTCCATGGTCTTCACATGATCGTATGCAGTAAAATTATACGTTTGTCCGTATTTGGTCATAAGGTTGAGTACATACACAATTTTCCCTTTTGTTTTATTCAATGCTTTTTTGATGCCATCAATGACGAGATTAGGTAAGATACTGGTGTACAGGTCGCCAGGTCCCAAAACGATGAGGTCAGCCTTCAGGATTTCTTCGACTGCTTTTCCATTTGCTTCCGCCGGAGGAGAGAGCGTGATGTTTGTAATTTTTATCGTTCCGTCATGTCTGGGTTCATCGATGAAATGCTCTTCTTTTTCAACAGTCCCATCTGCATACGTAGCGACAAGGTTGGTATCCGTATAGGAAACAGGGATGACAGATCCTTTAATGCGGAGTATTTTACTGGTTTGTTCTATCGCATCTTTTTGCGATCCGACGATGTCCGTGAGGGCCGCCATAAAAAGATTGCCAAAGGTCATACCGCTAATCCCCTGGCCTTTTTCAAATCTATACATGAAGAGTTTTCGAAGGATTCCCACTCCGCCGTTTTCATCGGATAGAGCGACGATACATTGCCTCAAATCAGATGTTGGCAGGAGTCCAAATTCATCACGGATTCGCTTGTTGCTTCCCCCTGAATCACTCATGGAAACGATAGCAGAGAGGTGTTGATTGTATTTTTTAAGGCCTTTTAAACTGACAAACGTTCCCGTGCCTCCGCCAATACAAACAATTCTTTTTTTCTTTTCTTTTTCGATGGTTGGTGTTGTATTCATATGTTTTTCTACTGTTCGCTGGCAGTATGGAGAATATTTGTAAAAATCGTCAGCACCATCGTGACGCTGATGAGCGATAGTATATAGGATATTGATATGGTGGGGATGATAAATCCGCTGAAAGAAAATCCCGGAAATACCCAGGGAACGATTTGGACTCCGGGAGCAATAAACGTCAAAAGATAGACGACTATGACATTCACTGCCCAGGAAAGAAGTCCAAACGTCATGATGTTGATAGGGATAAATAGTATTTTGAGAATTGGTTGGACGGTAAGCATAAGGATACTTAAAATAAGTGCGGAAAAGAGAACTCCCTGCCATCCTTCCTGTATGCGGATGCCGGGAATAATCTGTGAGGTAAGCCAGAGTGCAAATGCGTTGAAAAGAAAACAGCGCAAAAGATATTTCATTACCGTCTATCATATCAAAAGAGAGGATTAATGAGCAAATAGCACGCTCCTCCTCTGTCTATGATAGGAAATGGCAAAGCGATGCGCTTCATCACGGATCCGTTCAAGAAGCTGGAGCGCAGGAGACGATGCCGGAACGGTAAGAGTCTTAAAATCGGTTTCTGACTTTATAATTATTTGTTCAAACCGTTTAGCCAGGCCGATAATCGGGATTTCCAATTGAAGATTCCGGATAAGTGTCTGGATTACTGCTACCTGTCCTTTGCCTCCGTCGATGACGATAAGGTTTGGGAACGGCCACTCTGTATGTGATAATCTTCTCCTAACCGTTTCTTCCATCATAGCGGTATCGGAGAGTCCTTGAGTATCACGTATTTTGAATTTTCTATATTGATCCGTAGAGGGGATTCCCTCCTGAAAGACCACCATGGATCCTACTGATGCGCTCCCCTGCATGGTTGAGATGTCAAAACATTCTATCCGTTCGAGGATATTCATGGATGGGAAGTAGGGAGAGAGAAGCCGGCAAAGTTGTGCTCCTTCCTCTGCGGGGTTTTTTTCGAGCGTATCCATCTCTTCGAACAGAAACGGATCATATTTCTTTTTTTGAATGGAGATAAGCATTTGGATCTGATCACGGAGTTCTGCCGCTTTTTCAAAATTATCTTCGCGGGCATACTTCCGCATATCCTCCTGCATGGAAATGAGCGTTTTTTGTGACTGGCATGACAATATCCATCGAAGCCGTGTTATATTCGTACGATAGAGTTTGGTCAGCTCTTCTTTATGTTCCTCTGCATATTCTATGACTGATGGGCATGGGCGGCACAATCCCAGGTGCGTATAGAAACACGGTTTTCCATTTCTCATTTTTTGTTGGCAAAATGGAACGGAACGCCGGAGTGCTCTTAAAATCGAGAGAGCTGTCTTTTTATTGGCAAACGGTCCGAAATATTCCCCGTCCCCTGTTTGAGCGTTTTTGGGTTTCCTTGATAAAAGTACTCTCGGAAGGCGGTCGTTTTTGGAAATATGAATATAGATCGGACTTTTATCGTCTTTTGCAATCATGTTGTATTTGGGATTGTAGTGCCGGATGAGTTTTGCTTCCAAAAGGAGCGCATCAAATTCATTTCCTACTTGTTGTATGCGCATCGAAGCTACATTGGAAATTAATTGTCTCGTCTTTGTTGGAAGCGTACGGGGGGAGGAAAAATAGGAGGAAACCCTCTTATACAAGTTTTTGGCTTTTCCCACGTAGATTACTTTCTTGTCCACGTCAAGATATATATACACACCTGGTGTATGCGGAAGCGCTTTTATCGTTTTTTGAAGATCGTCCATAAAAAGAGCAGGAATCCGAGTATGACTAGGGCAATGGGTGCAAGGAGCGTCCAGCGGGGCGTGAGGGTGAAATACTGGGTTGTCACGTCTGCGTTGGTAGTGACGGTTACTTTCCCCTTTTCTTTCGGGATGAGGCCTGTGGTATGAATGGTCAGAGGGATGGTCACTGTCCCGTATGGAGGGATATATGGTTCTTTTTTTGAACTTGTGAATATGAACGGCTCTGCATAGATAGAGATAAGAACATCATTGACAGATGTTCCTGATGTATTTTGTACGGAGACAGATCCTTCCAGGATGCTTCCAAGCATTATTTTTGATGGAATGGTAATGGTTGTTTTTAACGACTGCGCTTCTGTCTGAATTGCTTTTTCCGAAAATTGGACAGAGACGTTCTTTTTTGGAATAGAACCTTGCTTAAACGAACCTGCCGGATACGGATAGTCACTCGATACTCCATGAAGGACAAATGCGATGTGATTGAAATCGAGTATGTCAAAGTAATCTATTCCTTTGGTGGTTTTTGCCCACGTGGGGTCTACAGGAATCCATTGTTTTTGAGCGCTGTTGTAATACTCAGGCCATGAATGCAGGATATCACCGTAATTTGTCGTGGGGCGCAATTGTGTATTTGTCGTAAACGCATAACCGACTGCTTCCCTGGCCGGAATACCTGATGCCCGGGCAAGAGCGACGAAAAGGTCGGTAAATTCGGAACAGAGGGCATCTTTGGGATTTTTGAGCGTTTCTTTGGCGCCATACCGTTTGTACATTTCCTTGGTCCGTTCAAAATTATAGGAAAGCGTCGCCGTGACAAAATCAAATATTTCCCGCGGTGTTTTGTATTGTGAAGCAATTTTTTTAATCCCCGGATCTTCCGTCTCCCAAAATTGTTGAACGCTCAGATAATCCGTAGGAATGATATCGTTTGATTTAAAATCTTGACGCGGTTTGACAAAGGTTGCGATGGCCAATTTTGCTACGACACGCATTTTTTGGCTTCCCTCCAATGAATATGTTGCCATCCAGTTCCCGTCAGCATCAAGTTTGGTTTCGATCGGTTTCGGTTCGATGGATCGGATTTGGATTTGCTGGAATGGCGTATCCGGAGGAAGTGCAATTTCATAGAGCGCCCGGGTTAATTTCGTATTTTCCAAATCATACGAAAGTTCAGCGATATATTCCTGCTTATTTCCGTATGCAGCGCTGATGCCTCCATCAACCATTTGATTTTTTATCCACTTTCTTCCGGACGCCGGCTCGGGTTTCATATAGGCGACTGGCCCGAAATTAGGAGGAGTGCGTATTTCTACCGTATAGGTTCCAATCGTCGGATCATTTTCAATGCCGGGGATGTTCACTTCCCAGATGTTTCCATGTTTTTCTGCAATATCTCCCTGTTCGTAACGGAGTTCAAAAGAAAGTGTTTTTCCCAAGCCTACGACTTTGTCGTTAAATTGAAGTATTATTTCTGTTTTTCCATCTTTCTGGTCGATTTTTGGTGTGATCATACCCTTATTGTCATACGCGATGATATTATTAATATTTGTCGTATCGATGGTCACTTCATACTGTTTCGGATAGAGATTCGTGAATTGGTTCGTGAGGGAAATTTTTTGTGTGACGATGGATGATCCATTCGGAGCGATAGCATAATCTACATTATAATCGGCGATAAAATTTGAAGCGCGAACCTGATGTGGAAAAAGAAGAGCACAAAAGATCAATAATAAAAGTGTACATCTTCGTATCATATATGTAGAGATTTTTTTGTAGAAGGGTTACGCACGGGCATATCTATCCTGTCTATAAATACTTTCCCGTATATGATTTCTTATTTTTTGCAATCATTGCGGGCGACCCTTCTGCGATGACATACCCTCCTTTATCCCCTCCCTCCGGTCCCATGTCGATAATCCAATCCGCATTCTTTATGATATCAAGATTATGTTCCACTACGATAACAGTATTACCGTTTTTGATCAAACGTTCAAATATAAGAAGGAGATTCCCCAAATCTTCGAAATGGAGTCCGGTCGTCGGTTCATCAAGGATATATATGGTCTTTCCTGTCGAGCGCTTCGACAATTCCGTTGCCAGTTTCACGCGTTGCGCTTCTCCTCCTGAGAGTGTTGTTGCGGGTTGTCCAATATGCATATATCCAAGTCCAACATCCGAAAGTGTTTGGAGTTTTTCGCGGATCGGCGTATAGTTTCGGAAAACGTCAAGAGCTTCTGATACCCTGAGATTCAGGATCTGTGAAATATTTTTCCCTTTATACAGCACTTCAAGTGTCTCGCTGTTATACCGGGCTCCTTTACACACATCGCATGTGACAAACACATCAGAAAGAAACTGCATTTCAATCCGTTTCTGTCCTTCTCCTTCACATGCTTCGCACCGGCCTCCTTTGACATTGAAAGAAAACCGTCCGCTGGTAAATCCGCGGGTTTTTGATTCTGAAAGCATCGCAAATAGTTCCCGGATATACGTAAAAAGTCCGGTATATGTCGCCGGATTGCTTCTTGGAGTTCGTCCGATCGGTGACTGGTCGATGAGGATGACTTTATCAATATTTTCTGTTCCCTGTACGCTTTTATATGCTCCCTCTGAAATTTTACTTAAAGGAAAGGAACGCCGAAATAGCGCAGGGTAAAGCGTATCGACGATAAGAGATGATTTTCCTGACCCGGAGACACCAGTGACGCAGATGAATTTTCCCAGAGGAAACACCGCTGTGATATTTTTTAAGTTATGCTCAGTACATCCGATGAGTACGAGGGACTGTTTTTTTTCTTCTTTCGTCTGTATCGTCCTTTGGATGGTCTTTTTACCGGAGAGATACCTGCCGGTCAGAGAATCTTTATGGTTCATGATATGCGTTGGAGATCCTTGGGCAATGATTTCCCCTCCGTGATCCCCAGCGCCGGGGCCAAAATCAACGATATAGTCGCTCTCCATCATCATTTCCCTATCATGCTCAACGACAATGACGGTATTACCTAAATCCCGAAGATAGGAAAGTGTTTTTATAAGCTTCGCATTATCTCGTTGGTGAAGCCCGATTGACGGTTCATCAAGGACGTAGAGGACTCCGGACAAGCCGGATCCGATCTGCGAAGCCAGTCTGATGCGCTGGGATTCTCCGCCTGACAGGCTTGAAGATACCCGGTCTAGGGTAAGATACTCCAATCCGACGTTGAGAAGAAATGTGAGGCGTCCGATGATTTCTGTCAGGATCGGCGTCCCTATGGTCATTTCGGATGGCGAAAGGTTTCCTGATGCATTAGCAAGAAGTGTCTGAAACCAAAGCAGTGCATCAGAAATAGAAAAATTCGTTGTTTCGCTTATAGAGTGATGGTTTATCGTGATGGTGAGGCTTTCTTTTTTGAGGCGCGCACCATGACATTCGGTACAGAGTTCTGAGCGCATATACCGTTCAATTTCATTTTTGACCCAATCGGATTGGGTTTCCGCGTACCGCCTTTGTAATTCTTGGATAAATCCGGGAAACGTCTCATGGATAACCGTGCTTTCGCCAAATCTATTTGCTCCGTGCACTTCATAGAGCGTATCGCCGGTACCGTACAGAAGAATATGAAGATGCTCTTTTGGAAGTTTTCCCAGAGGTTTTTTGCTGTCAATCCCGTGTGTTTCGCTCATACGCTGGACCACCCGTGAAAACCATGTGTCATGTTCAAACATAGATGCAAACGGAACGATGCCTCCTTCTGAGAGCGTGAGAAGCGGATTGACAAGAAGGGTGGGATCAATCGATGAAACCATACCGATACCGCCGCAATGCGGGCATGCTCCATGAGGGGAATTAAATGAAAAGGTACGCGGTTCTATCTCAGGCATAGATATGCCGCATACCGGGCAGGAGAGGTGTTCAGAGTAGACCGTGTCAGTCATCGTCCGCGGTTTTTCCGGTAAGGAAAAGCCGGGATCTTCAATGATTCCCAGGTATACCAACCCCCCTGATAATTGAAGAGACTGTTCTACTGCGGTCGTAAGCCTCTTTTTCAGGTATGCCTGTTTTTCCGTATCTCTTACGTTTTTCTTATCCACGGACATACGGTCAATGACGACATCGACAGAATGTTTATTTGTTTTGATAAGGACGATGGATTCGTCAATGTTGTATATTTTCTTATCAATCCGTATTTGTTGGTATCCCTTCTGGCGGATATTTTCAAAAAGTCCGGTAAATTCGCCTTTTCTATCCCGGACCATAGGTGAGAGGATGAAGAACCGCCATGTATGATTGGCAACCAAATACTGCTCCCCTTGCTCTATGATGCGGTTGACTATCTGATCGAAAGATAGCCGTGATATTTCCCGTCCGCACGTCGGACAATGCGGATGACCGATACGGGCAAAAAGCAACCGCAAATAGTCATAGATTTCTGTTATGGTTCCCACAGTTGACCGGGGGTTGTGGGATGTGGATTTCTGATCTATGGAAATAGCAGGTGAGAGCCCGGAGATACTCTCCACATCGGGTTTGTCCATGATGCCCAAAAACTGCCGGGCATATGAGGAAAGCGATTCCACATACCGCCTCTGACCTTCTGCATAGATAGTGTCAAATGCCATGGATGATTTTCCCGAGCCGGAGACTCCGGTAAAAACAATGAATTTGTTTTTCGGAAGCGTGAGATCAATGTTTTTAAGATTATGTTGTCTGGCTCCTTTGATAGTAATATTTTGGTCCATAGTCTAGTATATTTGTCGTTGCGATCCGCCAGCTGGCGGAGAAGCAATCTTTATGATAAAGATCGCCACGCCACGTTTAACGTGGCTCGCGATGACAGAAAACGCCATATAAAAATCCCCCGGTTCCTCCCCGCGGTATAAAGTATAAGTATATCAGGAATTGAGCCGTTTTATGGTATCCCTGATGCCCGCTGCCAGTTCAAAGTCGAGATTATGGCTTGCTTTTTTCATTTCAAGCGTAAGTTTTTTGACCAATGCCTGTGTGTCTTTTGGGGTGAGAGCGTTGAGGTCATCTTGGGAAATATTGAGTATTTCGGATAGTGTTTTTTTCGGTTCCTTCTCCCGGGTGCTGTCTATGAGGTCTTCCCGGATAGGTTTGACAATGCTGGCGGGCGTTATCCCGTGTTTTTTATTATACGCAATCTGGATCGTACGTCTCCGCTTCACTTCCGCAATAGCTTTTTGGATCGACTGGGTCCGGGTGTCTGCATAGAGGATGACTTCACCGCTGATATGACGGGCTGCTCTGCCCATAGTCTGGATGAGACTGGTATAACTTCGAAGAAATCCTTCCTTATCTGCATCCAATATCGCAACCAGGGATACTTCCGGTAAATCCAATCCTTCCCGAAGAAGATTCACGCCAACGATGACATCGTATTCACCTCTTCTGAGTGATGAAAGCCGTTCCGTGCGTTCCATAGTCAGGATATCAGCGTGGAGATATTGGACGCGGATATGGAGTTCTTTGAGATACTCTGTGAGGTCTTCTGCCATACGTTTGGTCAATGTTGTTACTAAAACCCGCTCGTTTTTTGGAGCTCTATTTTGGATTTCCTGAACAAGGTTTTCTACCTGCCCGACGACAGGGCGAACGGTAATATGCGGATCGATAAGACCTGTAGGGCGTACCAGCTGTTCTACTTTTTGCTGGCTGCGCGTGAGTTCCCATTCATCCGGTGTCGCTGATACGTAGACGGTGTTGGGGATTCTCCGCAGGAATTCATCAAACATAAGCGGCCTATTGTCCAGAGCCGATGGAAGCCGGAAACCAAAATCAATGAGCGTTTGTTTTCGTGACCGGTCGCCGTTATACATGCCTCGTATCTGCGGTATCGTCATATGGGACTCATCAATGAAAAGAAGCCATTCTCCGGTGTCACCCGGAAAAAACCGTTCCTGGGATTCCTGAAAATAGTCAAGGAGTGTGTACGGAGCGTCTCCTTGCTGTCTCTTGTCGAAATAACGGGAATAATTCTCAATACCATTAACATAGCCGACTTCCCTGATCATTTCCAAATCATGCGTGACCCGTTCCCGGATACGCTGCGCCTCAATAAACTTTTTTTGCGATTCAAACAAGCGAACCTGCTTTTCCATATCCTCCTCAATCAGCTTAAATGTATCCGTATAGGTTTTCGGATCAGTCATATAGTGTTTTGCGGGATAGATAACGGTTTGAGGGAGTTGATTGATTTCTTTACCGGTCAGTAAGTCAAATTGCAACATCGCTGTGACAGAACGGTCATCAGTGACGATGCGGATTCCTGTTTCTTCATACGAAGGATAGAGATCTATGGATGTTCCGCGGATCCGAAAACTTCCTCTGGTAAATCCCCAGTCATTTCGGACATATTGGAGATCGACAAGCCTATCAATGATCGTTTCCTGCGTGATCGGTATGCCGTTTTTGAGTTCTAATACAAATTTTCCATACTCCCTGGGAGATCCGATGTTGTAAATACAGGAAACCGAGGCAACGACAATAGTATCCGGCCTGGTCAACAATTGAGCTGTTGCAGCCAGCCGCAGCCGGTCGATGTCCTCATTGATTTCCGTTTCTTTTTCTATGTATGTGTCTGTCTGCGGAAGATATGCTTCGGGTTGGTAATAATCGTAATAAGAGACAAAGTACGAAACGGCGTTATTCGGGAAAAAATCCCGGAATTCCTGGTAGAGTTGTGCCGCTAAAGTTTTATTGTGGGAAATGATGAGGGTGGGTCTGTTGATTGCTGCGATCGTGTGAGCCATGGTGAGCGTTTTTCCGCTTCCGGTTACCCCCACTAACACTTGTTCTTTAGTATTTTTTTCAATCCCACGGATGAGACAGGCTATCGCCTCAGGCTGGTCTCCTGCAGGTGTGAGCGTTTTATTCAGCTGAAATTTTGTTCCATCCATATGTTTTCGGAAACTGATATAGTTTTATCGTGTATGATTTATTGACAGTTTGGATAATATCTGGGATATTTAACTAGCTTATCATTGCTTTCGGGTATTATCAATAAGTATTAATTCTAGTACCTACCGCAATTTCCTTTGCCGGTGGGTAGTAAAATTTCGACACGCTTTTCACTTTGCCTGTGTCGATAGTTAATGCTTGGTTATTGTAAAAACATCTTTGTATATTAGGATGCTGAGATTTCAAAAAAGCTAAAAAAAGGCAAAGGTCGAAATTTCACTACCAGGTATGCCGGCAACACTTTATCCACGCGAACGACAACTTCTCGATTTTATCACACAATTTGTACAGCGGTATGGTTATGCTCCGACACTACGGGAGATCGGCGCGTCTATGGGTATCACATCAGTTGCTACCACGCATGAGCATGTCGAAAAACTCCGCCAAAAAGGGTTTTTGAAGAAAATGGAAGGGACGGCACGCGGTATCGAGGTGGTGAAAGAAAATTATCGGGCAGGGTCAAATGAGGCAGCTGTCGAGCTTCCGGTTCTTGGCTTTATAGCAGCAGGAGTTCCTCTAGAACCCTATACAGACCCGAATTACTATGTAGCAGTCGCTCCTCACATGATTTCATCCAGTAAAACCAATTATATCCTCCAAGTACGGGGGAAATCCATGATTGATGACGGGATTATGGACGGTGACTATGTCGTTGTCCAGCACCAGCAGGATGCGCAAAACGGCGATATCGTGGTAGCGCTTCTACCCAATGGATGCGCGACTCTGAAACGTATTTATTTTGAAAAAGAACGGATTAAGCTTATGCCGGCAAACGCGACTATGTCCCCTATTTTCACGACGCATGTCAAAATCCAGGGTAAAGTCGTCGGCCTCCTCCGGAAATACTCAAATTAACTATTTTTCAAAGATAATCCATATAGTGAATTTTGTATAAACGCTATGCACGTGCATACGATTTATACAAAATTAGCTTAAAATTTTATAAAAATGACTATACTCTACAATCACGTGCATATGAAGTATAGTCATTTTTCAAAACGCTCTGAGTTACATCCCCTACAATTTTCTCCTATACTTTTTTCTATCATGGTATACTCAATCTTAGTATGAGTACTTTGTTTGTTGTATCAACACCAATTGGTAATTTAGAAGATATTACGCTTCGGGCAGTTAAGACACTATGGAGTGTTGACACGATTGCCTGTGAAGATACGCGGGTGACCGGGCAATTATTGGATCTTTTACGAAAGCGGTATCCACAACTCATCCTTACTGATAGAAAACCAAAACTACTCTCCTACCGCAATACGAATGAGCAAAATATTGTGCCTGTCATTCTTGATTTGTTGCAAAAGGATGCTGATGTTGCATTAGTAACTGATGCAGGAACCCCACTCATATCTGATCCGGGATATAGAATTGTATCTGAGTGCAGGAAACGGGATATTCCCATTATTATTATTCCCGGAGTTTCTGCATTTCTTACAGCACTTACCGGCAGTGGTATGCCCGCAAACACGTTTACTTTTTTAGGGTATTTACCGGAAAAGCCGGGAGTAAGGCAAAAATTGTTAGAAAAAATGAAACAGTCCTCTCTCCTCCTTTCTTCAACATACATTTGTTATATAGCTCCGCATAAACTCATCCAGACACTGGACGCTATGATGCGTTTGTATGGTGATATTGAGATTGTTATAGCGCGGGAATTAACAAAACTGCATGAAGAATATTGGTACGGAACGATAATACAAGCTCAGGAACATTTTAAAGAACCAAAAGGAGAATTTGTCCTCTTATTTACCTTCAATAGTTAATCTGCAGTCAAGTGCAACGACCCCTTCACTCTCTGGTTTTACGAGAAGCGGGTTGATATCCAGTTCCGTTATCTCCGGGTGATCAACAGCGATACGGGAAACAGTCATGAGAGCCTGTTTCAGGGCTGTACTATCAAGCGGTTTCATACCCCGAATGCCTGTAAAAAGTGACTGTGAACGTAACTCACTGACCATATCATCACAATCAAGCATGGTCAGCGGAGCGAACCGGAATGTCACGTCTTTTAGAAGTTCTACAAATATGCCGCCAAGACCGAGCATAATCATCGTGCCAAGACCAGGTTCCTTTTTTATACCGAGGATATACTCTATGCTCTTTTTTGTATCCACCATATCCATACAGAGAACGGCATCAATGGCAGCTAGTGGCAACGTAGTATGAAGCTCCTGAATCATGTGTTCTGCCACTGAAGGCACATCCACTTTTGGGATATCCAGCCGGACAAGGCCTGCATCTGTTTTATGGATGACGCTTTGAGAAAGGATTTTGACAACAATGTGGTTTCCTAATGGCTGAATCGCTTGAGAAAGAGATGATGGATCCTGTACTACTACATAGGGCGGAACAGGAATTCCATAGGATGAAAGAATGGAAAAAGGATCATTTGGATTGTAGACCGTAGACTGTAGATCGTGGACCGGAGATGAAAGACTATGGTCAGATGAAGGCTCGCGTATAGAATCGTTGAGGAGACGTTTTCTCATTGACGTATAGCGGTGGAGATTGGCAAGCATCGCGGCTGTTTGTTCCGGGTATTTGTTTACCGCAACATGTCCCATCTCCAAAAGTTTTTTTCCGTCTTTCATGACGCCATCACCTATACATGCTACGGCAAGCGGTTTTTTGGTCGTCGTTTTGTGGATACAAAACGCATTTGCCGTATCCTCTATCTCAGTGACGGACTGGGGCGTTATGATACCCAGGATGCTATGAATTGATGGATTTTGCTCTAATTCATTCAGTGTTTTTTGGTATTTTTCAGCGTTTGCATCACCTAGAAGATCTATCGGATTGTGCATGCCGTCGATGTCTTCTACTGACACTCCTGATGAAACCAGCGTGTCAGTTGCGAGTATCGCTGCTCCGCCCGCATTGGTCACGACTACACAATTGTTACCCTCAGGCAGAGGATTTTGCGCAAAACATATGAGGGTATTGACCAATTCTTCCAGGGAACGCACTTCGATCATCATGCTTTGGCGGAAAAGTGCGCCATAGGCTTCTTCTGTCCCAGCAAGTGCTCCTGTATGGGAACGCACTGCAATATTGCCTTCTTTTGTCTTTCCGCCTTTGAGAATGACGATGGGTTTGGGGTGAACAAGCGATGCATATTTTCTCCCGAGGGTCACGACGTGTTCAGCATCAGCCAACTGCTCGACATACATGCCGATGACTGAGGTCAGCGGGTCGTGAAGAAGATATTCCAAGAGATCCAATTCCTTGATACCCATCTTATTGCCAAGGCTTATAAAATGAGAAAGTCCGATCCCCTTTGGAGTGATGATGTCCAGAAATGCAGTTCCCAATGCACCGCTTTGCGATATGAAAGCGATAGATCCCGGCAATGGATTGGTTCGAGCAAATGAGGCGTTCATTTTATCATCAGGGTGGATGATACCCAGGCAGTTTGGACCAAGAACCGTAATTTTGTATTTTTCTGCAATTGCTTTGCTTTCTAATTCCAGGTTTTTTCCTTTTTCGTCCAGTTCGCTAAATCCGCTGGAAATAATAATAGCCACAGGAATTCCTTTTTTTCCGATTTCTTCAAGGACTGACGGGACGATGTGCGCGGGTACGACTACGAGAGCCATATCTATGGTTTCCGGTATGGAGAGCACCGAAGGGTACGCGCGAACGCCTTGAAAATCCTGAAGAAATGGGTTCACGGGATAGACCGTACCTGAAAATCCGCCCTCCACAATATTATGATAAATAGTCGATCCTACAGCATGTCCGTCACGGGAAACACCAATGACCGCAATATGATTTGGATGAAAAAGCATCTCAAGATCCATGGGAAGGCATTCTCTTTTTATTTTCTCGTGATGAATTTCGTTTCTAACCGTTTGAGATTATCGACTACTCCTGTGTATTCCATCTCATCACTTGGAGCCATCGATGGTCCGTAAAAGCCTTGTGACCGGATAGAAAGTGCTTTTTTGGATGCTTTGGTCCGTACATAATCCCACAGTGGCTGATCAAACAAATCGACCGCTTCGGTCAACTTTCCTTCGTGTACGCAATATCCGGCGGCGGCAATGATAGTCGGACCGTCAAAGTAGGATATTATGGAATTCTGTTTGACCGGCATGACGGGTGAGTGATGTGATCCCCGGTCAAATCCCAAGGTGAGATATGCTGATGCCCATGGAGAAAGAATTTCACCGGTTGAGGGAAATTGTTTCTGGGTTCTCACAATAGCACACGGGTCATCCTTCCCTACATATTTACCGGCAATATTATGAAGCCTGCTGGTAGATGCCGAGGCAGCAGTCAACCCTGTTGCATTTTCTACCACACTTTCGATCACATAATGATTTGGATCGCGTAAAAGGACACAAATATCATAATAATCCTCCGGTACTTTCAGCGTGATTACTTTATCGCTTTCCGTATAATTCACATCCATGATGGTAAAGGTAAATCCTGTTCTCATTTCCGGAGCAAGCAGTAGTCCCGCATTGTGGTACGGACTGGCAAATCCCTCAAAAAGCGGAAAGTTAAAGACTCCCGGACCGCATTTGTCTCCGGTGAATACGACAAACGGCTCTGCAGGACGCTCATCAATTTCGATTTCAGAGGATCCCGGTCCCATCCCGCGCACATTTCCGGAAAACGCATCCTTGAGGAGATCCTGACCGGCGCCGTAGAGGCCTTGGGATTTCGCACTTTTTGTCGTTTCCACAAAGGTATCCCAGGCACATTTGTGAATATCCGGATGATCCACGCCCTTGGTGTGTGTCATGAGAAGGGCGATATCATCACCCGTATACGTGACCCGTCCATCGATCAATAAACCGGATTTGACAGCAGCCTCTATCCGTTCTTTTGCTTTTATCACCATCGCGTCGCTCGGTCTGTTATGACCTCCAATGGAACCGGTATCAGCTTTGATAAGCGTTAGTGTTGTTTTCATGGATCCTCCTTTGTATTTACAAATTTTTTAATAAATCTATTCCTGTCATCACTTCAGGGATGGGTATTCCCAAAAGATGAAGTATCACTGGTGCTATATCTCCGAGTTTTCCGCTTGGGATGACCGTATGATTATCTTCGAACGATCGGTTCACAATGATACAGGGGACAGGAAATTTGGAATGTTCCGTATCGATGCCTCCTGTTCCGGTCAGCATCTCTTCAACATTACCATGATCTGCCGTGATTATACAAGAGCCGTTTTTTGCCAGAACCGCTGCTACAACTTTTCCGACGCATGCATCGACGCATTCGCATGCCTTTATTGATGCATCTATATTTCCGGTGTGTCCAACCATATCAGGATTTGCGTAGTTGATGATAATACATCCGTATACGCCAAGTGCTAAACGGTCAAGCAACCGATTCGTCAGTTCTACTGCAGACATCTGTGGCAGAAGATCATAGGTTGCTACTTTTGGAGACGGGACGATGAGACGGTCTTCTCCGGAAAACCGTTCATCCCGCATACCGTTAAAATAATATGTCACGAACCGCTCTTTTTCGGATTCTGCCATGCGGAGCTGTTTGATATTGTTATCAGCGAGAACTTCTCCGAGGGATTTTTCAATGGTCTGCGGAGGAAATGCGACCACGCACGGAACATCCCGTTCATATTCCGTCATGGTCACGAAAAAAAGGTTGTTGAGCACTTTGTTTCGGATAAACGGCGGTCTTGCGGGGAGGTTTTCGACGACGTGTTTTTTATAATACTTGACCGTATAGGGATCGAAAGAGAAGTCAGATATATGCTCTTCAAAATCAGGAAGGGCAAATGCACGGGTCAATTGTCTGGGGCGGTCAATACGGTAGTTGAAAAAAATCACCGCGTCATTGTCTGCAAACCTGGGAGTCGGGACTCCTTTTTCATTGAGGATGACTGTAGGCTTGATAAATTCATCGGTTTCATTCCGTTTATATGCATACTCTACTGCTTCCTCTGCAGAACTGGCCGTGTATTGGGATCCTTCAGTCAATGCTTTATATGCCAGTTCTGTCCTATCCCATCGTCTGTCACGATCCATAGCATAATAGCGGCCCATAATGGTTCCGATAGTGGCAAACGGAAATGACTGGCAGAGGGAATGGGCATCATGGAGAAATTTTTTTGCTGATTTTGGTGCTGAATCCCTCCCGTCGGTGATAAGATGAAGATACACCGAGCCGGTGTGCTGAGCTTTAAATAGCTCCATCAGTGCACAGAGGTGATTTCTGCTTGCGTGTACGGACGCATCGGAAAATACTCCGAGTACGTGGATATTGGAACGGTGGATATTTGCATGACGGATGACTCCAAGAAATGCATCATTTTTGAAAAACGTACGGTCCCGTATCGATTGATCGATACGGATTAAGTCCTGGTAGACGACTCTTCCTGCACCGATATTGATGTGTCCGGTTTCCGTATTACCGGGCTCCGTGTCCGGAAGACCGACTGCAGTCCCTGATGCTGCGAGGCTGGTGTGAGGATACGTACTCCATACTTTGGTGATAGTACTGAGTTTTGACAGGGAGAGAGCGTTGCCCGGTCCTTTTGGTGCTATCCCCCATCCGTCCATGATGATTAATACCAGGGGAGTATTCTTCATATCGTACGCAGTTCATCTTCTATCTGGGAAAGCCTATTGTATTTCGCTACGCGTTCTCCCCGGGCAGGGGCTCCGAATTTGACATAATCGGACTGGATACCGACTGCAAGATCCGCAACGAACGCATCATTTGTCTCCCCGCTTCGATGGGATACTATGCATTTAATGTCGTTTTTCTTCGCAAGTACGACTGTTGAGAGGAGTTCCGTGAGTGTACCGATTTGGTTTGGTTTTAATATGACGGCAGAACATGCTTTTGATTTTATCGCCTGTTCCAGACGTTTATAATTACTTGCAACCAAGTCATCTCCGATGATAAGCACCTCACTCCCCAGTTCCCTGGTGATTTCCTGCCATCCTTCCCAATCATCTTCATCAATGGGATCTTCCAGAAGAAGGAGATGATATTTTTGATGGATATTTTTAAAATATGCGATAAATTCTTTTGTTGAGTAGGGCGTTGGACGGTCTTTGATAAGATATCCTTTTTCCGTTTTAAAGTTGGATGCAGCAAGATCTATGCCCAGAAATATGTCAACGCCTACCTGCTGATTATTGGCGCGTACCGCATCGTTGATGATCTCAAGAGCGTCTTCATTAGTAAAGAGATTCGGAGCAAATCCTCCCTCATCTCCAAGAGAATGGATGGCATTTCTATATTCGAGAATATGTTTGATGGAGTTGTATGTTTCTACACACCGTTCTACTGATTCATGGTAAGAGATGGTGCTTGGCGGAATGACGAGGAATTCCTGGAAATTGAGATTTCCTGCGCCGTGTTTTCCGCCGTTAATCATATTAAATAATGGAATCGGTATGCGCTTGATGGGAATCGGTAAAGTCGGTTTCAGAAGTATGTTGATATAGCGGTAGAGCGGCATGCGGTAAGCAGCAGCGGTCGCTGCACATAGTGCCAAAGATACGGAAAGAATCGCATTTGCTCCTAATTTTCCTTTATTGGGCGTCCCATCAAGATGGATGAGTGTCGTATCATTTTCAAACTGCTGTTTCGCGTCTTTCCCTTTGAGTGCTGAGGCCAGAATGGTATTTACATTGTTTATAGCTTTCAGAACGCCCATTTTTTGGTATCGAGCTTCATCACCATCCCTGAGTTCCAACGCTTCGTATTTTCCGATGGATGCTCCTGATGGGACGGACATTATTCCCCGATATCCGCTTTCAAGGACAACCGTTGTTTCCAGTGTCGGTGTTGCCCGGGAATCAATGATTTCACGGCTGGTTATGCTATAAATTTTTGTGTTGACCGGTGTAGCTGGTATATCCATTTGTTATTTCTTTTTTCCTATAAATTTTTTCTCTGCATGAAATATTGTTTCCCGTACGCGGTAGATTGCATCAGGGTTGACGGACATGCCCGTAATTCCCCATGATACCAGTTTCTCTACTAATTCCGGATAATCAGATGGAGCCTGTCCGCAAATGGAAGATGTTATTTTTCTTTCTCCTGCTGTTTTGACTGCTTTTTCTAACGCCCAAAGAACCGCCGGATCCAGTTCGTTAAACGCCTTTGCTACTTCACTATTGTCCCTGTCTGTTCCCAAAAGGAGCATCGTGAGGTCATTTGACCCGATGGAGATGCCGTCAATCCCGATATCAATAAAGTCATCGAGCCGTATGACATTGGTCGGAATTTCTACCATAAGATAGAGTTTAAATGTTGATGAGCGGATAAGTCCGCATCGTGTCATCAGATCTTTCACGCCTTTGAGCTCGTCCGGGGAACGGACAAACGGGATCATGATATGGAGATTTTTGAGATTCATTTTATTGCGGACTTTTTTTATAGCATCCAGTTCCATGGTAAATACTTCCGGATCTGCGATATATCGCGCTGCCCCGCGATATCCCAGGAGCGGACTCACCTCTTCCGGTTCAAATTCCTTTCCGCCTTTGAGGTTACGGTACTCGTTGGTTTTAAAATCGGTCGTTCTGTAAATCACCGGTTTTCCTGCAAAGGCTTTACAAAATATTTCGAGTTTATCAGCCAAAGCGTCGATGAATACGGACTGTTTCTTGTCTTTAATGAATTTTCTGGGGTGCGTGCCGATACCGGCAATCATAAATTCAGCCCGTAAAAGTCCTACGCCGTCGATCGGGAGTTTCCCAATCGCCTCTGCCCGGTCCGGCTCTGCGAGGTTGACATACACATGGGTGGCTGTTTTGAGGATCTTTTTTTCTTCTTTTGGGCTGCTCGTGGACAGTTTTGATACGATAGACCCTTTGAAAATTTCTCCTGTTGCGCCATTGACGGTGATCACATCTCCGTCTTTGACGAGATTCATGATTTTCGGAGCACCGACGACTGCAGGAATACCCAGCTCACGGGAGACGATAGCTGCGTGAGATGTTCTTCCTCCCCGCTCAGTCACGATTGCTCCAGCCCTTTTCATGGCCGGTACGTAGTCCGGATTAGTCTGCTCAGCGATCAGGACGTCGCCGGATTTTATTTTTTCTATTTCTTTGGCGCTTTTGAGTATTTTTACCGGTCCGGCACTGATACCGGGGCTGGCAGGATCACCTTTGACAAGCAATTCAGCTAAAAGATGAGCGGACTGTTGGATATCTGCTTTTTTACCGGTTGTCGTGACCGGACGGGTCTGGACGATATACACATGATTTTTTTCAATTGCCCATTCTGCATCCTGCGGAAAGAAATAGTGTTTTTCCAGAGCTCTTCCTAATTCTGCAAGCTTTTTTATCTCTTCATCAGTGCATTTGATCCTGCCTCCTTCTTTTTGGGTAAGCAGGATAATCCGGTTTTCCAGATGTTTTTTCACCATTTGTTTTTCCTGGATACGAACGGTTTTATTGGTGATTTCCAATGTTTTTTTATTGACTTCATAGTGGTCAGGCGTCACTTTACCCTGTACAATCATTTCTCCCAGTCCAAAAATAGCTTCGATAGTTATGGTATCTTTGTTATTGGTCACCGGGTCCAAAGTAAACATAATACCTGATTTTTCCGACTGGATCATTTTTTGGACCGGTACCGCGATACCCACTTTGAAATGGTCAAATTTATTCGTCGCACGGTAGAAAATTGCCCGAGGAGTGAAGAGCGATGCCCAACATGCCCGAACTTTCTGGATAAGTTCCGCTTCACCATAGACATTGAGATATGTTTCCTGCTGCCCGGCAAAGGATGCGTCAGGCAAATCTTCAGCAGTAGCGGAGGACCGGACGGCAACAATGGCGTGTTTCAGAATTCCCGGGTTCATCTGAAAATATGTCTGGACTACCTGTTCTGAAATATCCTCGGGGATCGTTTGGCGCATAATCAAACGACGGATGGCATCTGATGTCTCCTGCAGTTCCTTTTGATTACTGACGTTACAACCCGATAATATGTCTTCCAGTTTTGCTTTGATACCTGTTTTTTCCAAAAAATGGAAATATGCATACGAGGTGATGATAAAACCGCCAGGGACGGGAAACCCTGCTTTGGTCATTTCTCCCAGATTGGCGCCTTTACCGCCGACCATCGGGATATCTTCTTTGTCAACGTCTTTAAACCATACGACAAATGGTTTGTTCATAATATATAGTATGGATGATTTGTTTCGTTCTATCAAGAGCTATTTTAATAGCCGTTTACTTTTTTACTAAAATTTTGCTTGTCATTCCCGCGCCCGCCTGCCGGCGAGGCAGGCAGGCGGGAATCTAGTATTTAGAAATCTGGATCCCCGCCTCCGCGGGGGTGACAGAAGAAGACCGGCAAATACATTTTTATTTTATTACCGGAATTCCGTTGAATTCTGTTTTCCGTATTTCTTTGTATTTTGGATTGAGTTTAAGTACCGGCTTGCCATCCTGTTCTATAACATAATAGGCAAATCCCTGCATCCGTTTGACCGGTTCATAATCCGCGTGTCCCGGCATGCTGACAGCATTTCTTTCATCAAAATTGACCGGTGAGCTGTCAGCAGTAACGAAATAGGTTGTCCCAACATTAGCAAGCGCGTGTCCATACCCTGGCGGCATATAGATTTCATCGCCAACTTTCGTAGGTAGTGCTTTAAATTCTTCAACAATATCGTCAATCATGTTTCCTTTATCATCGACCGCTAGTTTTTGAAGAATGGCAATGCCCTCCCCATAGACAATCCAATAGGTTTCATCCAGTTGTCCTACATGGTAGTGCCCATAGGTCTTGATGTATTCTCCGCTTATCGTACCGGGTTCCCAAACCGTAACATTTTTTTGATCCACGCCGCCTCTGATCATATAATAATGTATTGCCGGACCGACTCCTGCGGGATCCATAAGCACTTCCTGCATTTTTTCATGAGTACGCGATGCGTAATGTTTCGGAACCAAAGAAAAATCTATATTCATACTTATGTTCCTTTCCACCCTCGGTTGGGTAAATTTCTTATAATTTCGGTTTCATCGGGACGTTTGTAATCATCTTCAAGACGCTCGGTTGTCCCTATTTCGGGAGTAGATACCTCAATGACATCACAATCTGTCAATCCAACTAATCTATGACGCTGTCCTATCTGACATGTGTAGCCCTTTCCATATTCAAGTTCGGTTTCAATAAGCTGACCATCCTTATCATCCCAAACTAATGTAGCCTTGCCATTCATCATAAACCATGTTTCCTGCTTCTTATCGTGCCGTTGTAATGAAAGTCTCTTTCCGGCGTTAACATGGAGAATTTTACCCATATATGGCAGTGAATCCGGAGTCCAGTGAATTTCATATCCCCAGGGTTTTTCCACACGTGTTCGGTGTGGAAGATTTGAAAAAATCATACCTCCTCCTTTGTTTGGTTCACAATTTTCAATAATTCCCCGTGTAATATTCCATTTGATGCAACGACGCCATTTTGGTTCGTTTTTTCCGTTACCTCATTGCCATGCCAGTCAGTGATGGTTCCGCCTGCTTCTTTGACAAGAATGACAGAAGAGGCAATATCCGGCCATTTATATGTTTGGGGCAAAAGAATGATTCCATCGAGAGCGCCCCGTGCAAGCCATCCGAGAGATTTTGCATGATCCCAAAAACCACGGACTCTGTAGACATGATGAATGAAATGGTTTAAAAGCGATAGGCCGTGGCGTATTTCTAATTCTTCCAGTTTTCTGTTTGGAAGAGAATATCCGATAAAAGCATTTACTAAATTTTTTTGAGAGGAAACATGTAATTGAACAGTATTACAGGTAGCACCATTACCTTTTGAGGCACTATATAGTTCATTTGTGCCGTAACAATTGCTGGCCCCGGCAACGATATGCGTATCTTCTTCAACTCCAATAAGACAATTAAACTCTTTGAGGCCTCGGACATATTCCTTCGTTTCATCCAATGGATCTATGACCCAGCGATACGGTTCTGTCCCGGAAAATTCTCCTGCTTCTTCCGAATCAATACCGTGCTTAGGATATTTTTTTCTGATAGCATCGATGATGTATTTTTCAGCCGTAATATCAGCGCTTGTGGAGAGGTCAAGCTCGTCTTTTTGTATCGCAACCGTTTCTTTGCCTTGGAGCGATACCAGGATTTTCATTGCCTCTTGTGCAAATCGTTCTGCATCTTTTTGCAGCTCGCGATAAAATTGAGAATTCGTTTCTGTCATTTTCTTTTTCCTCCCAACCCTTCAATTTTTGAGATGAGTTCATTCGTTTTTTCCTTTAAAATATCTACATTGTCTGCCTCAACATTTAGGCGGAGTAAGGGTTCTGTTTTTGAAGCTCGTACATTAAACCAGTATGTTGGATACCATACAGATATCCCATCTAGATCATCTATCGATGATGCATCAGGGAAGCCTGATTGTATCGCTTTTATTGTTTTTGGAATATCCGAAATAACAAAATTTATTTCACCGCTCGTTGGATAAATATCCAATTCATCTACTAAATCAGAAAGTTTCTTATCTGATTTTGAAAGTAAAGCAAATATCATCATTGCGCTTAAAATACCACTTTCAGCTGAAAAATAGTCTCTATAAAAATAATGACCGGAATGTTCTCCGCAGAATATCGCATTCATCTCGCGCATATTTTGTTTAATAATACTGTGACCTACGCGTACGCGTGTTGGAATACCGCCATACTGTTTCATAATTTTTGGAACAATACGACCGCAAATGGCGTTATAGAGAATTGTTTCATTTGGATGGTTCTCTAGAATATATCGAGCAAGAAGAGCAGCTGTAATGGTTCCTGAGACAAATCTTCCCTTATTATCAATAAGAAACATACGATCTGCATCGCCATCAAATGTAATGCCTGCATCAGCGTGTATTTCTAGAATTTTTGCTTCAAGAGTCTTATTGTTTTCTGGAATGAGCGGATTGGGTACATGATTCGGAAAATGCCCATCGAGTTCAAAAAATAACGGAGTTATTTGTATTGGTGTTCCATGAAGAGCATATGGGACAATTTTTCCTGCCATTCCATTCCCCGCATCTGCCACTACTTTGAGTGGTTTCAGCATGGTAATGTCAATTAATGACCATAATTTTTTCTTCCATTCACTCCATATATCAATGGGCGTTACTATGCCTTTCTTTTCTGCGGGCGGTAGGGGCCCTTCTTTTATTAGATCCCGTACTTCATATAACCCACTGTCGCCTGAGACTGCAATGGGACCTTTTAAAACAAGTTTTAATCCGTTGTATTCTGGCGGATTATGGGAAGCGGAAATCATGATGACAAGATCATAATCTTTCGTTCCTGCAATAAAATATTGATGTTCCGTACCTACCAAACCTGCATCAAACACATTGATACCAAGATCAACGAATGAGTCTACAAATGCATCATGTATTTCCTGTCCGGATAAACGCATATCCCTGCAGATTGCTACAGTCTTTGGATGAAACTTACGGACAATGGCGTGTGCTATAGCTTTTGTTATTTCACTGTTTATCTGCTTTGGATAGGTCCCACGGATGTCATAGTCTTTAAAAATGGAAAGATCTATAGGTGAATTCATGGAAAACCTCCTTTTACAAATTAATAATGAGTTGCGAAATAAGTTCTGAAAGCGTAAATGGCGTCGCGCCAGTTTTATATGCAAATTCCAATTGTAATAATTCCGTATGCATAAAAAGAAGTTTATTCATGGTAAATGACTTTGACTGGTTTGTCAAACGCATCATCTGCCAGGGAGACATTTTTTCCGGGGTTATAGCGTCTTTCACCTGGATGAGTTGTCGTACTCGGGTCTGCAGCATAAATAAGATGAGTTCAACCGGGACATGTTCTGCTGTTTTATCGTATATATTCAGCATGTTTCTTTGCGTTCCGGGCTTGAGACAATCCAAAAATTCAAATATCACAGCCGGTGTTTTATACGATTGTATGTGAACTTTGGAAAAGCACCCCAGCACGGTTTTTCCCAATTCTTTTGGCTCCCATATAACAATATCTACTGAGAGCCCCGCGTTGGTGATAACGTCAGCAAACGATTTGATAAGTTTTTCTTTCTTCCCTAATCCCGAAAAAAGTTGTTCAATGACAACCAGCATCGTATTGCCAAAAAGCGATAAGGACTCGACTGCCTGACGAAGATCTGATTCCGAAATATTTTTTCCGTTTATGTCGCGGATTTCCTTATCTTTTGCCGACTCCTTGAGCCGTACCAGTTCATTTCGGGAAGTGACAATGTTATCGCCGTGAATAAGGGTTAACATAAAATTCTAAATTCTACTATCTAAATTTTAAATATTATTTAGCCTGCCTGCCGGTAGGCAGGGATTTTGTGCTTAGATATTAGGATTTGTTATAATACTTTTTTCCTTTTATTTTCTCCGGTAAATAGCTTTCCTTCGAGTATTTCTCGTATCCTTTCCCATACTCAAGTTCTTTCATGAGTTTGGTTGGGGCGTTTCGTATCATCAAAGGTATCGGTAGATTACCGTAGACTTCAACATCTTTCAAGGCACTCATATATGCATCATAACTTGACCGGTCTTTGACTGATTTGGCAAGATAGACGACTCCTGCTGCGAGATTCTCCTGACATTCCGGATATCCTATCTGGTGGCATGCTTGAAATACGCTATTTGCGACTACCAGCGCTGTTGGGGACGCGACATCCTCTGATGCAAAGACAATCATCCTGCGGGCAATAAAAAGCGGATCTTCGCCGGCTTTTACCATGCGCGCTAGATAATAAAGAGCTGCATCAACGTCTGAGGCACGCATGGATTTGATCAATGCACTGATCGTATTGTAGTGTTCGTCGCCAGTCGTATCGTATTGGAGCATTTTCCGTTGTGCTGATTCTTCGATGTCCGAAAGCGTCAACGGCTTTTTCCCTTTATTAAGGGTACCTGCTATTTCGAGAATGGTGATGAGTTGTCTGGCATCGCCATTACTTATTTCCAAAAGAAACGTGCGGCCATCATCGTTGATCGTCTTTTTTATATGGGATAAACAATTATTTACAATCATATTTAATTCTTCAGTTGTGAGCGGCTTGAGGACGAGTACCCGGCAACGGGAGAGAAGCGGGGAGATAACTTCAAACGAAGGGTTTTCAGTTGTCGCTCCGATAAAAATAACTGTCCCCTTTTCTACATGCGGAAGGAGCGCGTCCTGTTGGGCTTTATTAAACCTATGAATTTCGTCTATAAAGAGAACTGTCCGTTGTCCGGTTGTATGCAATCGTTCATCTGCTTGTTTGACAATCGCGCGTACTTCTTCAAGTTTCGTTGTAACAGCAGATTTGGATTCAAAAATACTGTTGGTAAGCGTTGAAAGGAGGTATGCAAGCGTTGTCTTCCCGCATCCGGGAGGTCCCCAGAGAATCATGGACGGGATAAAGCCGGATTTGAGAAGTTTTCTGACGACTCCATCCTTCCCAACAAGATGCTGTTGGCCAATCACTTCATCAAAATTTTTCGGCCGTAATGTTTCAGCAAGAGGGATACTGCTCTCATTCATGAGCCCATTCTATCACAGAATAATTGGTCTGATTGGTAAATTGGTTAAATTAATTTACTCTTTATTGATTTTCTCCCATGGAAAGCCAGTTCTCCCGAAATGGCCGTAGCGCGCGCTGTTCTTATATATTGGCTGGCGGAGATCGAGTCCTTCGATGATCCCCCGTACGGATAGGTCGAGCAGCTTCCATGCATAATCCTCAATAGCTTTCATGGATGTTTTTTCCGTCCCAAAACACTCGATATTTCTATCGAGTGGTTCCCGTTGTCCAATCACGTAGGCCACCCGCGCTTCGCATTTTTTAGCCATTCCTCGGGCCACGATATTTTTGGCAATATAGCGCATAGCATACGCCGCACTTCTATCGACTTTGGTTGGATCTTTCCCTGAGAAACACCCTCCGCCGTGACGGGCAAATGAACCATAGGTATCGACAATGATTTTCCGTCCGGTAACGCCAGTATCCGATGCTGGCCCTCCGATTTCCCACTTTCCGGTACCGTTTATGATTATATGTTCAGTTTTTGGAACATCTAATTTATATTGTTTCAAAACTGGTGTAATAATATATTTAATAAGATCTTTTTTCACCTGTTCCTTTTTTGTTTTCGGATCATGAGGGACGGCAATGACGATTTCCTCCACCGAAACTGGTTTACCATTGTCATATTTCACTTTCACTTCCGACTTTCCGTCCGGCCGGAGATACGGCATTTTCTTACTCTCACGCATTTCATCCATTTTTTCTACAAGTCGATGTGCCAAGACTATCGGAAGCGGCATAAAATCCGGCGTCTCATCCGTGGCAAACCCAAACATCATTCCTTGGTCGCCAGCCCCATCTGTATCAACCCCTTGTGAAATATCAGGTGACTGCTCGTGGATATAGACTGAAATCGGAGACCAATAGCCGAAATTATAGCGTTCTTTATCATATCCCAAATCTTTGACGACATTCCGCGCAATGGATTGGTAAGAAAGCTTTTCCGGACACGTGACTTCTCCTGCTAGTACTATTCGATTCTTCGTGACTAATGTTTCGACAGCTACTCTGGATTTTGGATAATTTCTCAAAGCTTCATCCAGAATTGCATCGGATATCTGATCGCAGATTTTATCCGGGTGTCCTGCAGCCACTGACTCGGAAGTGAAATACGTTATCATATAGACTCCTTCTGCCCAACTCTCAAGAAAAACAAAAACCCCGCACCAAGCGGGGTATTATGCATTTCCCAACTTCGGGCGAATCATTCCCCGATTTAATCGGGGCTCGTTTTGGCACCCGTCCCGTCTATTATGCTTAATCAGGGTTTACCCTGAAGAGCAAAGCGACGAAGGGTTGCCGGATGGGCTTGGAGCGAGATCTCCTTTTTCCCATCTCTCTTGATTTGTACTGAATACATACATTACTATAGCTTTATGAAGAACGCAATAGGATTTTTGGAAGTGATTGCAGGACCCATGTATTGCGGAAAAACAGAAGAATTGATCCGCCAAATTAAACGCGCACATATTGGAAAAAAGAAATTCCAGGTTTTTAAACATAAAAATGATATTCGGTATGGAAACGATAAGAAACTGTACTCTCATGCAGGAATGTCGTTTGAATGTGATGTTTTTGATAAAACCGAGGAAATTTTACGGCGTATTCACCAAACAACTGATATTGTTGCGATTGATGAAGCACAATGGCTCGGTGAAGAACTCGTTGCTATTGTGCAAAAACTTCTCGATCAAGGAAAACACATCATCGTAACAGGACTTGCGATGACGTTTGACCGGCAGCCATTTATCCCTATGCCAACACTCATGGCCATGGCTGATAAAGTGACCAAGCTTTCCTCTGTGTGCATGATATGCGGATCTGATGCGGTCTATCACAAACGCATAACGAAAGGAAAATCCGTTGATCCTCTGAAAAACGATCCGTCACTCGTTAAATCTCTCAAAGATAGCGTGTATGAAGCCCGGTGCAGGAAATGCTTTGGTAAATAATTTAGGGGCATCTGTCTGCTTTTTTATAGCCAGCTTTTTGAGCTTCTTTTTCCGTACAAAACCATTGATCACCGAGATAGAGTTGGACTTTCACCGTGTCGTAGAGCGGGCAACCCGGATAATGATAGACAAGGACTTTTTCTCCGCCAGCTCTATTCCCTTTAATCACGCAAGATGGATTTTCTGTATTGGTCTCCTGTGTACACGTAGCGCTAAAAACACCGAGTTTACGAGTTCTGGCATAGTCTCCCGCCTCAAGAAGTTTTTTATCAGAAGCTCCCTTTTGATCAGCTATCGCTCCACCGAGCCTGAGCATCTGTTCGTTGACCAACGTCCCATCTGAAAGATAAACGACACTAATCTGCCGTCGGAATCGGTCAAGCCAGTCTGTTTTTAAATACACTTTTTTCCCAAGAATCAGGGATTCTAACTGTTTTTTCGATGCTTCTCCTCCGCAAAGGTTAAGTTCAGGAGCGTCAATGCTTTTGAGACGGATCAACTGCTGTTCCTTGGTTTCAAACGTGTCCCCGTCAATGACACGGGTTACGGTATAAGCAGTATTGGCAAGAATTATGTTAGCAGCAACAGCACTGATTCCAAGGACCGTAGCGCCAGCAACAATCCCTTTCATCGATTTCATAGATATTTTCAGAATATCATATACCAGCTCATGGGTATAGCAATCGGTAATGAGATTGGATTTCATTTCTCTCTATCAACTCGTAGACTCTATTTCTTTCTATCCATTCCTCGTCCTATAATTTGGTATCTATAACCATCACCTTTGTAATATTGACAGTATGTATCTTCAACTCCAGCATTTACTCTTGCTGTGCATTTACTACAAGGCTGTCTTTTTCCACATACTATAATTATTTTAGATGTTGACAACCCTTCTTTCTGAAGAGGTGCTATTGCCGCTTCTGTTATTGGCCCTCCTTCAACTGGACGGCAATGAAGGAATTCTCCATTTAAAAGCGAATCGGGTAATATTTCTATATTCATTTTGACCTTAGTGTATTCACGACGTACGCAATCTCTATTATAGACCTACCTGCCGACAGACAGGGATTGCTTCACCTCATTTCATCTCGGCTTGCAATGACAATGTACATAACCTATCGTTGCGTATGTCCTGTATATTATACATTTAACCGGAAATCTATTTTTATGTTATAAAAAAATTTGTGATTGATAAATTTTATGCACCCTAGGGTTGTGAGTGAACGCAAGATGTGAGAGAGGCACTTCCGTTCAACAGTCTGATTTGCTACAATTACTTTGTTCTTTACAATCTAGCCCCGTCGTCTTTTACCCGCCGGAGCCTCGGCGAAGGTGGGAGCGGCCGGGAATGTAAGTTGATTTGTACCATTAACATAAGAGTGAAATAATGCCCCGTTCGTCTAGCGGCCTAGGACATCTGGTTTTCAGCCAGAGAATCGCCGGTTCGAATCCGACACGGGGTACCGCGTACCAGTCGGTACACGGCTTCGCCACGAAAGTGGATAGCCGATGAATGTGATTGTGATACAGTTAGAAAAATAGCGAGAGATGCACCGAGTGATGAATCGAATGGTTCATCACGTATGGTGCGTCTCAAAACGTATGACGTTTTTCTACGTCTATATACTTCAAAGTAAACTCACACCATCTTGGATTTATGTAGGGTATACAGAAAATTTAAAAAAGCGCTTCATTGAACACAATAATGGATATACTCCCTCAACAAAAAGATTTCAACCATTTGACCTTATTCATTACGAAGCATATAGAAATTCGAAAGACGCAAAACGTAGAGAGTTGTATTTGAAAACCACAAAAGGAAAAACTACACTTCGAACGATGTTGAAAGATTATCTTCTAGTTCGTTCACGATCCTGAGCTTGCCGAAGGAGAGCATTAGTGCTGGTGAGAATTTACCTTGCTCGACTGTGTCCGTCAATAATTATTATAGAAAATTAATTTATCGCGTACTGAAAATAAAAGAATGGTACAAAAATAAAATACTTTTATTTAAAGAACGTAACCGTTGACATCATTTTTTGAAAAATTTCATTATTTTTATCTTTATTCTCTAAATATCTTGAGCTTGCGGTAGTAGAAAATCTATAGACAAAGCCGTTAAAAACAAGACGGTAATCATAGACAGAAGGAGATAAGTTGCCAAATCCGCTGACATCAGAAACTGAAATTGCTTCTATTCCACCTATTGTTAGATATTCTATCTTGGGTGGTGGTATCATAACTGTAGTACCTTTACTATAGAGCGGTAATTCGATATTTATGGTTTTTATATAATCATCTAACGTATTTATATTCTTTTCCTTTGTTACGCTTATAAAGCCAAGTCTTGGGCCTCCTGCATTTCGTACCCATTCTTCTTGAAAATCTATATTTTCAACATCCTGAAATCCATCTATAGCAAAATAATTATTTTCATCTAATTGTTTATCAGATGCAGGAGTAATTGGCCAACTAATAGGATGTTTCAATGAAAATTTCGCCCTCTTACTAGTAAATGTAATCCAACGATTATCTTGATAGAATTTATATGTCTGATTATATATTTGTTTATAAATACTTGTGTTTTGAATAATTGGTTTCCATATAAAATAAATTGTAAATCCCAGCAGAAAAAGAAAGAGAATAATAAGTACGAACATACCCGGATCGAAATTTAACAATATTTTATGCTTCTTTCTGTACATATATTGAATTATCATGAATTTCGAAATGACTGACGCTAAAATATTTCTTGTTATTCCGAACGTGATTCACAAACTTAGATTCACGATGCTTGTTTCTGTAAGAATGACAAAGCAAAAACTGCGTCAATAAGTCATTCTATTTTGCAACTCATGTTAATTATATATTACTATTATCCTGTTCATAATTAAATATCTAATCTTTACCATTCTCTTGACAATAACCTTTACAATTCCTATACTGGTTTAGAGACAATAAACTTGACAATTAACTTTACAATTTTAGTTTTATGTGTCATCCCGGGCTAGACCCGGGATCTATGCAATAGAACCTAGATTCCTGCCTTCGCAGGAATGACAAGAAAAAGTATTCTAATAAATTTATGTACCAACCCAACTACAAATTGACCCCGAAGCTTCTCAAAAATATTGCTCTTATTGAGCGCCATTACGGTCAGATTGAGAGCCTGAAGATTCCTAAAAAACTCGAATTGAACCTTACCAAACATAATCTTATCAAATCCTCTTACGCCTCCAACCGCATTGAGGGCAATCCCCTCACCTTGCCTGAAGTTACGAACCTTCTACTGGATGACCGGGTACCTGTCAATCGCGATGAAAAAGAAGTCGTCAATTATTTCGGTATATTGCAAAATCTCGCGGATTTTCAAAATAAGCAGTTTACTGCGCACCTCGTTACGGAGTTTCATAAAAAGCTCATGACCGGAGTAGACGATACTGCTGGAATTATCAGAAATGTACAGGTGGTCGTAGGAAAATATAAAGAAGAAAAAGGCAATGTATCACTCAAGGTGAAACATAATCCCCCGCATCATGACCGGAAATCCATTGGGAAGGATTTAGACGACCTCTTTGATTGGGTAAATGCAAACCGCGATGTACCAATTGCCATAGTTTCCGGCATTTTTCATCACCAATTTGTCTATATCCATCCGTTTGAAGATGGAAACGGACGGGTTTGCAGACTTCTCACTGCCCTTCTTTTTATCCAGCACGAATATCTCATCAATAAGTACTTTGTCCTTGATGATTATTATGACATCGACCGCCAGCAATATTCGGATATGCTCCATAGTGCTGATACGGGAGATAAAACGGAGTGGCTTGAATATTTTACGGATGGCGTGAAGTTTTCTCTCCAAGGAGCACTTGCAAAATACAGGGAAGCGCTCCTCACGTTACGCATAGAAGAACAGCCGACGCCGAAAGAAAAAGAAGTCCTGAAAATTATCCAGGAACGAAATGAAGTAACATCCCAAACCATTGTCCAGCTTCTCAAAGTCAGCAGGCAGCAAGCCCACGCACTTCTGAGTAACCTGGTTTCAAAAGGATTGCTTTCCAAAAAAGGCAAAACAAAAAGCAGCTATTATTTTATTAAATAATTTTTTGTAACTGTTCAGGAGTTTGTATTGTATCATTGGTATTATTCCCGTAAAAATGGGGATCCATGTATTATTTACATCTGGATCCCTCGACTTCGCTCGGGATGACATTGTTAACATCCGAACGTTTTTTCTTTCATTGACAAACAATCAGCCATTCTTTACTCTTATATAAGACTCTGGTATTTATGAAAAAAGACAGGTTAAGTTATATCATCGCAGGGATTATTATTGTCCTTTTTTGGATTCTGGTAGGAGTCGTTGCGTATCAACGCTTAACTACTACGCCGGAGGCAAGGGCATCCTGTAATGATTTCGCCTGTACGAATTTTAAAGAAGGAACCAATTGGGCAATCCGTAATTGTCAGAACACGACGGATAATGGCACGATGTATACCTGTTCTCAACAGGGATTGACCGGATCGTGCGGAAATACCACCTATTGTTGTCCCGGACCGGGCCTCCTTTGGACGACAGACCTTTCCAAATGTACACAGGCATCAACGTCTGACTGCTGTTCCTGTCCGACGCCAACTCCCTATATGCAAACATCCCAGTGCAACGGCCCCTGTATAACGAGTGCAAATTGTACGAATAAGCAGGTGTGTTTATTTGATCAAGGATACGGTTGGGTATGCAGAAACCCAGCCTGCTGGAAGAATACGAATTGTACGTGTATACAGTAGAGTATGAAAATACGTTTAAACACGGATCAGTCTAAGAATACAGCTCCAAAGAGAAAATATGGTTGGCTTTTGGCCATTTCTGTCATTCTCCTTGTTTTTCTTGGTGTTATCGTGGGATCGTTTTATAACGAATCGATTCTGTCTCTTTTTGTTTCGGCAGGAGATGCTTGCGATACATGGCAAATGAAGGTTAAATGTGCTGGTGAATGTAAAGATGGTAAATGCGTTAAAGAAGAACCTGATAAATGTGATAGGACAATATGTCCTCAAGGCTGTTATACAGGCACTTCTGGTAAAACCGGATGTAAGGAGGAGACTCCGGCTGCGGCAGCAGCTGTCCCCGCAACAGCTAATGTTCCTCCTGCTTTCACGACTGGGACGACTCCCGATCCGTATGTGACGAACCCCGCTTATCCTACTATTGCCACCGGCGGGGGTGGGAACGGATCCGGCAGTGATGGAGGCGGATCAGGCTGTCCGGTAAATCAGAAAAATGCAAAAGGAAATAAAGCGCCAAAGACAACGAAGAAAAAAGGCTGTGATGATTATAGCTGTACCAACATCCAACAAGGAACTTCATGGGCGATAAATGATTGTAGTTCAGGAGATCCGGATGGGGATATGCAGATCTGCGACGCAAAAGGACGGCTTGGCACATGCGGAGATAAAAAATATTGTTGTCCGGGATCCGGTAAAAAATGGACTACTTCCATGACTTCCTGTACTGTGGGAAAAACGACGCTCACCGTCTCTCCGAAGTCTGTCAAAGCAGGAAAAAATCTTACGGTTAAATGGACGAATATTCCTTCCCCATCCTCTTTGGATTGGCTGGCACTCTACGAAAAGGACCAAAAAAACGTCCGTGAACAAGTGGATTGGAATTATGTTACGAGTACCGGTGAATGCACGAAAGATGAGGGCGACGCGAAAAGTAAGGGATCCTGTACATTTGAATTATCAGAAAATGTCGCATCCGGATCGTATAAACTCAAGTTATTTTCCCGCGACTCCTATACTCTTCTGGCAGCAAGCAATGCTTTTACTATTATCGGCACGTCTTCCGCTACGCCTACTCCCACTCCCACTCCTACACCTACACCAATCGGGGGCACTCCCTGTTGTGCTTGCCCGATACCGACACCCACATATACTCAATCTTCCTGTAATAGTGCGTGTATGACCAATACTAATTGTGCAAGCGGATATGCGTGTCTTTTGGCCAATACTTATGGTTGGGTGTGTAGAAATTCTTCCTGTCCTGATGCTTCATCCTGTTCATGTACCGTCACTCCGACGCCGACGCTGACTGTCACGCCTACTCTGACACCGACCATAACACTGACTCCCACGCCAAGGCCCATCGGAGGGGCGTCACTTTTTTCCTGTGATCAGCCATGTACATCCACTGCACAGTGCCGTACGGGTTACCAATGCGTCTACATCAACGACCAGAACACTGCAGTTTGCAGAAATCCTCTTTGCTATACCGCTAAATCCTGCATCTGTCCGGTCGCTCTTTTGAGTATCACGCCTACCAGTATTTCTAAAGGTACGGATCTTTTGAGTCCTACACCCACATCTTCCGTATCAGCGACTCCCACACCGACCGGACTCCGATTAAATGCTCTCCCGTCGCTTACTCCCACTCCTACGCCGATTCCTATCAATCCTACGCTCACCATTACGCCATTTACTGATAAAACCGGAAAAGTGGCATCAAAATTTACGCTTTCCGGTACATCCGATCCATTCACTGAGGTTACCATACAATTTAATCCTGATGCCGTTGGGCAAACCACCACATCTGATTCCAAGGGCAATTGGCGCTACATCCTCACCAAACCATTAACCACAGGAAACAAGGAATTGACGGTCACAGCCAGGACCGATAACGGCGGAGAGACCCAAGTTAAACAGTCATTTACCGTAAAATCCAGCGGGTCGTTCTCTACAGTATTCTTAGGATTTCTCCTCCTTGCTCTCATTGGCGGTGTTGGTTTTTTTATCTACCAAAGGCGTACAAATGACCAAACCGCTTTATTTTCCCAATTTCCGCCGGTCACGAGTGAACCGGAAACATATGAATCACCTGCTCAGCCGGACACGCAGCCATCTTCTGAATCATCACAAGAACAGCCAAATGTCGAGAAACCAGATCTTCCCACGGAAGAAGAGGTAAGCCCACCGGGCATTACCACGGATATCCCGGAAGAGAAACCGTCTGTTTGACGGATAAATTCCCTCTTGTAGAAATAATTATCAATACGGTATAGTTATTATTCATATGGATACCCAAGACGATACACAACAAAATTCTGTACAAGTCCTTACTGATTTAGAATCAATGATCAAAACAGCGATCGGACAAATTGACAGCAAGAAAGCTGAGTTAAATAAGCTGAACGAAATGACGACGAGTTTTCTTGAGCAGGATTCGACGTATCAGGAACATGAAAAGGCTGCCAAAGACGCAGCAAAGATAAAAAATAAAACAAAATCAGAACTTCTCAAACAGCCAAGTGTGGCTCAAACCATCGCGAAGGCCAAAGAGCTGAAGGCAGAACTCAAGGAGACTCAAGACGGACTTTCTGATTACCTTCGTGAATTCCAGCGTATGTCAGGATCTAACGAAATAACAGATGATAATGGTGATGTCCGCGACATCGTGTATACTGCGAAATTAGTCAAACGATCCGCAGGAAAGTTTAAATAACCGCTTCAATAGTATACTATAATTATATCATGATCGTTACTCCCTATAAAACAAATCCTGTGGTAAAAGGCGATTCGCTTTTTACCGTCCTGGATACATATCTTCCCACACTTCACGAGAGGGATATCGTAGTAATCACGTCAAAAATCATAAGTATTACCCAAGGCAGGATAGTAAAAATAGAAGACTCTGTTGATAAAAAAGAGTTAATCCATAGAGAGTGTGAACGGTATCTCACCCATGAAGCTATGCCACGGTATGGATTTATCCTCACCATCAGTCACCACATGATGATCGCAAATGCCGGTATCGATGAGTCCAATGGAGATGGGTATTATGTACTATGGCCTGAGCATATCGAAGAGTCGACCAACGCAATCTGGGATTATCTCCGTCAAAAATATTCAATAAAAGACCTAGGTATCGTGATAACAGACAGCCATAGCACTATGCTACGGTGGGGTGTCACCGGTATAGGACTTTCATGGTGCGGATTTACACCACTCAATAGGTATATCGATACGCCTGACATATTTGGCAGACGTTTCCATTCTGTCAACGTCAATGTGATTGATGGGCTGGCAGCTTCGGCGGTCTTTGTCATGGGAGAAGGCAACGAGCAGACACCGATTGCAGTCATCAAGGAAGCCCACAATGTCCAGTTTCAGGATCATCATCCTACGCAAAGTGAGCGTGATTCTATAGATATCAGCCTTGAAGATGATTTGTACGCACCGCTTCTCACATCCGTAGATTGGCAAAAAGGCGGAAAAGCATGATCAGGAAACCTTCTCTCATCCTGTTTTGTTTATTTTTTCTTTTCGGATGTTTTACTATTTATGCAATATCGAAGCGTCAGACTAAGACAGTGATGAAATCAAAGCAAACACGTATCTTGCCGACTCTCACGAATCATCCCGATCCATCACGGAAATGTACATACAAGGAGAAAGAATATGCATATGAATATTTCATGGTCGATACCATCACCTCGCTATCTCTGATCCCGAATTTTGAGCAAAGGAAACCATTTTCTGAATGGATGGATACCGCACGATGTACCGCCGCAATTAATGGCGGATATTATGATACGGATGATAAACCGTTAGGAGCGTTTACCGGAAATGGAACTGTTTTAAAAAAACCGGTTACCAATCGGCTTATTGACGGATATATCTCTACAACACGATCACAGGCTGCTATCGGACTTTCCCCGCTTCCCAATCCATTTATCCTTCTCCAATCTGGACCATTATTATATCTTGACGGCAAACCGCTTTCTCTAAAAATTATATCCGATGAACCAGCCAGAAGGTCTGTAGGTATGCTGACAGATGATGGAATATTGATTTTTATGGTCATGTATGACCCTGCATCGGTCTATTTCGGACCAAATCTTGCTGATCTTCCGGCTATTATTTCTATAATAAAGGAGCAAGAAGGACTTATTATACAATCGGCAATTAATTTGGATGGCGGGAATGCGTCAGCTTTTAAAAATGAAAGGCTGACATTGACTGAGCTCACTCACGTCGGAAGCATGTTTTGTTTACAATAATCCATCACTACATTTCGTGGAGTGTATGCCCATGATCGCGCAGCCATTTCCTTTGCTGACGATATGAGGGATTGTGTGCACCAACTTTTGCCCAAAATTCCCTGGAATGATTTTTCACTACTGTATGCACCAGCTCATGGATAACTACATACCGTATGACGATAGAAGGCGCCATAATAAGCCGCCAGTTGAACTGGAGTTTGTTGTCGAAGGAGCAGGATCCCCATTTCGATGTGGTATCGGAAAAATAGAGTTCAGTGTACGATACTCCCATGATTTGGGTGTGCTCATGGACGAATGCTTGGATGATTTCCCTTGCCTGTTTTTGATACCAATTGGTCATTTCCTTCTGAATGCGGAATCTGAGAAACTCCGGAAAGAGAATCTTATCCTCTACTATAGTAATAGTTTTATATGTCCCGATATGAAGTTGATACGGCTTACCAAGGTAGGGAAATGACTCTCCATGTTCAAATTTTTTCTTGCTGGTAACCGGCCGCTCAGCGAGAATTTTTCTGTGTTTGTCAATCCAACCTACATGACCTTCAAGGAACCGTTTTATAAGAAAATTCGGCATACCATGAGGAGCACGGACAACGATGGAACCATCTAATTCAATATGCATCCCAATACTTCTTCGGAATGATTTGATAATCTGGACATCCTGTAACTCAGTCATAGTAAGGATGATACGACAAAAAAGAAGAATTGATAAGGGGAGGTATATCTATAATTAATCAAGATTATTCTCGATACTTTGTGAACGTTTTTAACAAAATTCAAACCTTTTGTAAAGGTAAATAATGTCTTGCGCTAACTTATTTTTGAGTCTAGGCGACCTTCAAAATAGTAGTAAAGTGCGTATTGACAAACTACAAAATAGTAGTATTATGATACTATATGAGTATGCTCAAACGTACAATAGAAGACGCCATAAATAAATACCTAAAAAACAATGAGACTAAAATATTGTTTGTTTGGGGGCCGAGACGTTCCGGTAAAACAACCATAATTAATAAACTTGCACAAGAGTTGGGAGTTACAAAATTTAATTTTGATCTGCAATCAGACAGAGAAAAATTTTCTCCCCGCAGAGAAATTCTTGAAGCAATTGTAAAAGAGAATAAAGCAATCCTGATCGATGAAATCCAAAACTATCCAGAAGCAACAGTAATGCTTAAAATACTTTTTGATGAGTTTAAAATAAAAATCATTGCTACGGGAAGTTCTGAGATTCGTCAAAAATCCTCCAAAGAGTTTGATACTTTAGCCGGAAGGTTTAACGAGATCTATTGTTTACCCCTTTCAATATTTGAGGTTTTAGAAAACGAAAAGCCAAAAGCATCTGAAAGGGAAGAATTTAATATTAAATTAGCAAATAAAATGCAAATTTATGGTGCGTATCCTGAGGTTTATGCAAAAAATAATTTGAACGAGAAAGAGCGAATCGATCTTCTTCAACATATGCTGGATGCATATGTACTTAAAGACGTGATTGATATCTACGATCTTAAAAATACCAAGCTCGCTAAGGATATTTTGACTAAAATTGCTTTACAATTAGGTTCAGAGGTTTCTGTTCGCGAAATCGCTGATTCGTTGGGAGCATCCCCTTCTACGGTTTCAAACTATATTGAAATCTTTATTAAAAACTACATTTTAATCTCCCTTCCCTCGTTTAAAACCAATATAAGAAAGGCTGTTTCTGAGAATCGTAAACTATATTTTTATGATCTTGGTATTCGAAATATCCTGATTCAGGATTTCAGAATTTTAGACTTGCGTCAAGATAAAGGCGGGGTGTTCGAAAATTTTATTATTTCAGAGCTGGAGAAAACGCGTAAACTTCAAAACTCAAAAATAAATACCTATTTTTATAGGGAATACGGGGGGAAAGAAGTTGATATAGTTATTGAAGATTATAAAAAGAACTATACAACCGTCGAGATTAAATCAAAAAATGGTGTTGCTAAAAAAATCTTTCCCCTCCCTAATACTTCTGAGGTAATTACTTCCCAAAATTACCTCGAGAAGATAGATGATGTTTTGAAAGGTAAATAGACATCTATCTTATTATATTTGGTGAGCCGGCTGTCCTCCGATTGGAACGTAATAGCCGATTCGGTTTACAAAATCTATTCTACCATGAAGTTTTTGAGGTTAGAAGTCCCCGGAGAATTATAAGGCTATAATGGTTTAGTTTAAAATAAAATCAAGTGAGTTGTTTTATTTAACACCGAAAAGTTTTTTCCTTCGTTCAGCATCAGATGCTTCCCCCATATGAAACCGAGCAGTAGGCTCTAACTTCATGGTGGGATATTCAAGTGGTTTTTGTAATCCTCTCACTTCTTCTAAACCAAAAGAATGCACTGATGTAGCAATAGGTTTTCTACTTATACCCCTATTGGTTTTTTTCTTTGGCTGAGGATCATGTATTGGTTTAACTATGCCTTCCATTTCACGATCCATAGCAATTCTATAGTTAGGAATGTCTTCCTCACCAAGTTTTCCCTTACGTTGAAGACCCACATAATAATCATGAAGACGCTGTGCAGTTTGTTTAAAAATCTGACGTTTCTTTTCTTCAGAAGTTTTTACAAGAACTTGTTTCGTAGTTGCCCGAAAACCTGGGGCTGTATAGTCCAAAATAGCCGTTTCTCCTGGTTTGAGAGTCAATGTATCTGCATTATTGTCAGTAAACTTGTACACCTGTCGGTCAGGATCTTCTAATACACTCATAGCTATACCACTACCTGAAGTGACTACAATCATTTCACTAAGGGGCATGAATCCCACTTCTATTGCTCTTTGTCCTACAGGAATAGAATTGCGACCATCATTCAATGGTTTTGGTAAATCAGGGGTATTTCCGTGCTTGTTTATTGGTTGATATTCTGCGGAGATTGCCATGACAGGATAATAGCACATTCTTATTACTCGTGTCAATTATTATAGGGTAAACCAAAATACACGAAAAAACCCGGAAAAAGAAAGGTAGAATCCAATCAAACCTGTTGTGGCGTTACGAACGCCACATCTACTTTAGGAAGTGAGGCGGTAGTTAAGGTTGGTGCTCCATCATTATTCCAATGTGATCCAAACATATTTTGCCTCTGCTTTAATTGACCTTCAAATTTAGCGATTTTTGCTAAATCGCTTGTATCCTTGGCTTTTTGTAATTTACCCTGAATTTCATCATCTAATGCCCCGTTATTTTTTACTCTGAATAGAACAGCCTGCCTTTTCTGTCCTTCCGGGACTTTCCCATTAAAATCCTCCAGCTGACTGGTAGCGATAGCACCTGATGCGCCAATATACCACTGTTCATATCCTTCTGCTTCAACCAGTCTCTGATCCTGAGTAAATGCGTTATGGTCACCCGGATACTTTCCATCTTCAAACACATAGGTTACATAGTCTTTACCGGTGGCGTTGGATAGATTTCCGCCTTCTCGTTTTGGATAATACCAGCTTTTCTTTTGCGCAGTCACAAATAATACTCCCTTTTGATCATTTCCATACCGATCAGGAAGACGCCCAGCAAAATATCCAATATCTGGTTTTTCAGGGGAATCCGGATCTCCGTCATACAAAACGGTTACCTTCTCACCGGATGCTAATGCTTCTTCAATACGGGGTACTAATTCAGTTTCTATGAGGCGGTCGGATTCAGCTTTATCCGCACCGTTTATTGAACCTGCTCCACGAAGGGCTATAATTTTTCCAGGTCTTCCTTGTATTTGATCCACCAACTGATCCCATGATTGACGACCATCATCAATAATCGCATTACCCGTCTCTAAACACTGAGTAATCAAATCCTTTGGAGGTTGGATAATATCTTTTGGTTGTCCAGCCACTGGTTCGTTTATAGATTGTTCTTCTGTCATAAAGCTCCTTATGTATGGTTGATAATATCAAATTCCTTCAGAAAAAGCATTTTCTGTATATTACCTAATAGGTTAAATATCTTTACTATGTCCCGCGTATATCTACTTAAAACGCTTTATTGCTAATTTTAACGTCATATATATATAATCAAATCAGATATTATATGACTGATAATCAAATACAACAAAAAGAAGATGCAGGCTTATCAATCCAAGGTGTAGGAGCCGGATTACAATATCATTCTTACTCAAGCCCAGCGACCCCCATGATTATTATTTCCCTATCGGGAATTACTGCGTTAGTTATTCTTGCCATATTTGTACATCCATTTTTTTCTATTCCAACGCTTTTGTTAATAGGCCATTGCTATCATGTCTTTAGTAAAAATTTTCAACATGATCCTATCAAAATGATGAGCGAAAAACACATATGGCAAGTTCAACAGATGTTATTGGGAGATAGCGGGACTGGATTAAAAGCTCCAGAAGGAGGCGTATTGTATATGCCGAAAAGTAAAAAATTACCATCTGAAAAAGGAAACCTATCATGATAATTTATTTATTAACCATAAATAACCAGGTTGGTTATGATTTCGGCATGATACACCAATATGTTACTACGTTATCCGGTGTTACAGATTGGTGGCATTATTTACCCACATCTTATTTATTGTGTACAACCGGACGATCAGCCCGTGGCATAACTGAAGAAATTTTACGTAGGTTCCCTAACCTAACACATTTAATTGTTCAGGTGAACATGCGAGATAATAACGGACTTTTGCAGAAAGAGGCGTGGGATTGGATAAATAGTAAAAATAATCAAAATACACCACTTAAACCAATGAGCACTTTGCCAACAATACCTCAAATTAAACCATATGCACCGGCAAAATCGTTATCACAAATACTTGGTGTTGATCTTTCTAATCTAAAATAGTTTTATGATCAGAAAATGATACTGAACTGTTTCTTTCATTTCAGACAATTTTTTTATAGTTCAGCTTCGGTAATTACAAAATTTGCCTGTTATTTAACTGTTTTACAGGTAAAATGATAAATATCTTGTTATTTTATTGTTTTACAACATGATATATAGAAAATTGTTCTTATATTATTGTACACGAACGAGAATATCTCTATACACCCTGGGTGTATAATTCGCCTACATGCCAGCCATCATAGCAGTTGCTATCTACGCAGTGTTATTTATCAGTGGTACAGCCATATCTAAAACAATCCCCAAATCCATTTCTCCTCTTTCTACCATGTCTGAATCTTCCGAACTGTCCGCATCAGCCAGTACACCCACTCCGACAATCACACCAACGATGGAAACTTCATCTCCCACAATCCAATTCACAAGCCTGTATGTAGTCAAAACGGTGATTGACGGAGACACTATACAGATTGATGTTGCGGGGAAGAAAGAAACTATACGACTCATTGGAATTGACTCCCCGGAAACCGTTGATCCCAGGAAGCCTGTGCAGTGTTTTGGGACGGAAGCATCAAAGAAAGCAAAGGAATTACTATCCGGTAAAAAGGTTGGACTGGAAGCAGACGCTTCACAAGGAGAACGGGATAAATATAACCGATTACTCCGATATGTTTTCCTTGAAGACGGTACGCATATAAATCTACTGATGATCCGGGAAGGATTTGCCCACGAATACACCTATCAGAGTAATCCGTATAAATATCAAAGCGAGTTTATCAAAGCGGAACAGTCAGCACGAGAAGGGAAAAAAGGGTTATGGGCGGATAATGTGTGTGTAACGCCAACTCTAACCACGGGACCTACTTCAACGGTTAAACCTACATCTACACCAACAAAAATAGTAACTACTCAAAATACACCGACGCCGGTCATCTATATACCTCCACCGGCAGTACAACAAACCACACAAACCGCCACAGGCGGATATACCTGTAATTGTAGTAAAGTCTGTGGTGCTATGACTTCCTGTGAAGAAGCATATTTTCAACTGAACAATTGCGGGTGCTCAAAACGTGACGGAGATAGTGATGGGATACCATGTGAGGAAATATGTTCCGAAAATTAATATTTCGTTATACTTACTATTGTGAGCCGGCTGGGATTCGAACCCAGGACCAACTGCTTAAAAGGCAGCTGCTCTACCACTGAGCTACCGACCCATATATGCTGATATATTATATCAGTCTTATTGGTCATAGTCATCACTTTATTTCTTAATGCCAGAGTTTAATGTTATAAATACGCCATTGTCATGTTGCTTAGGGGGGTCGAAGCTCAGGATGACGGTTTGTTTGAGGAAGACTGAATAGATATGAAATGGCATTCATTAAGTCAGTAGAATTGAAATTGAGGTTTTATAATATTTTGCCTTTGAGCAAATTAAAAAGAAAAAGAAATAATCCTGATATTGTTAGTGCGATCTCTGAAAATATTAAAAATTTATTTTGAGCATAAAATCTGAAAAATTCTATATATTCTTTGTTAGGAAAAATTGATGTTGGGACTTCACCTTTTTGAGGGTTGAGTGGATAAAGTGAGAAAACCTGCTGAGAAAATGGGTAAAACATCCTAATTCCCGCTGTTCTGCCGCTAAACCAATCGAGAAAAAGATGTATCAAAATTCCAATTATCAGAGCTGTACTATAACCTTTGATTATTTGATTTTTCAGAATGAAACCCGGAGTTAAAACCGTTAAATAAATGGCAATCCAAAATAACGGAGCGTGTGGCCAGCTATTATGATGATCTTTTACGTATTTAAAAAACATAAAATCAATATCCGGCAGCACTGAACCGACTAACCATGCAATTATTAGACCATTTGTTGATAATCCCAAATTAGGATTTATTTTGTTTACGATATTGAGAGCCAAATATCCACCAGAAATGTGTGCCGGTAGTGTCATATTCTTCCTATAAGTATAGGAGTATTTTATTGTGTAATGTTTTTGATGTGCCTGAGATCACGGATGGTGCGGTCTGAGTTTAGCTCAAGGGCAATCACGTCAATTCTTTGAGATGTGGGAAGTTCAGGATGAAGAAGAATGTAGTATTGGGCAGTGATCACTACTTCATGAATTTTCCTCGGTGTCACGGCATCCTCAGGCGTTCCGTATGTATTTCCTAAACGTGTTTTTACTTCAATAAAAATAAGGGTGTTTTTCTGTAGCGTAATGAGATCGATTTCTCCATAACGGGCTTTGAAGTTACGGTCAATGAGGATGTAGCCGTGTTTAGTGAGGTATTCGGCTGCGATGGTTTCTCCGTAATTACCGAGATTCTGTCGGTGCGGTAACTGCTTCATTTATTTTTGTTGCTGATTTACCGGTACGCGCTCTCAGATAGTAAAGTTTTGCCCGCCGTACCTGCCCATGCTTTTTTATCTCAATATTTTTAATCCATGGAGATACGAGAGGAAAGATGCGTTCTATACCGATGGCCCCTATACCGATTTTCCGCACGGTTACACTTTGATTTTCTCCGCTTCTTTTTAGAGCAATGACGATACCTTCAAACACCTGCGTCCGTTCATGCGTCTCAGTCTTTGTTTCCCGCTTTGTTTTGCCGGCAACTTTTTCCTTCTCAATCAGTTTATAATGCACGCGGATCGTATCGCCAATTTTGAATGTGACATGTTTTTCCTTTTCCCCATCAATGGTTTTCCATGTTGCTGAGTTTGCCATATGTATAGTGCCATTTTACCAACTATTTCCTTTTGCTGCAAGCTTCGATGTAGGAAAGAAAAAGCGGATGCGGTTCAAGCGGCCGCGATCGGTATTCCGGATGAAACTGGGTTCCTACGAAAAATGGGTGGACGTCTTTTGGTAATTCTATAATTTCAACAAGATTTTCAACTATTGATCTCCCTGCTATAACCAACCCCTTTTCTTCAAGTTTGGCTGCATAGGCATCATTAAATTCATACCGGTGCCGATGCCGTTCACCGATTATACGTTTGTCAGCATTTTCATACCCATCGTACTTGATATAACTTTTATCAGATAAAGTACCTTCTTTGACCTTACAGTCCCATCTTCCTAACCGCATCGTACCTCCATATGCCCGATTTTTAAGATTTTCATTTTGACCGGGATTCATATAAATAACAGGATTTTTTGTATTTTTATCACATTCCGTGGTATGTGCATCCTGCAAACCAAGCACATGGCGGGCATATTCAACAACTGCCAATTGCATGCCGTAACACAGGCCCAGATATGGAATTTTATTGACCCTGGCAAACTCAATTGCTTTGATTTTGCCTTCCACACCCCGTGCTCCCCATCCAATCGGAACGATAATACCGTCCACTCCCTCTACGTCAGTCATAATCCCCTTTTCCAATTTTTCCGACTGCACCCACTTGGTCGTTGTCACGACATTGTTTCCCCAGCTCGCATGATCTATGGCATCCAAAAGTGCTGCGTAACTATCACGCAGTTGATATTCACCTGTGGCGAAATATTTACCGACAATGGCAATGGTAATATGTTTTCCTGTTTTTCTTTTTGTCGTATCAATCATTTTTGCCCAGGCATCCATATGAAGAGGTTGTAACGGGAGATTGAGCATTGTTAATATTTTTTCATCAAATTTCTGTTTAGCAAAAAGGAGTGGTGTCTCGTAGGGGCTTTCCAAGTCAATATTATTGATAATATTTTCCGGTTCTACATTGCAAAACAGAGCAAATCGGGCGCGTCTCCGTTCATCGACCGGCTTCTCAGCACGGGCAACAATGAAATCCGGTTGGATTCCCATGGAATTAAGCGTCCGGACGGATAACTGTGTTGGTTTGGTTTTCGGTTCACCCAGATGCGATGGTGTTGGAAGATAGCTGACATGAACGTGAATGACTGTATTCTTTTTATCATGGGAAAGAATCCGTGATGCTTCATAATACAGCATATTCTGGTATTCTCCTGCAGTCCCTCCAAGTTCAACGACGGCAATGTCCGCATGATCCTTCGAACCGGCGTCTTTGATTTTTTGTATAATTTCATCCGTCACATGGGGAATAGCTTCTACATCTTCACCGTTATACCCAAAATTTCGTTCTTTATCGATCACTGTTTTATAAATTTGGCCCATGGTCACAAAATTATGCCGATGCATGTCTATACCAAGGAATTTTTCGTATGTCCCCATATCCATGTCAGCCTCAGTTCCATCATCAAGGAGATAGGGGTCACCGTGTTCGATGGGATTGATAAGCCCAGCGTCAATATTGAGATAGTTTTCGCACTTTACCGTGGTAATTTTATATCCCCTGTTTTGTAAAAGAAGTGCAATCGAGGCGGTAGTATTTCCTTTTCCAAGGCCGGATATGACACCACCGGAAACGAAAATAAATTTAGTGAGCATACCGGGTAGTAGATCTTCGATATCTCTTTTTACAAAGAGATTGCTAAAACCATACTTTTCCTTTCATAATAGATTATACCATCCACAATGATGGTGTTGAATAAGCAGTTTCCAATAATCGAAGATTCACTACGCAGCATAATTAAGGATACCAAGAAATGGTATGTCCGGTCAATCATCGTTTAGGAAATAGTCGGCATTTGTCGGTATTTATGGTGTTTCAGCACCTTGAGTTCGAGGCGGGACCGGCGAAGTGAGGCTAGGGCTGCACTGCGCTCTTCAATTTTCCCTTTTTGTGCAATGATATCCTTTGCTTCTTTTTGGGCTTTTTCTATCTCCGATTCGTTTATTTCATCCGCGTTAACCGCCCGTGATACGAGGATAGATACTTTCGTTTTGGTAACCTCCATAAATCCGCCGCCAATGGCCATATACCAATCTTTTCCTTTACGGGTAATTTTCACTTCTCCTTCCGAGAGAACGGTAAATAAATTTGTGTGACGCGGAAGGATCCCTATGCGTCCTTTTTCAGTAGGTACGAAAACTCCCGAAACCTTATCACTAAATACCTTTTTTTGAGGCGTTACTATATCAAGAAGCAGTGTATCGTTCATGATTGTATTTCATTCATTGAGCCTATCATATAAAAAGCCTGCTCATTCTTATCATCGTGTTTCCCGTCAAGAATTTCCTGGAATCCTTTGATCGTATCTTCCAGTTTCACGTATTTACCGGGTTTGGAGGTAAAGGTCTCTGCCACAAACATCGGCTGGGTGAGAAAACGCTGAATTTTTCTTGCTCTGGTAACGGTCTGTTTGTCTTCGTCACTCAATTCTTCCATGCCTAAAATTGCGATAATATCCTGAAGATCCTTATAGCGCTGAAGAACGCGTTGCACACCGCGGGCTGTTTCATAGTGTGCTGACCCGACGATACCAGGCTCAAGTATCCGGGAGTTAGACGTTAGCGGATCAACTGCAGGATATAGTCCCTGATCGGCAATGGATCGTTCCAAGGATATCGATGAGTCCAGGTGGGCAAATGTCGCGACAGGCGCCGGATCAGTATAGTCATCCGCAGGGACATACACGGCCTGGACAGACGTAATGGATCCTTTGGTTGTCGAGGTGATTCTCTCCTGCAACGCTCCCATTTCTGAGGCAAGCGTCGGCTGATATCCGACTGCTGACGGGATTCTTCCAAGGAGTGCTGACACCTCGCTTCCTGCCTGAGCAAACCGGAATATGTTATCGATAAAGAGAAGTACATCCTGATTTTCTTCGTCACGGAAATATTCAGCCATGGTAAGTCCGGTGAGAGCTACCCTGAGACGCGATCCCGGAGGCTCGTTCATCTGACCAAAAACCATGGCAGTTTTGTCAATAACGCCTGATTCCATCATTTCTTTATAGAGATCATTTCCTTCCCGTGACCGTTCTCCGACTCCGGCAAACACCGATACACCTCCATGAACCTCTGCTACGTTATGGATCAGTTCCTGAATGAGAACGGTTTTTCCGACACCCGCTCCTCCGAATATGGCGACCTTCCCTCCTTTCACAAACGGGGCTATGAGGTCAATAACCTTTATACCTGTTTCTAAAATTTCAAGCTTTGTACTCTGCTGGATAAACTCCGGCGCTTTCCGGTGAATCGGATAATAGGTATCACTTCTCACTGCACCTTTCCCGTCAATCGTATCTCCTACCACATTGAACAACCTTCCGAGCGTCGTTTTCCCGACAGGAACGGTTATCGGAGCGCCGGTTGCTATCACCTCGTCTCCTCTTTTTAAGCCGTCTGTCGGTCCTAATGCAACGGTTTTTACTCTGCGGTTTCCTATATGAGTAGCTACTTCCAGGACTAATATCCCTGTATCGGTGAACACTGTCTTGACATGAAGCGCATCATTGACGGCCGGAAGATTTCCTGTTGGAAACTCCACATCTATCACTGCTCCTAATATCTGTATGATTGTGCCTTTATTTTGGGGTTTTATTTTTATAGTATTTTCCTTTTTCATACAAATCTCCTTTTTATATTACATAATGGTCATACGTGCAGTAACCATATCAGATATTTCATACGTAATTTTTTCCTGTCTGGCTTTATTATACATAAGCGACAAATCCTCAATCCGTGATCGTGCGCTGTCTGTAGCATTACGCATCGCTACCATGCGGGCTGAATGTTCACTTGCTTCAGACTGCATAACTGCATCCCGTATCTGATTTTCTATATAATGAGGAAGGAGGCTGTTAAATACCGTTTCCACAGTGGGTTCGATGAGGAATTCTTCGGATGCTTTTGACGCACCTGTCTGTATCACGTCAAGCGACAGGGGAAGGATTGTTTTTTTTACCGGTTGTTGCTTCAGCGCGGAGAAAAATTCACTGAAGACAATATCAACGCCATCGTATGTATGAGCAATAAATCCCTGTATCGCTAATTCTGCTACAGCCGGTATGGGGTCTATGGTATCCTGAGATGAAAAATCAGCAACCAGTGATCCTCCCAAGCGAACAATGGTTTCTGAACCCTTTTTTCCAAGGGAAATATAATCGTTTGTCTGTAAAGAAGGAGATGATTTTATTAAAAACCGAAAAAGATTCGTAAGCAGCGATCCGCATAATCCTTTATTTGATGAAACTACAAATACCAACCGTTTTCCCGCTGTTTCCGTGGGGTGAGCGAGAAGCGGATGGGTTTCCGATTGGAAGCGCGTACCAAGTTCCATAACCATTTCATAAATTTTTTGCGCATACGCTTTCCCTGCCAGTGCTTCTGCCTGTGCCTTCTTCATTTTAGACGCAGCAACCATTTCCATGGCTTTCGTTATCTGAGCTATGTTTTTCACTGACTTGATCCGATTTCTGAGAAGTCTGATGCTTGCCATATCTTACATCCATTCCTTGATAAATCCGTCAATTGCCTGTTTCAATCCATTTTGTACTGCATCGGTTATCTGTTTCTCTTTTGCAATGAAAGACAGGATATTTTTGTAGTTATCCTGCATATAGGAGAGAAACTTTGTTTCAAATTCACGGATTCTGGCTGTCGGTATGGCATCCAAATAGCCATTGGAAGCAGCCCATATGACCGATACCTGTTCTTCAACCGGCATGGGAACATATTGGCCTTGCTTCAGGAGTTCAACCATTCTGGAGCCTCGGTCAATTTGTTTCTTCGTCGCTTGGTCCAGATCCGAAGAAAATTGTGCAAATGCAGCGAGTTCTCTATATTGGGCCAAATCAAGCTTCAAACTTCCGGCAACTTTTTTCATTGCTTTAATCTGCGCATCACCTCCGACACGCGATACGGATATACCGACATTTAACGCCGGCCGTTGACCTGCATTAAATAAATCCGGCTCAAGGTATATTTGCCCGTCAGTAATGGAAATGACATTTGTAGGGATATATGCAGAAACATCATTTGCCTGAGTCTCTATGATAGGAAGGGCCGTCAGCGATCCGCCGCCTTTTTTTTCATTCAGCCTGCATGCGCGTTCCAGAAGCTTGGAATGAAGATAAAAGACATCTCCAGGATATGCTTCCCGTCCTGAGGGTCTCCGGAGAGCCAGTGATATCTGCCTATACGCCCATGCATGTTTAGAAAGATCATCATAGATGATGAGTGCGTCTTTGCCCTGGTCCATGAAATATTCACCCAGCGCACAGCCTGCATACGGAGCGAGGTATTGATATGAGATAGGGTCGCTTGCTGATGCACATACCACTATGGTATGGGAAAGTGCATGATGTTGCTCAAGATCCGCAACGACATGAGCGATACGGGAAGTTTTCTGTCCGATGGCTACATAGATACAATAGACATCTGAATCCTTTTGATTAATGATTGTGTCAATAGCAATAGCCGTTTTACCGGTATTCCGGTCGCCGATAATAAGTTCCCGTTGTCCACGGCCAATCGGGATGAGCGCATCAATTGCTTTAATCCCTGTTTGAAGTGGAGTGGAAACTCTCTGCCTGTAAATAACTCCCGGAGCAATTTTTTCTATCGGATACATTTGTTTTGAAGTGATTTCTTTTTTCCCATCAATTGCATCTCCCAGAGGATTGATAACACGTCCCAGAAACTGTTCCCCCACAGGAACGGATAATAGTTGACCGGTCGTCTCAACTTCATCACCTTCTTTTATGCCGGTATATTCCCCTAAAACTATGATACCGACTTTATCTTCTTCCAGGTTTATGATAAATCCCTCAATCCCGTTTGCGAAAACAACTTTTTCAAGATATGCAGCATGAGGCAGGTCGCTAACCTGTACCACTCCGTCTGCCACGGACAACACCCGGCCCACATGGCGGACAGACGGTTTGGGAGAATATGATCTGATTTTCTTTATAAAATCATTCGATTCCGATTGTTTGCCTGCAGTATTCATATAGTCTCCTCGGTCAAAAGCATACGCTTAACCTTCATAAGATATCCGGATAGGCTCATATCCATGACAGTATCTTCCATCTCAATCCGTAACCCGCCTAATAATTCAGGGCGTTCTTCAAAAACCAGGGAAATCTGCTTTTTGGCATATCTTTCCAGAGCTTTCGTAAGATTCTTTTTTTCCTCATCCGCTAAAGGCACCACGCTATAAACCCTAGCGGTCGTTCCCCATGCCTTATCTTTAGATGCTGCTTTTCCGTACGGACCGGTACGAAAAGACTTTCCGGAATCCCCGGACGCATGAAGCTCCCGGATTATTTCCTGTACAAGGTTAGTGTCTGCTGTCTGTTTATTCATACTGCTGAAACATCTTTAATCGTTTTTGCAATCAGTTTGTGTTGTATGTCCTTTGAAACCGTACCTTCAAACATGCGCACAACTATTTCTTCAGCCAAAAGAACAGCTTCTTTTTTTGTTTCTTTTCTTGCGTCTTCCTGCTCTTTTTTTATGGCTGCTTTTCCTCTCTCAGTAATATCTTCAGCTGATTTTCTTGCCGCTTCGAGTATGTGTTTTTCTTCATTCTTTGCTTTCTTTTTCATCTCTTCAATAATCATTTGCCCTTCCTTTTTCGCTTCAGATACTATGCTTGCGCTTTTTTCTTCTGCTTTTTCCAATTCCTTTTTCACTGACTCGCTGTTTTCCAGATTTTTGGCAATGTCTTTTTTTCTTTTATCAAGCACTGCAAGAATCGGTTTATACAAAAGAACATTTAACACAACAACTATGATCGAAATATTCACGACCTGTGCCAAAAGCAGTATTGGTTCTATTCCTAATGCTTCCATATATTTACTTCTGTTATGATAATTTCTGAATAGTTATCTTAACAGAAAATCCATCTATCACCTGTATTATACAAATTTGATAATAAGAGCGCATACCAATGCATAAATAGCAATAGCTTCAGAAAATGCAACTCCTAAAATCATGGTTGTCCGCACGTCATTTGCTGATTCCGGATTTCTTCCAATTGCTTCTAATGCTTTCGTAACAATCATTCCGATGGCTATTGCCGGACATGCGCCTCCTAATGTAATCGTCACTCCCATCATTATTGGTTTTATTATCTGTATATCCATACGTAAAAAATCACCTCCTAAATATAGAAACCGTTCAATGGTTTTATAATCAATTATTACTCTTCATGGACAGTCGCGACGTTAATAAAAACTGCCGTTAATGTAGAAAAGACAAGCGCCTGTATAAAACCGACAAATATCTCAAGGAAAAGGAACGGAGTCGGCGCGATAAACGGAATGAGAAATGCGACCACTGAAAGAAGCACCTCACCGGCAAAAATGTTACCGAACAGCCTGAATGCAAAAGAGATAACCTTGGATATATCGGAAACCAGCTCAAGAATTCCTACGAAAAACATGATAGGATTGCTGAAGTTAAGAAACCGCTTGATATATGGACTACCGAGTGTAGAAAATCCAAAATACTGGATTGCGAAAAAAGCAACCAGCGCTAAGGCAATGGTGGTATTCAGGTCAGCAGTGGATCCGCGTAAAAGAGGAGTAAATTTTTTTTCTGAATGATTTTCCATGTTTGCTGATTGATTCTGTGTGTTTTTCTCTATAGTCTCAGCCGTTGATGCTTCTTTTGCATCACTATGCTCTCCGTTATTGAGTGCTGTTTCCTGTTCGCTTGTCGTTGATAGTTCTTCTGTCGCAGAGGAATGCTCTTCCTGAGATACGGATGAAGCAGGAGTTTTAAAAAATCCGACCGTGCCGACGCCTGGGAATAATCCTACCCAATTGGCGGTAATAACAAAAAGAAATAGAGAAGCAAGAATCGGAAAAGCTTGCCGGACCTGGTGGCCCATGACTGCTTCAAAAAAGTCATATAAACCGCTCAGAATCATTTCTGCTATGGATTGGACAGGGGTAGGGATACGTCGGATGGAAGACCGCACCCAAAAAGCAAAACCAATAAGCAGTGCCATGATGATCCAGGTAAAAAGAAGGGCGTTTGTGATAGGAAGCGGACCAATGGAAGCGATTTTCTCAGCTGACAATGAAATATGAAGCATATATTATTTCTTAGACCGTTTTAGAATTGATACAATGATACTGATAAAGCCCAAAAAAGAAAAAACGAATCCCGCTCCAAGGCAAAGAAAAGTATATTTCGGATACGAAGAAGTGCGACGGTCCAATGTGATTCCGATATAAATTCCTATCGCTATCGGAATAATTATTACCGACGCAATTTCTCCGGACAAATTTAAATAATACCAGGAATTATCTTTGCTTTTCCGTATGGTATTTTTACTACTAGACGGTTTAAACAACTCCTTATTTTCTAAGCCCTGCATGATATTTCGCCCTCTTTGCTATTTCAAATTCCTTTTATTGTAGTGAATAAACACGCATTCTGTCAATTGTGAAAATAAGCATACCAACAGACTACGTGTTCCCTATCCCGCAATCGCTCCGCATTCATCGACCAGTATCAGACACCTGTCATCTTTTTTATCAACTTTACCGGATACGTAAATAAAACCATCATTCATAAGCAACTTCATATATTGAGCAAATATTTTCGGAAATACCACCAATTCAATCGACCCTGTGGTATCCTCAAGTTTGACAAATGCCATTTCGTTGTTTTTTGCTTTTGTCAGTATTTTTTTCACTTGTGTAATGATGCCCCCTACGGTTGCGCGTGTTTGGATATGTTCATCGCCGATAGTCCCTATGGGTATGCATGCTCTTTTTTCCAATGCACTTTTGTACTGCATGACCGGATGCTCTGTCAGATAGAATCCCAACAATTCTTTCTCAAATGAGAGTAATTCAGACCGGTTTAATTCTGGTTTATATGAGAGGGTATCACCCGCGTTATCATGATCATCCTGAAGTTCAAACAGTCCTGCCTGCCCTTCGGATGCATTTTTTTTCTTTTTATGAATAACATCAAGTTTCAAACTCAATGCATCCAAAAGAGATGCTCTGTTTCCAAACGCATCCAATGCACCGGTTCGTATCAGGCTTTCAATCGTCTTTTTATTTACTTTAGAGAGATCAACCCGTCCAAGGAAATCCTCAAAAGACACAAATTTTCCTTTTTGCCGTCCTTCCAAAACCGCATCAATGGCTGCCGTTCCTACATTTTTGACAGCTGATAGTCCGAACCGGATAGCATTTTTTTCAATGGTAAATTCGATAAACGATGCATTGATATCAGGGGGAAGCAAAACTACACCAATACGCCGGCATTCAGCGACAATACCTGAAATTTTTTCGTCTTTCGCGGGACCCGTATTTGACCTTGTTTCTGCCGTGAAAACAGCGCTCATGAATTCGACCGGATAATGAGCCTTGAGATATGCTGTCTGATACGCAATCATCGCGTAACTGGCTGCATGCGCTTTATTAAATCCATATCCTGCAAATGGCTCTATAAGGTCAAAAATTTCTTCTGCTTTTGCTTTCGGAAGGCCATTGGCAACACACCGCTCAATAAATTTCTCTCTCTGTATCTTCATCTCAGACGGAATTTTCTTTCCGACTGCTTTTCTGAGTTTATCTGCGTCTCCCCAACTGTAACCTGCAAGAGCAAGGGAGGTAAGAAGCACATCATCCTGATAGGTAATCAGGCCGTATGATTGTTTCAGTACTGATTTGAGACGCGGATCAGGATAGGTAATAAGCGTTGGATCATGTTTCCGTTTGATAAACTCAGGGATGACCTGCATAGGGCCGGGTCGAAACAGCGCTACCATAGCCATGAGGTCAAAAATGGTTGTTGGGCGCAATTCTTTAATGTACCGTCTCATTCCGGCAGACTCAAGCTGGAATATCCCGGTCGTCTCAGCTTGTGAAAGCATGTGGAATGTCTTTTTGTCGTCTAATGCAATTTTATATAAATCGATATCTATTCCCCTCACTTCTTTAATAACCTTCAGTGCGTGACTCAGGATGGTCAGATTGCGAAGTCCCAAAAAATCCATTTTCAGAAGTCCGACCCCGTATTCTCCGACCGTATACATATCATATTGGGTGATAATGCGGTCGCCTTTCGATTCTTTTTGTAATGGCGTATATTCAACCAATGGTTTATCACCGATCACGACTCCCGCTGCATGGACAGATGCATGACGGGCCACTCCTTCTAATTTCTGTGCAACATCGAGAAGCCGTTTTGTTTCCGGCTCTGAACGATAGGCAAGGCCCAATTCAGTTGATTGTTCAAGTGCCTTTTCGATCGTCATGTGGCTTCCCTGAAATCCCATGGGAATCATTTTAGAAATTCTATCGGGTTTACTGTACGGCATTCCAAGCGCGCGTCCGGCATCGCGCACTGCGCCTCTGGCCTCCATCGTCCCGAACGTAATAATCTGAGCCACTTTGTCGCTTCCGTATTTTTTCGTAACATAGGCGATAACTTCATCCCGTTTATCATCCGCAAAATCCAAATCTATGTCCGGTGCTGTCGGCCGTTCCGGGTTCAGAAATCGCTCAAACGGGAGTTGGAAATAGAAAGGATCCAATCCGGTAATGTTGAGCGCATAGGAGACAACGGATCCGGCAGCTGATCCCCTTCCCGGGCCAACGGTAATCCCATTATTTTTAGACCAATTGACAAAATCCTGAACGATAAGAAAATAGGGAGCATATCCGCGGGAGTTGATAATTTCCAGTTCATAATCAATTCGTTTTTGTATTTCGTCGGTAATCACCGGATACCTGTTTTTTACCCGCTCGTTGACCAGTTCAACGAGATAATCTTCCGGCGAAGAGCCTTTGGGTACGGGAAATTTAGGTAAATGCCATTTCCCCACCGAAAGTGTCAGATTACACATCTGGGCGATCCGTACGGTGTTTTCGATCGCTTCAGGCCATTTTTGGAATAACTCCTTCATCTCCTCAGGACTTCTCATATAGAAATCCGGGGAATTGATCATGGAAAGCGGACGATTTTTTTCCAGCATAGTATGCTGGGTTTGGACGCACAGAAGTATTTCATGGGCTTCCGCATCTTCTTTATTGATATAATGGATATCATTGGTGGCCACAATGGGAATACTGAGCGACCTTCCTAAATCAACCAGCTTTTCATTCACCATATCATTCTCGGGTATCGCCAGATGCCTTTGAATTTCAATAAAATAGTGATCCGGCCCAAATAAATCGCGGTAGTTTTTGGCGCATGCTTCTGCCTGGGTTAATTCATTCCGGAGTATGTGTTGGGCAAGTTCACCGGCTAAACATGCAGATAGGCAGATAATGCCATCATGATGTGCTTTCAATGTCTCCCAATCAATCCGCGGTTTATAGTAATATCCTTCAAGATGCGCAATGGTAACCAATTCCATCAAATTTTTATACCCGGTTTCGTTTTCGGCAAGAAGAACGAGATGATAGGGATCCGTATCCATTTTCCCTTCCTTGTCCAACCGGCTGCGCCTGGCTACATATGTTTCCACACCGAGAATTGGTTTCATACCTGCAGCGATTGCTTTCAGGTAAAATTTAAAAACACCATACATCGTTCCATGGTCCGTAATTGCCAAACTATCCATCCCTAATTTCTGTGCACGGGCAATCATCGGGTCAAGTTTTCCAAGCCCGTCAAGGAGAGAAAACTCCGTATGCGTATGAAGGTGGATGAAATCTGACATGAATAAGCTATGAGTTTCAAGTTATCGAGTTACGAGTAATATTAGTAATTCAAAAACTAGCCATTCACAACTCGGAACTCGAGCACTCGCGACCCGTTACTAAGAACATAAACGTTTCTCTAATTCTTCTATGATCAAACCCGCATCCCCTTTTCCTTGTAACGCTTTCTTCACCTGCCCCACAAGAAACATGAGGACGCCTGTTTTACCAGCTTGATAATCAGCTATCGCTTTTGGATTTTCTGAAACAACATCGGTTATCACTTTTTGAAAGAGGGCTTCATCAACACTGTTATTAGCTATTCCTTCCGCTATGCTTTTTACACATTCTTCAGGCGTGAGGCTCTCATACTCTATTCGCTTATTTATAATAGTATTTGCAAGTGATTTTGCAGTAATCATCTCATAGTCTTTGTGCGATAGTATGTATGCGATGCAATTCTCGAAATATTGGGCTTTTTCTCTGGTTTCAGCAAGCTGTTCCGCATCAACGGAAGATAATCCATATTCCTTTTGAAATCTTTTTATTTTTGCATCCGGAAGCTCCGGCAATTGATCCTTGATAGCTGCTATTTGCTCTTTGGTAAACCGCATCGGAGGAATATCCGGATCCGGAAAATAACGGTAATCTTCTGCATTTTCTTTCGTTCTCTGTGAAATTGTTGACCCGTTTGACTGGACATATCCTCTTGTTTCCTGAACAGGTGTTTTCCCTTGTTCTAATATTTCTGTTTGTCTTTCTATTTCATATTCAATGGCCTTTTTAACAAAATTGAAGGAATTGATGTTTTTTACCTCCACTTTATATTTGGGTAGTTCATCTTTTGAGATTTGGACATTGTTTTGGATTTTGGATTTAGAAATTAGGATTTCTCGAACAGATATATTAGGTTCGAGTCTCATACTTCCTTTTTCCATATCAGCGCCTGATATATCGAGGTACCGGATAATCTGATGAAGTTTTTTTAAGAATGCTTTAGCTTGCTGGGCGCTGTGAACATCAGGTTCTGTAACGATCTCAACCAGAGGCACACCGCCTCTGTTAAAATCTACGAGCGTCATTTTCTCCCCGTTAACCTCGGAATGAATAAGCTTCCCTGTATCTTCTTCTAAATGAACCCGTTGGATTCGGACATCTCCTTCGTCGAGCTTAATAATCCCTTTTTTACAAAGAGGCTTATCATTTTGTGAAATCTGATACCCTTTTGGCAGATCAGGGTAAAAATAGTGCTTCCGGTCAAATTTAGAAAAAAGAGGGATGGTACAGCCGAGCGCAAGTCCAAGTTTTATCGTCCATTCGACTGCTTTTCTATTGACGACCGGTAATCCTCCGGGCATGGCTAAACACACGGGACAGGTATATATATTTGGAATTGGAGCATTGAATGGATCATTTCTGCAACCACAGAACATCTTACTGGCCGTTGCCAGTTCTACGTGTATTTCCATACCGATGATAGGTAAATAAGACATAAATATTTTAGTTACGAGTGCTCGAGTTATCGAGTTGTGAGTAATCGAGTCTATTACTCGAAAACTCGTAACTCGTTACTTGCCACTTATTTCTTTCTCCACTCATTCCACGTTGTATTTCTTTCAAATGCATCAGCTGCCTGAATCATTTTTTCTTCCTGCCACATATCAGAAATAATATTCATACCAAGATACAGATTTGTTTTTTCGTCATGGAAACAAGGAATATTAACGCCCGGTAAACCTGTAATAGAAGATGGCTCAAGAAGAAGATCCTCTAATTCTCCAAACATAGGATTATCCTTGGACGCGCCCAATGGAAGAGCAAATCCCGGAGAGGTCGGAGCGATGAGTACATCATACTCTTGAAATAATTGCTGAAAATTCTTCCTATATAGACTCCGCACCTGTTGTGCCTCAACGTAATACTTATCCGCATATCCTTTTGATAACGTAAATGTGCCAAGCATTATCCTCCGTTTTGCTTCTGAACCGAATTCGGATCTTCCCAGGTCGTATCGAATCCCATTGTAACCGGCTAGGTTACTGCTCACTTCGCTTCTTTGTACTATCGTATATACTGCAACTGCGTAATCGGGATTTAGTATTTTCCCTTTTACAAGTGATTCACTGAGCGGAACTGATTTTACAATCGCGCCTAATTTTTCAAATACCAATCCGGCTTTTATAATACTGTCCGCTGCTTCAGATCCCCGTAATTGAGGGTGATCTATATAACATATGCCTATCCGCATGCCATTCACTCCCTTTGAAAGCACTTTGGTAAAATCAGGGATAGGCATTGGGGATGTTGTCCCGTCATAGGGGTCTTTTCCGGCTAGAAAATTGAGAAGAAGCGCACAATCTTCTACTGTTTTTCCGATGGGTCCGGGTGAATCCGTCGAAGATGCCATTGGAACGATGCCAGCGCGACTTACTCTTCCATATGTAGGTTTTAAACCAACGACCCCGCACCAGGAAGATGGCTGGCGAATAGATCCTGCTGTCTCGGATCCGAGAGCAGCCATACACATATCTGCTGCCACTGCTGCAGTACTTCCTCCGCTGGATCCTCCAGGAAGATACCCAGGATTTCTTGGATTTTTGGTAACTCCGAAATCCGATGTTTCCGTACTTGATCCATGCGCCCATGCATCCATGTTCGTTTTCCCGATGACTATCCCGCCGGATTTTTTTAATCGGTCAATGACTGTTGCATCAAATGGCGGAACAAATTTTTTCAATACATTGGATGAGGCTGTTGTTTTCATACCTTTCGTAAGAAAATTATCCTTTACAGCAATCGGAAGACCTGCAAGGGGAAGATCAAAAAGTTCCGGTTTTTCCAATGCATCAGTATTGAGTGTAAGAAAAATATTATAGACGCTATTTTTTTTTTCTATTTCTTCTCCAATATCGTGATAGAGATCAGCTATGGAGATCTCATGAGAGCGAAGTTTCTTTATAGCATCAACAAGTGTAAGTTCATTTAATTTCATATATCAGTTCCTTATATAGCATTGTCATTCCCGCGAAGGCGGGAATCCAATCTAGGTCATGCTCTGGATCCCCGACTCGCCTCGATTCGGCGAAGCGGGTTAGATCGGGGATGACAACATGACTCATCAACATTAATCTTTGTGTAAAACCCTATCCACCACAAAATATCCATTTGATGATTTCGGGGCGTTGGCCAGAGCTTCTTCCTGTGTAAACATCCGCTTCTCATCAACCACATCATCCCTATAGACATTCTCAAGCCCGGTTACCTGATGTATAGGTTCAATGTGAGTTACATCTACTGCATTGAGGGTATCAAGAACTTTCAATACCGTATTAAACCCGGTTGCGAGAACTTTTTTCTCATCATCCGTAACGGGAATAAGAGCAAGATCAGCTACATGAGCTACTATTGACGGAGTGATAATAATTTGGGATTGCATATTTTCTTTATTCTACCGTAAAATATCTTCATGCGCCAATACCGGGAAATCTATCAGCAGATGATTGATGAAAATAAGGACTTATTTGATTCCTTTTTCAAAATCCACGATCTCTATACGCTTGATGCGAAGGCTCATCAACAGCAGTTTAATGACATTGGGAGGCAAATTCAGGATGTGATACACACGTATGAACGGAGACTCTGTGGAAAAACAGAAGGAGGGATGTATAGCAAATTTTCCAGTAATCTTTCTGAAAAATTCTGGGGATTGGTGCGTCAGGATTTCCCAAAAATTGACTTTATCGGAGTTCTGAATTCTTAAGTATTACTATTTAACTAGGTGTTATATAAACATCTCCTAGTTGATCTACATTTGTACCACCGTTTTGCAGATTAAGAGCCAGTGCTTTTTTCTGATCCTCTTTTGCTATTATAGGTTCTTTTAATTTCGCCTCTGATTTTTGTGGCTCAGCAGTCCCTTGAGCTGTCTCTACTTGTGGTGTAGCCATATAATCTCCTTTCTTTAATACTATCGTAATTTATGTATTAAATACATATGTGCTTCCCATTCTAACTCGTTATCTAATAAAGTCAAGTTAATTGGTTTTTTATATTTAACCTCTAACGCCTTCTTAATCAACCAATCGGCAATATGCGGATTTTTAGAAAGAAATGGCCCATGGGAATACGTGGCAATACAGTTTTTATATACCGCTCCTTCCGTCCCGTCTTCACCATTATTCCCTTTTCCGTAGAGAACTTTCCCGAATGGCTTTACACCTTTTCCTAAATAGGTTCTCCCTCCATGATTCTCAAACCCGACAATTGTTTTTCTCTCTGAAAGCTGAAGGTTGAATGCTGATGGCTCAATCTTCGCAATTAAATTGCCGATACATCTTGGCATCCCTTTTTTCGGGTACTTGCTCACCATATCAAATATTCCCAATCCTTCTAGTTTGTTGCCATTTCCGTCTATAAAATAATGCCCAAGGAGCTGTGGACTTCCGCACACAAAAAGACCCGGTGTTCCATTATCAATCATTTCTTTCATAATCGGACCTTTATTCTTCCGCAAATCATCAATAAGAATTCCCTGCTGACGGTCTTGGGATCCGCCACCGAAGTATAGATCAATAGATCGTAGATCGTGGATCGTGGTGTGAAAATCGATAGGAATAATTTTTATGTCTATACCACGCCACTCACAACGTTTCGTAAGAATTATAATATTTCCCCGATCCCCGTACGTGGACATGAGTTCCGGATACAGCCAACCGATGGTTAATGAATAATGCATATTTTTTTATAGTAAATTGATTAGAAATATTCTTCCGACAAAAATTCGCCATGGCGAGATTTTGTCGGAGTTATAATATTGATTTTCCCGTTAAAATCTTCCGTACATCCAGCATTGCTGAATACGTCGCCAAAACCCATCCTGTTTCATTTTCATTAATATTGTCTACAAGCTGCTTAACTGCTTCTCCCAAACTATTTTCAACAACAAATTTTTGTCTTTTATGTACTTGGTCATTATTTGGAATTTTAGATTTATTTCGAATTTCGATATTCGGATTTCGAATTTGGCTTAGTGCATATTTCATTCTCACTCCCATATCCAAATACCTGTCACCTGATATGACTATTGGCTTATTGCATTGATCAAGAATCTCAAAATCCACGTCCCAAATCCAACTCACGTCCGTACCATCGGGAATCCTGTCGTTTAATAAAAGTAAAAGCGGTCCCTTGTTTGGAGAAGCAAGCATAGTTCGGATGGACTCATTAAATCCCGTGGGATTTTTTGATAAAAGAATTCTGACTTTTTTTCCTTTGTACGTCACTTCTTCCAATCTTCCAAATGCGGGCGCTGCCGAGGCAAAACTTTCTTCTATATCAAGCATGTCTACGTTCAGGATTTTTCCTACAGAAACGGCTGCCAGCGTATTATATATATTGTAAACTCCTTCAAATGGGGATATCACATCATCGGACCGTACGTGAACGTTCGGGTGATTCAAACCACACACTGTACATGACCAGTCACCTAAATGTGAATAGTAGTATCCTTTATATATCAATCTGCTGCCACAGGCAGGACAATAAATCGAATCTGTTGCATGTTGGACCTTTGGAATATAGTATTTTTTATTATCAAGTCCAAAATAATAAATACGATTATTTCCGGATGTAAAACTATTCCAGCTTCTATTTTTAACTGGTTTCTCTATTTCTTTTCCTATAAATACTAGCTGTGGATCATCCGCATTTATATATATATGCGCAGTAGTTTCTAAAGCAATCAGAGATTGAATCCACTTTTTAGCAATAGCATCGACTTCCCCATATCTATCTAACTGATCACGGAATAAATTAAGAAGTACGATATGGAGTTTATAGTTCCTTGCTCGTAGATGGGAAAGAATGATAGGAAGAGCATTTTCATCAACTTCAAATACAGCAAAATCATATGCAGATTTCGTCCCTTGAAAAAATGTAGACACGATACCATTTTGAAGATTCGCTCCGCTGGCATTATAAAGGACTGTATATCCTTGATCTAAAAGCATGTTGCGTAGCAATAATGAGGTTGTGGTTTTCCCATTTGTCCCTGCAACGATGATAATGCCTTTTTTAATTTTCTTTAAAAGCTTAGGAAGGATGTTGGGATCAATCCGAAGCGCAATCTCCCCCGGCCATGTAGCACCAGAGCCTAATCTTAAAAAACTGCTAACATATCGAACAAATTTTCCTATTAATAGTATTAAATAAATATTAAAAAATTCCTTCATAAAGAATAATAAAATCTTACGATTACTGCAAATTAATTCCTCTTATTGGTTTAGGAAAACTCCACAACTCAATATTATTAAAATAATAAATATGGTATATAGTTTTACAGTCTGGAATAATTCGTTTGGGACAGTGGAATACTTCAATACGTACAGAAAATATATTCCATACCATGATGGCTATACCAACGAAGATTAAGAACAATATTAATATTTCGTACTTTTTTATCACATTGATCTTAGTATTTTAATTCTCTCTGCTATCGGCGGGTGTGTATCAAAAAGCCCTGCAAACCACGCGCCATATTGCTTTCCTTTAAATGGATTTGTAATGAAAAGGTGTGCAGTCGCATTGGTCGCAGCTTCTAAAACCTCTTTATCCTTACTGATCTTCTCAAGAGCTCTGGCCAGTCCTTCAGGATACCGTGTGAGAAGCGCACCTGACGCATCAGCCAGATACTCGCGTTTCCTGGAAATTGCCAGTTGGATAAGCATAGCAATAAGAGGAGAAATGATAGCAAGAACAATACCGATAACAAGAAAAAGTTGATTGTTATTGTCCTTATCATTATCTCTATCTCTTCCACCCCACCAGAGACTCCGCATGAAAAAATCCGATGCATATGCTATTGTTCCAACGAGGACGGCAACAATAGCCATCATGCGGATATCGTAATTTTTTACATGGGATAATTCGTGAGCAATCACGCCTTCGATTTCTCTTCGGTCAAGCCTTGTGAGAAGTCCGGTGGTAGCACATACCACGGCGTGTTTTGGATCTCTGCCTGTGGCAAATGCATTCATCGCAGTATCGTCAATGACATAGAGTCTCGGCATTGGAAGTCCTGATGAGATGGTTAAATTTTCAGCAACGGTGTAGAAATCAAAATCCTTCTTTCGTGTAGCAGGTCTGGCGCCGGACATGGCAAGTACGATCTGGTCGCCATAGAAATAACTGACAAAACTTGATCCAACGGATAGAAGGACAGCAAGACCGATAAATGAATCACCATATCCGAGCGCTTGACCGAATACATAGGCAATAACGACAACGAGAAGAGAAAATCCTGCCATAAATAGGTATGACCGGATAATATTATTGGTTATTTGTGACCGAATAGACATATGATATATCGCCAGTACAGAAGTCTGTCATTCTGAGCGAAGCGAAGAATCCCATATTGAGATGCTTCGTTACACTCAGCATGACATGAAGAAATAATATTCCGATTAAAACTCTACTTTTATCCCTTTTCGTTCCTCATCCGTTGCTTTAAAGAACGGCTGTTCCTTGAAGGAAAATGTGTTGGCGATAACACTATTCGGGAATACACGGACTTTGACGTTATAATCCATGACCGTAGAATTATAAAATTGCCGTGCATATGCCACTTTATCTTCCGTATCAGACAACTCTTTTTGGAGCTGAACAAAATTTTCATTTGCCCGAAGCTGCGGATAACTTTCGGCAACAGCAATCAACTTCCCTAAAGCTCCGGTTAATACATCGTTTGCTTTTGCCTTTCCTTCCAAACTGTCAGCGCTCATGAGACTTGACCTGGCTTTTGTCACGTTTTCAAATACGCTTTTTTCATGCTTGGCATACCCTTTGACTGAAGACACCAAATTCGGGATAAGGTCCAATCGGCGTTTCAGTTGGACATCAATCTGGCTCCATGCTTCCTCAATTTGAGCCTTGAGAGTAACGAAACCGTTATACAGACTCCAGATATAGCCAACCACAATAACAACTAATCCGCCGATTATTACTAATGCATTCATAATCCTCCTTATCAGTTAGAAGTCCCGAGTTATCGAGTTGCGAGTCAACAGATATTTATTGTAAAAACTCGAGCACTCGTTACTCAATACTCGTTACTTTTAACTTTTTCCCAACCACCTCTTTATTTCATTATATCCAAGTGAATTTATAATGTCACGTTTTTCTGCCCACCCACGACGGGCTACCGTCACGCCGTATTTCATGAGCTTCATTTCAGGCACGCTATGTGAATCAGTATTGATACTGAGCTTACATTTCATTTTTACAGCATCGTACACAAGTGCGTCAGTCAAATCGAGCCTGTATGGGGATGCATTGATTTCAAGTGCAATATGCTGTTTTTTGCAGAGCTCAAAAATGCGTTTCCAATCCGCTTCATATCCTTCCCGTCTTCCCAAAAGTCTTCCTGTTGGGTGTCCGAGCATTTTCACCTTGGGGTTGGCCAATAATGCTGTCGTTATCCGTTTTGTCATTTCGTCTTTTGACATATGAAAGCTGGAATGTATGGAAACGATGACAGCGTCAACAAAATCAAATGCTTTCTCAGGGAGTGCCAGCGTGCCATCGGGTTTAATATCAACCTCAAGCATGATACATACATGGATTTGTTTTTTCTGTTTGTTATTCCAATCCCTGGCATGAGACAGATAAAATTCCTGCCGTTTTTTCATAATGGCAATAATTTCCGAATCCGTATGATCACCCGCACTGGGATTGTGATCTGAAATACCAATATAGTCATATCCGAGTATCGTAGCTTCATCAAGCATTTCCTCAATAGAATGTGCGCCAAGATCATGAGACGGTTCCAGATTAAAATTAGTATGAAGATGTACATCCCCTTGTATATCAGTGGATTCAATTAATTTCGGTAAAGAATGACTAAGGCTTGCTGCAATTTCTCCGTGATCTTCTCTCAACTCCGGCGGTATCCACTCCATGCCGAGATATTCATAGAATTCCTTTTCATTTTCAAATTGCTTTATCCGATTTCCGACTTCCGTCTTCTGACCTCTGGTTTTTTTTATCCCGTATTCCGACAGCGACATTCCCTTCGTAAGCGCGTATGTCCGGAGCGCAATATTATGATTTTTCGATCCGGTAAAATATTGGAGCATAGCACCATAAGATTGTTTTTCACCAACCCGTAAGTCAACTTGTCTGCCACTATGGAGGAGGAGTGAAGCGCCGGTTGGCCCTTGTTCAATAATTTTTTGGTGAGGATATGTACAAAAATACGATATGGCTTCATCCGGTTTATCCGTAACAACCGCAATATCAATGTCTCCAATAGTAGCGACACTTCGTCTGAGACTGCCTAAAATATCGATATGCGTAATCCAATCTTTTTTCTTTAAAAATACGATAATCTCCTGAGCTATGTTGTCAGCTTCTGAAAGGAGAATTCGTCTTTCCTTCACTGATCCTTTTTTATATGTCTTGATATTTTCTGAAATAAGTTCTTCCGACCGCTCACCAAAGCCTTCCATAGGTGCGATTCTATGAGAATCAATTGCTTTTTGGAGATCAACGACGACTGTTTTATCATTGGTTAGATGAAGCTCAGTAACTAATTTATATGCTTTTTTAGGCCCAATACCCGGAATGAGAAGGAGCGGAAATACTGCTTTTGGGACCTTAGCTAACGTTGATTCTATATGTTTTGCTTTTCCCGTTCTAAAAATTTCATCTAAATGTCCAATAATGGTTGAGCCAACGCCCGGAATCTCAGCAAGCTTTCCGTCATCCCAGAGATCTTTCACTTCACTGGTCAGGTGTTCAATACTATCCGCAGCCCGTTCATAGGCAATAATCTTAAATCTATTTTCCCCAAGGATTTGATACGCAGCTGCCATTTTACGGAAAAGCTCTGCTATTTGGAGATTTGAAAGATGAGACATACCTATATAATATCATTATCGTAGATGTTACGCAGTTAGTCATTGCGAGGAACGCAAGTGACGAAGCAATCTTTATGATAGTTTTCTGAAAGATTGCCACGCTCCTTACAGTCGCTCGCAATGACAGCAATGATAAAGTGAGCTTGTCGTAGGATAAATTCCTATGGTATCATCTAGGTACATTGGACTCGTGGTGTAGCCTGGTTAACACGCCTCCCTGTCAAGGAGGAGATCGCCGGTTCAAATCCGGTCGAGTCCGCATTAGAAATTTCAATGTCCATCCGTAGCTCATAGAGCAAAGGAGGACTGATGGTTGCATATTACGAGATATTCTGATATAACACCTTTAGTTTCATCTCCTGCCTATAATTAACCTCTGCCCAAGCTTATTTATTATGCAAAAAACACTCCAGCGTAGTTTGAAATCTCCTGATGCCATCCTTTCCATGATTATTGGATTTGCCGTTATTCTTGCTATCGGATTTGCTATTATCAATACGATTAAAATGAGTAATATCCAGAAACAGGAAGTTCAAAAACAGCAAGAAGAACAAAGAAAACTTGAGGACGTAAAACTTTCGAAAAGTCACACTGTCAAACAGGATGAAAACTTGTGGGTTATATCGGAGACGTACTATAAAACGGGATATAATTGGGTTGATATTGCTCAGGAAAATAAATTAGAAAACCCTGATCTTATCTATCCTGATCAAAAACTTACGATTCCTGATGTACAACCACGTTTTGTTGAAGGTGATATTACACCTGAGGCTGCATCAACAACTGCTCCTAAACATGCAACGTACACAATTGTTGAAGGAGACACACTGTGGGATATCTCTATGAGAGAATATGATACAAACTACCGCTGGCCGGATATTGCAGATAAGAATCAAATCCCTAATCCCGACCTCATTTACCCGGATGCCATCCTGCAATTGCCACAATAAAGCTGATGAGCTTGAGTTACTACATAACTACTATGTTCGAGGCTGAAAGTCGAAAAGAATAATGTAGGTTATGTATTAATGACGACGGAACAATTTTTGTATCAATAAACCTATTGAATATACAAGCATTGACACAAATACCCCATTTTTAATCGCATGTCCAAGGATAATAAGCCATGCATTTATCCTGACATTTTGGGTAAGGATTCCTTGTTTTGCCAGTTGAATAACAAAAAAACAAAGAAAGATAACCCCTATTGCCCGACCAATATTTTGAAAATATGTTTTCATTAAGGAAGACTATCCTTTCTATCAGACCAATGTACGTTTATGCGTTCGCCATAGAACGGCATTTGTATACTATACCATATGATATATACTGGATAGTAAAAATAATAGAGCATATTTTCTTTCACCGGTCGTTTTGTATCGGGATAGTAATCCCCTTCAAGAAATCCGTATGAAAAGTATCGTAGATTTGCTGTCGGTTTCGTGATACCAAGCTGATAACGGAAATGCCAGGATAGTATATAGGAGAAGAAAAAAACACAAAAAAGTATCGTAAATATCCGGCCTTTCATACAGGAATATGTTACTCTATTTTGCCTCATGTAAACAATGATTTTAAATTTCCCTGTATGAATTTTTTTCTCTTGACAAGATAGGATGGGAAATCCATACTATTCATAAAGTTACATCTATGAAAATTTTGAAATACACCTTTAGCAATCCGATTGTCCTGTCTTCACTGGCATTGGGAGGTTTTATTTTTTTAGGAATGATAGCTGCTGTATTTATCCACAGCCAGACACAACTTACCCTTGCCCGTCAAGAAATTACCGTGAAAGGTATGGCGTATGAGGATGTAATCGCAGATAACGGACAATGGGAGATAGGATTATCTGTCACAGATCTTGACCGCATGACGAGTTTAAAAAAGATGGAGCAACAACAAAAAGTAATACAGGATTATTTGAGTAAATTTCCTTCATTTTCTGTATCAGTCGGAATTCCTACAACCGATAAACGGTACACCTACGAAAATACGAAAGAAATTTTTCGCGGATATGTGTCTGTGATTCATTTCACTGTTTCCTCACTCGACGTTGATACTCTATTTGCCCAGGCAAGCGTATTTAACCGATTTGCCGTAGAAAACAATCTTGATGTTGATAGTGCTTCAACTGATTTTTATTATTCTAAATTAGACACGTTAAAGGTAAATCTATTGAAAAAAGCAGTAGAGGATGCAAGAAACAGGGCAAATGCACTTGCCTCAAGCTCAAACACAAAAATCGGTAAAGTCCGTCGAGCTTCTCAGGGAGTATTTCAAGTAAACGCAAGAAATAATTATGATGTTTCCGCAGGAGGAAATTATGATACAGAAACCAAAGAAAAGACTGTCCAATCAACGATCGAAATCACCTTCGAATTACTATAACCAATTACAATTTCTCAGGACCTATGTAGTCCCCTATCATTCTGAGGCTGAAACCGAAGGATCTCATACGGTGATAGAGCGAAATCCTTCGCCCCGACTGAGTCGGGACTCAGGATGACATATTGGTGCGTAAGTCGTAATCTCTCTGTAACTTTCTATCCATTTCTGTCCCGTCCGGAGGCGGCGAAAATAATTCTTTGCTACTACATTACTCCTGAAGTTATCGTACAGCTTTCAGAATTCGAAAACTACCTCAAGACTGTCAACTTCTGTTTATTTCAGGAGGTTTTTGGAGAAATACGGAAATCCAGGCACCCAAAATATTAAATAAATCTTTTTTAACTCATTCGAGAGATAGCAAATTTAAATATTAGATAGCCCGTAGTAATTGATGCGAGAGCTGAAACCAAAGTACCGACGACTAACCCTAGAGGGATATAAGTAAATCTGACCGCCACAGAATAAATAATAATGCTTATCGATGCCAAAAGTGCGCTTTTTGCCAAACTTTTAGAAAACTCGGCGCCATGAGAAAGATAAGAGATAGCTAATGTACTCGTAAACATTGCTGGAAAAAGAGCTAATACACCACCTAGTAAAGGCCCACCAATCTTTCCCAGCACGACAGATAAGACAATAATCAAACCACTCAGTGCTCCTCTTAGAATTAGTGCAGATCGCGAATAAATTATTTTCTTCCCTTTTACTGTTCTAACTTTGGCAATATATTCCATATAAGAAAATGACAGGAAAGTTAACAGGAAGTAAATAACGAATAGGGAATAATAGTTGTGAAGAGGAAGTCGTAAAGCAATAAATGTAAGCGTTGCCCAGCTAACTATCGAAATGCCAAGCGCCCAAACAAGTCCTAGAGATATTGTCGCTGCGAAAATAGCCAAAAACAGACTTCCAATTCCACCGATCAAAGGTGTAATCGACGTAGCTGTGACAGCTGCTTGAGAAGATTGTGTCCAACCAAGGAAAAATAATCCAAATAAGAGTGTTGAAGGTAGCCCTGTAATAAGACCACCAATCTTAGAGCCCAATTTATCAGCCAAATATGTTGCAAATACAACCCAGGAACCGCCTATAAAAAACGACAAAATTATTTTAATTAGAAATATTGTATCCATGTTACTTCATTTTACCTTAAAAACTCAGTAAAAAGACATATCTCAGGTCCGATTCCGGTATCCAGTATCAGACACTTCCAGGCTAACAACAAAGTACTTAAAAATTGGGCTCGAACTCGGGAAAACTTGATTTTAAGGGGAGATTTTCGACCACGACAAAACCATTCTCATATGGAGCCGGTAACGCTACTCAACTCGGACCTCTTCCCGCTTTGGTTATTTTCCAAGCTCTCATATCAATGATCCATCTTGGCTACTGGGACAGACTTTTTGAAGGAATAATTTACCAGTGAATAGTTTCTAATACTTTTTCAAACTCTGCTTGTGTCGCAGCCGGAGTAATATTATTACCATTTGTTGAAAGTTTCATAACCATATATGAAGATCCGTTTTGCATTTGCATGTAATCATCATAACCATTAAATGTTTGCTTCCGTTCGTTAGTGACTTTATCGGGAACATATTTAGATAAAGAGGCTAAAGCATAAATGCCCGCTTCGCGTTTGGGATCTGTTAAAACACTTAAGCGGGTATCACCTTTCCACAAAAAGAATTTATCTCCATTAATCACAATTTCATCGTGGTTTTTAAGATACTCTTGACGATCAGCTTCAGAAGTAAATATTCCCCCGACCTCAGCTCCAGTCTTTTTAGTGTCAATACCAATAATCAGATAATTTGTACCATTTTGTAAAGCAACGAGGTGATCAAAACCGGTTAGATTATTTTTGGTAAAGAAATTTTTATTAGTCACACTGTCGTAAACTTGCCAAGTTTTGGGGTATGAAATAGAAAAAGTGTTATAGGTATAAGTTGTTATTGCAGAAGTTATGTGATTTACAGTAGGGTTGGGGGAAACGACTGGCGCATTTGAAATCACCTCCCTCGTAATAGGAATTCTCTCTTGTACTATCTTGGTTTTCTTAGACTGACCGCTTAAATAATATCCTCCTATACCAAAGACAACAGCACAAACCAGACCCGTTAACAAAATAGGCGCAACCAAATTTGTCTTTGTTTGAACAGGAACGGGTTGCTGATTTACTGGTGTTAGGTTCACGGGAGTGGTTTCAATGGGATTTACGATTGGTTGATTTTCCATAACTAAATATTAGGTTATTTCTTGACGAATAACAATAAGTTTAAGTTCGCCTCTCGTCATCGGTAGCCAAAACTTCCAGGTTAAAACAATTTTACTGAAAATTGAGGCTCAAATTCAGGGAAAACTTGATTGTAAGGGGATATTTTAGACCACGAAAAAACCATTCTCATCTAAAGCTGGATACTGTAATTAGCTCGGATCTACCTGCCCGCAATGCTTTCAACATAGCTGATGCAGGCGGGTTTAACCAGGATGAGTATATCAAACAATATCTACTCGACCCGGATTTAGCTCTTATTTCTAAAATAAAAACAGGTCTTCGCTATTACATTACAGCTGATTTAATTTTACAGTTTCAAGCGTTAAAGAACCATCTGGGTATTACAACTTTTACCAAGTTTCTTCTCCAAAATAAACAGGTTTAGTTTCAAAAACTGATTTATGAGATTTTGCTTTATCACTCAAGAACAACGCCATCATTAATTCATCACTTTTTCTGGGGTTTTCTTTATTACCTTTTATTGTCGTGGTATTTTCCATAGGCTCCCAGCCAGACTTTGTATAAAAGTCTTTTAAATTATGGTTGCAGTGGAACATTCCGATATCAACATTACCTTCTTTGATGATTTTTGTTCCAATATCAACAACTTGTTTACCAAATCCTTTACCTCTAAATGGAGGATAAACCATAACTCCGGTTAAACCCCAACATTTGTAAGTCTCATCAGCATGTTTGAGCTGTTTTTTAACGACAGCACAATAACTAATCAAGATATCGTTTTCTGTGGTTATTGCTATATGCGTAGAGTCATCTTCTGGGTTGTTAATCCAATCTCGGTTCTCGTTAGATCCGATAAAACCCTCCGGAGCATTAAAACGTAAAAAAGAAAGTATCTGCCATTTTAGTTTTTCAGGAAGATCACTATCTGATTGAAAAATCTGTTGCTTATACATTTTTTGTAAGTTTCTAGTAACTTTATGTACATTTGTGTTTATTTCTGGCACTTTATGAGCTGGATACCGTAATTGGCTCGGACCTATTTATCCAGGATGGGTATATCAAACAATATCTACTCGATCCAGATTTACCACTTATTTCTAAAGTAAAAATCGGTCTTCGCTACTACATTACAGCCCAACCTGAATTGATTTTACAACTTAATGTTTTCAAAGGCTACCTAAAGAAAATCAATCCATTTCTATTCTTGGAAGTATTTGGCAAACAACGCAAGGATAGAAAAATATGCTAATATTTGGGTACCGAATGGTCTCTGCGGTGAACGTACCTTTTTTTAGGGAGCTGATGGCACCAATTGTAATCCATCTTAGCAGCAGGGACCGCCTATCATATGAATACAAAACAAACTGAAATACAAATTATCGATTTAGCAAAAGACTTAGGCGCGTTTTCTTTGGTCATTACCAAAAACGAGAAAAACGTGATTGAGTACGGTGACACCAAAGATACTTTTAATATCGCTTCTATTAGGAAGTGTTTATTAAGCGTACTTTATGGAATTGCTGTCGAGAAAGGAATTATTAATTTGTCAGCTACACTTGAGCAACTTGGAATTGATGACAACCCTCCATCACTAACTTCAGAGGAGAAACAAGCGACAATAGAAGATCTTTTAACATTAAAATCCGGCATCTATCATTTCGCCAATTATGAGACATTTTCTACAAAAAACAACAGACCCACAAGAGGCAGCCATTCGCATGGCACTTATTGGTATTACAACAATTGGGACGCAAATGTTTTAGGAACAATATACAAAAAACTAGTAGGTCATGATATTTTTCAAGATTTTAAAATCTTAATTGCAGATCGTATTGGAATGGAAGATTTTCAAATTGAAAAGTGTGAATATAAAAATCCCGATGAAAACTCAATTCACCCCGCATATATTTTCAGAATTTCTCCTCGAGATCTTTCAAAATTCATTCAACTATATTTGAATAATGGGTTATACAAGGAACAACAAATAGTTCCTATGGGTTGGATAAAAAGAAGTTTGCAACCATACTCTATAACCCCGAATGGGAATGGTTTTGGATATATGTGGGAAGTTGCAACAGATGGAAAATTATATGGCGTTGAATTAGGAAACAGTACATTCTCATACTCTGGCTACCCAGGACATTATATTGTTGGCGTACCAGAACTCAACATGACAATTACTTATGCTCACACTCTAGATTTGCCAGGAAAAGAAACTTTGTCTTCCGAAAAATTCTCTCAGTTACTTCGACTTGTAAAGCAACTTTAGGTCCGATTCCGGTATCCGGTCAATATTTTTCCAAGCTAGCAATTTCATAATCAAAATCGTGGCTTGGACTCGGAGAAAATTGAATTTATAGAGGAAAATAAGGGAATTTCGAATTTGATTACCGTATGGAGCGGGTGAAGGGTGTCCTTCGCTGTCTATAGCTCTAGCATCAGACAGCTTCGGAACACCTATATCTTCATCCACTCTTCTTTCGTTAAAGCTACTAATCTTTTATAAACAAACGCTTTTCCAGATCCGGATTTCAAATAAAATTCAAAATCTTGTGCCTTCTGCTTTGCTTCAAATGCACAGTACCAAATCAATTTCCAAGGAAGATGCCCTTTTGTGAATTTAGTCTGTCCCGAATTATGTTCTTCTACTCTCTTCTTTAAATCCGCTGTATATCCATAATATAAAATGCCAGATTTTGAACTCTTCAATATATAAACATAGTACATGTGCGAATCGTCTGTAGCTTTAGCGAAAGACGAGAGCGGGTGAAGGGAATCGAACCCTCTTCTTATCCTTGGGAAGGATACATACTACCAGTGTACTACACCCGCATGTTGAATAAATCAATTATATCATGATTTTCTAGCAGCAAGATTGAAGGGGTAAAAATACGAATCAAAACAAGTATCTGAAGAATTATATATATTCTCTCCGATAAAATAATCTACGAGTATTTCTCTTAAACGGACTATTTCTTTAAGCGATGTAGTGTTTTTTGGATCATCAATGGTAAAATCCAACAACTCTAAAGCTCGATAGAGTGCATTTTTACTTTGTAGTTCATTCTGCTTTTTTTTCCATGTGATAGCCCGTCCCACTTCAGATCCAATATTTGCCATCTGCTCATAGAGAGAAAATTTCTTCCATCGATCAACAAGATCTATATGATACATACTCATGGGATTATGAGTGAATGAACGATTGTTATAATTCTCTTCCGGATATCTTCATTCTCAATAGATCGGGTCATGTTATTGAGTCGCGGACGGACATTAATCATCGAATCAAATTCGATCATATTTTCCTTTGATTCATCAGGATAAATATTGATACCCCAAAGGTCATCTTGTTTAGACCCGCCGCTAAGAAGAAAAGCTTCTTCATCTGCATGCATGGCGGCATCGACTACCATTATGCATTTCTCAATATCCACAACGGCCTTTATAAGCGTCCCAAAAGAACGATCGGAAAGCTCTTTCAATGCTTGTTTTGTTATTTTGTCCGTTATCAGTTTCATATCTACAGTATACCAAGATCGGTATTATAAAAATATACACGTTTTTGATACAATAGCTTTGTGCCTCCATAGCTCAATGGCAGACCTGCCCGCAGAAGCTTTGCTTCAAGCGATGCGCAGGCGGGGCAGCGGACAATTTGCCCTTTTAGCTCAATGGCAGAGCAGCGGTATCGTAAACCGTCGATGACAGTTCGATTCTGTCAAAGGGCTCATAATGGATAATGGTTCCAAAATAACCGTAGATGCTAGTTCGCCCCAGTACAAAAGCAACGCTCTGTACGGGGTACAATTCTAGCTGGAGGTTCAATATCAAAAAAAACAGTACAATAAAAGTATATGGTCAGATCACGGTTCAGAAATTATCAGGATAGAAAAGAAAGAAAACAAATTTTCCTTATCCTTACCGGCATGGTTGGAATTTTTCTGTTTCTTCTTCTTTTTGGGGTTAAAATTCTTGTAGGGTTTAGTCTTCTTGTCGATAGAATCAGAGGGACAACGCCGGTAAGCAAGGAACAAACACAAGTTCTCCTTCTCCCTCCGCAGCTTGATCCTCTTCCTACCGCGACTTACAGCGGACAAATCAATATTTCAGGGAGAGCAAAAGGCGATGTTACCATTCTCCTCTACGTCAATGAAGAGCAAATGGATAAAACGAAACCCGGAAATAGTGAGGGGACATTCACTTTCAAAGAAGTAACGCTTAAAGAAGGGACAAATACGCTCTCCGTTAAAGCAACTGATGATAAAAATAATTCCAGCGACGTATCCCAAATTCTCACTATCCAGATGAAAAAAACGAAACCTACACTCGACATCACTGCTCCATCGGAAAATGCTGAAATTACCGGGGAAAAGCAGATAGCAACCATTACAGGAAAAACTGAATCAGATAATACTGTCACTATCAACGATCGCTTCGTCGTGGTAAAAATCGACGGATCATTTTCCTATGAATACCCATTAAAAGAGGGTGAACAAACACTCACCATACTCGCGAAGGACATTGCAGGGAACGAAACGAAAATGGAAAGAAAGGTGAAGTATAGCAAATAGCGTATGAATGGAACCTTTGATCAATTTAGTATCCCATCGATGCACGTGCATATGGATGATACAAAATTGAAGATTTACTTTTCCTTCTCCTTCTGTTCAACAATTCCTGAAATACTCCATAACCATATAAGAATCCATGGATAGAAGAAGCTGTTTACGAACAAACTGTGAATAGAAATAGAAAGAAGCGAAAGAATAACCGTTTCTCCCATCGGGTTCTTTCTTTTCAGGAGAACCACGCCTTGTTTACTCATTGAACATAGCAGATAGATCCATGCTAAAAAACCTACAATTCCGGTTGTCGCAAAGACGAAAAGAAAACTATTATCCAGTCCTCCAGACGAATGGGAAAGCGTTGAAGGAGATTCAATACCATTTTCGTTTGATTCCGACCCAGTCGGGAGAGGACTCTCCCTTCGTACAGTCCGTAAAAAATTAAACCCATAACCAAACAATGGTTTCTGCTGTATCAATGCGAGACTCTCAGACCAGTTTTGAATTCGCGCAGCGCTGGAATCAGTACGGAACAGTTTCGTTATATCAGTCCCCGGAAAAGGAACACAAAGAATAATACCAATAAACAAGAGAAGAATAACGAGCATTGTATATGACCGTTTCATTATTCCATATACAATCAGAACTGTCATAAATGCTACATAGCTGCTCCGGGAAAGAGTTAAAAGAAGAGAAAGAGAGAGGATTTCCTGAAAAATCAGTATAATTCTTTTTCTATTCCCGGAATGAAAAAGATATATTCCTATGATAAACGTTAAAATAATGAATAATCCGCTGAAATTTGGATCTAAAAATGTCGAAAATAACCGGTAATAATGGGGATCCCAGCCCAAATACATGAGATTCCGGAGATTCGGATAGAGTGCGTATTGCAGAAATCCGAGTAAGGCATACACCACCCCAATTCCGTATAGCCATATGAGCCATTGTTTTTTATTTTCTTCAGTTGCAATAATGGGATAAAGACTGGCATAGAAAATAAAACGCATGACATACCCTAATGCTTCTCCGATTTCAGGGAGCGTATGATTGGACATATTAACGGCAAGTGACAGAAGCATCGCTGCTAAAAAAAGCTTGAGCGGAAAAAACAATGTCAATTTTTTTTTAACAATCAAGACGCTATTCTTCCCTAGAACACATTTTTTTATAATCCAATACATTACGATTACTCCTAAAACAATATCATGAGAATAAAGTGCTGCTCCTCCAAAAAGAGGAATTCGTATGAGTTGTCCAAAAAGCAAACTAATAAAAAATAATATAAGCAGAAGCCACATGGTATTTATCCTCTGGTCATCTCGACCGATCCCGATATACTCTCGGGAGAGTGGAGAGATCTTTCATAATTATTATGGAAGATTTCTCGACCCGTCCGTCAGCTGATGGACGGACTCGAAAAGACAAAAATTCATTTAATGATTCTGTAATATATAGAGTTTTCCCCGTGTAAGAAATGAATGGAAAGACATCATGATAGCCATGACAGCTCCAGCGGTCCCATCGAGAAATCCAAACCGAAAAAAATAATTCTGAATAAATTTTGCTAGTGGATAAAAAATAATAGTAAATGCGTTAGCGGTAATTCCCTGTTTATAAAAATACTGGGCATTGATCGTTGAATATCTGTTTATATCCGCGACAAATTGGCGGATACTCGTATGAGAATGATGAAGAACCGGATGGTCAAGCATCTCAGTTTTCCCTTTCACATCCCAATATTCATGCACGGGTCGAACCCACGTACCAGCCTCTTTTCGTGCTAACCGCAATAATGTAACGTGCGCTGTCTCACCATGCTGCAACTCTTTCCCTAAAAATATATCCTTTCTCTTTACATAGTATCCCTGTATTTTATTTGTGATTTGGTCATTGTGATTTGTGATTTTATATAGTATTTCTTTTTCCAACTCTTCACTTACCTCTTCATCACTATCAATAAAAAGCACCCACTCCCCTTTTGCTTTTGAAAGCCCGAAGTTCCGCTGGCTTGCAAAATCATCATTGAGCGGATGCTGATAGACTGTAGCCTTTCGTTTCTTTGCGATATCGACTGTGGCATCGCATGAATCATCATCAATAATGATCCGTTCACCAGCCCACGAGATACTTTTCAACGTCTTCTCTATCGTTCCTGCATTATTTTTTGTAAGAATGATGACAGTTATCATATGTTGAATCTATTATATGCAATACCTTCTCAGCAAACAATTTCCAAGAATAACGATGTAAATTTCTTTTACCGTTTATAAGTATTTTTTTTCTAGAAGTATGATCAGTAATGACTTTAATCAAAGCCTCGGCAACCTCCTGAGCATCTGAAGGGTCCAATCCGATCCCCGCATTTCCAATAACCTCTGGAAGCGCACCACTATCCGCATATATAATTGGTAATCCGTACGCCATCGCTTCCACAGCAGGCAAACAGAATCCTTCCCATTTCCCGAGGGTAATAAATGCATCAGCGCCTTTATAATATCCAGCTTTCTTTTCTTCTGACATAAATCCGACTACCTTGACACGGTTTCCCACATGAAGATCATTAATCGTCTGCTGTATCTGTGGATCATTCCAATAATCCCCTCCGATAAGGATGAGATCATGTTCTGTTTTTGATTGATGCATAAATTGATGAAATCCTTGGATGAGGGCAGGAATATTCTTAACGGGTTTCAGCGATCCAACAAAAAGAATATATGGATGTTTATTTTTCACTCCGGCAATATTCTTCTTAATAGTAATTCCTGGATAACAAACTGAAATTGATTTTTCTTGAAAAGAAATAATATCATTTTTCGTAAATTCAGAGATAGTAATAATATGATCTGCGCGTTGAATAACAGCTTTTGTTTGTTCTCGGAGTCGTATCCATGAAGATCCGTAATGTTCACCCATATGGAGGAATGCCAGATCATAGATAAACCCGATCATGCGGATCTTCCGATGCATACATGTACATATATTCACAGAATTAAAGATACCCCTCCGCCAGCTGGTGGATCGGGAATATATGGTGCGTGGAAGTGCTTGTGATACTCCTAAAAATACATCAACTGGATGTACTGCTAATTCCATAGGTAAACGGACTTTCATATATCCGATGAATGGGGATAAAACCACATTCGTCATATTCTTGCCAAATAAGCTCATGATTTTTCGGTCAATCGGACGGAAACTATATAAACGGTATAAATTATTTTTATCAATATATGAAAGTTCTTTCAGAAGTTCTAACGTCACGCGCCACACGCCAACTTGTAATCGTTTATCAGTGATAGATAGTGCTCCCGCATCAATGCCAATAATCATATACCTATGTCATTCCCGCGTAGGCGGGAATCCAGGTTTCCTGCCTAGATCTCTCGACTTCGCTCGGGATGACGTGAAATATAATCGTAATTATTTCGTAGCTCTTTTTACTTTATAACCTTACAAACTTTATACTTGATGAACTTATAAAGACCATCTCCTATTCCTCTCCACGGCATTAGTATTGATCGAAAACTTATTTCTCTTCCTAACCCAAACATACAACGGAGAATATATTCCCATCGCGAGAGAATAAAGAATGGAAGCAAAATCCATGGCCTATGTTTTAGGAAAAAATAGGTTTCATTGGAAAAAAAATGGTAATACCAATACATCCGGTTGTCATTTTTCCTCGCGCCTCCTGTTTCCGCCCGCATATGCGTAACTTCCGCCTTAGGATAAAAAAGGATTCGGTATCCTATCTTTTTTAACCGTATTGCCAAATCTGATTCTTCTCGAAGAGCATTCCCGTCAAATTGCTCATCAAATCCACCCACCTGTTGAAAGACCTCTTTCCTTATAGCCATACAGCATCCAATAACCGTGTCAACATCTTGCGGAATGATTGATGAAAATCCATCGGAAAAACCAGTCAGTGGAGAAATTTTTCCAACATCAGTCCTATTTTCTTCAATAGGTTGGCCTATGGTAATAACCCTTCCTCCTACAAGCCCCACAGACATATCCTTTAGAGCAGAAACGAGATTCTGTATGCACTTAGGGCGCATAAGCACATCATCATCAAAAAAAATAATAGAACGGCCGCGCGCAGATTGGACTCCTATATTCTTAGCTCTTGACGGAGTTGGCTTTGGACAATAGATATATTGGGCAGTGATATGAAGCTTTTTAATATATGGCCATATAGTAAAAATATCAGAATTATCCTGCTCGACAATAATAATTTCCATCTCCTTCGTCATCTGGGGAAGAAGACTGTCTAGCATGTGCATGAGACTTTCTTTCCGTTTATATGTAGGGATGATAATGGAAATGTTAACCATGAAATACTTTCATAAACTCTTTTACTTGATTCTCCATAAGGAAGTGTTTCCGCACGTGGGTAATCGCTGCTTCAGGGATTCCTTTGACAGATAGTTTTCCGTTTAGAATATCTTCGAGAATTTCTTGTCCCTCTTCATCGCTTTGGAAAAGAAACCCGGTTTTTTTATTAACCACTAATTCTCTGTTTCCACCGATATCTCTTGCAACGATAATTTTCCCCATGGCAAGTGACTCTAGTATAGCAAGTGACAAACCCTCAAGATGTCTTGTGGGGAAATACATAGTATCTATGTGTTGAACATAGTTTGATATATCATCAACGTGTCCGGTAAATAAGACATTTTTCTGGATTTTCAATATTCGGACATACTGTTTTGCCCATTCCAGCAATGGTCCATCCCCTATTATACAAAACGATGCATATGCATGTTTTTGTAAGAGCGCATACGCAGTATCAAGAAATTCCTTAATACCTTTTTCTTTTGTAATACTTCCCAGAAATCCAATAGTAAAGCATCCTTCTCGCGTGTTCTTATGTGACACTCTGATCCGGGGAATATCGATGCCAATATACACACAGTGAACTTTTTTACTTTCAATTCCATGCGTTACTAAATCAGTCTTCGTATCCTGCGAAACCACGATAATCGAATGAACGTAATTGCTCGTTAAAACATAAAGCCATTTCACAAGAAAAAATCTATAGGTCCTGAAAAATGGCCCATGTTCGATCCAAACGACACGATAGTGTAATAGTTTTAATAGTAGTGTGAGAAATATTTTTTCTGTTGTAGATTCCAGTATGATTGCATGAAACTTCTTATCGGATTCAAGATTTCGAAGTGTATGGAGAAATGATAGAAGAAACGGAATAAAGCTCCGAAATCCAATTAGCAATTCCCTCCCTGTCCCAATCTCCTTAATGGGGAGATGGATGTAACTGCAAGGAATCTGTTCTCTCTGAATTTTTTGTATAAAGGGCTGAAAGTTAGTGATCAAATGAACGGATATATCCTGTTGTTTCTGAAGCTCTTTAAGAAGATAAATATTATAATACTCAGAACCGGATAACCCATCAGTCAAACGCACGAACAGGATTCTCATATCTTCTGAGCGATGATGATACATGCTTCTCCTCTAAAAAAATTTATATATTTTCCGAAAACATTTGACACGCAGATATCAATTATCATAATTGGATACCACATAATCTTAGATTCCTGCCATATTTTCCCAAATAATTTGATGAAGATTTTATTAATAAAATGAAATAATTTTGAAGTGAAATAGATGGTTCTATGAATGACAAAATTATTTTCTTTTAATATGGTAATAATATCATCTATAGGTATACCTTCCTCGTCAGGACTAGCACCATATCCCCTTTTTAAAGCTTCTAATGTTGGCTCTCGTAATAGGAGATAACCTGACGGTTTTATAATTCTTATCCAGTTTATTATGGTTTTTTTCGGATTTTTAACGTGATGTAATGCCCCAAGTGATAATAAAGTGTCTGCAACTTCTTTTTGAAAAAATAATTTACTAATATCTAAATGATAAAATTTACCTGAAGGGATATTCTTCTTTGCCAATTTCAGCATTCTTCTTGAAATATCAACACCGATATAACTACTTTGAAGAAGTACTCTTTCATCAATAATATTTTTTATTGATACAGCAGGACCACAACCAACATCGATAACTACTTTATTCTTAAAATAAATTTTTTTCAAAATAAACATTTCTTCTGGAATCTCCCAAATATAATCATGTTCTCTTATTTTGCAGTACTTTTCAGCAATTCTATTATGATATGCTTCTTCCTGACTTATATTATTTTGATTCATAGTGTGACACTCTTATAAAGAATAAATACATAAGTAAAACAAAAAATTCAGTTACTAAAGTAGTTACACTAGCTCCAATAAATCCATATAGTGGTATAGTATAAAAATTTAGAATAATATTAAACATTAGAGATGTAAAGAAAATAATGGTCAATACCCATGCTCTATTTTTAATAATAAATATATGGTAGATAAGATTATTTATAAAGAATAATGGTAAAGCAAATAATAAAATTCTTAAGGCCATAATGCTAGCTATAAAGTTTTCTCCTGCTATATATTTAATAATATAAGGAGATATTATAAACATAAAAAAGATGATCAAAAAAGCACTATAGATTGCTGCTTTCAAATTTCTTTTAATAAATTGATTAAATTCGACTATATTATTTACTTTAGTAGATAATATTGGATAAGCCGAAACCATATAAAATCCCCAAAGAACTAATATATTTTCAAATATTTTGTATGCAACACCATAATAGGCAATTTCAGATGTATTTCTGAAAATAGAAAGAAGAAAAGTGTCTATTTTAAAATATAGTAATGAAAATAATGAAGTAATACCTATAGGTAAACTTGATCTAATAAGTGCTATAGCGATTTTACTATCTAAACAAAATAATAATTTATTCTGTTTTTTGAGATAATATATAGACAACATTAAACTGGATAAATTCCCAAAAAATACTGTTAAAACAATAAAATAGAAATTCAATTTAAAAATGATACATAATACGACACAAACAACTGTTACAACTTTCCCTATTAAATCAGTCAAAGTTATTAATTCTATTTTAAGTTCTGATTGAAAAAGAGCATTACCAAATCCAGAAGTACTTCCAATATTTACTCCTATTAGTGCAATAAAGATCGCAAATTTAAGGCTATTAATATAAGGAATAAAGTATAAACTTATAAGAGCAATTATTGAAGAAATAATTACTAATATGAATCTGAGAAAAAAATAGGTGCCTATTGTATTCTTATTTCTTTTCTTTGAAACAGTTAACTCTTTAACCATTGATATATTAAGCCCAAAATCAGATAAAACAGTAAAAAAAGATAGATATACAAAAATTAGTGTAAAATCTCCATATCCTTCAACACCAAGATATCGCGTTAATAGAAAAACAGATAAAAAGCTAATAAAAACAGCTATTATCTTGCCAATAATTTGGATGACTGTATTATCTACCAATCTCTTATTTTGTTTATATAAAATAAATATCTTATTCATAATTGGTCACACAATAATAACATCATTGACAACGAAAAATAAATTGCTAATATTAAATTAGTGTGAATAAATTTAATTCAATTATTTTTAGATTTATATTTGTTCTTGTTTGTTTTATTCTTCTATTTTTTCCACAAAGCACAACACGAGCGAATTTTGTAAAATATAACAATAATCCAATAATTTCATCTTTAAAATACTCCGCTTGGTATGGTTCTCATACTCTTAATCCTTATATCACGCTTGAGAATAGTAATTATAATCTTTTATTTACTGCAAATTCAGCTACTAGTGGCAGATGGAATATTGGAAAAGCATCCTCTTCAAACGGAATTGATGCCTGGAATATAAGTCCTGATCCTATATTTGAACCTTCTGGAAGTTGGGAATTTGATATCAATTTTGCAAATATTCTTACTGACAATCAACAATTTAAATTATGGTATAACACTGGAACAACTACCTGGTTAAGCGGACCAGATAGATTTCGTATAGGATATGCAATATCACCATTAAATTATATCTGGTCAAGATACCCACATGTTTTATTTGGTGGACCTAATACTTGGGATATGGGAGGTCCTGATAGAGGTTTTTCAATAGTTTATAAAGACTCACTCTATCATCTCTGGTATGCTGCGACGAATGCGGGCAATCTAGCAGACAATCCGTATTGGCGGATCGGATACGCTACCTCATCTGACGGCATCAATTGGACAAAACATTCCAACAATCCGGTTATAGAAAAAACTACGGATTGGGAGCTGAACAACATGATGTATCCATATGTCCTCTATGAAGATGAAAAATTCAAAATGTGGTACGGAACCGGTTCTGGTGACATGTGTGTATGCTACGTGTACGCCGAGTCAACGAATGGGTATGAGTGGACAAAACCACAGGATAAAAACCCGGTATACTGTAAAGGAAATAGTGGCTTTGACCAGGTAGCATTATCCGGGCATTCTCGAATTCGAGATGGAGATATATATAAAATTTGGTATTCAGGTTTTGATGGAGGCAGATGGAGTATTGGATATGCGACAGAATCTGCTGTTCCAGTTACCGTAACTCCCACTCCCACGCCAATTGAACCCATCGTCATTGTCCCGGGCATGATGGCTTCATGGAATAAGGAAGGAATTCTGGAAGGCCAACCAAATCCCACAACCCCATGGAAACTCTTACCATTTGTTAAAGAATACGAAGGACTTATCCAGACACTGAAAAATCTTGGCTATCAGGAAGGACAGACACTCTTTATTTGGCCATATGATTGGAGAAAGTCCGTTGACTCCATAACCACACAGCTTAATCAATTCATCGATACCGCAGTGAAACCGCAGAATCCCGGAAGTAAAATTCAGTTGGTAGGCCATTCGCTTGGCGGTTTGGTGGTGCGTACATGGTCGCAAAACGGAACAAACAAAGAGAACGTACATAATCTTATCACCGTTGCATCTCCACACAAAGGAACGATACAACCGTATAAGCCTTGGTCAGGAGGAGATGTAACGCAGGATAATAGCTTTTTATCCTTGGCAAGTAGAATTATCATTGAACTCAACCGTCGTGCATTCTCAACTCCGCGGGAAGCTATTCAAAGCCAATTACCAGTTCTGAAAGACATCCTCCCTACGGAAAACTACCTTCAAAACAGCTCGGACGGAATGTTCATCAATGTATCGGATATGAATGTTAAAAATACCTGGTTAACCGGATTAAACACTACTGCATCTTCAATTTTTCCCATGCTGACCGCCATCAAAGGAATAGGACTCCAAACGCCAAATACATATACGGTAAACCCTCCTACATGGCTCGATAAAGCACTTGGTAATTGGCTTGACGGAAAACCCGTTGATCAGGAATTGGCTGACGGCGACAGCATTATTACTGGTTCCCGCGCAAGCCTTGATGATCCATCACTTACCGTCACACAAAATCATGGTAACGCCATAGCAAGCAGCGAAGGAGTGAAAAAAATTCTAGATACTCTGGAAATCCCCTATACAGAAAGCAGCGTTATACCCGGGCAAGCAACAACCATTAACCCAGGCCTTCTCTTTCTTCTCCGGTCCCCCGCTACCTTAAGCGTTTTATATAATGGTCAGACATACCATGATTTTGACGGCATCGTGTTTATCCCTAATGCAGATACCGGAGCATACCAAGCCACCGTAGTAGGCACGGGTACAGGATCGTATCGTTTAGCTATCGGACAGTTAGGAGAAACGTCTGCTCCATGGAAAGAATACAATGGGTCCACAACCGATGGTCAGCAAACACTCTATGTATTCCCTTTTTCGCAAACGTCTCCGATAGAAGACCCAGCCGCGAATCTGACAGATAAAGAGCGGCTTGATGATATTGACATACAGCTTACCGCATTATCTCAGCTTTCCTCCCACACGAGCATCGCGAAAGCAAAGAAAGATCTGAAGTTGGCTATGACCGCTCTGACGAGAAAAGATTTCTATACACTAAAAAGACAGTTAGAGTTTGTCCTTCAGGATCTCTCCGCTCTCCGAAAATCCCCTCCTCCGGAGGCAGCACGACTGAAGTCATTTGCCATTTCCGATAGTCTCATTGATACATTCCAAGCAATATTTTCTAAAAAACCATCCGCCATCAATACCACAGATATTTCAAAATTACAGACGATTTGTAATAATGAGAACAACAGACTCAATACACTTCTAGAGAATAAATACAATCAAGGAACGATCACAAACCTTCAGACATCGACATTTAAAGAAGCAATAACCTATAAAGCAAAGGCAAACACAATGACTCCTCCGGATCGAGCAAAAAAATACATTCTCCTCTTTCAAACGCAGCTACTGTTTAGGGAAATCTAGAGGTTAATCCATAATAACAATTATGATCTTTTAAAGTACCTCTCACCGCTTCCCAAACTTGACTTAGGGGCAGGTCTTTTGGTTGTGAGGCTGACTCTTGGACTTTTGTTTGATCAATCCTCTCATTTTGAAAAGATTTAACAAATAATACCGCTCTTTGTAGCTCATATAACATATATGCTATCTATGAGAAATATGGGAGTTATTATGAAAAATATTTCTTGCACTTAGTGCGCGCGCATGGATTTGGACCATGGACCTCTTCGATGTCAACGAAGCACTCTACCCCTGAGCTACGCGCGCATATTTCTTCTTGACGATACCATATTATATCACCTACACTAATTCTATGGATAGAATAAAACGATGGGTCGGATCATTTTTTGACTTCCTCCAGGGAATCGTAGTTTTCCTGGCTGTCATCGTTATGATTTATCTCTTCCTCCTCTCCCCGCAGGAAATCAGCGGACAGTCTATGGAACCGACATTTTTCAATGCCGAACTCATCATCACTAATAAATTTATTTATAAACTGGATCCACCGAAACGGGGTGACGTCGTTATTTTCAAATCACCGAAAAATAAAGAAATTGACTACATCAAACGCGTGATAGGACTTCCCGGAGATCGTGTCAAACTGGAAAATGGAGAACTTTATGTCAACGACATAAAACTCGATGAACCGTATTTACGGGAAGGAGTTGTGACTGCTGGAGGTTCGTTTCTTCGCGAAGGACAGGAAATCGTCGTTCCTGACGGTGAATATTTTTGTTGTGGGGACAATCGGCCGCATAGTTCTGATTCACGGGAGTTTGGATCAATTCCGCTTGGAGATTTCATCGGGAAAGGAATTCTTCTCTACTGGCCGATCAGCAAGTTGAGTCCTATTACAAGACCGCAGTATGCTATTTAGTGGATCAATTGTTCCCTGAATTTTTTGAGGACGCTGCTGGTAACATCAAGATTTCCCCGGATCACCATGACGACGCGTGCTTCGACTTTTGACTGCGTAATTTTTACCAGACCATTGACCGATTGGGCGATGTCCTTGGCCATCGCATCAAGCTCGTCACTATGGATCCGCTCTACGCGATGGGTAGGTTGCTTGTCATTCTGTGCCTTCAGTCTTCTGGCTAAATCTTCAGCTCTCCGGACGGATGCATTTTCGGAAAGGATGGTTTTATATGCCTCCACCATGAGCTTGATATCTCCAAGGCCGGCAATTGCCCGTGCATGACCTTCTGATATAGCTCCGGAAATAAGTCCGTCTTTGATGGCATCAGGAAGTCCTAAAAGACGCATGGTGTTACTGACATAAGACTCGCTTTTCCCTACTCTTTTTGCAATTTCCCCCACATACAAACCAAATTCTTCTACCAACCGTTGGAATGCCTGCGCCCGCTCGATAGGATTGAGATCTTCACGCTGTACGTTTTCGACAATGGCCATCTCGAGCATGCCCTTGGCAGTTGTTTCACGGATGATGACAGGTACGGTTGTAAGCCCTGCTTGTTTGGATGCCCGCCACCTGCGTTCTCCGGCGATGATCTGGTATCCTGCGGGTGTTTTTGCGACTACAAGAGGTTCGATAATGCCATGTTCCTTGATGGAATTTGCCAAATCCGTGATAGATTCAGGAGCGATGAGTCCACGAGGTTGGAGAGGATTCGGTTCTATTAGATCAATATCAAGATGCATCACCTGATTATCTGCCATTGTATTTTCTCCGATTTAGGGCATCACGGATACGAGTTTTTTGCTGAGTTTTTGATAAAATCTGACAATTCCGTCTTTCACTGCAAAAATTGTATAGTCATTTCCCATCATGACGTTTTCTCCCGGGTAAATTTTTGTGCCGGTTTGTCGGACGAGGATATTGCCGGATTTAGCATGCTGCCCACCATAAATCTTCACGCCGAGACGTTTTGCCTGTGAATCTTTATTTCCCTTTGCTACTCCTCCTGCTTTGACATGTGCCATATCTCTTGATTAGCACATAATTTTTAAATTACATGATTAGCACCTGAGACTATGTCATGTGCTCATCCTGTTTTTATCATGTGCTCATCTTTTTCTGAAACTTATAAAACATTCTCCGTACGATTGCATTTGGACGATTGTACGGGAGCGGTCCTTGTTGCTTAGTATAGCCAAGCGTTTCACAGCTGTCAATAACGTTTTTCACAAAATATTTGGTCTTTCCTAATTCAATCTCCGGAAGCGCGATCACGACGACACCACCCGCTTTCAATAGCGTATGCCATTCACGGAAACACCCTATATAAAGTTTTTCCAACCCTTTTATGGCATTACGTATCTCTTTTTTGTCAGTAATTTTCCCAAGCCCCAATTGCGGTGATCCCATAAACGGTTCGGTGACAATGGCATCAATCGTCTCTGCCCGCACAGACTGAGAAACATGAGTCGCATCCGATACAAAATAAGTAACCGGAGGAAGGAGAGAATCACGGGATCGGAGCCATATCGTATTTTTTTTGGATTTTTCAATGGCTTCTTTTGACGAATCAGACCCCATAGCTATGGCTCCCCGAAGAATTGCTTCTCCGGGAATTGTCCCCATACCGCAAAAAGGATCAAGAACCGTTTTTCCTGTCGCTTTTTTTCCCAATGCGATATTGACGACCATGCGCGCCACTTTCGGCGGAAGCATGCCCTTTTTACTGTCAAAAAATGGCCGGTCATAATCACGTCTCCCCCATTCCTCAAACTCCTGTACTGCAAGCGTTTTAGAAAACAGAAATTTCTCTTCAATTTTTACGATGTTGATCTCCGTAACGCCTTGTTTTTCTACAGCGACACTCGAAAGAATCGAGCCATCTTGTGGCAGGACAAACCGGACTTTGTTTCCGTTGTTTTCAAGTAGTTGTTTGATGTCCTGATAGACGGATTGCGGTATTTTCCCTACTCCTTCGTAGGTACTGATGCCAAAGGTAATTTTTTCTCGTTCCTCATTCGTACACTCGTTATTTCGATCCGCCGGTTGGCGGAGAGAGATCCCTGCCTGCCTGCTTGCAGGCCTCGAAAAAGCCCCGGGATGACCATGACATGTCATAATATTCCTGGCAATACTCGTTGCATCAAATGTTGTGACTGTTTCAAGGACCTCAGCTATTTTTACTGTTCCTCCTAATACGCTGAGTGCATCTTTCACGGCAATCATTTTTCCATTTACTTCAAGTACACCTTCGTCTACCTGATAGAGAGAATCAGTCATAATACGAGCTTTTGGAAAAAACGAATATAACTCTTGCGAAGCTAATTCTCTACTTCTTCCGAGGAAAAATAAATAAGACATGGGGAATATGAATAACGAGTCACGAGTGCTCGAGTAGCATGAGAAATAATATACTCGTAACTCAAAAACTCATCACTCGAAACTTATTTTATTTCAATCTTCACTATTTCTAGATCTGTTTCCAGCGGTCTGAATCCGCGGGTTTTCCGATACCGGACTTTACTTTTATATCTGCGCACGGTAATTTTCTCACCTTTATGTTGAGATATGATTTTCGCTTCAACAATAGCATCTTTAACCACGGGAGTGCCGATAGTTACTTTTTTCTCATCAGATACAAGAAGTATATCAGAAAGCTTCAAAGCAGTGCCTTCTTCTCCTTCTACATGAGGAACGGTAATTTTATCTCCTGGAGAAACGATATATTGTTTTCCGACGAGTCGGATCGTTGCAAACATATTGCTATTTTACCATGAATACCACAGGCGAATCAATCGAGGATTATTCACCTGTTCTGTCAGGTTGAGATTGGGCTTTCAGTGCCATAAAAAGCCCGAAAGAAGTTAAAACCGAAAGAAGTGAACTTCCGCCGTAGGATACTAACGGTAGTGTAATACCGGTAATCGGTACGATCCCCATGTTCATACCGGTATTTATGGTAATCTGACTGAGCATCATATAAAGAAGTCCTGAAGTAAAGATGAAAATGAATGGTGATTGGATCCTTTGTTTCAAGAAAGGCATACAAATAGACAATAATATAAGCACATAGAGGAAAAGGAGGAACGCGCCTCCTACGAAACCAAGTTCTTCAACAAGCGTCCCAAAGATGAAGTCGGTATGGTACTCAGGCAGGAATCTGAGATGGCTCTGCGTCCCCAGCCCTAATCCTTTGCCGAATATTTGACCGCTTCCTACCGCTATCATGGACTGGAGTGCGTTATATCCGGTTCCGGATGGATCATTATTAGGAGAAAGAAAGGTTAAAATCCTGTTTTTCTGATAGTCTGCCAGCACATGCCAGAGTAACGGGACACTCACGACAAAAGAAATGACACCTCCAAAAAATATACCCAACGGTAATCCGCCGGCGACGAGCATGGCAATCCACATAAAAAAATATACTATGGAACTTCCCAAATCCGGCTGCCGAAAAATCAGAAAAAAAGGTATGAAAAAAAGACCCGTCTGGATACAAATGTTTTTCAGCGTTCTCGGAGGATATTTCGCAATAAAATACGAAAAACCTAAAAGGAGAAAGGGTTTAACCAGTTCTGAAGGTTGGAGTTGTGAACCAAAAACAAGTATCCAGCGACGTGCACCGCGAATCGTTGGTCCCATGTAAGAGAAAGATAGAAATACCGTCCCGATCATATAAAACAATGGAGAAAACGCATAGAGGACCATGCTATCCAAGCAACTCGCGATTATAAGAAGGACAATCCCAAGCAGGAAAAATACAAGCTGTTGGGAAAAAAGCCCGGCGTTGACCGTGAAGATGATTCCCAAACCAAAACAGCCAACAGCGATTAAAAGAAGCGTCAGTCTGACGTCGAGATGCTGAAAGAGTTTCCCCATATGATATCCGTTGCCATGGTCTCTCGTTGAATAGTATCAATATATGGTTGTCCCAATTTCTTAAGCTCTTCAGGCAACGTTAAAGTAATTGTACCATCAATAGCACAGCCTTTTTCTTTCCGTATTTGCTGGATGGTGCGTATCGCTTCCCGTACTTTTCCTTCCTTTTCCAACTCGGGTGTTTGAGTTGTATCCAGTTCTACACTCATCTCTCCCTCACCCTTTTTCAATGCAATCTTCTTGATATTCGTTTCATCTTTAATCAATTGGATCAATTCTTCAGATATTGTACATTGTACATTATGCATTGTGCATTGTAGTAACGGCTTCCGTACCGCAATTCCCAGTTCTTTCCTCTTGCTATGAATTTTTTCTACCATCATCCTCACCATCGCCATCTCCTGCTCAATGTTCTCATCGATCGCATTTTGTTCAATCTCTGGCCAGTTACTGAGATGTACAGACTCTTCTCCCGTGAGGTTACGGTATAACTCTTCCGTAATAAATGGTGTGAGTGGAGCCATCATCTGACTAATGAGAACAAGCATGTCATACAGTGTTTGATAACATGCATCTGTATCCTTACTTTTTGTAACAGATGGACCTATTCTGCCACGGGATCTCCGTACATACCATTGGGAAAAATCTTCAATACAAGAAGTTATACCCGCAATTGCACTCATTGTGTCATACCTATCTAGTGACACAGTGAGATTTCGCAATGTGGATTGTCCACGTGACCTGATCCATCGGTCAAGAACATGCTCTTCATTCCGGGAATGACGTATATCCGTGCGCCACTCATCAATACGTGCGTAGGTGATAAAAAAGTTATAGATATTCCACAATACTAAAAGAATTCTCCGTATTTGGTTTCTATACTGTTCTTCTGAAATGATAATGTCTTCTCCCCGTGTCACAGGACTTCCCATAAGGTAGAGGCGGAGCGCATCCCCACCGTATTTTTGGAGTAATCCTTTCGGATCAGGATAATTGCCGAAATTTTTACTCATTTTCCGTCCGTCAGTTCCTAAAATTACTCCAGTCACTAAAACATTTTTAAATGCTTGTGAGCCATAGAGCGCAACACCAATGACATGGAGGACATAAAACCATGCACGAATTTGACCCGTATATTCGGCAATAAAATCAGGCGGGAAAAAGCGGCTTAATTCTGTTTTTAAAGATGAGTCATCCTGAGCTCGTCGAAGGATCTTTCCATCTTTGATGTTCTCAAATGGAAAATGCCGTTCGGCAAATGGAGCTGACCCTGCCTCTATCCAGCTATCAAGCACTTCAGGAACTCGCTTCATCACGCCCCCACATATTTCACATCGTATCGTAATCTCATCGATAACAGGTTTATGAAGATCAGTTATTTTTACTTGTGCTTTATCCTCAAGCTCTTTGATGGATCCCGGGACAAACCGTTCTCCGCACGTACATTCCCAAACAGGAACCGGCGATCCCCAATACCTGCTTCTTGAGATACACCAATCTGGCGCTGACTCCAGACTTTTGACATACCTACCAAGTTTAAAGTGTTCAGGAAACCAGTTCACCTCGTTATTTGTCTCTTTGAGTTTTTCTTTCAAATTCTGGATATTTACATACCAGGCGTCCTGTGGAGCAAAAATAAGTTTTGTATGACATCGCCAGCATGTAGGTATGGTGTGCGTGATCGTTTCTTCTTTATATACCAACCCCCGTGTTTTCAAATCTTCATCAACCAAAGGATTGACATCTAAATAATACATACCAGCCCATTTTGGAACCATTGGTTTCATTTTTCCCTCATCGTCAATGTGCAAGACGATTTGGATATTCTCTTTCTGCATTGCAGCCAAATCTTCTTCACCGTACGCAGCAATAGTGACTACTCCTGTCCCTTCGTCAGCGGTAACAAAGTCGCCAGGAATAATGACAAATGCACGTTTCCCCTTCTCAATTTCATAAAAAGTATAGTGTGGGACAAAAGATTTTCCGACGAGTGTAGCTCCTTGAAACCGTTCGACAATTTCGTATGGGATATCCACTAACTTTGGAAGTGCTGATTCAGCTAAAATATAAGACTCTTTACCCTGCTTTATTTTAACATAGGTAAATTTTGGATTGACTGCAAGAGCGGGCGTTGCCAGTTTATTCCATGGTGTCGTTGACCATGCAAGGATATATGTATCTTTTTCATCTTTCATCTGATACTTATACGTCGTTGCCCTGTCATGCACTTCTTTATAATTATCCTGATCCATCGCTACTTCAAAGTTGGAAATAGGAGTAGAACAATGCGGACAATACAAAGATACTCGAAGTCCTTTGTAGATGTGTCCTTTATCATACATTTGTTTAAAAACCCACATCACAGTTTCCATGTAGGAAATATCCATGGTCTTATACGCATTGGTAAAGTCTACCCACCGGCCGATGTGATCCACATACCATTCCCATTCACCGGATACGTCTTTGACATATGCCTTGCATTCATCAATAAATTTTTTAATACCAACTTTCTCTTCTATATCTTTTTTCCGTTTTATACCGAGTTTATTCTCCACTTTATTTTCAGCTGGTAGTCCATGACAATCCCACCCCCATACGCGCCGGACTCTATATCCTTTCATAGTAAAATATCTTGGGAATATATCTTTGGGAATACTGGAAAGAAGGGTCCCGTAATGAGGAAGTCCGGTAATGAACGGCGGGCCGTCAAGGAATGTCCATGGTTTATCAAGAGGACGGAAGTCGATGGACTTTTCAAAAATTTTATTGTCTTTCCAATATTTTATAATTTTTTCTTCAAGTACTGGAAATTGTATGTGTTGATCAACTGGTTCAAATGTATATTTTGCCATAAAAAATCCGCTCCCCTTTTATTGTATAAGGGTGAGCGGTGAATTACTACCGTCACGGTACCACCTTACTTTAGTTATAAAGTTTGTAAAGTCATCAAGTTTTAAAGTTATACTTTATAAACTTTATGGACTCAGCGCTTTATAACTCTCATTGCCGGCTTTTACGGGCCTCCCCGGGATGTTTTACTTCGTCCGCCGTAATCTTGGTGAAAATCGAAGTTTTATGTGAAGGAGGACCTTCGAAAAACTTCATCGGACGGTTCTTCATCCAGCGCTTGAATTGTTTATTCAATTCCCTGTTGATGGCAGTTCTTGTGAGATTCCTCACGCGCTTTTATCAATGACATATATAGTATACCAATATCAAATGCACTCACGCAACTGCCTCTTGAATTGGAGATTCACCCCAACCTACACAGGACTGTCAGGGATCATGTTCGAAAAACTCATCCACAATAAAATACCGTACGGTCATTATTTTTTTCCCATAATCAATTTGTCATTATTCATTATTCATTACTTTATACATCCTTGCTCCTCCTATTTGTTTTTCCAACCGGATCACGTCTGATTTTTCCATGTTGGCTATAGCGGAAAGCCAGTGGTCATCCGATTCAAGTGTCTGTGTAAGCCACTGACCTGGCCGTGTATCAACAACCAAATATGCAGGTTTCCCCGAAAAATCCAACCACCAACAAAGTTTCTGTCCGCACGGTTGGTCAACCGTATCTTTTTGTCTTGGATAAATAAGGTAGATTTCCTTCCTGTGGGAAAGATGCGGGACAAGATTCTGTTGCGTAGCAACAGATACCTCGTGGGGAACCAGCGCAATCAACTCCCGATCATCCTTCATCCATGACTCTTCTTTCCAATATTCAGCTTTTACTAATTTATTGAGTGCGAAATGGAACTGGTACTGACATGTACCGGCAACCAACAGTAGTAAACAACAGATTATGATACAAATGCGTTTCCATCGTGAAAGAAATGTCAGTATATCTAAAAGTCCCAGAGTTAAAAATATGGAAAGTATTGCCCGGTGGTGCATGAACGGGCTCCACATACGACTATAATTGACTCCAGTTGCGTAATACTGTGAAAGGTCGGTGACAACTGCCATGAGACTTCCTGGAGACAACAATGGGACAAACGAAAACCATGAATAGGAATATAACCATGTTAATTGTTTTTCCTCACTATCAAACAGTTGTTTCAGATACTCACCAATTGAATGAGGAAATACTGGTGTATATTCATATCCAATAGGAGAAAAAAGAGCAGTGATTTTGAGAGCAAGTATGCTGTAGAAGATACCAATAAACATTAGCATTATCGCAGTTATTCTCTCTTCTCTCTTACTTCTCGATAATCTCAATAAGTAGCACATCCCTACGCATGCGACAGCAATCCCCATATTTTCCTGTGTGAGAAGTGAGAGAACGAGAAAAAACCAAAATAGCCTTTTCTTTCCGTATTCTATACTCCAGCAGAGAAATGCAAGAAGTGAGACGCCCAAAATAATCGGATGGAAATCAAAAAAGACGCCAAACTGGATACCAAAAAACAGACTGTAAAGAATCGTGACGGTCCATGAAACGATATGAGATGAAATCCGTTTCAATGCTATAAAATATATGGGAATCGTTGAGAGAGCGATCGAAAAAGTCTGGACTATCAGAAGAACACGGACATCATTCCATATATACAATAATGGAGACAGGAACGGAAGCGTCAGTACCAAATGGTCGCCGAATATAATCCGCCCTTTCACCGTATTATACAGATCAAATCCATGGCCGAATTTCCATACCGCTTGGTCATAAAGTCCGAGGTCAAACCCACCGGACTGGAAATGCATATGGCGGAGTATGGACAGCGTGGCATACAGAATGAATAACGTAAAAACATATATAAAAAGAAAGATCTTCGTATACCGCCTGAGAAATGAAATATTCTGTTTCATGTTTTTCCCAAAGAGAATGAACCGGTTTTCTTCGTTTCTGATTTGAGAATGTTTTTTGCTTTTTTTAGATCCTTAAGTTTAACTTTCAATAACACTCCCACAGTTGTAGCAAATGGAAAAGGATATGCCCCGCCCACATCATCAGCAAAAATATACGACTCTATACCATTTGATTTCAATAGTCCTTTTGCTATATTTGCCTCTATCCGCGATGGGTATGATTGTATGAATGTAAGCATTCTGGATAAGTAAGTCTCTAAAAAAACTATTATGTAATCCAAGGCGATGAAATCTATTCAATTTTCCAATCAATCAAATTCCGTGATCCCCGTATTGTTATTATTCCATACGCATTCTATGTCAAATTTGTGAAAGGGTTATACGCTACCTCCCACAGATATCCGTCGGGATCTGCAAAATATCCAGCATACCCTCCCCAAGATGCTTTTTGTGGTGTCTTAATAGAAATGGCTCCTGCTTTTAGTGCTTCTGTAAAAACTTTATTTACTTTTTCTTCCGATGCAACATTGTGAGCAAGCGTTACTGGCGAAGATGGAGAAATGTTGCGGACAATACCTGCGTCTTTACTCATCATTTCTATTGGGAAAAGAGAAAACCATGTGCCTTCCATTTTGTACATCACGTAGGTTTCTCCTGATTTATAATTGTGTGGTGTAAATCCTAAACCATGAGTATAAAAATCAAACGATTTTTGGAAATTTGAAACACCGAGAGTGATAATACTTATCTTATGCTTCATACTTGAAAGTATAGCATAAAAAAACCTCGTCGGGCTTGTGGCATGGACGAGGCTTCTCCTCTTCATACTACACCCTCTATTTATATTTTTGATACTATGGAATAAACTGTTCTCATTCTATGACAATCAGTGATATTAATCAGCAAGCACAAAACTATGTTAAATCTCACCGTAAAGATCTTTGTGAACGGTTCGCCAGTTTAACAACCTATCCCGCCGTAGATTCACCAACTTCATATTTCATGGCAGGATCTCCAGGAGCGGGAAAAACTGAATTTTCTAAATCGTTTTTAGAAACATTACATGAGAAGGAGCCATCCAGAAAAATAGTCCGTATTGACGCTGATGAAATTAGAGACGTACTACCTGGATATAATCATACCAACGCATGGGAACTTCAACCTGCGGTTTCCCTTGGTGTAGAAAAGATTTTAGATTTTGTATTTCATAATGAGCAGGATTTTCTTCTGGATGGTACGTTTTCTAATTATTCAGTTGCGAAAAGAAATATTGAACGCTGTATCAAACATAAAAGAAAAATTGGGATACTTTACCTTTATCAGGATCCGGTATTAGCCTGGAAATTTACAAAAATACGTGAATCTGGAGAAGGAAGAAATATTCTAAAAAACGTGTTTATAGATGAATTTTTCAAGTCAAAACAATGCGTTAACGCAATAAAAGCTGAATTTCAATCTTACGTTGAATTATGGCTTGTCATAAAAAATTTTGATCAGAGTATTGCAAAAACTGAGTTTAACATTGATAATGTTGATAGTTACCTAAAAATAACGTATACTTCTGATTCATTAAATAGCCTGCTAGATTAATCTAAACTATGAAAATGTTATATAAATTATTCAAAATAAAAACAGCACAAGGAAAAAGTTTCTTTGATTATTCTTCACGAGAAAAAAAGAAGATCGTAAAAGATGCTGCTATTGGCTCCAACAAACTCCAGGCAGAGCTTGTTAGAAAATGTAGTAAAGTCTATAGCTGTAAATAACTCGCTTGTTGCTTCTCCTCTAATTTTTTTGCCTCAGAAATGCGGGGATGTCGAATTCGTCTTCTTCAGCTGGTGGCGCATCATCAACAGGCGTCAGAATCGGACCTGGTTTTGGAGTAGCAATTGTGTCTCCCGATCGGACGTTGAGAAACGGTTGGGCAAATGCCTGCCGTTGGTATGTAGGGACTCTATTAGATAACTCTTGTAGTTTCCGTTTCGTCTCATCAAATCCCGTGGCAATGACCGTGATCTTCACTTGATCCACCATGGATTCGTCAATCGTTGCACCGAAAATAATATTCGCATCCGGATCTACTGCTGCAGCAATGAGCTTGGCAGCTTCGTCAACTTCGCTCATGGCCAAATCCGTGCCACCAGTGATATTGAAAAGTACGCCTTTCGCTCCTTCCACAGAAATTTCCAAAAGTGGTGAAGAAATCGCGGTTCGCGCTGCAGTGGAAGCCCGGTTTTCTCCAACGCCGGTACCTATGCCCATGAGCGCTGAACCCGCATCGGTCATGATGGAGCGGACATCCGCAAAGTCGACGTTGATGAGTCCCGGCATGGTGATAAGGTCAGAAATTCCCTGTACACCTTGCGTGAGGACGGAATCAGCGACACGGAACGCATCCAAGAGAGTCATTTTCCGGTCAATCACTTCCAGAAGCCGTTGATTGGGGATGACTATGAGAGTATCGACTTTATCTTTGAGATTTGTAATCCCCTCCTCGGCAGTCACCATCCGCCGTGTTCCTTCAAACCGGAATGGTTTCGTGACTACGGCGACTGTGAGAGCGCCAACTTCTTTGGCGATTTCAGCAATAACCGGTATAGCGCCAGTCCCGGTACCGCCGCCTTCTCCGCAGGTAAGAAACACCATGTCAGAATCCCTGAGATAATCTTTAATTTTTTCCCTGGATTCTTCCGCTGCCTGTTTACCGATATCAGGGTTTCCTCCGGCTCCGAGCCCTCGTGTCAGGATATCGCCAATTTGAATTTTCGTTTGAGCGGGATTACTCAGAAGTGCTTGTGCATCCGTGTTGATCGCAAGAAATTCAACACCTTTTATCTGGTTGCCATTGATCATCGAGCCGATCGCGTTACATCCGCCACCCCCGATACCAATCACTTTTATTTTGGCAAATACTGCACTGTCCGGTTTTATGAGCATATACTATTCCTTCTTTTGCGGGCAGTGTCTTTGGAGAAGGAAAGACTACGGTAAAAACGATTTTACTAGATCAACGAGTTTTCCTGCAATACCCTTTATTGGAATTTTATCAGAGAACTTACCAAATCCGCCAAATAGTGGCCCTTCTTCTTTATCTGCTTTGAGACCATAAAGAAGAAGTCCGAAACTTGCCGCATACGCTGGAGTCATAATTTCATCGACCAGTCCCGTGACATGCTGCGGTGCTCCAATATGGACCGGCATGGCAAGATTACGCCGGGCTGACTCCACGGCGCCTGCAGTGAGAGCGCCTCCGCCGGTGAGGACAATCCCCGCCGGTGTCATGCCACCGAACCCGCTTTTTTTGATCTCCATACCGACCATGCTGAATATTTCATTCAACCGCGGTTTGATAATTCCCTCGACAAGCGTCTTCCGTGATATGGTTTTCAGGTCTTCTGCGAGATAAAGGTCAGACAGATCAATCTCATCTTTTACATCGGTTTTTGATTTGTCTTGTTTACTGCTCGGCAATGTTTTTTCTCCTTTTTCTCCATATTTTTCAGCAAGACCCAGGGATTCCATGATAGATGGCTCCTCAGGAAGGGTTGCCACTTTCGGCGTGTGACCTAAACTCAATTTGATTTTTTCTGCACTTTCCAAAGAGATTCGGAGTCCTGCAGCAATATCCTTCGTAATGTTGATCGCTCCGACCGGAATAACTGATGAATAGGATACTGCGCCATCGACGTAAAGCGCCACATCAGTCGTACCGCCACCCACATCAACTAAAATCACACCTAGTTCTTTTTCCGTCTCGGAAAGCACCGCATGCGAGGCAGCCAACCCGCTGAAAACCAATCCGCCGATTTCTACACCTAAATCACCGATACACTTGAGAAGATTCCGTATCGCAATGGAGCCTCCGGTGATCATATGAGTTTCGACTTCCAACCGAACACCGGTCATATTGACCGGATCCACGATCCCTTCCTGACCATCGACGATATATCCCCGTGGAACGACGTGAAGAATCTCACGCGATGAAGGGAGAGAGATTGCTTTTGCTGCATCGATCACGCGCGAAACGTCGTTAGAAGTAATTTCCCGATCCGGCTCAGCCACTGCTACAACACCATGGCTGTTCATGGAGGCGATGTGGGCACCTCCAACATTGATAAAAGTTTTCCCGACTGATGTTCCCGCCATCCGTTCCGCAGCTTCCAGAGAGTCTGATATTGCAGACGTCGCCTCCTCAATATTGACAATCTGTCCTTTTCTAATACCGCGGCTGGCAGTAGTCGCTACACCGATAATCCGCAGTTCTCCGTCTTCCTCAACACTGGCTACAAGCGTCGTAATTTTTGAAGTCCCGATATCTATTCCTGATATGATGCGATCGCGAGCCATAAAAAGTATTACCACTGTATGACGGGTTTTATAAACCTCACGTCAATGAGCTTGGGCATGGTTCCTTTCATTCTAACGCCCGTTACAATCGTTTGTAAAGAGGCCATCAACGTATCAATGCTCTGCTCTTGAGTAAACAATATCTCCGTTTTATCGCTTACTGCACGGAGGGATAATCCTTCATCATCAATAAACACAGAAGACACCGGAAGAATCGGAATACTTTTCTCTAAAAAGACGAGAACGTATAAAATAGGTTTGTCTTTCACGGTTTGACCAACGACAACCGGCGAAACTTCCCTATGAATCTCCGGCAACGTCGAATCAGTATACCCAAGTCCAAGAATTTTTCCCTCTTTATCAATTCCATATATGGCTTTTGAAGTTATTAGAAGAGCAGCGGGCATACGGAGGACCGGAATAATGGTAATCGTATGGGGAAATTGTTTTTTAATGATGACATCCGAGAGTTGGGGATATTCCTTCAGAAGATCTGCTTTCACTTTATCAGAGGGGAAAAAAATCAAGTTGCCGGTAATACGCTGCTCATTAATTTCCGCTTTCATTCCTATTCCCTGAAATTCTATGTGCTCGACATCGAATCCGAAGAAAACAACATACACAATACTGCCGAAAATACAAAGACAAAGGAGAGTGCTTGCCAGTATCCGCACGAAACCAACAGGAATCCGTTTACTTCCTATCATAAGGCGGAAAGAAGATATTCTATTTCACTTACCAATGCAGCTGCTCCTTGCAGCGACGAAGCTTTACTTGATTTTATACTCTGGTTTTCCATGCGTGTCATCGCTTGTATTGCCCTGACAACGGAATCACTGTTTACTGTATTCTGGTCGAGGATACGTGCGGTGCCGTGCTCCTGATAATACTCAGCGTTTTTCTGCTGTTCCTGCCCTCCCGACCAGGGAAGCGGTATAAAGAGTGCTTTTTTGCCGAAAGCTGCAATCTCGGCAACGGTATTTGCTCCTGATCTTCCCATAACAACATCTGCATGTCTATAAATCCAAGCCATATCCTGTATCTCAAAAAAAGGTTTTATTATGTACCGCATACTCTTTTCTAAAAGTTTGCTTTTTACTATCGATGCTTTCGGAAAAGACACTGCACCGGTCTGATGGATGACTATCATGTCCTTGACCAACTGGGGGATAACGGGAAATAGTATGTCATTCATCGATACGGCACCGGTCGATCCTCCTGTTATATAAAGAATGGGCATAGGAGTCTTTGGAACAAAAAAAGAAGGATGAGAGGGAGGAAAAAACATTCCTGCCCGTATGGGAAGTCCGGTGAGAACGCCTTTATTTTTTGAAATGCCGCTCAGAGTTTCCGGGTACGTGACGCATACTTTTTGTGCAATTTTTGCTATGAATGCATTCGTTAAACCCAGTGAGTGTGTCTGTTCATGGGTAATAATCGGAATATGAAGAAAAAACGCAGCCAATGAAACAGGAAATGCGATATAACCGCCGAAAGAGACAATAAGATTCGGGTGTATCCTCTTCAAAATAAAGACAGATTGGATGATACCGAATGGGATTTTAAAAAATGATAAAAAAGTTTGAACGCTCAGATTCCGTTGCACCCTTCCGGTTGTCAAGCTTTCAAATTGGATATTCATCGATCGTACCAGCGTATATTCCGGTGACAATGTATGGTTGCCTTCAAATGCATATTTCCTGCCAACCCAAACTACCTTCCACTGGGGATGGGATTTTTGCACAGCTTCAATAACTGCAATTGCCGGTGTTTGATGGCCGCCTGTGATGCAAATGACTGGATTATTCATAAAAAACAATCTTTCATCGCGAACTGAGTCTAACTCGGCCTGGCGATCTCTATAATAGACAACCATAACGATTACCCATGTATTATACTCATCACTTACTATCCTTGTTTACTGATATTATAGAGTATCCCGAGCCCTGCAAGCATGACCACGAGATTAGATCCTCCATAAGAAATCAAAGGGAGAGGAATTCCGGTAAGAGGAATAAGCGCTGATATAGCTGCAATATTCATCAGAGACTGCAGTCCGATCCAGGAAGAAACGCCAAGCGCAATATATCTGCCAAATGCATCCTTGGCCTTCTTGGCTATCGTATATCCCCGATAGAGAATAAATATATAAAGCGCTGATACAAACACGCTGCCGATAAGTCCGGTTTCCTCACCGATAATCGCAAAAATCGAATCCGTATTGGCCTCTGGAAGATATTCATATTTCTGACGGGATTTCCCGATACCCACACCCATGATACCTCCCGTCCCCAGAGCAAGTGTCGCCTGCCTGATTTGATAGGATGAACCAAGCGGATCTTTTTCAGGATTGATAAACGATGTGAGTCTGGCAAACCGGTAGGGAGATACAATCGACAGGATGAAGATGCCTATTGCTACGATTGGTACCAGGAAAGCGAAATGAAAAAAAGGTGCACCGGAAAAAAAATACATAAGAAGAGCAATTGCCATGACGATGGATGCAGTCCCCAGATCAGGTTCAAGGATGATGAGTCCTACCACCATACCCAGAAGGAGAAGAAAGGAAGTCAGCCGTTCCCGTTCTCTACTGGAAAACCATGCGGAAAGGTAAATGATGATAGCAAGTTTGGCAAATTCTGCCGGCTGGAACACAGTAAACCCTAAGTTTATCCAACGCCTGGCTCCCAATGCTTTTATAGAAATGCCGGGGATAAACACTGCCAGCAACAATCCGATGGTTGCCATAAGAATGGGCACTGCTGCTTTATACCAATTCTTATAGGAAACAATCGAAAACACACTGAAAACCATCCAGCCGAGGACAAGCCACTTCATCTGTTCTTTGGCAAAATAAAACCGGTCGGAGAAATCCCGCATCGCGATAATGACGGAAGAGTCATAGACAAAGAGAATACCGATCAGGCTCAAAAGTACGATAAGCCCCAGAAGCATCCTGTCTCCTCCTTTTTGATGCTGACTCCCGCTTGGAAGAATATTTCTCAATCGTTTAAAGAAGGGAAACTTCATACGTAAATTGCTTGCCACGCTCCTTATAATTTTTAAATAAATCAAACGATGCACACGCTGGAGACAGAAGGATGACATCCCCTGGCTGGCTTCCCTGCGCAGCTTTTGTCACCATATCATGCATGGAAGTAAGCCCTGTTATCATTTCCCCTTGAAATCCGCCGGTATGAAGTGATTGTACGATCCGCTCCGTCATCTGTCCGACAACAATAGTTTTTTTTACGTTGCTGTGCGCTATTGCTTCTCCCATGAGAGTAAAATCCGCGCCTTTTTCCGATCCTCCAAGGATAAGGATGATGGGAGCATCAAATGCATCAATAGCAGAAATAGTTGATTCCGGTGTTGTTGAAAAAGAATCATTGATATACAGCACCCCATTTTTTACACCGACTTTCTCCAGGCGAAGTGGTAATCCGGGAAAAGCCTCTGCTGTCGATTTAATATCATCAAGAGTGATACCGACCAGAGATGATGCGAGAGACGCTGCAGCGACATTTTCCAGGTTATGCGATCCCAATAGCTTCATATGAGAACGGTCCACAATACCATGTTTCCCTTCATCATTCATCAGAAATACAGCATCATTCTCAATGAGCGCCTGAGCATTAGGACTTTTTCCATAAAAGAATGGTGTTGCTTCCGTGTATTTGGCGAAGGAACAGGATGTGGGATCATCGGCATGAAACACCGCGAAATCTCCTGTTTTTTGGTGAGAGATAATATGTTTCTTGGCTTCCACATACGCTTCCCGGGATGCATGGAAGTTGGTCGCCAAAGGATCGAAGTTAGCTAAATGTTCCTGGGTAACTTTCAAAACGACAGCGATATGCGGGCTTTGGTTCAAATCCTCCAACTGAAATGATGAGAGTTCCAGGACTACCCAATCTTCAGGTTTTATTGATTCAACAAGAGATAAAAGTGGTGTTCCGACGTTTCCTCCCAGGTAGGCAGTTTTTCCGGATTTCTTCAGCATTTCATAAATGAGCGTACTGGTTGTTCCTTTTCCTTTTGTTCCTGTAACCCCAATAATAGGAGCCTTACAAAGTTCCAAAAATAATTTCGTGACACTGGTTATTTCTACTCCTCTAGCTCGAGCTTGTATGAGCTCAGGAGTTTTTAATGACATCCCGGGAGTACGGACAATAATATCTACTGCGCTAAGTTCTGAAAGATATGAATCACCCAAATGGAATCTAACAGGAAGATTCTTCATATCCGGATATGAAGAAAACAAAATTGTTTCATCCCGCCGGTCCAGACATATGATGTCGCATCGTTGTTTCAAAAAAAAACGTATAGCATCCTGTCCTTCTGTTGAAAGTCCCACAATCGCTATTTTTTTTCCTTTGAATCGATCCATACAAGTATTGTATCAAACTACTCAACCTTTTGGATAACAATAAAAATTGTACTGTTTTTTTCAGAAATATCCGTTTGATCTCTTGTTATTAATATAGAATCATGATATTTAATAGATACCTTCTCATTGAGGAGATTTTGTGTATTGTATGAAAAAACTCTGCCGAACCTTAGTTATTACTCTTCTTGTATTTTTCCTGTCCCTCAATACTTCTCCAGTGTCAGCTACGATTCTCCAAAATGCCAGCAATATTTCATCGACACAGGAATCGTCGTTTATGTCTGCAGACGGCGTTGTCCGCTCTATTGCTTCTGATGGAACATACCTTTATATAGGTGGAGATTTTACCCAGGTTGGAAATTACATGGGATCAGCCGGTATGGTGGATACGGATGATGCGACTCCAAATGTCTCATTCCCATCGGTAAGCGGCGGTATTGTCTATGCTATAGCACCGGACGGAAGCGGCGGATGGTATGTTGGCGGCTCATTCACACAGATTGGCTCGGTTGGTGCACCATATCTTCAGCACATTAAATCGGACTATTCTACTGATTCCACATGGCTTCCTGCACCAAATGGCACTATTTATTCTATTGCAATATCAGGCTCCAATGTCTATGTAGCAGGAGTATTTACCACAATCGGCGGCCAATCAAGGACAAATATAGCAAAACTCAATAATACGGATGGCGATGCAGATGCATCATGGACTGCTAATGCAAATAATGCGGTATGGTCTCTAGCTATATCCGGATCGTCTATCTATGCAGGAGGAGCGTTCACAACGATCAATGGGACGACCCGTAACAGGCTTGCAAAAATCAGCACTGACGGCACATTAGATGCCACATGGAATCCAAGTTTATCTACAGGAACCATCTATCAAATAGTCCCTGCTGTCGAAACCGGAACAACCTATATATACATTGGTGGAGCATTTTCAATCAGCGCGACCATTGGAGGAGCCAACCGCAACAGACTTGCAAAACTCGATGATGCGACAGGAGCTGCACAGTCATGGAATCCCAACGCAAATAGTACAGTATATTCTCTTGCTCTTTCTGGTTCTGATGTCTATGCAGGAGGAACTTTTACCTCGGTAAACGGTGGAGTGACATCACGCAATAGAATTGCAAAATTTAATAATTCAGACGGAACAGTAGATGGGACATGGAATGCAAATTTAACAGGTCCATACACTGTCTATGCCATTACCGTATATGGAGGAGATATCTATGCTGGAGGATCATTTGAAACAATAGGCGGACAAACGCGGTATAAACTCGCAAAGCTGGATACCACCAACGGTAATGCTTACAGCGGATGGAATGCAGGTCTTCCTTCTACAGATGGAGTCAACGGTGTTCGGACAATCGTTGGATATGGAACAAATATTATATTTGGAGGACAATTTGACTATTTGGCAAATAAAGCGACTGCCAATAGAATTGCCCGATTTTCTCTTTCCGATAGAAGCTATGATCCGACCTGGATTCCCAGTGTTGATGACGGAGGAGTCTACGCCATACACGCCTCAGGAACTGATGTATATATCGGCGGTTCGTTTACAACAGTCAACAGTGAAGCGGGAACCACCTATGCAGCGAAGTTAAATTCTGCAAACAGCACTGTCAATACTGCCTGGCTGCCGACTCCTGATAATACAGTAAAAAGTATCACAACTATCGGTACTGATATTTATTTGTCAGGAGATTTTACCACAATGCATGGAGATGCATTTGCATATCTTGTGAAAGTAAATAACTCAACAGGTGAGCCTTATGCTGGTTGGACGCCAAGTCCAAATGCGAGCGTTCGAGATATTGAGGCATCAGGTTCAGCTCTTTATGTTGGTGGAACGTTTACGACCATTGGCGGCGCGTCCCGGAAAGGACTGGCGCAACTAAACACTACAAGCGGCACAGTAGAATCATGGAATCCGCAAATGACTAGTGGTAGTATATTAACTCTTCACACCCTGGATCCTGATATTTTTGCTGCAGGATCTATGACCATTAATGCTGCCACCAGAAGAGTTGCTCATTTTAATCCTATAACTGGTGTTGCAGATACTATTCTAACAATGCTCACTACTACTGGCGACATCATTGATTTTTCTAAATCAGGACCGTCTCTCTATGTTGGAGGCGATTTCGAACAAATAAGTCTTTCAGATCGGTATGGTCTTGCAAAATACAACTATACGACAGGAGCTATTGATACTGCATGGCATCCTTCACTCTCAATGACAGATGGATTTCCTATTGGCTATCCATTTACACTTTATAATCATTATTCCGGTCTTTTTACCGGCGGAAGTTTTGATTACGTGGATAGCATATACCATTATAACCTTGCCTTTTTCCCCAATTATAATGTAGTTCTTACCGAAACAGATAACGGATCGGATGTTAAAGAAGGCAGTACTACGGATACGTTTACTGTTGCTCTTACCAATGCACCAACCAGTAATGTAACCATTGCTTTGAGTGCAACAGAGGGAGTGGTTCCTTCTCCATCCACTCTCACCTTTACCTCAGCAAATTGGGATACAACGCAGACTGTTACCCTTTCCGTACCTGATAATGGGATAACAAATGGAACTAGGACAAGTACTGTTACTCTTACTCCCACGTCCTCTGATACCAATTGGAATGCGCTTACCTTGGATGGCATAGCAGTTACGGTTACGGAACCTGCTCCTACACCTACTCCTACAACTACTTCTTCCGCATCTTCATCTTCATCATCTTCATCCACCTCTTCTTCAGGATCAAGTCCAGATCCCAATGCTAACGTCCCTCCAGGAACCAAAGCACCTAATCTTTACAGTGCAGTTCCTGTAGATAGTTCTCATATCAGACTCTCATTTGCAGAAGGAGATGATCCAATAGACCGGTATATTTTGGAGTATGGGACCAAAGAGGGAGAATATCCCTACAGTGTCACCAATATGGGAGGAAAAGGAACCAGAACTTACACGGTTGGATCACTACTCGCTAACACTCCCTACTACTTCCACCTTCGGGCAGCTCATGGGACAGGCGTGGGACCATGGAGCAATGTCCTGTCAGCTACAACCAAAGGACTGGTATTGTTCAACCAACTCATCTTTACTGACGCTACGTTACTTCCTGTGGAGGAAGACGAACCACGCTCATCAGATGCCTGTACTCCCTACATAGTGAAATCCGGAGATACCCTGTGGAATATAGCTCAAACAGTCTTGGGAGACAGCAGAAAATATAAAGAAATTATTGAGAAGAACAAAAAGACATATCCATCTCTGATAACTTCTAATTCTCTTAAAACTGGATGGACACTGGAGATGCCGTGTTCTTCTGAATCCACATCGCCAGAAGCTCCTGAAGGGTATAACCTGAATGTAAGAGTTGTAAATACAAACAAACAACCAGTAGAAGGAGCTACGGTCACAATACACTCCCAAGTTCAGGAAACAACCACAGACAAAGACGGGATCGCACACTTTACCGATATAGAGAAAGGAGATCACAAAGTCCTCATCAGCTACCGAAACTCCCAGGGAGAACAATCTATCAATCTAACAGGCGAGAACAAGGAATTTGACCTCTCTATCACTATCCAACTTAAACCGTTATCAATACCGCCATGGATTATCATGCTTCTGGGTGGGATGGGAGGAGTGATTGTAGTGTTAAGCGTACTTTTGTGGAAAAAATCAAAGAAAAATTTATAAGCCTATCGGTATTGCACTTCTTATATCCTCTTTTATCCAATTTGATCTCTTGTGTTCTGTACCGTGAAATATTTATTATAGGTATAGGAATAAAACTGTCCTCCTCTTAATATATGAAAGTGTATCGAAAAGCACTTATTATTTTTAGTTGTATTTTCACTCTTTTCTTCCTCCATCCGCTCTCAATCCTCGCTCTCGAGGATATAGTAATTCCGGATCCGATACAACAGATGTTTGTATCTAAAAAACATGAATCGAAGGAAACAAAAAACATCATCGTCAAATACAAAGAATCAGCTCTCACAGTACATGATGAAAAAGAGAAGGGTAAAGAAGCTGAAAAGGAAATTAAAAATATCATAGGGAAATCCTATACCGTGACAGATGCGACCAAGATGATCGGGTCTACCAAAGATAAAATCGAAGATAATAAGAAAAAATTCCCCAACCGCGCCAAACGGATCCCGCAAAATATTCCAGAACCAGACCTGTCCCTGATGAAAAAGGTATCTGTCCCGAAAAAACAGACAGAAACTGTTCTGCAAAATTTAAAAAAAGATGAAAACATTGAATACGCTGTCTTAGAAGAACCCGGCACACCACTGGGACCCAATGACCCGTACTTTATTGCGACACATAACATCCTCCAGCGTACATATCTCAATTCATGGAATCTCCGCCAAATCAATCTCGGTCCGACAGGATCAGGTACATCCGGATGGGATATAGAAACGGGCGATCAATCTACCGTCATTGCCAACTACGGAGCTGGTGTAGATTTTACCCACCCTGATATGGAAAACAATATTTGGATAAATCCAGGAGAATTCCCTTCAGCAACATTCCCAGGATTAGATGCAAATTCAGATAGCATTATCACACTCACAGAACTGAAAGCATGGGCAACGCATCCGCTTGATGATTTTAATAGTGATGGACGGATTGATCTAGCCGATCTGATTACCACTCATGCAAGCAATTACTTTCTTAATGGCGTTGATAATGACAGCAATGGATATACGGATGACTTTATGGGATGGAATTTCTCAAGCAATTCAAATAATGTCTATGCAAGCGGAGGCGACGCTCCCCATGACACGCTCATGGCGTCTATTATGATGGCAGAAGGCAATAATGGGATCGGTATGGCGGGAATAAATTGGAATGCCCGACTCATGTCTATCATGCCCGGAAGCCAACAAGAAGCAATACAGTATGCTGCTGACAACGGAGCGGACGTCATCAATTTTAGTTACGACGGACGGGGAATCGGATGCAAAGAGTATGTGGACTATGCGTATGCAAACGGCATGATGGTTGTTTATGCTTCCGGAGACTACCAGGAAATCATGGATACATATGACAGTACGCAATCCGACCATACATGGCTCGTCTCAGCTACCACACAAAGCGATGGATTTGAATCGCGGTCCGCACGAGGACGCCGTTTGGATTTGTCTGCGCCGGGAGATATAGATGGAGGGTATTTCCCACAGGATTATGCTTATGGCATGCAGTTGCGATCGCTTTTGTTTTTAGCTAAGGACAATAGTGGCAATCCAGCTCTTGTGTATTTCGATCCGCTTCTTGATGCACTCCGTTATGGACTCAAATCAGGAGGAACCTGGAGCTTTGAAGATGTTGATACTTCAGGCATAGTAAATGGTATTTATCCTTCCCTTGCTTTTGATACATCCAATAATCCGCATGTTTCGTATTTTGATTGGGAAAATAAAAAGCTGAAATACGCGGTCAAAAGCGCTGGATCATGGAGCACCCAAACGCTCACGGATTCAGGAGATCAGGGATATGGGACGTCGATTGCTGTTGACAGTTCCAGTCATCCGCGGATCGCCTATACGGATTGTACAAATCACCTCATTAAAATGAAAAACTATAATGGTGTATCTTGGGATGATGATACGGTAGGCTCAAGCGGAACCGGATCTGATTGCTATGATTCCCAGATTTCCTTGGCTTTAGACTCTTCCGGCGATCCAAACCTTTCATACTATGATCTTGGCGCGACAGATCTCTTGTTTGCTATCAAAAAATCAGGTGTTTGGAGCATAGAAACAGTTGATTCAAACGGCACAGCAGGAAAACGTCAATCAATGGTGCTGGATGCATCCGATCATCCACACATAGTCTATGTTGGAACCGGATCACATCCAAAATACGCGACAAAAAACGGAACATGGTCTACTCAAATACTCACAATCGATCACTATGTGATGCGTGGAATAAACTCTATCGCCCTAGATAGCAGCGGATACCCGCATATATTTGTATCTGATAATGACGCTTTAGGGGATGAGACATACCAGCTGAAACATTTTTATTATGACGGAGCAGCATTCCAGAGCGAATCAGTCGGCACGACGACAGAAGCCATTATGGACGGCCGGATTATCCTCATTGACGGGTCAACAAAACCATATGGTATTGGAAAAAGTTTTTATAAGGGTATTTATGAAATCGATAAATCAAGCGGAAGCTGGGTATTTTCTAAAATTCTTCCCTTCTATAGCGACACGTTCGGAGCTATGAGCTATACATCTCCAGCATCTGCTATGGTAGCTGGCCTTATCGGACTCATGGTTTCAGCACATCCCACATGGACGATTGACCAAATCTATTGGGCAATTACAACATCAGCCAAAGATTTAGGGACAGCGGGGCACGACCGGTATTTCGGATGGGGTCGGATTGATGCGGATGCAGCGCTTAAAAAAACAGAGCCGCTTGTCGATACGACAGTGCCAACTGCATCCATCTCATATCCGGTCAGTAATGGCGAAGTTGAAAACGGGTCAATTTCCGTTACCGGTACGGCAACGGATGCAAATTTCACACGTTACAGTTTATTTTACAAAGCACACTCGGCATCAACGTATACATCAATTAGTTTTTATACTCACACATCAAAAAATGGAGAAATCATCGGAACTTGGGATACATCAACTCTTTCTTATGGACAATACGATCTGAAACTTGAAGTGAGCGACTGGTATACCACTACCACATACACGGAAACAGTGAACGTTGGCATCGACACAAATCCTCCATCAATCAGTCTGACAACGCTTGCAACAACGACTGATCCGACTCCGACCATAACCGGTACCGCAATTGACGAGATGCGGACCATAACATCTGTTGAATACCAGATGAATGGGACGAGCGGCAGCTGGAGTAGTTGTACTGCCAATGACGGGACGTTTGACGAATCGAATGAATCATTTTCTTGCACCATTTCCCCTGCTCTTACCAATGGGGTACACGTCATCTATGTACGTGCAACAGATGCCAAAGGAAATATTTCCACAGGATCATCGATTGCATCTATGAATGTTTTTATAGGGTTAGAGACCGATTTTACGCACGTCATCCAAACAACCAGCAACATTTCAACATCCATCGACTCAACCATGAAACAACCCAATGGAGCAGTCTATGCAACTGCTTCTGATGATACATATCTGTATATCGGTGGAGCATTTAATGCAGTCGGCGACGTGAAAGGAAAAATCGCGCTTTTGGATACAACGAGTGGCACAGCACACGCTTCCTTTCCTTCGGTGTTTGGAGGGACAGTATATACAATTGCTGCAGATGGAAGCGGAGGATGGTATATCGGAGGATCATTTCTTAAAGTTGGCAGTGAATCGCTTCCCTATCTTGCTCATATTAAACCAGATTACTCTGTTGATACAACATGGGTTCCAAATCCAGATAGTTATGTCTATTCCATTACAGTAAGTGGATCTGACGTGTATGTCGGAGGCGAATTTTCGACAATAGGCGGAGCGACAAGAAATAAAATCGCTAAGTTAAATACCACCAATGGAAATGCAGATGGAACATGGAATCCTGATGCAAACGGATCTGTTTGGACCATTACAATCACCAGTTCTGATATCTACGTTGGGGGAGAATTTACAACCATAGGCGGATCTTCACGGAATTATATTGCCAAGCTGAATAATTCCACAGGGGTTGCTGACAGCTCATGGGATGCAAATGCTGGCAATACTGTCTATACCATAGCTATCACCGGCTCTGACATATATGCAGGAGGGAAATTTACGACAATCGGCGGGCAAACACGGAACAGAATTGCCAAACTTAACAATTCCACTGGTACTGCAGACGGTACGTGGAACGCAAGTGCAAATAATGAAATCTATGTGATCACAATAGTTGACACGTCTATTTACGTTGGAGGAAATTTTACATCCATAGGAGGAAGTACTCGGTATAAAATTGCACGGCTCAATAATTCTACAGGTACTGCTGATAGCTGGAATCCTTCTGCAAGCATTTCATATAAAGTATATAGTATTCTTTACCATAATTCCGCTATATATGCAGGAGGGACATATACAAGAATTGGTGGAGCAACACGGTATAGGATAGCAAAACTGAGTACTTCCAGTAATGTTGCGGATGCCACGTGGGATGTAGGATTACCTCCAGAATCAGGGACATATGGAGTACGTGCTCTTGCGGGTTACGGATCATATGTTTGTGCCGGAGGAGATGTTACGTTTACTGCAGATAAAACAGCTGCCACCAAGCTTGCACGATATAGACTCTCTGACCGGACACTCGATGCTACATGGCTTCCTTATGTTGATAGTACAGTAAACGCAATTGCTATTGATGGGATCCATGTCTATGTTGGTGGACTTTTCACTAATGTTTCTACAGATCTTACAGGGCAACATGCGTACATTGCAAAATTAAATTCTCTTGATACAAGTCTTGATGTTTCATGGAAACCATCTCTTACCGGTTCTGTAAGTCACATTGATCTTGTTGATTCAAATATCTATTTTTCCGGAAATTTCACGGGTGTCGGCATGGAAGAAATAATGTTTTTAGCAAAAGTCGATAATATTACGGGAGATCCTGATACCGGCTGGACACCAAATCCGGATGCGAGTGTTGAGGGGATATCAGCATCCGGTACATCACTGTACGCAAGCGGTATGTTTTCCTCAATTGGCGGTTTAGCGCGGGCTGGACTTGCTAAAGTAAATACTACCAATGGTTCAGCAGATGCATCCTGGAATCCACTGCCAGCTGGATCAAATACAACCGGCAACCACCTTTTTAATTCTGATGAATTGGGTGTTATAGGAGCTTTTTCTATAAATTCTCGAAGCCGGTCTATCGCCCGTTTTGATACAGCAACAGGAAGTGCTGATACTGTATGGGCATTTACTCCGGGTGGGTCAATTTATGACTTTATGAAATTAGGATCAGATTTATACTTTGGAGGTTCATTTTCAGTCATGGGATCTAGTCTTGCACGGGTTGATTACACGACAGGCGTTCAAGATACCTCATGGAAACCGGCAATAGGAAATGTTAGCCCGTTAACCAGTGCAAGCGTTCAAACCATGCTCTCTGACTCATCAGGCTTGGCAGTAGGAGGAAATTTTGAATCAGTTAATAGCGCAATTCACCCTAACTTTGCCTTTTTTCCAAATTACAACGCAGTCATAACGGAAACAAATTACGATACCACAGTTTCAGAAGCAGGTACCACAGATACTTTTACAGTTTCTCTTACTAATGCTCCTACCAGCAATGTCACTCTCACTTTAGGCGCTACACAAGGAGTAAGTCTCTCTCCCTCCACTCTTACTTTTACTTCAGCAAACTGGAATACACCACAAACGGTAACCATGACTGTTTCTAATAATATCCTTGATGGAACACGAACAAGTATTGTAACTCTCACTCCCACTTCCTCTGATACGAACTATAACGGAATTACTATGGATAGCCTATCAGTGGCTGTTAATGATACTTCGCCAGTCCTCACTCCCACACCAGTATCTTCTTCCTCATCAGGAGGAGGTTCCTCCCCTGATCCCTCTGCCAACATTCCCCCAGGAGCTAAAGCTCCCAACCTCTACAGTGTGGTTCCTGTAGATGGATCTCATATTCTCTTGTATTTTGCAGAAGGAGATGATCCCATAGACCGGTATATTCTCGAGTATGGAACCAAAGAGGGAGAGTATCCCTACAGTGTTGCCAACATCGGTGGGAAAGGAACCAGAACCTACACCGTAGGATCCCTTTCTCCCAATACCACCTATTACTTCCGTATCCGGGGAGCTCACGGAACAGGTGTGGGACCATGGGGAAATGTGCTCTCTGGAAAAACAAAGGGATTGATATCATTCAACCAGCTTGTATTTACAGATTCTACGTTAACTCCTGCTGTTGAAGAAGAACCACACGCTTCAGATACGTGTCTTCCCTATACGGTAAAGTCTGGAGATACCCTGTGGAAGATTGCTCAAACAGTCCTGGGAGACAGTAGAACATACAAAGAGATTATTGAAAAGAACAAAGGTACCTATCCCTCTTTGGAAACATCCACTTCTCTCAAGACGGGATGGATACTGGAGATCCCGTGTTCTTCTGAGACACCAGCACCAGACGCTTCTGAAGGCTATGACCTCAATGTAAAAGTAGTAGATACGAAGAACAATCCTGTGAAAGGAGCCAAGGTTACCCTCCATTCAACTGTCCAGGAACAGACAACGGACAACGATGGGATTGCTCACTTTACCAATGTCGAGAAAGGAGATCATAGAGTCCTTATCAGCTACCAGAACTCCCAGGGAGAACAGTCGATTAGTCTTACAGGAGAGAACAAAGAGTATACCCTCAATATCACGATATCCCTCCATCCACTCACTGTTCCTCTCTGGATGAAAGCACTCTTTGCTGGTATGGCAGTGGTGATTGCGGTATTGGGAAGACTGTTATGGAAGAAAAAAATAAAAGAGAAATGATAGTACAATATATATGTATACTTTTTAAAAATCTACCTTTATCACTTCCACTGGTGCACCGATAAGATCAGAAAACACGTTCCTTACCTTTTTTCCATCACCAGTTGTAAAAAATTGATACGAAGGTTTTCCTTTATCTGAGAGTATATTCTCGTGATTAAGGATATGTTTAACGTGTCGCGCTACCGCCTCACCAGAATCAAGAACAGCAATGTTCTTACCAACAACATCTTGAATAATAGGGCGGAGAAACGGAAAGTGTGTACAACCCAGCACGACTACGTCAATGTGCTCTTTCAAAGGAGTGAGGAGCTCTTCAAGAATCTTACGAACTCGCGGCGAATCTCTCTTCCCGCTTTCAATAAGTTCGACTAACTCCGTATTTCCCAAAGAATGCACCGTACAATCCGAAGCAAAATTTTGTATAAGTTTATTTTGATACTCGCTTTTAGCTGTCAATTCTGTAGAAAGGACAGCAAATTCTTTCCGTATTGACCGCTCTGATGCAGTTTTAATAACAGGGACAACTCCGATAATAGGAAGAACAGGAAACTGGCTGCGGAAATAATCAATACCGGCAACTGTAGCTGTATTACACGCTATCACAAGCATCTTCATATCCTTTAAAACAAGAAATCGTATAAGCTCTGAAACCCGTTTTTGTATAAAATCCGTTGTCTTGGTGCTATATGGGATATTTTTATGATCTCCAATATAAATAATCGACTCATGAGGAAGGAGTTCCGTGATTGATTTCCTGATAGAAAGACCTCCGGAGCCGGAATCAAAAATACCAATCGGTCTAGTATCCATACATGATATGAATTCGTAATTCTTCATTCGTAATTACTCAATATGTCTTCGTGAGAAAAGCAAGCCACAAACCAAATAAAGAAAGAACGACGGAAATTACCCAGAACCGCATGACAATTTTCGGTTCCGGCCAACCATAATATTGGAGAAACAGATGAAACGGCGCAGCCGGGAACAATTTACGTCCCAACAACTTTTTCGATAGTAATTGAATAAGTGATGACGCTACTTCAACGACATACACAAATCCAATGATAAAAAGAGCCGGCGCTTTTCCTAAAATAAGGGCAACCACAGCCAGGGTCGCCCCAAAAGATAACGCCCCCGTATCCCCAAGAAAGATACGGGCGGGATAAACATTGTAGTAGAGAAATGCCAACAGGCTTCCCAACCAAATGGCGATAAATATCGACAACGGTGTATCCAAAATAGAAGCAGATACAATCCAGAAAGCGCCGAGCGCTATCATAAGGACGCCGGAAGCCAGTCCATCCAACCCGTCCGTAATATTAAATGCATTGGAGAAACTGATAATAACAAAGCTGGAAAACGGGATGAACCACCACCCCATGTGAATGGTTCCTAATATGGGGATATAAAAAATACTAATTTTCAAATCCCAATACAACCAAAAACTGATAATACATGCGAGGATGATTTCAAGGATAAGTTTGTGACGGAGTCTCAGACCAAATACTTTTTTCTCCATGGCAAATGTTTTCTTGGCATCGTCCAAATACCCCAGAATCCCAAACGATAAAAATGTAAAAAGAAGGATCTTCATTTCAGAAAAGAGAGGGTAGACTGCAGTAATGGGAACCCAAAAATAATTCATGAGGATCAGCGTTATGGGAAATAAAAGTGCGGTAATAGCAATAATGAGAATCCCGCCCCCGACAGGCGTCCCTGCTTTATTTTGGTGAAACCGGTCAAAAATCGGCGTCCGTTTATTAAACGCATCCCGTGTCGTTTGGCGAAGCCTGCGGAGTTTCAGGGTATATAAAAGTTTGATAAAAGGAACATACAAGATACTCGACAAAAGCCATGAAAATAATAGAACGCCTAAAAGTATTCCCATAAATAGTATGGTTCGTTCCCAATTTAATCGGGAGAGAACTCCTCAATGATCCGGAGCAATCTTCTACTTCGTTGAAAAAAGTAGTGCCCAGTTGTCTTTTGTTTACTCTACGCCGCCAAGGTGCAGGAGATATGGAACAAAAACAAAAAAGGCGACAATGACAGCCCCGGTTGCGGTTACCAACATCATGCCCGCTGCGACATCTTTGGCTATTTTTGCATTTTGCCTATGTTCTGTCGTAATGAGATCCGTCATTGCTTCAATCGATGTATTAATAAGCTCACAGGTAAGCCCCAAAATGATCGTGAATATAATGATAACCATTTCCGTGTAGGAAATGGCAAGGAGAGATCCGAGCGCTAAAGCAAAAAGGGAAAGAATGAGATGGACACGGAAATTCGGCTGGGTTTTTACAGCCCACACAAGGCCGTTCAATGCATTTTTAAATGATATTGTATGCCTACGGATAATTTCTCTCATACATGGATATCTATAGTATACGAAGAATAGAGTCTATTTACAAACCCTTGCATGCACACCTCATACGTCCTATACTTTTTCAGTATAGTGTATATATACTATTTTATCCTATACTAAATATACATAGATCTTTTTATTTCCTTATGAGAAAACTCTGTGTGACTCTTTTTCCATTCGCGTTTGTTCTCTTTCTTTTCATACTCAAACCTATCTCCGTTCATGCACTGGAAGATCTTGTTATTCCGGATCCCATTACGACAATCTTCCGCCCGAAGAAAAAAAAGAGTGATACTGTGACCATCACCGTTAAATACAAAGAATCTACATTGAAAGAATCAGATGAAATGAAAAAAGGGAAGGAAGCGGAACAAAAGATCAAGGATATCGTGAAAGAATCGTACCCAATCACTGAAGCGGTACAGTTCACTATACCTACGGAAGAAAAAGTCAAAGAAAACAAAAAAAAATTCCCGAAACGTGCTCAACGGGCACCTCTTAACGCTCCTATCCCTAACTTATCCCTCATAAAAAAAATGACCGTTCCGAACAATCAAGCGGAGGAAGTGATACAAAAGCTTCAGAAAGATGCACAAGTCGAATATGCTATCCGTGAAGAAGAAGCCATCCCGACCGCTCCTGATGACCCATATTATATTGTGACGCATAACGTCTTTGGCTATACCTATCTCAATTCCTGGAACCTTCGGCAAGTAAACTTAGGTCCGACAGGAAGCGGGACGTCGGGGTGGGATACGGAAACCGGTGACCCATCGACGGTCGTTGCAGTCTATGGAACAGGACTTGATTATACGCATCCTGATTTGGAAAACAACGTCTGGATTAATCCCGGAGAATTCCCTTCTTCGTCGTTTTCCGGATTGGATGCAAACTCCGACACTATTATCACCCTGACGGAGTTGAAAACCTGGAGTTTACATCCGCTTGCTGACTACAATGGAGATACCCGCATTGACCTGGCTGACCTCATGACCGCACACGTGGATAACATTTTCCTGAACGGGATAGATAACGATAGCAATGGGTATACAGATGATATTTTAGGATGGAATTTCTCAGATAATTCCAATGATGTCTATGACGATGGCAGCAGTTATTCCGGCCACGATACGCTTATGGCTTCCATCATTGGTGCTGAAGGGAATAACGGGATCGGTATGACAGGGATGAATTGGCACGTACGCATCATGCCCATTAAGGCATCAATGGCGGTTGGACAATCTATCCAGTATGCTGCCAACAATGGCGCCGATGTTTTAAATATTAGTTATGTAGGCGCTGGTGAAGGGATGCAGGATTATGTGAACTATGCTTATGCCAACGGGATGATTGTGGTCTATTCTTCAGCAAATTCCCAGGAGGTATTTGATAGTTATGAGGTCCACCGATCTGACCATACGTGGATTGTTTCCGCGACGACCCAAGCAGATGCGTTTGTTGGCTCATCCGGTCGGGGAACACGGATTGACTTCAGTGCTCCAGGGGACATGGATGCAGGCTATTATCCGCAGGATGTTATCACCGGCATGCAAAAACGATCACTACGGTTTTTGACCAAAGATAAAAACGGCAACCCTGCTTTTGTTTTTTTTGATACCGTGTATGACGTACTCCGCTATGGAATTAAATCCGGAGGGACGTGGAGTTTCGAAGATATTGATTCCTCAGGCATTGTGAATGGCATATACCCCTCTCTTGCCTTCGACTCATCCAACAATCCGCATGTCTCCTATTATGATTGGGAAAATAGAAAATTGAAGTATGCCACCAAAAGCAGCGGATCATGGAGTACGCAGACGCTGACTGATACAGATGACCAAGGGTATGGAACGTCCATTGTCGTGGATGGATCCAACCATCCTCGGATTGCCTATACGGATTGTACAAACAGTTTGATCAAAATGAAAAACTATAACGGATCATCCTGGGATGATGATACGGTAGGGACCAGCGGGACAGCATCTGACTGTTTGTATTCACACATTTCTTTAGCTCTGGATACTGCAGGAGATCCCAATCTGTCATTTTTTAATCTTACAGACTCTGACCTCATGTTTGCTGTTAAAAAGTCAGGAACCTGGACCATTGAGACCGTGGACGCTACCGGTACTGCAGGCAGATATAACTATATGGCGCTTGATTCATCCGATCGTCCCCATATCGCCTATCAGGGAAGCGGATCAAAGCCGAAATACGCAATGAAAGACGGTACCTGGTCAACACAATTTCTCGTACAAGATCACTCGACGTTAAGCAGTGCAAATACCATAGCATTAGATGCGAGCGGATATCCGCATGTTTTTACGACGAACTACGACATTTTGGGAGACGGAAGTTATGAGATTATCCATTTTTACTCTGACGGAACGACATTCCAGAGTGAGGTGGTAGGCACATCGACAGAACAATTCGCGGATGCCCAGATTATCATGATTGATGGCTCCACGAAGCCTTTTGGCATAGCCAAAAGTTATTACAAAGGACTCTACGAAGTGGATAAATCAACGGGCAGTTGGGTCTATTCCAAAATACTTCCGTTTGACAGCGCTTCGTATTCAGGGATGAGTTACACCTCTCCTGCTGCAGCAATGGTGAGCGGACTTGCAGCACTGGTCATCTCTGCTCATCCTACCTGGACCATTGATCAGGTCTACTGGGCGATTGCAACATCAGCGCATGATCTGGGCGATGCCGGCCATGACCGATACTTCGGTTGGGGACGGATTGACGCGGATGCTGCGCTTAAGGTAACTACGCCGCTGGTTGATACGACGAACCCTACGGCAACTGTATCCGCTCCTATCAATGGAGCGCAAGTAGAACGCGGTTCCATCACCGTTACAGGAACAGCAACCGATACTAATTTTACCCGCTATAACCTCTTATACAAGCTCGATTCAGCCACGGATTATACATCGGTTAGTTTTTACAACCATACAGCGGTAACCGGTGGAACGCTGGCTACATGGGACACCTCAGCCCTGAGTTATGGAAAATATGACCTCCGATTAGAAGTCAGCGACTGGTACCAGACAACCACGTATGATGAAGAATTTTATTTAGGTATTGATACTACCGCTCCTGTAATCAGTATCACCTCGATAAGTTCCACTGATGACACGACTCCGACTATCACGGGACTGGCGACAGACGATTTACGGGTCGTATCCTCCGTAGATTTTCAAATGGACGGAACGGCAGGAAGCTGGACTGCATGTACCGCCATCGATGGTGCATTTGAAGAAGTCGGGGAATATTTTTCGTGTTCAGTGTCAAACGCTCTTTCCTCTGGCTCTCACACCATTTATATCAGAGCTACGGATAGCCAAGGAAATATATCTACCGGAGCAAGCATCGCATCTATGACTTTTACCGTCGAAGGTCCGACGCCGACTCCGACGCCAGCTCCTACATCGATAGTGACTTCTCCGGCGACTCCTACTCCAACCTCGACCTCCTCCTCTTCTTCTTCCTCAACTTCTTCTTCAACCTCTCAGTCCCCTGAAGCCAATATCCCTCCGGGAGATAATCCGCCAAATATCTACAGCGCTGTTCCTATTGATGCCCACTCTATCACACTATTTTTTTCGGACGGGGAGGATCCTATCGACCGGTATGTTCTTGAGTACGGAACCACACCCGGAGAGTATCCTTACGTAATTTCTCCTATCGGAGGCAAAGGGACGCAGATATATACAGTTGGATCTCTTCTTCCCAACACGACCTATTACTTTCATATCCGAGGAGGACACGGATCCGGTGTTGGCCCCTGGTCTGATGTCCTCTCGGCGACTACCAAAGATCTCATATCTTTTTATCAATTGGACATTACCCATACGGATCTTGTTGCATTGGAGGCAACCAACGAAGTACTTTCCTCTTTCTCGTGCCAACCATATACCGTCAAATCGGGAGACACCCTCTGGGTTATTGCAGAAGAACTCTTGGGGAACGGAAAAAAATATAAAGACATCATAGAAGGAAATAAACTCACATATCCATCTCTCAATTCCTCTACCACATTGAGAGTAGGATGGGAACTCTCTATCCCTTGTTCATCATCAAACCAGTCAATATCAGAAACAAGAGAGGGGTACGAACTCAACGTCAGAGTAGTAGATGCGGCAAGTCAACCTGTTGAAGGAGCAAAAATTACTCTCCATTCTGCTATTCAGGAGGGAATCACAGATAAAGACGGCATTGCCCGTTTCACCAACGTCGAGAAAGGTAACCATACAGTCCTCATTGCCTACCAGAAAGCCAAAGGAGAACAGTCTATTGATCTTACCGGAGACATCAAAAAATTTGATCTCAACATTACAGCCGAACTCGACCCTCTCTCTGTTTCTCCTTGGATATGGATGGCCATTGGAGGCATAGGAGGGGCAATAGTCATGATGGGGATATCGTTGATAAAAGAAAGAAGGATACCGTCAATGACGGTATCTCATAAAGAATAGTCAGTATTCGTTTTTTTGTTTATCTTTCCCATGCTACAATAGGTGTAATGAAAGATTGTGTCCTTTTTTCCAAACTTTCAGATAACTCTGTCCAATGCTCTGCCTGCAGCCATCGGTGTACGATAAAAGATGGAGCAATGGGCATTTGCGGAGTCAGAAAAAATTACAAAGGTAACCTCAAACTTTTGGCGTGGGGCAAACCAACCGGCGTTGCTATCGATCCAATCGAGAAAAAGCCTCTTTTTCATTTTCTCCCCGGCTCTCCAATTTTTTCGTTCGGCACATTTGGGTGTAATCTCGGATGTCTGTTTTGCCAAAACGCGACAACTTCACAACTTTCTAAAACTGCCTTCTGGAAAACAAAATATAGTCAGTTTCTGGAACAGCTTGAGTCGTGGCCTGCTAAAAAGATTATTTCCTATTGTAAGGAAAACAATATTCCTTCAATTGCTTTCACCTATAACGAACCCTCCATATTTGCAGAATATGCGGTAGATGTTATGAAACTGGCTCAAAAAGAAGGGATAAAAGGCGTTTTTGTCTCGAACGGCTATCAAACCAAAGAATGTCTGGATTTCATCGAACCATACATCGACGCATATAATATCGACCTTAAATCTTTCCGCAATGATTTTTATAAGGCTATCTGTAAGGCTTCCCTCCTTCCGGTTCTTGAAACCATCAAACGAATATATGAAATGGGCAAGTGGCTGGAAATAACAACACTCATTATAAATAAGGAAAACGATACGGATAAGGAACTTGCGGATATTGCACAGTTCATCGCCCGACTTTCTCCTGACATTCCATGGCATCTCTCTCGTTGCCATCCGGAGTATAAAATGACGGATATCCGTATCACACCAAAAAGCACATTAGAACGGGCAGTTGAAATCGGTAAAAATGCAGGACTTCATTATATATATGTAGGCAATATCTATAATTCCAAGTATGAAAATACACTCTGTCCTACATGCGATACCACTCTCATAGTGCGGAATAACTACGATATTGGTAAAAATAATATGAAAAGGGGCATTTGCCCGAGCTGTCACGCGCAGATTCCCGGTATATGGCACTAAGGAAAAATACGATCAGAAATCCAAATGTCGCCGGTACTTTTTATGAAAAAGAGCCGGATCTTCTCCGGTCACGGGTAACATCATTTTTAAATAGTGCAAAAGGTGTTCCCAATCTAAAACAAAAACATATTTGTGCAATCATCGTTCCCCACGCAGGATATATCTATTGCGGATCTGTTATGGCTTCAGCGTATCAGTTGCTTACGGGCAAAAAATACGACCGGATTATCCTCATAGGTCCTTCGCACTTCATAGAATTTCAATCAGTTGCCCTTGATAGTGCTTCCGCCTGGAAAACTCCGCTCGGAACAATTCCTCTTGATCAAACAATGATGAAACAATTTCCCAAACACACAGAATTTGCTGTACAACCCGGTGTTTTTGACCACGAACATTCTCTGGAAGTACAAATCCCATTTATACAGGCCGTTCTCCCTTCTGCTTCTCTTATTCCTTTATGCATCGGACAGGATATTCCTCATACTAGAATTGCCGAAACAATTTCACCGCTTCTTACTAATACAACGCTCATTGTCGTCAGTTCCGATTTTTCTCACTATCACCCGGAGGAAGAGGCTAACACGATTGATAAAGATTCCATAACCGCGATTCTTTCCAAAAACCCAGATTGGATAGATACGACTGTTGACGCGTGCGGACTCACAGGTATAAAGATTCTCAATGATCTTGCCGTCATACATCATTGGAAACCCCATTTGCTTACGTACCAGACAAGCGGGGATGTTACACGGGAGCATGAAGCCGTCGTCGGCTATGCAAGCTTTGCATATGCCAGGTAGTGAAGTTTCCAACACGCGTTAGGTACTTTTGTGTCATCTGCGGCTACCCGAAAATACAAAAGAATTGAAAAAAAGGGAGACATTGAGATTTTGATCGCGTACAAAAGGTCGAAACTCTACTACCTGGTATGTTTAACTACTCCGAAAAAGACAAACGCACCATGCTGGTTCTTGCCAAAGAGGCCATAGCTTCACAATTCCCGAAATTAAAGATGCCTCTCCGTCAGCTGACGGAGAGGAAATTGTATAAAATTCCTCCCACACTCAAAGAAAAACGCGCTTGTTTTGTGACATTACTGATCAATGGAGAATTGAGAGGCTGTATCGGACACATACTTCCAATTCAGGAACTCTATAAGGATATTATAGAAAATGCACGCGCTGCAGCCTTTGATGATCCCCGGTTCTCGCCTCTAACCTGTGAGGAAGTTGAACATCTCACTATCGAGATTTCCGTTCTTACAGTACCACAACCGTTCTTCTACACATCCGTTGAAGATTTACTTCATTATCTTGGCAAAAATAAACCCGGAGTCATACTCTCCAAAGGAAAAAATCAGGCAACGTTCCTTCCTGCTGTTTGGCATGACCTTCCCTCTCCGGAAATATTCCTCACACAGTTGTCCATCAAAGCAGGATTAGATCCGTATGATTGGAAACTCGGTGTTGAAATCCGGGTATATAATGCCGAAAAAATAATGGATTGAGAATCGACTTACCAATCACGTCCGCCGCGATCATCACCGCGTCCACCGCGATTTCGGTCAAATCCACCACGATTTCCACCGCCAAATCCGCCACGATTTCCACCGCCAAATGAGCGGTTATCTCTGGGTTCCATTGGTCTGGCTTCATTGACTTTGAGGATTCTTCCTTCGTAGTCTTTGCCGTCAAACATGGCTATTGCTGCTTTTGCTTCTTCATCTGAACTCATCTCGACAAATCCAAATCCTTTGGATCTGTTGGTAAATTTGTCCATGATGACGGTTGCTGATACGACCGTTCCAGCCTGTGAAAAAGACTGTTTCAAAGCATCATCGGTCACTGAATACGGTAATCCACCTACATATAATTTTGCTGCCATACTACTCCTTCTAAAAAATACATTTTTATACTAAACCACTCTCCTTTTTTTCCCATGCTCTCTATCTACATGCTCCTTTCATGTAAAAATGGAAAAGACCGGAAAATACGGGTGAGTTTTTAAAGAGATCATAAAAGGAAGATACAGTAATAAGGTTCGTCGTACTCATGAAATCAAAGAAAACAACACGGTCGAAACAAGAGAAAGAAGGATAGAGCCTACCAGAGCGCTCCAAAAATCATGTACGATAAATCCCGGCACGATACGGCTTGCCAAAAGCAACATAAGCGCATTGATAATAAACGTAAATAATCCCAAGGTTAGAATAGTTATCGGTAACGCAAGAAGTGAAAGAATTGGTTTAATTAATGTATTGACGAGTCCAATGACGAGAGCAGCAACAAGAGAAGTGGTAAAGTCCGCGACTTCAATTCCAGTTACAATCTTTGAAACAATATACAAAGACAACCCGTTCACAAACCACCGTATAAGCACGTTCATAGGTATAAGTGTATCATACTTTAGACATCCGGGAAACGCGGGGATCCATTTTAGCTTCAGTTTTTTCTTTTTCCCTCAGTATTTTCAGAGCTTCCGAGACGGTTTGAGCTTCCATAAGCTGTTCCCGCAAAAAACCCGATCCCTCATAATCGCGGACATATACCCGGTAAAATTTCTTCATCATAACAAATTGCGTGGAGCGTAAACCATATGTTTTTTGGAAAAGTATGAGATGTCTCTCCAAAGCGTGAATGAACTGCGTCTGAGAAAGCAGAGTGGCGTCCGGATTAAAACAATTGATATTTTGTAATATTCCTCGGCCAATCATGATCCCGTCAACACCGGATTCGGCATAGTGTTCTTGCACCTCTTGATAAGAAAGAATATTTCCGTTTCCGATCATGATTGTCTTTGCGCCTGCGCTGTTTCTGATATCAACTGCTTTTTTTATTTCATTCCAATCTGCTGTTTTTTTGTGTTGCTCTTTTGCAGTGATACCATGAACCGTCAGGGCATCAAGACCCGTGGATAGTAAAAACCGTATCCATTCCTCTGTTTTTCTCCGTCCATATCCGATCCTCGTCTTCACGCTGATTGGGATAGAACTCCCGGAAGACCGCACTCCTTCCCCTACCGCGTGTATAATCCTTCCTGCAAGATCAGGATTCTCTATAAGAGCAGCTCCGGCTCCTTTTTTCACCACATTTTTATCAGGACACCCCATGTTGATATCAATACCGTCAAATCCCATTCCGGCAATATCTTTGGCTGCGCGGTAGAACAAATCGGGCGTAACGCCCCAAATCTGTGCAACGAGCGGTCGTTCACTCTTATCAAAGAGTAATTTTGATATAAGATCTTCTCTGCCTTGAGAAAATAAGCCTTCAACACTGACAAATTCTGTAAACATCACATCGGGTTTGTAGATTTCTGCGATTATCTGCCTAAATACGGTATCTGTCACTCCTTCCATCGGAGCTAGAACCGTAAACGGTTTTTTAAGCGTATCCCAAGAAAATTTCATATATGTGCTTCCGCTACCGTTGTTTGATCCCCGTGTCCAGGATATAAAATGGTTTCCTGAGGAAGCGACACTATCTCTTTCACCGATCTTAGCAGCAATTGTTTATCCGAATACTCATGCCGCCAATCGCCAATTGCTCCGCCTGCAAAAACCGTGTCTCCGGTAAAGCAGATATTTTCTTTTTGAAAATAGAAACTCACTCCTCCCGGCGTATGGCCCGGTGTTTCCAACACGTTTACATACATCTCTCCTAATTGAATTTTCATATCTTTCGGAAACTCCTTAGGTTTGACAGGAGAAGGTTCAATAACGGAAATACCTAAATAATGCTCTGCTGTTTCCCGCATACGTTTGAGAAGAAACAGGTCTTTAGGATGGATGAAAAACGGAAGAGAAAAAATCTGCTGGAGTTCAAACGCGCCAAGAATATGGTCGAAATGCCCGTGTGTTGCCAGTATGGCAATAGGTTGTAAATTATCGGCAGTAATTTTTTCAGCTATATAGTTTGCATCGTCACCCGGATCGATAATAAGAGCTTGATGAGATGTATCATCAGAGACAAGATAACAATTGGTTTGAAGCTGGCCTACAATAAAGGTTTGAATCTGAAGCATGAATGATAGCATTCCTCTTGTAAATGAGGTGTTGTCATTCTGAACAAAGTGAAGAATCTAGTCCCGACGTCCGTCTGGACGCTTACGCTAGATGCTTCGTTACACTCAGCATGACATAGGGATACTGCATGGTATCCTTTTTACAGTTTCTTTTTAAATTCCTCACGTGATTCAGCAGCTTTTTTCGTGTTGTCTGATATCACAACCGTTGGGGCTACATGGCAATATTTTCCATCTCCCAAATCCTCCCCAAGGACGACTCCTGCTCCGACAAATGATCCGCTGCCGATTTTGATGCCCGGCATAATACTGACATTGACTCCTATCCTGACATTACTGCCGATCATCGCTCCCAACTTCACCCTTTTTGTATTTATTGGCTCCTCTTTCACTTTAGAAGAAATTGCACTCTCATCCAATCTTAAATTCGCACATACCGTTCCTGATCCCATAGAAACATTTGAGGCAATAATTGAGTCACCAAGGTAGTTTGTATGAAACCAACAATTGCTCCCAACATAGCTTCTCGTTATATCGGTATTAAATCCGGTTACGCACATGGAACCTATGTGACTATGGCGGATAATATTGTTGTTTCCGACAATCGTTCCTTTCCCGATAAATACCGGTCCCACAATTTTCGTTCCTTCTGAAATTTTTACCCCTTCTTCAATGATAACCGGTCCTTCAATGGTCGTAAATTTACCGATTTTGACCGATGGGTCAATATGCTGGCCATCGATAGTTGCAAGACACGCATCCATAATATTGAGGACATGCCACGGATATTTTAGGTACAGCCAGTCACTGGACGTGATAATCGGTTTAGCAGAAATTCCATTCTTAATCATTTTATTGACCGAGCGTTCATATCCGTCTGCCGGACGTTTTGAATATGATTTTAGCACAGCACAGAAGTCCTTCATATTTGGGATGGCATACACAAAAATAGTCACCATATCGCTGGGTTCTGTGCCTTCTTTTGGCTTCTCTACCATATCAAGGATAGTACCATCCTCTTTCAATCTTACATATGCGCCGGGAAAATACGATTTGACGCGGACAACAGTTACTAGAAGTGATTGTTGATCTTTATTATGAGTATCAATAACCGTTTTCAATACGTCGTCTTCATAAATATCCGATGCATTAAGAATAAGGCTGGGACGATCTTCAAATGAAGATCCTGCAGCTAACACTGCCTGCCCCTGACCTTTACCTTCCTGAACAATAAACGTAACGGTAAGCTTCTTGGGAACCGGAACCGACTGGATTTTTTCATTTGTTTCTGAATTGGCAACTACAACGACATTTTTTATGCCAAGCCGCACAAACTGTTCATAATGCCACGATAAAAGGGGTTTCCCAAAAAAGGGTGTCAAATTTTTATCCGTAAAAGGCCAGAATCGAGTCGATTCTCCGCCGGCAAGAAGTATGACATCAATCATAAATAGCGCCTATCATCTTGTCATTGCGAGCCCTAAAAGGGCGAAGCAATCTTTATAATAAGGATTGCCGCGTCGCTTCGCTCCTCGCAATGACATAATATACAAGTATTTTTTATTCCCTCTATTTATACTACCGCATCTTCCGTCACCCGTTCAATACGGGCGCCGAGTTTCTGCAGTCTTTCTTCAATATGTTCGTATCCACGATCAATAAGCTCTACCCCATGAATATAACTTTTTCCTTGTGCAATAAGCGCCGCCAGTACAAGTGTTGCACCTGCCCGAAGATCATCAGCTTTCAGTACCGCATTATGTAATGCTGTTGGCCCGCTGATACGGATACCTTGGTGATAACCTTCTCTCTTATCCTCCCAATTAAAATTATAGAATTGCTCAGGATTTGTAACCTCAGGGTCATAAAATTCTATCTTCGCTCCCATTTTCTGAAGCTCTTTCACATAACAAAACCTGCTTTCAAAGACAGTCTCATGAATTGTTGAGACACCTTTTGCCTGGGTCATAAATACAGCCCATGGAGCCTGCCAGTCTGTCATAAATCCGGGATGCACCTCAGTCATTATATCCGATGAGGTGATTGCACTTTTTCTAAAATATCTGGTCTCTGTCCCGCTTATCGCTTCGTATCCGCCGCCTGACTTGGAAAAAACATCCAGAAATGCAGTGAGACTTTGCCTTTGTGAAGCATCGATAATAATATTTCCGCCCGTGATAGCTGCTGCGATCGCAAACGTCACTTCTTCGTTTCTATCCGGCATGATGGTGTAATCAACCCCGTGAAGTTGTTTCACTCCCTGAATGCGTATCAAACGGTGTGAAGTCCGTTGGATATCTGCTCCCATGAGGTTTAAACATTTGATTAGATCATCTATTTCAATTTCTTCTGCTGCGTTTTCTATAATAGTTTGGCCTTCAGCAAGAACCGCAGCCAGAAGAATTGCCTCGGTTCCTGTATGTGTGTTCTTGGGAAAACGAATAGTCGTTCCATGCAATTTCTCTGCCCGCCCGTGAAAATATCCGTCCTGTGAATCATAACTGATATTCGCTCCCATATCCTCCAGCCCCTTGATATGACGGTCTATAGGACGTGCACCAAGCCTGCATCCTCCGGGATTCGGGACATTCCCTTTACCAAACCGTGCCAGGAGTGGTCCCAAAACAAGTGAGGATGTACGCAGACTTCCTCCTATATCAAACGGTACAGTGACCGCATCTGTTTCATTCGTTTTTTTGATATAAAGAGTGTTTCCGTCTTCCCGGACGGCTACTCCCAAACTTTCCAGAACTTGTACGAGAGATTTTACATCTCGGAGTTTTGGAACATTCCGGATAATAATCTCATCATCAGTAAGAAGCGATGCAATGAGTATTTTCAGTGCTACATTTTTAGCCCCGCCAATAGTCACCCGTCCTTGTAATTTCGTTGGTCCATCAATAATAAATTTATCCATAAATGTATAAAAAAATGTTTTTAAAACTAATAACTGTCACTCTGAGCGAAGCCGAGTCTGACTCGGCGTAGCGAAGAATCTAGTTATTCAATCGGGACGCTCTCACTAGATCCCTGCCTGCCGGCAGGCAGACAGGGATCTCCCGACGAAAAGTCGGGATCAGGATGACACACTATTCAAATTCTCCAACCTTCACTATTTCTTCTTTCAGCGTAACACCAAACTTCTTTTTGACGTTTTTCTTCATCATATCAATTAATTCTACCACATCAGAAGCGGTTGCTCCCGGAGAGGTGATTATAAAATTAGCATGTACCGGTGACACTTCAGCTCCTCCGACTTTCATACCCTTGCACCCTGATTTATCCAGAAGAAATCCCGCGCTTGTCGTGTGATCGGGTGTACCATAGGTAAGAGCCTGTGCAGGTGTAATATTTTTAAAAACACATCCTGCGGTATGAACTCCCTGAGGCTGTGTTTCTCTTCGATACGCGATACTTTCATTTGCTCGTTGCCATAAAACCTCCGGATTATCTTTCATAAGAGCAAAAGTTACGCGGATAAGAATATCTGTATTTTTTTGGAGAACGCTTGTTCCGTAGGAAAAATGGAAATAATCCTTATCAACCTGTTTGAGTTCATTATCTTTTGTGAGAACGACAGCTTTATACACAGCGTCGCCAACCATGGCCGTAGGTTTTGTCCATTTGGAATTCATGTATATTGCCCCACCGACCGTCCCTGGAAGTCCCAGATGCATTTCCAAACCTGCAAGCCCTTCTCCTATCGTATACCGGACTAATTTATTCATGGGAACTCCGGAATCAACTTCAAGATACACTTTACTTTCCGTATTTAGTCCACGGACCTTTCCTTTCATTCCGCGTATCGTTATATCAGCAGTGCTATTTTTTATTACCAACCCTCGAAAACCTTTATCTCCAACGAGAATATTTGATCCGCCCCCAAGGATCAAAAATGGAATACCGGAATTTCTGGCAGCAATGATACTATCCGCAAACTCCGTACCCGTTGTTGCATTGAAAAATACATCCGCCGGACCACCCACTTTATACGTGGTATACGGAGCAAGAATTTCTCCTTCTTTTATCCTCTCTCTAAATTTTTCAATGAGTTTCCTGTAATTGTTATCCATATTGTATTCTTAATTATTAATTGTTAATTGTTAATTGTTCAATTATGTGTTTCCCCCACCAGTAAATATCTCCTGCTCCCATCGTGAGAATAATATCGCCTTCTTGTGTATGACTTTTTAGAAAATGTAATGTTTCTTTTTCATCTTTTGTATAAAAAATATCCTGTTTATTTTTTTTAATTGCTTCCACGAGCACCGTGCTATGCATTCCTAAATTCTCATGTTCCCGGGCTGATGCATAAATATCAGGGATGCAGACGATGTCACTGTCAGCAAAACATTTCGCAAATTCCGGAAGTAATGCTTTTGTACGGGAAAATGTATGGGGTTGGAAGATGGTGATAATCCGACGCTTCGGAAACCACTCACGCGCTCCCTTGAGCGTTGCTTCTATTTCATGCGGATGGTGTGCATAATCATCATACACTTTAATAGTTCCAACACTTCCGATGTGTTCGAACCTCCGTTTCGTCCCTCCAAATGTTGCTAATCCTTTCCGTATGTCTTCCCAACTAAGCCCAAGTGAAACACACGCCCCAATAGCTGCGCATGCATTTTTAACATTATGAACGCCTGCAACCATAAGTTCAAAAGATCCAACAGGAATATCCTTTAGCGTGAGATCAAACACTGTTTTCCCTTCTTCAAAACGGATGTGTGATGGATGAACATCTGCTTTTTTCGATAGTCCGTAGGTGATAATCTCGTGGTCTGATTTTTTGAGAAGAACGGTACTCTCCGGATCATCAGCGTTTACTAGCGTTGTCTTTAATCCTTGTTGCTGATGAAATAGTGCCATGAATGCTTGCTGGACAGCCGTAAGCGATGGATATGCATCAGGATGATCATAATCAATATTTGTAACTACAAGAATATTTGGGTGCTGCCATAAAAACCGAGGCGTCTGGTCGTGTCCCGGATCAGTGATATATTCGTCAGCTTCTGCGACAAATGCTTGTCCTTTTCCATAATGACCTGATGACGAAAGTCCAATAATTGGCCCGCATCCGACAGCATACGATGGATCTTGACCTGAGGAAGAAAGGATGGTCGCAATCATAGCGGTGGTTGTCGTTTTTCCATGAGATCCCGCAACAGATATTTGTGTTGAACCATCCATGAAATACCCAAGAGCTCGTCCATGCGGCATGGTTTCAATACCAAGTTCTCGCGCTGTTTGGACTTCAATATTATCGCGGCCATTGTGAGCTCCTGTATAAATAACCAAATCAGGTTTTTCTGAAGCTAAAAGATGGTCAGCAAAAAATCCCAAAAGAGGTGTAATCCCAGCTTTATCCAGAGACTCTTTCGTAGGAAAGTCTTCATCTATATCAGACCCTGTTACAGCAAATCCTTTTTCTTTACAGTAGATAGCAAGAGCAGTCATCGCCACTCCTTTCATTCCTACAAAGTGGATGCGCTTCAGCGAAGATGAATCAATAGCCATACAGAGTATTATAGCAAGTTTTCGCTTTCTGTCATTTCGATCCCGATTTAATCGGGAGAGAAATCCCGTACGAGATCTCTCGCTGCTTTCGCTCCGATATAATGAGTATGGAACGAAGAATATTATGTAAACCCGATCACGCCCAGTATCTCCCCTTCAAGCGGTAATCCGCTTCTCCGGAAGGAATACAATTCATCATTTTTGGAGTACGTACAAAGTGATGGATCAAAATCAATATATGTTGGATCAATATTGCTGTTTATGAGATCAGCGTAATTGGCTTTTCCCAAATCAACAAAGTATTTCCCCTCTTTCTCTCTTATCACATTTAAATGCTCATTCCCGGAATCAAAGAAGTTCCGATTCCGTGAATGGGGAGTGAATTCTTTTCTAAATAGTTCTGCCCGTTCTTTATCAACACAATAACACTTCCCGCATATATGCGGGCCAATAACAACACGGATATCACTCGTTTTTGATCCAAGTTTCTCCATTGTTTTGATCATTTTTTGTCCAATATGAAGGACAGTTCCGCGCCAACCGGCATGAGCTGCACCAATAATTTGAGAAATAGGATCGTAAAAAAGAAGCGGAACACAATCCGCGGTATGGACAGAAAGGAGAACTGAATTGTCCTTATCATTCCCTCTTCTCTCACTGTCATTCCCGCTTCCTATTCTGTCATTCCCGCGCAGGCGGGAATCCAAAAAAATTTCTCTGGATCCCCGACTCGCCTCGCTGAGTCGAAGCGGGCTAGATCGGGGATGACAAAAGACAAGTCCGTCAACGCCATGTACTATTTTCCTGCAATCATTTTCCGTTACTATTTGAATTCCATCTCCGTGTACTTGTTCTTGCCATACAAGAGATTCTTCTTGAATATGTAATGCGGAAAGAAATGCCTTTCTCTTTTCTATATTTCTCATGTCTCCAAATTTTTTTGTAGAAAATCCGTGAATAATATTTGGTGATTTAAAAAGTGAGGATTGATATATGCCTTGCGTCCTTTTAAACATATAGTCAGCTCAAAACAGATTAACGCTTTTTTCAAACTATTTTTCTTTGTCATTCCCGCGTAGGCGGGAATCCATCGAGGTCAAACTCTGGATCTCCGATCAGGTCGGGGATGATAAAAAGTGACATCCTATTTGTATAAGCTATATGATACATATGATATAAACACATATACTCTTTTGGATAGTATTGTAAATGCTTTACCACATTATTTCGCATATGCGAAATAATGTGGTATTGGTAATCAATCTAATTTGAGGGTTCGGAGTACCTTTTTTACTTCTTCCTGGTCGCTCCAAGAATACTCTACTGTTCCTCTACACAAGCTTTTCTCATGGCCTTTCCCGGTGAAGATAATAGTATCGCCTTTTTTCACAAGGGAAAATGCTTTTTCTATCGCTTCTTTTCGTGAAAAAATTCTATATACCTTTTTCGCTTTTGCTATTCCTTTTTGAATTTGATCCATAATCGTATCAAGGCTTTCCGTCCGATAATCCTCTTCCGTAAGAATGATAATATCAGCAAATTCTGACGACGCCTTTCCCATCATTGGTCGTTTGAACGGATCCCGCAGTCCGGCACTTCCAAATACATGGATCAGTTTTCCTTTAGTCATAGGTCTGACTGTAGAAAGGACTTGAGTTATCGCATTTGGTGTATGAGCAAAATCAACTATCACAGTAAAATCCTTCCTATACATAACTTCCATCCGTCCTACGACTCCATGGAATTCTTTTAATGTGGTTCGAATTATTTTCTCATCAATAGATAATGCTTTCGCAGCGCTTATCGCAGCCAAACAATTGTATTGATTAAATCGACCAAGGAGTAATGTTTCAAATGGGAAAATTTTTGGAGTGATATCAGCCTTTTGTTTGATTCCATAGGTAATCACAGAGTTCTCATGGAGGGAACGCTTGTTTTCTTTATAGATATTCTCTTCGTCCATATTGACTATGGCAATATGGGATTGCCGAAGCAGTTGAAATTTCGTCCGTAAATAATGTACAAGAGTCTTATGCCAATCCAAATGCTCATGCGTTACGTTCGTGATAACTCCTACTCGGAACGGAATACCAAATACCCGATACTGATCGAGCGCATGCGAGGTCACCTCCAGCACCATATGGGTATCCCCATGATCTACTGCATCCCGAAGGTATTTTTGTACATAAAAAGCATTTGGGGTAGTTACATGAAACCCTGTGTCATATTCCCGGCCAGCAATAACTGCATGGACTGAGGTAATCATTGATGTTTTAATGTCAGCGTTTTTTAAAATCTCATATATCAAAGTCGTTGTCGTTGTTTTTCCATCCGTTCCGGTTACCCCAATGACAGTTAATTGTCTTCCCGGAAACCGAAACCAAAGAACAGAAAAAACTGCGATAAAACAATGATATACATTCTTTAATCTTCTGATCATGTGAGTGAAATCAAATACCACCGCCAGAGGCGGTGGTTTGATGACCGCCTGAAAGGCGATAAATAAGACGTTAATACTTTTTTGTTTACCCTTTCTGCTCCTGTGCTTGTGACCACTTCACATACCGTTTAAT